>Ga0181607_10002891_pt1 | contig 15061 bp, 13 predicted proteins | sample 041ome_9_FD_132420 | JGI IMG/M metagenome (GOLD analysis project Ga0181607, IMG submission 132420) | Coastal salt marsh microbial communities from the Groves Creek Marsh, Skidaway Island, Georgia - 041413US metaG (megahit assembly) | ecosystem: Environmental > Aquatic > Marine > Intertidal zone...
AATATCTAGGCTAAATCCAGTTGGGTGTACTGATTCAACACTCAGACAACGATATCTGGCTTCGGAAATATGCTTTTGGTAGCTCTTCTCACCAAAATGAAAGTCGAGGCAAGCAGGAGGTGTACACAGAATTGCATTTGTTCCACCGTCGTTTGCAGCAGGAACAATAACGACTCCTGGAGCCTCAGGCTGCATGTTACACAGACTATCAATATCTTCGGATGTGAGCAAAGGAAGGTCAGCGGGAAACGTGAGCATAGATTTCTTGCCCATACTATGAATGATTTGAACAGCCTGCCTGACTGCATCGGACTGACCCGACGACCGCCAGTCATGAACAACCTCACACCCTGCTTCTCTCGAAAGACCGGCCACTTCGGGATCCGAAGTAACAATGAAGGTCTTCTCTAAAACCTTGCTACCTTTTACAGCCTCAAGAACTCTCTTAAACATGGCTCTAGCAAGCATCTCTCTTGACTTGTCACTAATAAACCCTGTCAGACGTGTCTTAGCGCCCTTGAATGACTTTACGGGTATGACTGCGCAAATAGAACGCCTTAGTACACTCTCTTTAGACATGCAGCCTACTCGCAAATTGCATTGAACTCAGGGCCAATCCAGTCTTTGCCTCTTGATCTCTCATCAGTGTTGAACAGAAATGAGTTGGAATCTTTATCGACGATGCATATTCAACGTCCGACTCGTCGAGTATCAAACCATCAATTAGACCTGAGTAATGTTCAACAAAAACATTGGGTAGTCGCGAACCTTTGAGGGAATCAAGCATTTCACCAAGAGGACCTTTCACAGCCCTGCCCCCAACTAAGGGAGATATCGCAACACAGGGGACTCGTCGTTTGGAGAGCAACTCACGCATACCTGGAAGAGAAAGTATAGGATCAATGCTAAGAAAGGGATTAGATGGGGCAATAAAAATAGCCTCAAGCGAGCTGTCTTGCATAGCCTCAAATGCCTTCACATGAAGATCTGCATTCTCGATATTCTTGTAGAAGACACCCTGTACAGTAGGCTGACAACGTCTTTTAACAAAAAACTCCTGAAAATCCATCAGGCCTGAATCGGTGTGCAGAAAAGTCATGACAGCATCCTCTGTCATCGGAATGATCGACGTCGGAACACCAAGCCTCACACAAAAATTATCGATCACTTCTTTAAGTGACATTCCCAGCCTCAGCTGATTCGTCCGTACGATATGAATGGCCAAGTCCTTGTCACCAAGTCGAAACCAATCAGGTTGACCGAGATCACTCAAGACATCTAGGCATTGCCAAGTCTCATTTGCTCTACCCCATCCACGCTCTGCATCACTGACTGCCGCAAGGGAATATAAGACACTGTCTATATCGGGGCAGATATAAAGGCCATGCAACTGAAAATCATCCCCTGTATTCACGATGACCCTTAAATCACCAGAAGGCAAAAGGCTCTGTAACCCATTTGCAAATCGGGACCCACCAACGCCTCCGCTAAGACATATGACCGACATAATCCCGTTGCTCAATAGAATGAATAAAAAGATCGTCCTCCAAAGGTCTTTGAAGTGAGCTGGCCGGAAGAGACGGCTGACTCCAAACTAAACCTCGTATCAGAACAACCGGAATACCCTCGCTCCCCTCACCCATAACAAGAGAGGCTGCATTAGAGATGAGATCTGCCAGCGCTACTTGTGTAACCTCAAGGCGCCTACCGAATAAATCTTTAGTTCCTATAAGATTCTGAAGCGATGGAATCCCAGACGCACCTATCGCAAGACTAGACACTCCATTTCTCCAGGGCCGACCAGCGCTGTCGTTAATAATGACGCCCAGATCCACGCCTGTCTTTTCAAGGATCTCCCTCCGGATTTGGCAGGCAGCCAAATCCGGATTTAAAGGAAGCATAAGAACAACCGGGTTGTCCTTTTCTTGCCCGGGAAGATTTGACATGTCAACCCCAGCATTAGCCATGATGACACCGCTAAGATGCCTCGTAATAATGACACCCTTTTTCTTTGCGATGATCTCCGTGCTCTCGGACAGAATAACTTCGACAAGCCTTGGGTCTTTCGCGATCTCCCTTCCGATTGAAATTGCTCGCTCGGAAGGAATTACATTAGCAAGTCGAACAAAACGGTTCTGTGACTTTGAGACAATTTTTTGAGTGATGACTAGAACATCGTGAGCCTTGAGCAAGTAGCCTTGCCCGCGTAATCCGCTAACGATGAGAGAGGCTATATTATGGCCAGGCATAACCTCAGGTATGTCTGAGACTGGGAAAACGGTGAGTGCTGAGGCCACAGAGAAAGACTAAGCTGAGATACCAGTGATTCGAATTCCGGCAGCATCCGACTTGTAGCGACGATTAATACCGATTAACAAAGAGGTCATGGCCTCCATAGCAATCGAATTTTGTAAGACGCCAACGTCTATTCCCCGAAGACCAAGAGCCCTAACGAGTTCCAAAACTGATTCTCGGGCTGGTTGATGATTTCCACACACAAGAACATCACAATCTATAGGGCCCTCAGCCTGCAACTTTGAGGCAGCTACATTGTGGAATGCTCCCACAACAAAAGCTTCCTCACCTAAGATGGACTGTGCAATCAGGCTTGCAGAACCCTCTTGAGGCATTTGTACTGTCGATACCTTGGGTGGTACTAATGGAACAACAGCATCAATAACCACCTTACCTTGGGCAGCATCACGAATAAGCTCTAGCGTTTCCGCATGACTTGAAAAAGGTACGACCACGACAATTACGTCGGCCACTCTTGCGGTTGACAGATAGTCCAAGCAACTAACATCGGCGCCCGGAATGGTCTGTTTGAGAGACTCGACGGACTCTTTACCTCGCTCCATAGAACGAGACCCGATAACAACCTTATAACCAGATGCTAGCCAACGCTTTGCCAAACCCAAACCAAGAGCACCAGTACCCCCAAGCAAACCCAATGTAGCCTTTTGATTCATCTCCAAGCTCCTAAGCACTTAGTGTTTCAATACTTCGGGAATCGTAACAATCTCGACCCCGGCATCCTCAAGACCTTTACGCACTCGACCGGCTAGAGCGATGGCTGTAGGCTCGTCGCCGTGGACACATAAAGTATCGACCTTGCATTTAATAACCTTCCCAGTTCGGGACACAATCTCTCCTTGGGTAACCATACGAACAACCTGCTTTACCGCAACCTCTGGGTCCTTGAGGACAGAGCCCGGTTCCTTCCTGGAGGTTAGATTGCCGTCATCATCGTACTGACGGTCGCAAAAACCCTCCCTTGCAAGAGGGACACCCAACTCCTCTGCGGCCCACTGCATTTTTGAACCCGCCAAAGCAACGTAGATCAAGCTCGGGTCAACTGCCTTAATCGCCCTACCAACAGCAAGGGCGTAGTCTTCGTTTACCGCGGCCATATTGTTAAGAGCTCCATGTGGCTTAACATGAGTCACCACTGCATTTGCATATTTAGTCATTGCCTGTAGGGCCCCGATTTGATACGCGACCAGATTTTCGAGGTCACGGGGATTCATATCGATCTTACGTCTACCAAATCCCCAGAGGTCGTTGAATCCCGGGTGAGCACCAATGCTCACCCCATTCTCTGTGGCTTTGCACACAACATCCCTCATGATTGATGCATCGCCAGCATGCAAGCCACATGCAACGCTTGCGGACCTTATGATGCGAAGAATTTCATCGTCATTACCGATATCGTAGGCACCAAAGCCCTCTGCCATATCAGCGTTCAGATTAACGACTGCAGCCATAGTACGAGTCCTTTAAAGGTTTGAATTCATGCAGATTGCTAAGCAAGCTCGGCTAAAAAATAGGTTAACCTATGATTAGTATGATACAATGAATTAACAAATCGAGAAATAAGATGTTTGACTAACAGCGGCTAGTGTTTCGCGTAATCGTCAGCCCTTTGGATCTTCCCACAGCCGCAGTCTCAGGAACAGGAGAATGATTAATGGCAAAAAATCAGCCCCTTAGAGATTCCCTCAGTCGTGTTCCTGCATACATTCAAGTTGCATCCGCAATTAGGCGGCGAATCGAAGCGGGATACTGGAAGGCCCTTGATCGAATTCCAACCATAGAAGAGTTTGAGATGGAGTTCGACGTCTCGAGGGTTACCGTCATCAAAGCGATAGAGTTGCTTGAAGAAGAAAAATTGCTTAAGCGTCAACAAGGACGGGGGACGTTTTTGTTGCAAACTCCTCAAGACAAACGCTGGCTAATCTTGGAATCAAGTCTTGAAGGTATGGCTCGTTCTATTGAGCAAAATGTTCCTCAGTTTGTTCCAACTTCGTCACCACCTGCATTTCCTCTAATTGACGATGAGGGAACTCTTGCGGATGAATATACGTTTTTAAAAAGCGTTCAAAAAAAGGACGGAATTCCCTACGCCCTTGTCAGCGTCCACCTCGATAGGTCAATTTATGAAAAACACAAAAGCCTATTCATGAAGGAGGCTGCGCTATCTGTCCTTACAAAAATCAGGGGCATTGATATTCAAAAGGCGCATCAGACGTACTCAGTCCAGACCGCAGAAAAAGATATTGCCAATGTTCTTCGGGTGTCTCTGAGCGCACCAACTGTTCAGTCCCGCTGTGTCTTAAGAAACTCGAGAGATATTGCTATTTACGTAGCAGATATCGTCTACCGAGGAGATTGCCTTAAGTTGTCAGTTGATCTTTTATAACCCCTAAAGGCGTAAATACGGTGAGTTCTGGAATCGGAGCAAGACTCAGCAGGAAAGAAGATGAGCGTCTAATGCGTGGTCGGGGGCAATTTATTGCAGATCTGCGCTTCCCGAGGCTTAAGGACGTTGCTTTTGTTAGAAGCCCGATTGCACACGGTCTCATTAAATCGATAAACGTCCCCGAGGGTCTCAAGGACAGAGTTTTTACCGCAAGTGACTTAGGGAACGTACTCCCAATCAAAGCAGTCTCCGGCCTACCTGGCTTCAAAGTATCTGTGCAGCCCGTACTCGCAGCCGGTAAGGTTCTGCACGTGGGTGAATTGTTGGCCATGTGTGTTGCGGAAAATCGCGCACAGGCGGAAGACATTTGCAGTATGGTCGATCTTCAAATCGAAGAACTTGCGCCCGTGGTGGACATGATTCGGGGCAGACAGCTAGAGGCCCCTCGACTTCATGAGCACTGGCCTGACAACGTCTTTCTTGAAACAAAAATTGAGATTAATGCTGAAGCGTTTGAATCGGCGGACATCAAAGTAAGAAAACTAGTCAAAACAAGTCGTCAAGCCCAAGCCCCGATTGAAGGGCGTGGAGTCGTCGCACTATGGGACGATCGCCTGGAGCAGTTAACCGTTTACAGCGCGACGCAAATGCCACATATCGTTCGAACAGGGCTCGCGGAATGTTTAAAACTACGTCATGAACAGGTTCGAGTGATTGCACCAGATGTTGGGGGAGGATTTGGATACAAAGGGATTTTACTTCCCGAAGAGGTTGCACTTGGTTGGTTGGCTATTCATTTGGGTCATCCCGTCCGCTGGATTGAGGACAGGAGGGAACATCTGATTGCGTCAACAAACTGTAGAGAGCATTTTTACGATATCACGGGATATGCGAGCAAAGACGGTCAATTCCTAGGTGTGACTTGCGAGGCAACGGTTGACTCTGGTGCTTATTCATCTTATCCGTTCTCAGCCTGCCTGGAAGCAGCTCAAATCGCAAGTATTCTCCCTGGACCATATGACTTTAAGAGCTACGCCTGTAAAACGTTTTCGGTCGCAACCAACAAATGCCCAATACTTCCATACAGAGGTGTTGCGCGAACTGGCGTTTGCTTTGCGTTAGAACTTGTTCTCGATGACCTCGCTCGTAAAGTCTCTGTTGAGCCTTACGAATTTAGACGTAGGTGCCTAGTAAAACCCGAACAAATGCCTTTTGACAATATTACGAAGAAGCACTTTGATAGCGGAGACTATCCTAGGGCATTGGAAATGGCAGTCAATGAAATTCGTTTTCGAGAGGTAAGAGAAAGGCAAAAGGCAACGGAGCCAGACGGTCGACGCATAGGCATAGGGCTGTCCATCTACTGTGAACAAGCCGCCCATGGAACGTCGGTATACGCTGGTTGGGGTATACCTATGGTCCCAGGACATGAACAGGCTCTGGCTAGGCTCACGCCGGATGGTGGGTTAGAACTAAAAATTGGGGCTCACTCCCATGGACAGAGCATGGAGACCACCATGGCACAGGTCGCTCACTCCATATTAGGTATACCGATCGAGCATATTCGACTTATCCACGGAGACACTGGCACAACACCCTATTCCACGGGCACTTGGGGCTCGCGGTCAATGGTAATGTCCGGGGGCGCAGTCGCAGCTGCATGTGATGAGCTACTTAAGAAAGTTAAAATCGTTGCCTCCTGGATCCTGAAAGTTCCGGCTCAGGAAATTAAATTAAGCAACGGATCGCTTCAAAGTAAAGATGCATCAATTAGCCTAGAAAACGTTGCTCGAACTTGGTACCTCCGTCCACAAGACTTGCCGGCTACTACAGATTTCCCTGGCCTTGAGGTTGTTGGTAGCTATCGCATGGAGCGAGATTCTGGAACCTTTGGGTATGGGGTTCATGCGGCTGTTGTAGCAGTTGATGTTGATTCTGGCGGTATCGAGATACTGGACTATGTGATTGTTGAAGACGGTGGCACCATGATTAATCCAATGGTGGTAGACGGTCAAATTTACGGTGGCACAGCACAAGGTATTGGAACAGCGCTCTATGAGGAAATGGGATTTGATGAGCGAGGTCAACCGCTTGGCTCTACCTTCGCTGACTACCTTCTTCCGGGTCCAACCGAGGTTCCAAATATTCGCCTATTTCATCTCGAGACCCCCTCACCCTATACCCGATTTGGACAGAAGGGAATCGGCGAAAGTGGCGCTATTGCTCCACCGGCAGCGATAACGAATGCTATTAACGATGCTCTTTATGAACTTGGAGCCGAGATTCTTGAGTCACCGGTCACCCCCTACAAGATCATCCAAGCAATTACGGAATCTCGAAAGCAAAATCAAGAGTTTTTCCCAACGTCCATTCAGACCATGGAATCTTAGGGTAATAAGTTATGAAGCCCTCCCCATTCCAATATAGACAAGCCTCATCTGCCTCTGAAGTGTCTGAACTTCTTGCGAAGAATGATGGCTCAATAAAATTGATAGCTGGAGGGCAATCACTTGGTCCTATGCTTAATTTACGACTCGTTCAGCCTAGTCTTGTTCTCGACATTACGCGGCTTCCGGATTTAAAGAAGATTTCAATATCGGAGGATGCGTTGGTAATAGGTGCATGTGTGACCCATGCAAACCTAGAAGACCTTCAGTGGAACAATAAAACAGAAGAAATTCTTTCGAAAGTCGCAAGAGGTATTGCATACAGAGCGATTAGAAACAGAGGAACCATTGGCGGAAGCATAGTGCACGCTGATCCTTCCGCGGACTGGCTGACAGCATTGTCGGCGTTAGACGCAAAACTTACAGTTTTTAGTAGCTATGGCGAGAGAGAAATCTCTCTCCGCGAAGCATTGAAGGGGCCATTCGAACTTCATTTGCAGGTGCATGAGTGGGTGCATTCCATTAAGGTACCTTTATTAGATCCCCAGGAATTATGGCGCTATGTCAAGCTCACCCGTAAAACGGGAGAGTTTTCACATGCCATGTCTGCCGTCCTTTGGTCTCCTAAAAAGGGAAGGAGCAGAGTCGTTCTTGGCGCCACAGAGTCCTCCCCATTGGTCTATGAATGGGATGGATCCCTATCCGACGACTGGATAGAAAGGGTAAGGAATGACTTATCGAAAGAGCTCACTCATCGTGGCATAGGTGATGAGATAGACAACAAAATCAGGCTCGTAGCACTAACACGGGCTCTCTCGACGCTCGTAAATCAATAAACATAAAAGACACTCAAACGATGAAGCCAGGAATTACGGTAAACGGTCGACATGAAATCTTAGAAGGACTTGAGGACCGACAGATGCTCGGAGACTTTCTCAGAGACAGGCTCGACCTCACGGGTACACATCTTGGTTGCGAGCATGGGATATGCGGTGCTTGTACCGTGAGCATTGATGGGCATGCAGCACGCTCCTGCATCACTCTTGCGCAAGCGTGCACGGGTGCACAAGTGACAACAATTGAGGGTTTTGATTCTGATTCTCTTATGAACAGATTGCGTCAGGCTTTCAAAGAAGAACACGCACTCCAGTGCGGTTACTGCACACCGGGAATGTTGATTGCCGCTCGCGACCTTATTCTGCGGCATCCAAATGCAGATGAGAGAACAATACGCTTAGAGATGAGCGGCAATCTCTGTCGATGTACGGGGTATATGGGTATTGTTGCCGCAATAAAAAAAGTTATTAGCTCCCTTACGGCAGATGAAAAATACGAATATTCCCGAAATACCGCTTTGGACTTTAGGCATTCATTAAGCCACCCTCTCGGTCCGGTAGGTTCCCACGAAATTAGCATAGGAGAAACGACTAGCAACGCAGTCCCACTGTCGCAAACCCCAAAGGGCATTGATCGACCTCAAGACACTCACTTTGATGTGAATTCGCTTGTGCCAAACGAGGAGTCCCTAATTAGAATTCGGGATTCCTTTGAGCTTAATGCAGTAAAAAGGGAGGCTTGGGAACTCATTAGCCAGATAAGGCGTGTTGCTCCCTGCTTACCGGGATTATCAATCGGGGAACAAATCTCGGATGACGTTTTCAAAGTATCTCTAAGGGTCAATCTCGGGCCCATTTCCACTAACTTTTCAGGAATTGCTCAAATCGTTACAAATGGAGATGATTTTTCCGGCAAGGTTTATGGAAAAGCCAAGGATCAAAAGTCAGGAACATCCGCACAAGGTGAAATAAGCTTTGAAATACTAGGCAAAGAAGAATCTCTTGTTACATCTGTTCAAGTTGAGATTGGCTATTCGCTAAGTGGACCCCTGGCTCAATTTAGTCGGGGATCAATTGCGAGAGACATAGCAAAAAATCTCACGCAATCGTTTGGCGCGAATATGAATAGCCTTCTAAACGAGGGGTTGCAAGGTGCACATGGGAAGCCGAATAAATCAGAGGCATTAAGCATTGGCAAGATATTTTTTGGAGTTCTTCAAGCTAGGCTTAGAGCCATTATGAAATGGCTTTTTAAGGCGGGATGATGTTGAGAAGTAAAAATAAAAAATAAATATGTTTTGGAGACTTAAATTATGAGCCCTAAACCTTACTTAAAATTGCGAAAGGATATTGCTGATCGCGACAAGAGCCTACGCGAAAAAGTAGTTAGCCTCGAAGAGGCAGCCTCTCTTATTAACAATGAAGAAACTATTGGTATTGGGGGGAGCACACTTTCAAGAACACCAATGGCAATGATCTGGGCTCTGATTCGAGCCAAAAAGAGAAATTTGACAGCCTGCAGAAGCATAGTTTCTAGCGAGGGGGACCTTTTACTTGGCTCTGGTATTTGTAAATCAATAGAAACAAGTTGGTTTAGCCAAGGGATTGTCTGGGGCGTATCTAAAGTCATGCGTCGATTTGCCGAGGCTGAATCTATGGCCTATCAAGAATGGAGCCACCTGGCTATGGGTCTTCGTTTTCGCGCTGGAGCCATGGGAGTTCCCTTTCTTCCAATGAGGTCCATGATTGGCTCTGATCTTGTCTCTCAGAGACCCGAAGTCCAGGAAATGAAATGCCCGTTTACGGCAGAGCCGCTTTTACTAATCCCCGCGCTAAATCCTGATGTCGCGATTATTCATGTGCAGCGTTGCGACCCCTACGGTAATGCACATATCGATGGTCTGCAGTTTATGGATATCGATTTAGCTATGGCAGCGAAGCGAGTGATTCTAACCACGGAAAGAATTGTCTCAAATCAACAGATTCGTCGTACACCCGATCAAACGAAAATTCCATTTTTTACCGTTGATGCCGTAGTAGAGGTCCCCTACGGATCAGCACCTCACGAATGTGGTGGTCACTATGAACCTTTTTTTAGACACATGGATTACTACACATCAACAGTTAATTCTGATCCCGTGAAGGGGTTGAATGACTACATCGAGAAGTTCATCTACGGTCCCAAGAGTTGGACTGACTATTTGTCCTTGATCGGACTCGATCATCTACTGGAAGCGTCGCAAGGCGGAAGGAGCATCTTCAATGACTAAGATCTCCAACGAAAAATACACTGCGAGCGAGTTGCTCGCGGTCATGAGCTCGAGGTTGATGAAAGAGGGAACAGTTGTCTTTGCGGGTGTTGGGATACCTTTACTTTCCGCAACTTTAGCCCAAAGTGTTCACTGTCCAGGCCTCACCATTTTATTTGAAGGGGGTGTGATTGGACCCATGATTGAACCAGGGCGACTTCCACCCTCGACAAATGAGCAGAGATGCACTCGCAGGGCTAATATGGTTCTTAGCAGTACCGATGTGCTCCTACTGCTACAGCGCGGCTATGTGGATATTGGGTTTATGGGAGGAGCACAGATTGACATTTACGGAAACTTAAATTCCTCCTTCATAGGGTCACCCGAGAGACCAGTGACTCGCTTACCCGGAACGGGAGGTGGAAACGATATTTCGAGTCTTACGAGAATGATCGTGGCCATGAAGCACGAAAAAAGACGGTTTGTCGAGAAGGTAGACTTCGTAACTAGCCCCGGCTTTTTGAAAGGTAATACATCCCGGTCTGACTCGGGTCTCCTTTCGGGGGGGATGTACCGCGTTGTTACCGACCTTGGCATTTTTGGCTTCCAAGAGGAAAGCAAGAAAATGGAGGTGCTAGGGATGCACCCCGGAGTCACTCTTGAAATGATTCAAGAGAATACCGGCTTCAAGATTGGCCTTGCAGCCCAGAATCAAACGACGGACCCCCCTACAGCGGAAGAACTCGACATTCTCAGAGGTCTTGACCCACAACGCCTGTATATCTCGTAACCACATTGCTATTTAGGAGTTTCAAATGACCACTTTACATAAAACCTTTGGCATCGCAGCGCGGAACTTCACGGCTTATCCTGAAATGCCAGATGCACTCGCTCTTACCGAATACGGAGTCAAAATGGAGGAGTTAGGCTTTGATTCCATCTGGGTTTGGGATCACATCCTTCTTGGTGTTGATCCAAACTTTCCGATTGTCGATTCGCTAACGCTTCTCACAGCAATTGCAGCAAGAACAACCCGAATAAAGTTATCTACTGGGATCTTAGTTCTTCCGCTGCGCAATCCCGTTTTATTAGCTAAACAATTAGCAACCATGGATCAACTCTCAAGAGGCCGACTCTTAATGGCTATGGCAGTTGGTTGGTACAAAAGAGAATTTGATGCGGTTGGAATCCCTTTCGAACAACGCGGGCGAATCATGGACGAAAACCTTGAAATTTTAAAAAGGCTTTGGATGGAGGAGAAAGTTGATGGCGAATGGACTTCCCATAAAGTTTCGGCTGGCGTCATGTTTCCAAAGCCACATCAGCAGCCACGGCCACCTTTGCTTATTGGCGGTTACGTAGACAAGGTTCTGAAGCGAGCAGCAGAAAAGGGAGATGGCTGGCTTACCTACTTCTACAAGCCCGAGGCATTTGTACCCTCATGGGAAAAAATAAGAAAGTTTGCCGCGGAAGCTGGTAAAGATCCGGACACCATGCTCAACGGCAACCAACTTCCAATTATGGTGGGCAAATCCAAAAAAGAATTGGAAGGCCCAATGATGGAATGGCTGAATAAAGAGTTTGATATCGCCGCTGGTAGCCAGTCAAGTATGGATAGCGCAATTATAGGAACAGTCGATGAATGCGTGGATCAACTCAAGAAGCACTTAGATGTAGGTGTTCAAAAAATTATTTTTGTTCCTTACAAATACGAACTTGAGCAGTGCGAAATCATTGCAAAAGAGATCATCCCGCGACTGCGATCCCTATAACCATTTAGAGATTGCTTTTCCTTGGCCTCCATACTCACAGGTGAAATATGACAGCAGTAAAGCCAATGCGTACGCCCCTCGGAGGTGATAGCCTCGCTCGTACGCGAAAACGTTTTAAGGAGGCTGGAATTAGGCTTCCTAAGTTTGAGGAACTTAGGAAGCCCGGTGATTTTTTAAAAGATCGATACCGAGCGATTGAACAGGTAGATCCGAATAGCGCAGATCCACTGAATCTCTTCCGACTTCACTGGTACAACACTCCTAGCCACCCTGGTTTAGTTGAGATTCCATCGCATCTCGTAATCCCTGGGGAACTTGTCGAAATTGATGCCAAAATTGTTGTGATGCTTGGGCGATATTTCCCAATGATCAATGCTCACAAAGTCTTGCCTGCCTATGCATGCCTTGTGCCTCGCATACTAACGGGTGACTTCGATCTTGATAAAAACAGGGCGATTTGGCCATCAACTGGTAATTACTGCAGAGGGGGGGTGGCAATCTCAAAAATCTTAGGCTGCCGAGCAACGGCTGTTCTCCCGGAAGGAATGAGCGCTGAGCGATTTAACTGGCTAACGAACTGGGTTAGTCATCCAGACGACATCCTTCGAACACCAGGCACGGAGAGTAACGTCAAAGAAATATACGACGCCTGTCATGAACTATCTCTAGACTCGAAAAACGTGATCATTAATCAGTTTTCCGAGTACGGGAATTACATGGCTCATCGTTTCGTTACGGGACCAGCACTTGAGACCGTATTCAATGCCATTAACTCATCAGGCAATCTTCGCGCGCGCGCATTCGTAGCGGCCTCCGGCTCAGCTGGGACGCTCGCTGCTGGTGATTATCTTAAAAAGTCATTAGGTACACACACCTGCGTGGTAGAGGCAACAGAGTGCCCCACTTTGCTAAAAAACGGCTACGGAGATCACAACATACAGGGTATCGGTGATAAGCACGTTCCCCTGATTCACAACGTTATGGGAACCGACTTCGTCATCGGCGTCTCAGACAAAAGCACAGACAGCCTTAGCGTCATCTTCAATACAGAAGAAGGCCAAAATTTTCTAGCTGAGAACAAAACTCTCAGTAAGCATTCTCTCGAGTCACTGACGTCATTAGGGCTTTCTGGACTATCAAACGTTATCGCATCGATTAAGTATGCTAAGTACATGGGCCTAGGCAAAGACGATGTCATCATGACAGTTGCTACCGATGGAGCGGAGCTTTATCTCACTGAGCTCGAGCATGCAAAACACAAATATTTCAATAGGGGTCTTAATCAAACCAGCCTCGCTGAAAATTTTGGGCGGCATATGCTCGGTATTACGACAGACAACATGATGGAACTTACAAGAGTAGATAGGGAGCGAATATTTAACCTCGGTTACTACACATGGGTTGAACAACAAGGGGTAACGATCAAAGACTTTGATGTCAGACGATCGCAATCATTTTGGGACGAGCTTATTGATCAGGTTCCAATTCTTGACGAGCAAATCGAAGAACTAAATCAGTCCTTATAGGAATGAAGCCGAGATGAGGCTCGCTAAAGTCATCACATCACAAACTCAGGTGAGGTAGGTGGAGGGCTTCTCTACGCTTGATTTATTTAAGATAGGTATTGGTCCCAGCAGTTCTCATACAGTGGGTCCAATGAAGGCCGCCTATGAGTTTTTGCAGAAGCTTTCTCTAGAGTCCGATAAGGGGGTCAATCTCGACTCAATAGAATGCTATTTACATGGTTCTCTAGGAGCAACTGGTAAAGGACACGGTAGCGGCAAAGCCGTGATCCTTGGTTTAATGGGTATGCAGCCAGAAACTGTCGATGTAGAAAGGGTTCTGCCTATTGTCAATGAGGTCTCGGTATCAAAGAAAATTGCGTTGGGTCTTAACCTACCAGTTATAAGATTTGATCCCACAACACATATACGTTACCTGACCAAGCCTTTACCAGAACACCCGAACGGAATAACGTTTGTCGCCAAGGACTGCTTCGGCTCAGTGCTTTTCAAGGCGGTCTATGCATCCACGGGAGGTGGATTCATAAGGGCATTAGGCGAGTTAAGCAGCCCGTCTCAAGAGAGAGGCCCAATTAAGCCGCTCCCTTTTAACTCTGCAGAGGAGCTTCTTTCACAAGCAGAAATTCAAGGTGTAGCAATTTCAGATCTCATGCGCAGACACGAGTACCAATGGCGTTCCGAGACCGAGCTTAATCTTGCAATACTAAATCTGTGGAATGTCATGCAAGCCTGTATCTGGCGGGGCTGCAGGTCATCTGGGACTCTACCTGGGCCGTTCGCAGTGAAGCGGCGGGCGCCTGATCTTTTTCAACAGCTCAACTCTGACAATTCAGAGGGCTATATCGATGTTTCCGACCCTCTTAAAACGCTTGACTGGGTAAACCTATTTGCACTGGCGGTCAATGAAGAAAATGCTGCCGGAGGACGCGTTGTTACAGCCCCAACCAACGGAGCTGCAGGTATCGTCCCTGCCGTTCTTGCCTATTTCACGCATTTCGTTCCCGGCGCAACGGACGAAAAGATTGTTAATTTTTTCCTGACATCAGCAGCGATTGGGTTTTTATACAAACGCAATGCGAGTATATCGGGTGCCGAGGTCGGCTGTCAGGGTGAGGTTGGGGTCGCATGTTCTATGGCCGCTGGAGGACTTTGCGAGATATTAGGCGGTACACCGAGGCAAGTAGAGAATGCAGCAGAAATTGCTATGGAACATCATCTCGGACTCACCTGCGACCCCGTTGGGGGCCTTGTACAGATTCCCTGTATCGAGAGAAATGCAATTGGGTCAGTTAAAGCAATTAACTCAGCAAGGATAGCCCTCCGTGGTGATGGAAATCACCGAGTCAGCCTAGACAAAGTTATTAAAACTATGCGCGAGACAGGAGCGGACATGAAAACGAAGTACAAGGAGACAGCAAGAGGAGGTCTAGCAGTAAATATTGTTGAGTGCTGAAGTAAATTTTCAGTTTGCCTGTAGTCTCCCCCTAAATTAAGACATTGGGGGTGCGGAATTTTCTGTTGTTTGGCAGTATTTAACGACAGGAGGTTTTGTATGAAGAAAGCGCGATTCACGGAGAGCCAGATTGTGGCGATCC
>Ga0181607_10002898_pt1 | contig 15045 bp, 13 predicted proteins | sample 041ome_9_FD_132420 | JGI IMG/M metagenome (GOLD analysis project Ga0181607, IMG submission 132420) | Coastal salt marsh microbial communities from the Groves Creek Marsh, Skidaway Island, Georgia - 041413US metaG (megahit assembly) | ecosystem: Environmental > Aquatic > Marine > Intertidal zone...
CGTAATCTCCCAGATCTCTGGGACGCCATCCGAGACGCCATCGACGACCTCACGCCAAACGACTGCAGGAGCTACTTCACAGCTGCAGGCTATGAACCAGAATGATGGGAATCTGCTCTAGCCAGTCCAATATCCTGTTGGTCGAAGACACCCCTGCCCTTGCCCGCACATATATGGCCTTCCTGAAGGAAGAGCCGTATCAGATCGAACATGTTGAATCTGGCGAAGCTGCCCTTAAGGCAGCCGCTAAGCAGCCGCCTGACGTCATTATGATGGATCTTCGCCTGCCCGGCATTAGCGGGATTGAAACCCTGCGGAAATTGCGAGAGCAAGGCTGTGAAGCGCCCGCGATTACACTGACAGCGCATGGGTCTGTCACTGTGGCTGTTGAGGCGATGCAGGCTGGAGCCGTTGATTTTCTGCTGAAGCCATTCAATGCCGAACGCCTGAAGGTCACGCTGGCGAACGCCCTGAAGAATGGCCGATTGACCGCTCAGATCAAAGCGTATGAGAAAGCGCAGCCCAAAGGTGAATTCCAAGGCATTATCGGCCAATGTCTGCCGATGCAGGCCGTCTATCGCAGCCTTGAAAGTGCAGCGGCAAGTAAAGCGACCGTTTTCATCACGGGTGAAAGCGGCGTTGGCAAAGAACTGTGCGCAGAGGCAACGCACAATCTGAGCGCCCGCCGCAAACGGCCTTTCGTCCCCGTAAACTGCGCTGCGATCCCGCGCGACCTCATGGAAAGTGAGATTTTTGGCCACGTGAAAGGCGCATTCACTGGTGCCATTGCGGACCGGGACGGTGCAGCCGCTGCTGCCGACGGTGGTACGCTGTTCCTTGATGAAATTTGCGAAATGGATCCGTATCTTCAGGCAAAATTGCTGCGTTTCCTGCAGTCCGGCACGTTCACGCGCCTCGGGACGGAGAAGCAGCAGAAGGTCGATGTACGCATCGTCTGCGCCACGAACCGAGACCCCTGGGCCGAGGTGGAAGCAGGACGCTTCCGTGAGGACCTGTTGTACCGCCTATACGTACTGCCGATCGAGGTCCCGCCGCTACGCGAGCGGGGCCAGGATGTCATTCGGATCGCGGAAGCATTGCTCGCAGGCCAAGCTGCTGAGGAAGGCAAGACAGCCTGTGAGTTTAGTGCAGATGCACGCACCCTTCTGCAATCCTATCCATGGCCTGGCAATATCCGTGAACTGCAGAACGCCGTGCGCCAGTCCGTCGTTATGCACAACGAGCCGGTTATCACGGCAGCGATGCTGCCCAATCGCATCCAGAAAAGCGCGGGCCTTGCGCCAATAGAGGTCGAGACAAACGGCGTTGAACCTACAACAGAGCCTGAAACCGCAGTTCAGTACGTCCCGCATGAGGTTGCTCATACAGAACCGGCGGCCCCCCTCTCGCCGGAAGATATTCGGCCCTTGGCGGATATCGAGCAGGAAACCATTGAGGGTGCGATTGCACTCTGTGGCGGTGATATTACCCAAGCGTCCAAGCGCCTGGGAATCGCGCGCGCTACGATCTATCGAAAGCTCAAAGAATGGCGACGGGCGGCCAGAACGGCAGCCCCTCCAGTGGCCGACTAACCGAGAAATTCACGTGTCATCGGCATGAATGCATCAAGCCGATCGTGATGGACCCAGTGGCCGGCGCGCTCAATATTTTCCACGCGAGCATTCTTGAAGTTCTCGGCGCGGCCATCTTTAGATGGGTCACTCGCCCAACTTTCTGTCCCACGCACAAGCAGCGTCGGGCAATCGATATTGCGCCAGAAATCCTTAATTTCATCAGGCGATAGACCAAAGGGCCGGTCCACCCGAACATAATTATCAAACTTCCAGCTGTAAGTGCCGTCTTCATTTTGATTCACGCCGTGAACCGTTAGGTGCCAGGCTTGATCCGCAGATAGGTGCGCATTCGCTTCATGCATGCGCGATGCGGCCTCTTCGATCGTATCGTAGCGGCGCGGTAGGCGACCGGCGACACCGCGCATCTGCTCAATCCATTTCTGCATCTTTTCAGGCGTTGTATCTTTCGAACGCTTTTTCATGCTCTCTGGCGACAGGCCCAGCCCCTCAATCGCTATGAGTTTTGTGACCTTGTCTGGAAAAGCGCCCGCAAAGTTCAGCGTTATAGCCCCGCCAAGGCTATGGCCGATGATTGGTGCCTTCTCCAATCCCAGATGGAAAAATAGCTGCGCGATATCATAGACATAATCGGTCATGCGATAGACGCCGCCAATTAGCCATTGGGAATCGCCATGGCCGCGCAAGTCAGGTGCTACGATCCGATAATCACGGGCCAGGTCGGTCGCGACCCAATCCCAATTACGGCAATGGTCACGCCCGCCATGGATCAATACCAGTGGCGGCGCGTCCCTATCGCCCCACTCAACATAATGCAGGCGCAGGCGTTGCGAAATGTAGAAACGTGAAGCAGGGCCAGTCAGCGCGATGGGCATATCAGCGATTCCAGGTATTCAGGAGAAGTATCTACGCCATCCATGCCCCCGGAGGGCCCGGCTTGCAAGGCCTTAGCTAAGCACCGTCCCGCATAGCCTGCTGGCGTTTTTCAGCATCACTGCCGCGGCCAGGCATCACCATCTGCGTTTGAGTGACAACGGCCAGCTTTTTGCCAGCTTCATTCGTAAGCACCGTCTGCCAGACCTGGGTGGTCCGACCGACATGGATCGGCGTCGCCTCCCCCACGATCTTGCCAGGATTGGCACCGCGCAGAAAGTTCGTCTTGCTTTCAAGCGTTGACGTAACGGACGCGTCCGGCAAGTTCATTATGGCACCACGAGCGCCAAGCGTGTCTGCGAACGCCATATAGATACCGCCATGCACAACGTCGGAGCCATTGGTGTGCTCTTTCCGCGCCGTCATTTCAGCAAGAATACGGGTCTTTGAGACCTCAATGAATTTTACGCCGAGGGCGTCGATGAAATTGTCGTAGCTCATGGGGTCGCAGCTGCTTTCAGGGCTTCGGTTGCTTTATCAGCCGCTGGTTTCAGGTCTTCTTCGCCAACGGGTTCGTCTTGATGTTCGCCACGGACCACCGGCGGCGGCAGCAATTCCGCGTCAACCAGTTCAGGTGCCGGCTCTTCATGGTGATTTTCAATCAGGGCTTCGGCATCCACTGGGTTCGATAGCAACCCAACCGGCACGTAGTTCGGACGGCGCCATTCCAGCGTATCAAAGCCGCCAGATGGGCTAATTGCCGACCATTTCACCACAACATCGCCAGACTCCGAGCACACCCAAACTGGATCAGGCGCTGCGTTCGATGCCCGTGCCATCCAGTCCCGTGCTGCCATACGGTCACCGCCAGATGCAAGTTCAAGGTCAGCCATCAAGCGGCAAATACGGGCGTCTGGGCCACGTTCCGTAAGGGGCAGAAGATGCGTGCGCGCATCGTCATAAGCACCGGCACGGATTGCTTCACGGGCGAGCATGATGCGGGTTTCGATATGGTTCGGGTTCTTCTCGCCAAGCTTTTTGAACATTTCATATTGCTTGGTTGGGTCGTAAACGCTGATCACGCGCTCATATACGGATACGAGATCAGGGTGTGGAATGCGGATCCACGCGTCATGAATAGCCTTTTCGGCACGACCATTGCGGCCAAAAGCAGATTCCATATCGGCATATTGCACAGCGGCTGGCACAAACTCAGGATGCGATTTATAGGCTTCCCGCGCATAGGACAGCGCCTTATCGCCATCCTTCGCTTCTGCCCGTTCGCGAGAGGCCTCGACGTCGATCACCGCGCGCCAATGCTTTTCTTTGTCTTTCTCGACCAGCTTTTTCTTCTTCAAGCGATCAAGCGTATCCCGTGCGCCTTCCCAGCGGGACGACATGGCCTGCAGACGGAAGAGATTCTCCAGCACCCAAGGCGTATCGGGTTTCGCTTCATTCGCCTGTTCTAGCAACGTTACAGCACGGCGAAGGTCACCGGCCTCCCGCGCCTGCTCAAACAAGCCTTGTAGGCCGAGGAATTTTGTTTCCTCTTGCTCTGTCATCGCTTCGAACTGTTCCGTCGCACCCGCTTCATCACCGTTCTTTTTGGCGATAGCAGCAGCCAACATCCGTGCGAGCGGCTGATCTTCTGACAAACGCGCTTCGGCCCGCAATGACTGTCGTGCGGCTTCACGGGAATCCCCGGTAGCAACGGCGACCATGCCCTTCGTCAGCGCTTTGTAACCTTCTTCACGGCGTCGCAGGCCCATCTTCTGGTAGATATCTTTCGGCTTCCGCCAAAGCAGCCATGCCAGGATATTCCAGACGACCAGCGCCAGCACAACCACAACCGTGGCCGCGACAGCAGCCTCAAACGGTGCATAGGGGCCGAAGATACGGTCGCCCCATGTCAACGTGACCGGGGCTGTGATGCCGCTCAACAGATAAACGCCCCAGATTACGACAGCGGCGATAATGAAGAAGATTAGTGCGCGAAACATTGTTTATGCCCCATCCGCGGCCGCAATCGCGGCCTTCTGTACGGCGTCCAGATCATTAGTCGCAGCGGCGGTCGCCTTCGCCTTTTTTAGCCATTCAGCAAACCGGGCCGCGCCCTCACCTTCAAGCGCTTCCACTTCTTGGATCGCCTTGGCGATGTTGCCTTCCTGCAGTGCCGCTTCCGCCCGTGCAGCGACAGAGGCGGGATCATCCCCCTCCACGCCAGCGCCGACACGGCGAACCTTCAAGCGTCCGACCACGCCGCCAACAGCCCGGTCAAGCCAGCTATCCTCACCAGTATTGAGCCTAGCTTTAAGCTTGTCTTGAGCGATGCCAAGCGCGTGCGCCTGCATTTCAGCCGTTAGCGCCGCCTCCGTGGGCAGGCCAGCATTAGCAAAGCCAACCCAAGGCGCATCCTTCAGCTCAGCCGCATCAGGCAAAGCTGCCTGCGCCCGGCCGAGCAGTGTTGCGAAAGGCTTGCCGCTCGCGACACCTGTCCGCAAGTCCTGCAATGCCAGGATAGCCTCAGCCAAGGATACTGGCCCGCGCTTAGATGCCTTCGCCTCCAGCGCCGCTACCTGTTCGCCAAGTGTCGCAAGTTGTGCCGAAATAGTATCCAGCCTGCCACCGAGGTCAGCAGCAGCGGCGGTCGCTTTGCTATCTGCCGCTACTGCAGCGACCAGGGCCGCATCTGCGGTTTCAGCAGCGGCTGCAAGCGCCAAGCCATCGATTGGATCACCTGCGGCTGCAGCACGGTTGCTCTTCACCAGGGCTGCCCTGACGGAAGCAAGATTTGCTTCAAGCTTCTCGACTGTGGCTTTCAGGCCTGCAGCAGGCTCACCAGCAATAGTTTGCGCTGCTTCGGCCAATGAAATGGCTTTAAGGGCTGATGCGCTGGCGGCTTTGGCCTCTGCTTCAGTTTCATCTAACCGGGATTGGGTCTCGGCAATTGTTGCTTCATTGGCAGTAATCGACGCCGCATTCGATTCTGCAGCTTTCCCGGCTTCGCGCGTAGCGCTTGCTTGCGCCAGCAGTTCTGGAGAGTCCGCAAGCCCCATACGATCCCGAAGATAGGTCGGATTGACGATGAGCATATAAAGCCCAGCCACAACACAGAGCGTCAGCAAGGCCAGCCAGCCATAAACCAGGCCGCCAGGGCCGCGCTTATCTTCAGCCAGGGCTGCGGCATTGCGTTCTGCTTCTTGCTTGTCAGCCGCACCAGCAGCCAGCGCTAGCGCCGCAACGCCGGCAGCTGTCTCGGCGGACTTATCGCGCGCTTCAGGTTCAGCCTCGGCCTCTGCTTCCGCTGGTTTTTCCTCTGGCTTAGCGTCAGCCTCTGTTGAGGCATCAACTGTATCCGATTCTGAAAACTCAGCGTCTATCACCGCGTCCGGCGAGACGCTGTCCTGCGTCTCGACTGTGGCGGTTTCGTCCGGCTTAGACTCGGGCTTTTGGGCGTTTTTCGCCTTGCCACCTGATTCGTTGCGCTTACCTGTCATCGTCCGCCTCTAGCTCCATCAATCGGGCGCTGGCAAAAGTCTCAAATTCGGACGCCGCTTTCCCTCTCCTGCTGCACTTGCAAGAGTTTGGCCAACAACGCTTTTTGCGTCGGCTCAGACGCAATATCTATCGAACGCCACGGAAGGACGCGCAGTTCAACCGCTACATTAGCGCTGAGCGCCGTCGCAGCTATCGTACGCATCTTATCCCCTATCCCCGCCGACTGCGCCAGCCTAACAAATGCCGCTGCCGTGCGCGGCGAAAAAAACGCCGCATGATCAATCACACCATTATTCAGACGTGCTGCGAAGCTTGAGGTAAGCGAACGTGCTTTTTTGGCCCGGTAGAGCGGTATGCGCGTGACTGAATAGCCGGCATCGTTCAGCACGCCCTGTAGATTCCCCGCCACCGATTCCCCTGCTGCATGAATGAGTAAACCCGCCGATGGTTCCAACTCAGCCTGCACAAGGCCAGCGAGAACATCTGCATCACCCCCAGCACTTTGGACCGGCGCAAAGCCAGCGTCACGCGCCGCCCGCGCCGTAGCGTCACCGACTGCATATGCAGGACAGTCAAGACATCCATACGCATTAATAAATGCGCGTACACCGTTAGCACTGGTGAACAGAACGGCTTGGACCACGACGTCCGGCAGCGGTGGGGCTTGCAACGGCTCGATGCGGAGAAGCGGCTCAAACACGGGCGCAAACCCTATTGCCTCAACTTCCTTCGCAAAAAGTCGCGCGTCATCCTCTGGCCGGGTGATCAGCAGTGTGGGGCCAGACATGTCAGATTATTCGAAGACCTGGGCATCGCCTTCGCGGCGTAGCTCGGCACCAATTTCCGCACCTAAAGCTGCAGCGTCAGAAACCAGGCCGCTGCGGTTGGCTCGCCAGCTCTTTGTGCCCGCATCATTCGCCAGCAGGCCTTCAATGTGAATACCGCCAGTCCCGTCCAACATCGCATACGCCCCAATTGGCGTGCGGCACGACCCATCGAGCGCTGCCAGCAACGCACGTTCTGCCATGATGGTCACCACAGTTTCGGCGTGATTGAGCGGCGCTAACGCTTGCAACACGCCCTTATCATTCGCTCTGCACTCAACGCCGACTGCACCTTGAGCCGCAGGCGGCAGCATAACGCTAGGTGCAAGGGTTTCGGTCGCCGTGTCGCCCATGCCAAGCCGGTCTAGGCCAGCTTGGGCTAGCAGCGTTGCGTCCGCCTCACCTTCCGCCAGTTTACGCAAGCGCGTGCCAATATTGCCCCGGAATGGCACAACCTCCAGATCAGGCCGGCGGGCCAATACCTGCGCACGGCGGCGTAGCGATGCGGTGCCGACTTTGGCACCAGTCGGCATGTCATCAAGGCCATGGCCAGACGTGGATATCCAAGCATCACGGGGGTCAGCGCGCTCCAGAACAGCGGCGATCACAAACCCGTTCGCCAAATCTGTTTCAACGTCTTTCATGGAGTGGACGGCCAGATCAATCCGATTGTCAGCCATCGCCTCCTCAATTTCTTTGGAGAAAAGGCCCTTGCCACCAATCTCAGACAGCAACCGATTCTGCACCCTGTCGCCGGTGGTGGTAATCTCCACGATTTCCAGCGCGCCATCATCGGCCAATTGCGGCCACGCCTGGCGCAGCAGCGTTTCCACATGCCGCGCCTGCCAAAGCGCTAAGGGACTGCCGCGCGTGCCGATACGGAGCGGGCGGCGGAGGTTCGATAATTCACTCATCCTAGATTTCTAGCGGCGTGAACGCACTTGCGCCAGTAGCATCGGTACAGGCAACCTTGCGATCATCTTGAAAGACGAATTTTGGAGACGCCGCCAATGACTGGCCGAATTTTTGACGGACTGAAAGTAATAGACTGCGCCAGCTTCATCGCTGCCCCAGTCGCGGCAACGATCATGGGCGATTTCGGCGCTGATGTGATCAAGATTGAAGCGCCCGGCGGCGACCCCTACCGCTCCCTCCATAGTGGCCCAGGCATGCCTGACCTTGATTTCGATTACGCATGGTTCGCCGATAACCGGTCCAAACGCGGCATCTGCTTGGACCTGAAACAGGATACGGCCCAGGACGTGCTGCACCGAATGTTGGCCGATACAGACGTGTTCATCACAAATTTCCCATTCCCCGTCAGAGAAAAACTGAAACTCCGCTACGAGGATTTGGTGAAATACAAACCGGACCTGATCTATGCCTCGCTGACGGCGTATGGCGAAGACGGGCCAGAGGCTTCCAAAACCGGCTTTGATTCTACGGCACTTTGGGCGCGATCCGGCTTGATGGACATGATCAAAACATCCCCAGAATCCGCTCCAGCCCGGTCCGCCCCAGGTATGGGTGATCACCCGACAGGTACGGCACTTTTCGCATCCATAGCGATGGCACTTTATAAGCGGGAACGGACAGGCGAAGGCTCTTATGTTTCATCCTCACTGGTGGCGAATGGGGCATGGTGGAATTCGTTCTACGTTCAAGCTGCCCTTGGCGGTGCGGACATCCCGCCACGACCACACCGTGATGAATGGTTCAACGCACTTGCAAACCATTATCGATGCAAAGATGACCGCTGGTTCAGTTTGGCACTCGTCAATGAATTGCGGCAGATCGACAAATTCATCGCCGCAATTGACCGTCCAGACCTGCTGGAAGACCCGCGCTTCGCCACCCAGGAGGCCCGGAAGCAAAACGCTGCTGCCCTCACGAAAATCCTAGACGGCGTGTTCGTTGAAAAGGATTGGGAAGAATGGCAGCAGATTTTGGAAACCCACGGCATCACTTTCGGCGTCATTCGCAAGATGTCTGACATTCCAGATGATCGGACATTCACTGATGCGGGTGGTATTGTAACGAGTGGCCCCGGCGCACCCGCAGACCGCACAATTGGCAGCCCTGTCTTCATGCGCGGCCAGGAGAAAACAACGCCAATGTCAGCGCCGAGCGTAGGCCAACACAGTGACGAAGTGCTGGCGGAACTGGGCTACAGCGCCGATGAAATCCAAACCATGCGTGGCTCTGGCGCGTTGCAATAACAGAAGCGCTGCTGATGCGTCCGTGAATACTGGGAGAGACATTATGGATGATGATAAGATCAAGGCCGCGCTCGAAGTCGTCTTCGGTGCGAATTCAAACCTATACCAAAACCGTGGTTTTCAACGGCGGATTGGCTATGGAACCCGCCCCGCGATCATCAACATTGATCTTGCCAATGCATGGACGCGGCCCGGCCATGCTTTCACATGCGTGAACTGCGATGAAATCATTGAGGCGACAAACCGGGTGCTCGCCCCTGCCCGCGCCCTGAAAATCCCAATCATTTTCACCACCACTGCCTATGCAGTCACGGAAGGCCCAAATTCTGACATGGGCATGTGGGGCAAGAAGATTCCGGCCGAAACATTGGTGGAGGGAACTGAAGCTGTTGAGATTGATAGCCGTCTGGCGCCACAACCTGATGAGCACATCATCGTTAAGAAACGGGCCAGTGCATTCCATGGCACGATGTTGGCCGGGCTATTGCGGGCATGCGATGTTGATACCGTTATTCTGACCGGCACGACTGCAAGCGCATGTGTCCGCAACACAGCAGAGGACGCCATCGCTGAAGGCTTCCGTCCCATCATCCCCCGCGAAACGATTGGTGACAGAATTGCCGGTGCCGTTGAATGGAACCTGTTCGATATCGATGCCAAATTTGGCGATGTGGAACCGGTTGAGAACGTCGTGAAGTATTTAGAAGGCTTGAACGGAGCCCCCCGCGCGTGACCACGTCTCATCAACATCTGCTCTCGCCCTATACCCTCGCTGGCCGGACCCTCAAAAATCGGTCTGTGCTTTCTGCAACTGTCACCAATTATGCCAAACAGAACCGCATTACCGAAAGCTACAAGAACTTCCTGATCGAGCGGGCAAAGGGCGGCGTAGCGATGTTGGTGACAGAGGTCATCGCTGTTGATCCAAATGCCATCGCCCAGCCCGCCGTCGTCACCGGCTTTGATCGTGTGAATGATGCGGACTTTCAGGATTTGGCGACGCGCGTTGCAGCCGAAGGCGGGCAGTTGGTTGGGCAGCTATGGCATCCGGGCAAGCAGCAGCTCTGGGGTGCTACGTCATCCCCAATGGGTGTTTCAGATCAGGCAGACGCGTATTCCTGGGTTGTGCCAAGAGTAATGACGGACGCAGATATTCAAGCCGTCATTCAGGCGTATGTGGATGTTGCGTGTAATCTGGCAAAGCTTGGGTTTGCGGGCGTCGAGTTGCATGGTGCCCATGGTTATTTGATCAACCAATTCTTATCGCCCTGGTCGAACCTCCGCGATGATCAGTGGGGCGGGTCTATTGAAAACCGCACCCGATTTGCGCTGGAGATTGCAAAAGGCATCCGAGAGCGCGCCGGCGCGGGGTTCATCATTGGCCTAAAAATGCCCGGCACGGAGGAAATTGAGGGCGGGATTGATCCCGATGAAGCGGAACGGCTGACAACGGCGCTGGCTGCGCCAAAACTGCTGGATTATTTCTGTTACGGCCAAGGCAACTTCTCGCTAAGCCTCGAATCCCATGTGCCGGACATCTACTACAAGCCCGGCCATTTTCTGGATATCCACGCCCGTATGCGCCGCGCAGCTAACGGTGCTGCCGTCATAGCGCTTGGGCGGATAGGATCACCGCATGAAGCCGATGCCGCTATCCGCGACGGCAAAGGCGATCTTGTCGCCATGAGCCGGGCGTTGATTGCTGATCCTGACTTCATCAAGAAAACAGCGGCGGGCGACGCTGCAGCCGTTAGACCGACCACGTTCGACAACGTTGCTTGGGGACTGGTCCATCAAGGCAAGCCGCTGATGGATCACTTGAACCCGATGCTCGGCAGTGATGCTGAAAGTGGGTGGATACCTGGGCCTGCGAATACACCCAAGCGCGTGACCATTGTGGGTGCTGGGCCTGCCGGATTGCAGGCCGCATGGGTGGCCGCCGCGCGCGGGCACACGGTGACCCTGTTCGGGCGAAGCAGCGGCGGCGCACTGGCGCTCGAATCTGGGCTATCAGGCCGTGCGGACATGGCGCGTATCCTTGAGTGGCAGACCAACATGGCCACGCGTCATGGCGTCTATTATCGGCTTGGGGAAACAGCATCCGCCGATGATATCCGCGCGACCAATCCTGATGTCGTGTTGCTAGCATCTGGTGCCAGCCAGCGCTGGCCGGAAGGGATGGTGCCATCGAACGCCCAGAACGCGATATCTGCCCGGGACTATGCAGCAAATGGTTATAACGGCCCGCGCCATCGCGCCGTGCTGTTTGACCAAGACCACACAGCCGCGACATATGGCGTGGCAGATAAGCTGGCCGCCGAATTTGATGAGCTAATCCTCATGACGCCACGCGGCGGGTTCGCTGAAGGCGTCAACTATTGCAGCGCCATTGGCGTGCTGCGGCGACTATATGAGGCAAACGTCCAGCTATCCCCTGCGTCACAACCAACGCGTTTCGAAAATGGGGCTCTGATCTGGCGAAACCCCTATTCAAAAGCGGATGCCGTGATTCCAGCCGTCGATCTGTTTGTTTATGCGACACCGCGATCACCCAAGCTTGAACTTGCAGACGCACTGGTCGACCTCAATCTAATCCGTGTCGGCGATTGTCAAAGCCCGCGTCCATTGATGGGCGCTATCCATGCCGGACAAGCCGCAGCCCTGGCACTCTAGGAGACCCTACCAATGGCGCGCATTCTTTATGATCTAACAGCAAGCGGCGACCGCCGTTTCAGCCCCTATTGCTGGCGCACCAAGCTGGCATTGGCGCATAAAGGCCTGGATTACGAGACGGTCGCGACGCGCTTCACAGATATCGATAGGCTGAATGATGGCCCGCGCCTGACCTTGCCTGTGCTGGATGATAACGATGTACGCATCGTTGATAGTTGGGCAATCGCGGAGCATCTGGAAGGGCATTATCCAGATGCGCCATCTTTATTCCCTGGCAGCAAAGCCCACGCCCGGTTCATGAACAATTGGACCCCGACCATTCATCCACCCCTGCTGCGCCTAATTGTGCTGGACGTATACAATGCACTTGATGCAGCGGACCAAGCCTATTTCCGCCCAGACCGGGAAGCAAAGTTTGGGATGACCTTAGAGGCCTTCGTTGAGGACCAGGATGCGCACCTGAAGGCCTTCCGCGCCGCGCTCAACCCAATCCGAGAAACGTTGAAAATCCAGCCATTCATTTCTGGCGATACGCCGGCTTACGCTGACTACATTCCCGCTGGCGCGTTTCTATGGGCCGAGGCTGTCAGCGAGTGCGAAATCGTAGCCAGCGATGATCCCGTCGCAGGTTGGATGCAGCGTGTAAAAGCCGTTCTGAATTAAGCGCTCGCCGCCTGCTCGGAACCTAGCGCCCGGAGCCTTCAGGCCTCGCCATATAGGCATTGGGATCACGACTGGCCAATTGCGCTGGGTCAGATCCTGGGCGTTCTGATGGCCGGGCGAATTGCAGCACCAGAACATCTGCGCCCTCACTGCCAGCGGTCAAGCTGGGCGCTGGTTCACCCGCTGGGACATGGATTAGTGACCGGCGCGGCAATGCCTTGCCTTGGTCCGATACGTCACCTTCGCACACAAGATAATACTGCCCGCCGCCATTGGAGTCCGGGCCTATTGCTTCGGCACCCGGGCCAAGACGAATGCCGACGGCGTTCACTTCATCTGGCTGATCCGCCATGAGCTGTTCGATTACGCTTGCACCAGCCGCCGGGCGTGGGCGACTTGTGTCAAAGCGACCAGCGATATTACGGCCAGCGCGCCCCGGCATGATGTGCTTATTCCCGGGCATTGGGAAAAAGCCGCCGCTTGCAATGGGGCGGAGCGTAAAGAAGGCGAAGCCAAGGTCTGCGCCGACGATTGGCCCATATGGCGTGTATGCGTCCGCATATTGGAACGTCACTGGGTCAGCGGCCTTCTTGCCCATACGGCAATCGCCATCGACGACGACCTGAAACTGATCAATATCATGGAAGTGCGGATCAATCCGAGCGCCAGGATATAGCCTATCCACCAGAAACGCTTGTGGATGCGGATCAATCAAGCCTGGGCTGCCGATATAATCTACCCGGCGACCAACGCCGCCATCGGGACGCGTGGTCTCGACTTCAATCGCCTCGTGGCTCGCAACAGCATGCATAACGCGCTCCTCTGCTAATGAGCGCGCTTAGTATATCCGAGGATGTGCAGATAGCGAGCGGCCCCTGCCCTCATACATGAGAGAAGGAGCCGCCGGCATTTAAGTTATCAGTCTGCAGCAGCTTCAAGCTTGTCCTGCGTCTTCGTATCGAAGTCGCTGGCGTCGTGGCGTTCATGCAGCTGCTTATCGAGCGGACCCGTAACGCGGTTGACCATGCGGCCCCGACGCACGGCATCACGCTTGGCGATGGCAGAAGCCCAACGCGCCACATTGGTGTAGCTCTTCGCGTCCAGGAATTCGGCAGCGTCATAGACTGAATTGGAGACAACAGCGCCGTACCATGGCCAGATCGCCATATCTGCGATCGTGTAGCTATCGCCAGCAATATATTCGTTGTCAGCCAACTGGCGGTCGAGCACGTCCATCTGGCGCTTCACCTCCATGGCGAACCGGTCGATGCAGTATTCGATCTTGAATGGGGCATAGGCATAGAAATGGCCGAAACCACCGCCGAGATAAGGCGCACTGCCCATCTGCCAGAACAACCAGTTCATGCATTCCGTGCGGCCAGCATGGTCTTCGGGAATAAAGGCACCGAACTTTTCTGCCAGATACAGCAGGATTGAGCCGGATTCGAAAACCCGCGTTGGCTTATCCGTGCTGTAATCAATCAGCGCCGGGATTTTGGAATTGGGGTTGGCGTCAACAAAGCCGCTGCCGAACTGGTCACCATCGCCGATGCGGATTGTATAGGCATCATATTCAGCGCCAGTTTTGCCAATGGCCAGCAGTTCTTCCAACATGACCGTGACTTTGACGCCATTGGGCGTTGCCAGTGAATAAAGCTGCAGCGGATGTTTGCCGCGCGGCAGTTCCTGCTCTTTGATCGCACCTGCTGTAGGCCGGTTGATATTGGCGAATTTGCCGCCATTGCCCGGCTCCCATGTCCATACTTTGGGCGGCGTATAATCGGCAGGCTGGTTCGGAAGATTGGTCATGGCTTAGGGCTCGCTTTGCATCAGGATTGATTGTTTTAGTTTGCTTCCCCAATCTTGGGCGCCCGGCGCAATCTTACAAGCCCGCCGGTCTTGCAGCAGCGGTAAAGGCGAACAGCATGGCACGCATGGATCAATTCGGCCTCGATGTCGGCATCTACGGACCTTTGGCTAAGCCAGATAACGTTCTCGGCTTGGCGCAGTTTGCTGAATCTGCGGGGTTTGATTCCATTTGGCTTGCGGACCATGTGGTTTTTCCAACCCAGTTTGAGGCGAAATATCCTTTCAGCGCCGACGGGGCGTTCCCGTCGCCCACCAGTGATCCGCTACTGGAGCCGATCGCCGCTATGGGGGTTCTGGCGGGTGCCACAAAGACCATAAAGATCGGGACTGCCGTTCTAATTATCCCCTACCGCAACCCTGTATTGCTGGCGCGCATGCTGATCACCATTGACCAGTTTTCTGGTGGCCGGGTCATCCTGGGCGCTGGTGTTGGGTGGCTGAAGGAGGAGTTTGAGGTTCTCGACACAGCAGACTTCGCGCTTCGTGGCAAAGCAACGGATGAATATCTGGAGATATTCAAGGCGCTGTCTGCTGGCGGTGAGGCTAGCTTTGATGGTGAAACATATAGCTTCTCGCCTGTGCATTCTGTGCCAGGTTCAGTGCAACGCCCACACCCACCCATTCTGATAGGCGGCGTATCAAACCCAGCATTGCGGCGCGTTGTTCGCCATGGCGGATGGCTGGCACTAGCACTTGGGCCAAAGCAATTGCCGGAGCGCATGGCCAAACTCAAGGACATCGCAGCCGCTGAAGGTCGCCGATTCGAGGACTTGGACCTCGTCTATAAAATCTTCTTGAACCCAGGCGAGCCAAAGCGAGGCCCGTTTGGTGAGC
>Ga0181607_10002905_pt1 | contig 15037 bp, 18 predicted proteins | sample 041ome_9_FD_132420 | JGI IMG/M metagenome (GOLD analysis project Ga0181607, IMG submission 132420) | Coastal salt marsh microbial communities from the Groves Creek Marsh, Skidaway Island, Georgia - 041413US metaG (megahit assembly) | ecosystem: Environmental > Aquatic > Marine > Intertidal zone...
TCTCCTGTTTCATACCAGAACTTGGCATCCGGTGCCGAGTTGAACTCCGCCATTCTGTGCATGTGAGCATTTCTCGTTTAAGGGGAAAGCATGCCGCAGTCACGAAAGGCCAGCATGATCCTTCGCCGTATCGGTCGCAAACTTCGCGAGCAGGACTGGTTCGCTGTCGTGGTGGAAATTGTCGCCGTTGTTTTCGGCGTTTTCCTTGGCCTGCAGGTCTCAAGCTGGAATGACGAGCGGCAGGAACGGCGCGACGAACGCCAGATCCTGGAACGCCTTCATGAAGAGACCGTCAGCCTGTTGCAGGTCACTCGGCAAGAAAAGGCATCAGTACAATCGCGGGAAGCTGCCGTGGTATCTGCGCAGCCGGTCATCTTTTCTCTGGAGCCTGCGAGGCCGCTTACGCAAGATGAATGCGGCGGGGACAACTACATCGAAACCGTATGGGGCCGCGGCTACGTGCTGCGCGATGCCGATGCGGAAGAAGAAACAGCAGCTGCCTGATAGGCGCTGATCCGTTCTTCGAGGGGCAAGTACCCGAGAGACGGGGGGGGGGAACACAGCGAGACGGCCCGCTAACATCACCGGTAGCGGGCCGTTTTCGCTTTCCTACACCACCTTCAAACCGTGAAGGTCCAGCCCGCTCGGTTCCTGGAACAGCCGCAGTCCGAATTCGGGCAGGATGGCAATCAGGTGATCGAAGATATCCGCCTGGATGCCTTCATAGTCCGCCCACACGGTGGTGCCAGCAAAGCAGTAGATTTCCAGCGGCAACCCCTGCGGCGTGGGTTCGAGCTGGCGCACCAGCAGCGTGAAGCCCTTGCTGGCCACACGCGGATGAGCGCGGAGATAGGCGATGACATAGGCGCGGAAGGTGCCGACATTGGTGAAGCGGCGGGCGTTCACCGGGTTGATGTCTCCCGCCAGTTCGCGCGCGTTCCATTCGCGCACTTCCTGGTGCTTCTCCTCGATATACTTGTCGAGCAGGCGGAAACGGCGCAGGGCCTCCACCTCCTCTTCGGAGAGGAAGCGCACCGAGTTCTGGTCCAGCGGCAGGGCGCGCTTGATCCGCCGCCCGCCGGCATCGCTCATGCCGCGCCAGTTCTTGTACGCGTCGGAGATCAGCCTGTGCGTGGGAATTGTGGTGATGGTCTTGTCGAAATTCTGCACCTTCACCGTGTGCAGCGCGATATCGACCACGTCGCCATCGGCATTCATGCTGGGCATCTCGATCCAGTCTCCCACGCGCAGCATGTCATTGCTGGACAGCTGGACCGAGGCGACGAGCGAGAGGATGGTGTCCTTGAACACTAGCATGAGGACAGCGGCCATCGCGCCGAGGCCGGACAAGAGCAGCAGCGGCGATTCCTCGATGAGGACGGAGATCATCAGGATCACCGCGGTGCAATAGACCGCGATCTTGAGGACCTGGACATAGCCCTTGATCGGGCGGCTCTTCGCCTCGGGACGGCGCGAATAGAGCTCGTTCAGATAATCGAGCGCCTTGCTGATCGCCATGGCGATGGAGAGCACGATCAGCGCACGGGCCACGTTGGTGACCAGCGTCATCACCTCGTCCGGCAGGTTGGACACCACATCGATCCCGCGCGAGATCAACAGCAGCGGGATAACCGTGGCGAGGCGCGCTGCGGCCTTGTCGGCAGTCCTCGTGCGGGTGTCGAGGAAGGGCGCGGCGATGCGCAGGATCACCTTCTTCAGCAGGAAATTGACCGCCAGCGCAGCCAGCGCCAGCACGCCCAGCCCGAGCAACGATTGCACCCAGGGAACCTGAGCGGCAAAGAAACTAGTGATGTCTTCAATCATGCCAAGCGCCCTAGCGTGTTTGCGAAGGAAACCTCAAGTGCGAGAGGCTGGACAAACGCCCGCACACTCGCCAATCGGCACTCCATGACTGCACACAAGGAAGGCGATCCGACAACGCTCAACCGGCTCTATGGCCGCAGCCAGGGCAAGCCGTTGCGCAGCTACCAACAGGATCTGGTCGACAACTTCCTGCCCAGCATCGCCGTGCCCGAAGAAGGCCCGGTTACGGCAGCGCGCCTGTTCTGCCATGATTGCCCGCTGCATTTCGAGATCGGCTTCGGTGCAGGCGAACACATGGCCTACCGCGCGGACCTGCTGCCCGATCATGGCTTCATTGGCGCAGAACCGTTCCTTAACGGCGTGGCCGCAGCGCTCGCCCATGTGAAGGAGGGCAATCTCGGCAATGTGCGCATCCAGCATGGCGATGCGCTGCAGGTGCTGGGGCGCATTCCCGATGGGGCGCTCACCATGCTTTACCTGCTGCATCCTGACCCCTGGCCCAAGAACAAGCATGCCAAGCGCCGCATGATGAACGACGGCCCGGTGCAGATGATCGCCGACAAGCTGAAACCGGGCGGCGAGTTCCGCTTCGGCACTGATCACCCGATCTACCTGCGCCACGCGCTGATGGTGATGCGCCGCTTTACCGACCAGTTCGAATGGGTCGTCGAAAGTCCGAAGGACTGGCAGGTGCGCCACTCCGGCTGGCCCGAAACGCGCTACGAACACAAGGCGCGCACCGTCTTCAACCACGAAGTCTGGTATTTCCGCTTCCGGCGGAAGGGCTGAGGTCGTCCGCCGATGGTCGGGATGAGGGGCGTCGGCGGCGGGATGCTGGTTTTCATGGGCGTGCTGTTCCTGCTGATCGGCCTGGCAAGCGGATCGCGAGCAGACGAAGTCGCCGTGAATGGCGTGAGGGCCCAGGGAGCGGTTATCGCCCACCAGCGTTCGACCAGCACCACAAGAGGCAGCGGGCGCAGCTATTTCCCGATCGTCGCCTTCAGGGACCAGACCGGCCAGCAGCGCAGCTTCCGCAGCAAGGTCGCCACACCTTCTGGCCGGTTCGACATTGGCGAGGAGTTTGACGTCCTCTACCTGCCAGACAATCCGCACCGGGCGATCATAGATACATTCGCAGATCGCCACACCGGGCATCTGGCAGGCGCGCTGGCCATGCTCGCGATCCTGATCGGTATCACGCTGATCCGGCGAGACAGGCGGGAAAACGCCCCTGCCAACCCTTGGTGGGAATATTGAGCTTCACGACCAAGCGAGGCGGAACATCTCACCCGCTTCCCTCGTTGGGATGAGGCGACCGGACAGGAAAACAGGAACTCAACCATGGCAGACAAGACAGCATGCATCATCGGCGCCTCGCGCGGGCTTGGGCTGGGGCTGGTGAAGCACCTCGCCGACAAAGGCTACGAGGTTTACGCCACGCAGCGATCCCACAGGCTCGCGCTGACCGAGCTTGCTGCCGAGCACTCCGGCGCGGTGCACATCCATCAACTTGACGTGACCGACGCGGCGAGCGTTGCGGAGCTTGCCAAGGCGATCCCTGCCGGTTCGCTGGACATGCTGGTGATGAACCCCGGCGTCTACGGCGGTTCCGAACAGGCGCTGGAGGACCTTACCCGCGACAATGTGGCCGATATCCTGATGACCAACGCCGTGTGCCCGGCGCAGGCCGCGATCACCCTGCTGCCAGCCCTGAAGGACGGCGCGGTGATTGGAATGATGAGCTCGAAAATGGGCTCCATCGATGACAGTTCGGGCGGAGCGAACCTTTATCGCCTGTCCAAGGTGAGCCAGAACATGCTGTCGCGCTCGCTGTTCGAGAAGCACGCGAAAGGTCGCGGCATTGCGGTCATCTCGCTCCACCCCGGCTGGGTGAAGACCGACATGGGCGGCCCTAACGCGCTGATCGATGTGCCGACCAGCGTGGCCGGGATGGTCACCGTGCTGGAGGCGAGCCGTCAGCCGGAACACCGCTTCCTGGCTTACGACGGCACCGAAGTAGCCTGGTAGCAAGCTGGAAAGCGCGCGCGGCGGCTAAAGAAAAACTTGCTTTCCGCACCCGGGTTTCGCGCGCATAGGGCGCCAGCTTAACCATTCCGGATGCACCGCCCATGTTCGGCGATTTCGATCTTGCGTCCCTGCTTCCCTACATCGCCGTCGGATTCGCCGCGCAACTTGTCGACGGTGCGCTGGGCATGGCTTTCGGCGTCATCTCCAACGCCCTGATGGTAGGCGTGATGGGCGTGCCGCCTGCCCTCGCCTCCTAAAGGGTGCACGTGGTGGAATGCTTCACCACGGCGACCAGCGAAATCAGCCACCTAGCCAATGGCAACATCGACAGGAAGCTGTTCTGGCGGCTGCTGTTGCCCGGCATCGTCGGCGGTGCGACGGGCGCCTATGTCCTGACCAGCATTGACGCCAGCGTGATCCGCCCGCTGGTGCTGGCCTACCTTACCGGGATCGGCCTTTACCTGCTGTATCGCGGACTGACTTATCCGCCACCGGTGAAGCGCCCGAAGCACGTGGCGTCGCTCGGCCTTGTCGGCGGCTTTCTCGACGCCGCAGGCGGCGGCGGCTGGGGTCCGGTGGTGACATCCAATCTGCTGGTGCAGGGCGCAGAGCCGCGCAAGGTTGTGGGCACTGTCAGCGCGGTGGAGTTCTTCCTTACAGTGACCATCTCCGCCGCATTCGTGGTGCAGCTGGGCTTTGCAGATCTTGCCGGGGCGACACTCGGTTTCCTGATCGGCGGCGTTGCCCCAGCGCCCATAGGGGCCTTTGCCGCCAAGCACCTTTCGGTGAAGCTGATGCTGGTATTCGTTGGCGTGGTCCTGACGCTGACGAGCGCGCTGGGCATCTGGACAACGCTGAACTGACGCCAATCCTGCAAGAGCCGCGCAGGGTGGTTGCCCGCGCGGCTCATGCAATGTCAGGGCAAGGGCGCGATTAACCGACCACTCCCGCCGAGGCGAGCACGGCGAGCGTCAGCACGTCAGGCGCGATCGAGGTCATCGGTGCGATCTGGACCGGCTTTTCCGAACCGATCAGCATCGGGCCGATCACCACGTCACCGCTCAGTTCGCGCAGCAGCTTGGCCGAAAGGTTTGCCGATTGCAGGCCGGGCATGATCAGCACATTGGCAGGGCCGGACAGGCGGCTGAAGGGATAGAGTGCCATCACCTTGGGATTGAGCGCGGCATCGGGCGCCATCTCGCCTTCATATTCGAAGCCCGGCTCCTCCGCATCGAGGATCGCCACCGCATCGCGGATATTGCCGAGCCACTGACCCGACGGATTGCCGAAGGTGGAATAGGACAGGAAGGCCACGCGCGGCTCATGCCCCATGCGGCGGGCCACCGCGGCGGTTTCCTTGGCGATATGTGCAAGCTGTTCCGCACTCGGTCGCTCGTTGATCGTGGTGTCGGCAAGGAATGTGGTCTGCTTCTTGCCCAGCACCATGTGCACGCCGAAGGGGGTGCCGCCCTTCTTCGGATCGATCACCCGCGCCACTTCGCGCGCGGACTGGCTGAAGGTTCGGGTAAGGCCGGTGATCATGCCGTCGCCCTTGCCCAGTGCCACTAGCAGGGCGGCGTAGACGTTGCGCTCCTGGTTCACCATGCGGCGCACGTCACGTTCCGTATGGCCGCGGCGCTGCAGGCGCTTGTAGAGATAGTCGACCATCTCGGGCACATGCTCGGACGTGGCCGAATTCTCGATGATGAAGCTCTCGGGATCGTCCACCGCCAGCTCTTCCAGCTTTTCGCGCACCTTCTCGGTGCGGCCGACGAGGATCGGCGTGCCATAGCCGAAATCGCGGAACTGGATGGCGGCGCGCAGCGCCACCTCTTCTTCCGCCTCGGCAAAGACCATGCGCTTGGGATTGGCCTTGGCCAGCGCATAGATATTGGTGAGCGCGGCCGAGGTCGGGTTCATCCGGCTCTTGAGCGTGTGGCGGTAGACGTCGAAATCCTCGATCGGGTCCTGCGCCACGCCGCTATCCATAGCGGCCTTGGCCACGGCTGCGGAAACGGTTTCCATCAGGCGCGGATCGAACGGCACGGGGATGATGTAATCCTGCCCGAACTGGTGGTTCTTGCCATAAGCGGCAGCCACTTCTTCGGGCACTGGCTGGCGCGCCAACTCTGCGATGGCTTCTGCCGCGGCGATCTTCATCTCCTCGTTGATCGCCGTAGCGCGCACATCCAGCGCGCCGCGGAAGATGAAGGGGAAGCCCAGCACGTTATTGACCTGGTTGGGATAGTCGCTGCGGCCTGTCGCCACGATGGCATCGGGGCGCACTGCCTTGGCATCGTCCGGCGTGATTTCGGGGTCCGGGTTGGCCATGGCGAAGATGATCGGCTGGTCCGCCATCTTTGCCACCCACTCCGGCTTCAGCGCACCGGCCACCGACAGGCCGAGGAAGATGTCCGCGCCTTCCAGCGCTTCTTCCAGCGTGCGGCGGTCGGTATCCACGGCATGCGCGCTCTTCCACTGGTCCACCTTGTCCCGGCCAGTGTAGATCACGCCGGTGCGGTCGCACATTAACACGTTGTCATGCTTTACGCCCATGGCCTTGATAAGCGCGGTGCAGGCGATGGCCGCTGCACCCGCGCCGTTCACCACCACCTTCACGTCTTCCAGCTTGCGGCCGGTAATGTGGCAGGCGTTGACCAGCCCTGCTGCTGAAATGATCGCGGTGCCGTGCTGGTCGTCATGCATCACCGGGATCTTCAGCCGCTCACGCAGGGCCTGCTCGATCACGAAGCATTCGGGGGCCTTGATATCCTCAAGGTTGATGCCGCCGAAGCTCGGCTCCATCAGCGCCACGGCTTCGATGAATGCGTCCGGGTCTTCCGTATCGAGCTCGATGTCGATCGAGTCCACGTCAGCAAAGCGCTTGAACAGCACTGCCTTGCCTTCCATCACCGGCTTGGACGCCAGCGCACCAAGATTGCCGAGGCCTAGGATCGCGGTGCCGTTGGAGATCACCGCCACGAGGTTGGACTTCGCCGTGTAGCGCGCCGCCAGTGCGGGGTCTTCGGCAATCGCCTTCACCGGGGCGGCAACGCCGGGAGAATAGGCAAGGCTCAGGTCACGCTGCGTCGCCATCGGCTTGCTGGCGATAACCTCGATCTTACCGGGCCGGATGGTCTCGTGATAGAAAAGCGCCTCGCGCGCGGTGAAGTCGTTCGTCTCGTCAGCCAAGTGATCCTCCCTGGGGTGAAGCCAAGCCATAATCAGCAATCGCCGCGCGCGATAGGGGAAAGCGTCGATAGCTCTCTTCCCGAATCACCGAATTCACAGTTACGCACCGGACCCGATGGCCGGTTCCGCAACTCCGATGTTGGCACAATATTTCGACCTCAAGAAAGAGGCCGGGGATTGCCTGCTGTTCTATCGGATGGGCGACTTCTTCGAACTGTTCTTCGACGATGCGAAACAGGCCGCCAGCGTGCTCGACATCGCGCTTACCAGCCGCGGCGAACATGGTGGCGATCCGGTGCCGATGTGCGGCGTGCCGGTGCATGCGGCGGAAGGATACCTCGCCCGCCTGATCCGCGCCGGATGCCGCGTGGCGATTGCCGAACAGGTGGAAACGCCGGACGAGGCGAAGGAGCGGGCAAAGCGCGAGGGCACGCCCAGCTCCAAGGCGCTAGTGAAACGCGATATCGTGCGCTTTGTCACTGCCGGCACGCTGACCGAGGAAGCACTGCTCGAACCGCGCCGCGCCAATATGCTGGCAGCGATCGTGGATGTACCCGGCACCTGCGGCGTGGCGGCGTGCGATATCTCCACCGGGCGAATGGAGCTGGAGGAATGCTCTGCGCAAGCGCTGGGCGCGGTGCTGGCGCGAATTGGTGCCAGCGAGGTGGTTGCGCCCGAGGGATGGGAAGAAGCGCCCTTCGACGCCATTCCGCGCCAGCGATCGGACTTTGGCAGCGACGATGGCGAGGCTGCGCTGAGGAAGTTGCACGGTGTGGCCACGCTCGACGGTTTCGGTGATTTCAGCCGCGCGATGCTGGCGGCGGCTGGCGGCCTTATCGCCTATCTCGACCATGCCGGGCGCGGCACGCTGCCTTTCCTGCTGCCCCCCGTGGCCCGCTCCACCGGATCGACCATGGCGATGGACGAGGCAACGCGGGCCAGCCTTGAGATCGTGCAGGCGCAAAACGGCGGGCGCGCCGGATCTTTGCTGGCCGAAGTGGATCGCTGCGTGACGGGCGCCGGTGCCCGGCTGCTGGCAGAAGACCTTTCCGCGCCGCTCACCGACAGGCAAGCGATAGAAGACCGGCTGGCGCTGGTGGGCGAAATCTACCGCGATCCCCTCTTGCGGGCAGACATGCGCGAATTGCTGCGCGCGATACCTGATATCGGCCGCGCACTGGGCCGCATCGTTGCCGGGCGGGGCAGTCCGCGCGATCTTGGCCAGGTGCGTGACGGGCTGATCGAGGCGCGGCGGCTGCACGGCATCCTCTCCCCCCGGCAGGATCGCCCTGCCCTGCTCGACGCGCTGCTGCCATTGATCACCGGCCACGGCGCGCTGACCGACCTGCTCGGCCGCGCGCTGGTGCCCTCCCCGCCGACCGAACGCAGCCAGGGCGGCTATATCGCCGAAGGCTTTGACGAGGGGCTGGACGAACTGCGCGAGATATCCGGCAATGCCCGCCGCGCGATTGCGGCGATGGAAGCGCGCTACAAGTCCGAGACGGGGATCAGCGCGCTCAAGATCAGGCACAATGGCGTGCTCGGCTATTTCATCGAAGTGCCGAGCAAACATGCCGACCGGCTGATGGAACCGGAAAGCGGCTTCATCCACCGGCAGACCATGGCCAATGCCGTGCGCTTCAACTCGCTGACCCTGCACGAGGAAGCGAACCGCATTGCCGAGGCAGGCGGCAGGGCGCTGGCCGCAGAGGAAGCGCATTTCGAGGAACTGACGGGCGCGGTGGTGCAGGATCGCGAAAGAATTGCGGCGACCGCGGCTGCCCTTGCCCGGCTGGACGTGAGCGCAGGACAGGCCGAGCGTGCGGCGGAAGGCAACTGGTGCCGGCCGCAAGTCGCCGAGGACAACAGCCTTGCCATCGCGGGCGGCAGGCATCCGGTGGTGGAAGCAGCGCTGGCAAAGCAGGGCGAACGCTTCGTCGCCAATGATTGCGCCTTGTCAGAGGACGACCGGCTGTGGCTGGTGGGCGGCCCGAACATGGGCGGCAAGTCCACCTTCCTCAGGCAGAACGCGCTGATCGTGCTGCTGGCACAGGCTGGCGGATATGTCCCGGCAGAAAGCGCGCATATCGGGCTGGTGGACCGGCTGTTCAGCCGCGTGGGCGCATCGGACAACCTCGCGAAGGGCCGCTCCACCTTCATGGTCGAGATGGTCGAGACAGCCGCCATCCTCAGCCAGGCAGGCGAGCGCAGCTTCGTGATCCTTGACGAAGTCGGGCGCGGCACCTCGACCTATGACGGGCTGGCGCTGGCATGGGCGGTGGCCGAAGCGATCCATGAGAAGAACCGTAGCCGCTGCCTGTTCGCCACCCATTATCACGAGATGGCGCGGCTGGCGGAGACATGCCCCGCGCTCTCGCTCCACCATGTGCGGGCGAAAGAATGGAAGGGCGACCTTGTGCTGCTGCACGAGCTGGCCGAAGGGGCGGCAGACCGATCATACGGCCTTGCCGTGGCGCGGCTTGCCGGCGTGCCGAAGGATGTCGTGACAAGGGCCAAGGCCGTGCTAGACAAGCTGGAGAAGGGCCGCGCCGAGACGGGCGGGCTTGCGGCAGGACTGGGCGAACTGCCGCTGTTTGCCGCCACCATGGCGCAGCAGGAAGAGGAGAGCGACCAGCTTCGCGAACAGTTGCAGGCGCTGGATATCGACGCGCTGAGCCCGCGCGAGGCGCTGGAAATGCTCTACCGGCTGAAGCAGGAAGCGGGAACCTAGGCAGCGCTTGTCCCGTTCAACCTGTCATGGGCGACGATCACGCTTACACCAATGGCAAGGATTGCGACGAGGACGAGGCGAGCGAGGCGCTGGCCCGCGACCGCACCGATATGGCGGTGGAGCGCACCTTTGCCGGCTGGATCCGCACTGCCTTTGCCGCCATCGGTATCGGCCTCGCCTTTCGCGTCCTGTTCGGCGAATTGCAGCCACCCTGGCTGGCAAAGGCCATCGGCAGCATGTTCATCGGCTTTGCAATCTTCCTGGCACTGAACGCGCAGCGGCGAGCGGAAAAATCGCTCGCCAGAATGCGCAGCCATGCCGTGGATGGACCCGATGCGCCGCGTTTCCGGCTGCTGTCATGGGGCGTTGCCACGGGCGCCGCGATATTGATCGCGGGCCTGTGGATTCTCAATGACGGCGAAATCGGCGGCTAGTCAGCTGCCATCGCCGCGAAGGCCGTCCAGCTTCGCTTCGCTCCCGTATTTGTCGACATTGTCATCATGATTGGGCTCGCCGGCAAAGGCATCCATGTCCACGCGGCCGGAGCTTTCCATGTCACGCATGTGATCGACCATGTCCTGCGTCGCATTGCCCAGAATATTGCTGGCGGGCTGGTCCTTCGTGCTTTCGGTGGGGCTGCGGATTTCCTGCGTCAGGTTCTGCGCGTCCTGCGCGATGGTCGCGCCTGCGCGCGGTGATCATCCTGCTCGTCATTGTGCTGTTCGGGCGCGAAATTGGCCTGGCGCTGCTCATAGGATTTGATCGTGCTGTCAGTCATGCAAAGTCTCCTTTGCCCGACCAACGAAGCGGGAAGCCGACAGGTTCCGGGACAGATCAGCCGTTCACGGCGAGCAGTAACACAACCACGACGATTGCCAGCGCCTGATATTTCACGCGATTGAACATCATCTTGTTCTGCTGCGCGTGCATCCGCGAGATGTGCTCGTCATTGTCCTTGTTTTCCAGATCGATCTTGGTTGTTTGCAGGAAGGCGATGATCCCGCGCACCAGAGAAACCACGACAAAGCCCATCAGGACCACGATGATGATGGTGAGAATCCAGTTCATGGCTGGCCTTCTAGGCTTGCGGACAGCGTAATGCCAGACGGCATTTGGCCCACGCTCAACTGGCGGGCCAGCGCCGCACCGGCCTCTCCTGCCAGCCGCCTGTCTGCCAGCGAGGGGGAATTGCGCCGCTTGGCGAGTTTGCGCCCGTCCGTATCCATCAGCAGGGCGTGGTGATGCCAGCGCGGCACCGGCAGGCCGAGCAGTTCCTGCAGCAGACGGTGGACATGGGTGGCCGCGAACAGGTCCGCCCCGCGCGTGACCAGCGTGATGCCGTCTGCTGCATCGTCCAGCGTCACCGCGAGGTGATAGGAGGCAGGCGTATCGCGGTCCTTGCGCACCAGCACCACGTCTCCAGACAGCTCGGGCCTTGCCAATTGCTCGCCTGCCAGCGCGTCATGCCAGACGAGCGGACCGGTTCGCTCAAGCGCTGCCTCAACATCGAGGCGCCAGGCCACATCCGCGCCCGGCAAGGGGGGGGTGGCCTTGCAGGTGCCGGGATAGACCGGCCCGTCCGGCCCCGTCTGCGCGGATGCGGCAGCAATCTCTGCGCGGGAACAGCTGCAGGGATAGAGCAGGCCCATGGCCTTCAGCGTGGCGGCGGCAACCTCGTATTCGTCCACGCGGCTCGATTGAGCGGGCACTTCTTCCCACGCGAGACCTAGCCATGCCAGGTCAGCGCGAAATTCCTCCGCCAGTTCAGGGCGGGAACGGCCGCCATCTATATCCTCGATCCTGAGCAGAAAGCGCCCGTCGGGCCGCGACAGATCATGCGCGATGATGGCCGAAAAGGCATGTCCCAGATGCAGCGATCCGTTGGGGCTAGGGGCGAAACGCGTCACATCCATGTATCACGGCCCCCTCTATCCGCGTGCCGACTCGGCAAAAATCCTGTGGATTCGCCGTTTGTAACAGTCTTGACGCTTTTTCGCGCAAATGCTCCACCTGTACGAATCAGGGAGGACACCAAACCGTGTTCAAAGCCGAACTGATCGACCGTGCCGCGCATTTCCGAAGCGCGGAGGATGACCCGACGAGGCAGCTTGATAGCTGCCCCGCGCTGGTTCTCAATGCGGATTACACACCGCTATCCTACTACCCGCTCAGCCTGTGGCCGTGGCAGACGGCGATCAAGGCGATCTTCCTTGAACGTGTGGATGTTGTCGCCAGCTATGACCGGCAGGTGCACTCGCCCTCGCTCGACATGAAGATCCCCAGCGTCATCGCGCTGAGGCAATATGTGAAGCCGAGCGAGTTCCCGGCCTTCACCCGCTTCAACCTGTTCCTGCGCGACCGGTTTTCCTGCCAGTATTGCGGCAGCGGCCAGCACCTGACCTTCGACCATGTGATCCCACGCCGCCTTGGCGGGAAGACGACGTGGGAGAACATCGCCACGGCTTGCGCGCCGTGCAACATGAAGAAGGGCGGGCGCACGCCGCAGCAGGCGCATATGCAACTGCAGGTGAAGCCGATCCGGCCCACCAGCTGGCAACTGCAGCAACACGGGAAATGCTTCCCGCCCAATTACCTGCACGAAACCTGGCGAGACTGGCTGTACTGGGACATCGAGCTGGAGGAGTAACCTCCCCCGCAGAAATATCAGCCCTCGATGATCCGGCTTTTGGGATGGTGCTTGTCGAGGTGCTTCTTGATGATCTTCAAATTGCGCGTGTTTGACCGGAACAGGAAGTCGAACAGGTCACCCGCCACAGGCACCGCGCCCACCGCACTGTCAAACAGGACATTGCCCGCCATGCGCCAGATCTTCCACTTGGGCAGGCCGAGGTTGTTGGCTTCCCACACGATATAGGCGCCCATCGCGGCGGTCACCACGTCACCTACCACCGGGATCAGGCCGGCAATCGCATCAAGGCCCACGGGGCGGTTGATACCGGGAATGACGAAGGACCGCTCAAGGACCGCCTCCATCGCTTCCACCCGCTGGCGAATGGCGGCAACGTCCTTGCCAAGCGGCAGGGAGGGCGTGAAGGGCTCAGGACGCTGGGGCTCGACCATAAGAACTTTCTCCATGGTGACTTATCTGGGCATGACAGCCAGTTCTGGCAAGGGATGGAAGCCCCAGCGATTGCCTGCAAAGCCCTCCACGTTGCCGCGCACGAGTGACCAGCGGATGGGAGAACCGAAGGGAATATAGACATTTGCGGTGGTCAGCTGCGCCTCCGCATCGGCCAGCAGACGCGAGCGCGCAAGCGGATCGCTTTCGTCCAGTAGCTGCGCCGCAATCACGTCCGCCTCCTCGCTGCACAAGCCGCGGCCGAGCACGCAATTGAACTGGTTGAGGAACCAGATCGGAGCGGCGTAGCGGGCTACCCGGTCCAGCAGCTGCAAGTCAGCGGTTTCCTCGCTCTCGGCGCGCGCCACAGCAACGCCGATGGTGGCGAGCTGGCGCGACAGCTCGTTCATCAGCAGGTTGTTGCCCGGCGCATCGGCGATGGCGATGGAAAGGGTCAGCCCGTCGGACGGGTTTTCATCGCCCTGCGCCGCACGCCAGGCGGCAATCCGCCCGGTCGCCACGGCGCGGCGATCCTCAATATCGGCATCGCGCCATCTCTCGCCGATCAGCCCGGCATCCTCGGCAAGACCAGGCGCAACGACGCGGGTGGTTGGTGACCAGCCACCGATGTTAAGCACACCGGCCAGTTCCGTGCGATCGATCGCCATGGAGACAGCTTCGCGCGTCACAGGATCTGCAAGGATGCCGCGGGCGCGCAGCACTTGCAGGCCGAACAGCCCGATGGCCGGATCGACCCGGACTGTTCCGCGAGACAGTGGCCCGGTATCCACCAGCGGCAGCGATGCCAGCCTGCCGCCGAGGACGACCTCGAGCTTGCCCGCTTCGAATTGCTCGATCGCTTCGGCCGCAGGCATGGCGTGCAGATCAAGGTCGCGGACAAATTCTTGCCAGCGCTCATCTTCCGGCAGCCCGCGTTCTGCTGGCGGGCGGAAAGAAAGGACAGTGCCTGCGTCCGACCGTTCCAGCACCATGGGCCCGGTCTCGCCCTCACCGCTGACAAGGCCCAGTTCGGGCTGGGCGAGCAGTTGGAGCAGATCCGGCATCGGGCTGGCGAGACGGATTTCGACCACGCGGCCAGCCATGGCGCGAATGTCCTCAATCGGAGTCAGGTCAAGCCCCAGCGATGTCCCGCGCAATTCCCTGATCGCCCTTTCCAGTGCGCGGCGCACGCTGTCAGCGCTCAGTTCGCTACCGTCCGGCCAGGTGCCCTCGCGCAAGCGGAACACGAAGATACTGCCGCCGCCTGTCACGTTCCAGCGATCAGCCAGCGCCGGCACCACATCGCCATCGCGATTGAGCGCGACAAGCCCGGACCGCGTCGCCGCGCGCACATGCTGCCCGCCCGAAGACAAGCGGTTTCCGCTGGCAAACAGGTTTGCTTCGCTGTCGATGTAGGCGACCGGCAAGGCGCCCTCATTGGAGCCGCCGCAAGCTGACAGGCCCAGGCCCAGGGCAACAAGCAGGGAAAGTGCGGCGCGCAAGGTCATGGCACCGGCTTAAGCGGGCCGGCGCTTGCCTTCAACCGCGATCAGATCTTGCGCAGTTTTTCCTTGTCCACCGGAGCGGCAGGCTGGGCGAACCTGTGCGATGTGGTTAGCGGGTGGTTGCCCCCCGAAGTGACCGGCGCACGGGCGCGCTTGGGGTCGATCTCGTCGATGAAGGCGATGCCGAAACGGGTGTCCTGAGCCCACGCCACGGAGCCTTCGACCCAGCCGATGTTGCGCAGTTCGACCTGCACCAGCTGGCCGCGAGACACTGTCAGCGCGCCTTCGGCCATCATGCCGCCTGCTGAGAGGTTGCGCACCTTCACGCGGTACTGCTCTTCCGAACCAGCCAGCCGCAGCTGGGCCAGCAAGAACAGGCTGTCGCGATCTACCTGGCGTGTGTCGACATTGGTCATCGAAACTTGCAATCCTCCGCATGCACCCTCGCATTCCGGGTGCGCGCAATTGATGCAAGCTGCCTGCAGCATACAGGCCTAACCATGGGTTAATGGGGCTTGGGCGTTTCCAAACTGTCCCAAACTGGATCAGTCGTCGCGCGAAATCTTTTCACGCCGTTCATGCGCCTGCTGCGCTTCCACGCTCATCGTGGCGATGGGGCGCGCGATCAGTCGGTTGATACCGATGGGATCGCCGGTGACTTCGCACCAGCCGTATTCA
>Ga0181607_10002906_pt1 | contig 15035 bp, 8 predicted proteins | sample 041ome_9_FD_132420 | JGI IMG/M metagenome (GOLD analysis project Ga0181607, IMG submission 132420) | Coastal salt marsh microbial communities from the Groves Creek Marsh, Skidaway Island, Georgia - 041413US metaG (megahit assembly) | ecosystem: Environmental > Aquatic > Marine > Intertidal zone...
ACGGTGATATCGACGATTCGACCTTATTCCTCCCTCACGCGACGCTGAAAAAAGTCTTCGCGATAATCGACAGAGACGAATCCTCGACGATTTCGGGACGCGATTTTCTCACCGCGTTGAGGAACAACACCGGGAACGTCTCTCAGATTTTGGATTCGGCGTTGAGCGAGCATCGGATAGCGTTTTCTTCTTCTTCTAAATCGCGCGGAAAGAAGAATAGCCAGAGGAATGTTGAAGTGGGATCGAAGATTATCGCGACAATTAGCAGTTACGGAGATGAAGGCATTGGTTTGGGTGAATTCGTGGAAGCGTTTCGCGTCGCGGGCGGAGAGGACGATTTTTCGGACGATGGTGCGCTTAACGCGTCGAGTAGTTTTAGCGGCGATTTATCGGATGCGGACGATTCGAACTCGTTTAGATTTGCGAGCGCGAAAACCAGTCCGAGTTCGGGTGAGGAGCTTTCGTGGATGAAGCGGGAGAGCCGCGACGCGAATGAAAGGAAAACTGATAAAATCGACGCGGTTCAAGCGGCGATACTCGAAAAAAGAGAAAACGTGGAGGAATTAAAACGAGTAAAACGAATGACTGCGTTGGTCGCCGACGCGTGTAGGAGCTTAGTCGAGAAGAAAATGAAAAAGAAAGAGCAATCGAAGAGACCAAAGGAAGGATTGAGGAGGTTCTTTCCGCGAGTGAAGAATTTGAAGAATCTTAATAGCAACAACACAAGTAAGAACGATTTCGAGAGCGATATCGATTTGGAGAGCGATTATGACGAACCGCATCCTAGCCGTCACAAGAGAATGCTGAGCTTTTCGAAGGGATCTCTGAGTATGGCTCCGGGGGTGAAGGACGGGATGACTCGAGAGAAGAGGCTGAAGAAGATGTTGAAGCAGAAAATGTCGAAGGAAATGCGCGCGTTGAATGACGAGTTATACATCAATGCGTTCGTACTATTGAATGCATTTGGAGATTTGAACTACAGTGGGACCGGGTTAATCATCGTGGATGGGTTTTTACACGTGTATGAACGCAATGACTCCTTTAGACACGATTTGAAGAAAGCGAGGAACGATACTTCGTCGCGCTCAACGATCGAGCGGGACTTGGTGAGGACAGCGATGGAAATGGGCGGTAGACGAAGAGAGAGCGTTGATATCGTGAGTTTCTTAAGCTATTTTTGTCGCGCAGATAGCACGCTGCGACCGAAACTACCGCCGTTACCGGATATACCGATGAACGACGGCATGGTCTCGCCGGCGAAAGCGTCCGTGGAAGGGTCGTCTCAGCAAAGAAGAAGCGTTTTAGAGGCAAAAATTGGCATCGGATCGAGAACTTTAAGCAGAAAGGAAAATGAATTTGTTGATGCCGTGAGCGTCAACAGCGAAAGTACAAATGACTCTGCTGCGGTCGTTCCAATGAAAGAAGGTATCGCGCAGCACTTGAAATTGACGCCGATAAAGAGCCCATCGAGAGCGTTGACCTCGGCCATGAAAAAGATGAAGTCGCTCGAAGAAACGGAAGGAGAAGAAAAAGAAGCAGATAAAGATAAAACGGAGAGCGCGAGGCAACGGCTCAGCTTTGGGTCGAACAGCGAGAAGAGCAATGCAGTGCTTACTACGGAGTCAAGGCAACGAAACGTAACCTTCGAACATGTGGAAAGTAACGCTTCGACGAACACCGAGAAAAACTACAGAATATTGTCCATGGTCGTAAACGAAGCCGACCAAATAGACAAAGGAGATATCGAAAATGACGACGTAGATGAAAACGAGCAGGCGAATCTGCGTGGGTTAGAAATGGAAGCGTTGATCCACGTCCTTTCCATGCGAGAGATGAATAAAGTGCATCAATAGATACGCACGCGTGAGACGTCGCGACACAAGAAAGCACATCCTACGCGAGGCAACGCCGATTAAGTAGATTGTTAGAAACCAGTTAGGAGGAGAGTTTACGAAACGTTTTTAGAACAAATTGCAGAAATAGTTTTTATCACGGTACGGTACGGTAAAAAAACATATGTATTTACTTAATTAAAAAGAGCTCGTCTTCTCTTCCCTCTTCCTCTTGACTTGCCTTGAAGTTGTTATTTTATATTCTCCGTTTCTTTTCTCTCTCTTACGTATTTTAATCGATCTTCACCGAGCTATAAATCGTGCGCACAAACACGTACGAGGCTAAAAAGCCAATCGAACCGGTCAGAATGTAAAACCCGTACGACACTACCCCCATATATCCAAAGTACATCATCGTCGGTACTTTTTTCGTAATCTCCAACTTGGTAAAAAAATACACCGTCCCGTACGCGAACAAGTAAAGCGCGCTCGAACCGCTCGAATGGAACGAACGCCACCACCATCGGTAATCTTCGTTGCACAATTGAAAGTACGTCAACACGATGGTGATTTCAGCGCACGTGATCAACAAAATAATAACCACCAACGCCAAGAACCCAAAGACGTAATAGAATTGTTGCAACCAAATGGACGTCAAGATGAAAAAGAGCTCGATGAACACCGCGCCGAAGGGCAAGATACCTCCGGTTAAAACACTCACCGCGCCGCTCATGTACCACGGCTGCTCGGGGATCTGTCTCGGAATCTTATTCGTTCGGACCGGGTCCTCGGCGATTTCCTTCTTCGTTGCGAACCACGCCCCGGCATATACCAACGGAATGGAAATGCCAAACCATAAAAACACGAGAATGAAAAACGTGCCAAATGGAACCGCGCCGCTGGATTTTTGCGTCCAAATGAAAAAGTTTAAAAACGTAAACACGCCGAACAACACCCCCGGGAACATCATCGCCGCCAAACCGGCGTTTCCTTTCCAATCCGGACCTTTAAAGATCTTATAGAACACCCCAGACACGTACCCGTTCAAAAATCCCATAAACGTGAACAACAACACCATCGCCGTCCCTAATCCGCCTCTATTCGCCGGGGACAAAAATCCGAGAATTGCAAACGCAAGCGTGACAAACGTGCACGCTAAAATTTGAACCCCGGTTCCGACGTGTACCGCTAACAACCCACTCGCCTCGGGGGTTCGAAACACATCGCCGTGCACCAACTTCCACCCGCTCTCTTCTTGCGCCTCCTCGCTCGTTTCCAACTGATTGTACCTCGAGATGTCTCTGTGTAACGTTCTGAGCATGATCAACGCGACCATACCACTCAAAAACAAAACAATCATCATGGAATTGATGATGGAAAACCAGTGAATTTGGTCATCCACCATCAACAAATACGTGTCCCATCGCGAGGCCCATCTAATGTCGCTTTGTTTATACAAAACGTCGTACGAGAAAATAACTTCCGCACCTTCCTCTACGATCTGCGGCGCCAACCCGTGCGTCACATACTGCATTCTCCCCGGGTTACACGTCGTCAACGTCGGAGAAACATCGTCCCACGGCTCTTCAAATTCGTGTTTCACCGAAAACGGTTCCACCTCAAACCCGACGATTCTCGACAAATCCGTCTCTTGGTCCTTGTGAAACAAAATCGTAAACCTCAAGTGATTGTGCAAGAAACTCTTCTCCTCGCCGCCTTCTTCCACGCTCGCTTTAAACCCAACCGGATACCCTCTCTCGTACGTCTTCCTCTCCACCGTCTCGCCTTCGCCGTCCTCCGTCGCTCTGATTTTCACCATCGCCACCGGTAAGTTATCCAAGATCATATTCACGCGATATTCTTCCTCAATTTTCGTCTCAAAGTCCTTCGCTTGCTCCTCGGAGAGCGAATCTATCTTACACACCACCGAGCACTGCATGTCGTTTCTCATTTCCAGCGAATACAAGGAGTTTTCGATGCGATCTCCGCGCAAAACTTCCCCCAAATTCTCCGCCGAGTACACGATCGGATTCGGCTTGCAATACGGCATCGAGTAGTAATCGTACGGCAACTGCGTCTTCGTGCTCGTGAGCTTGTTCACTTTCATGAACACGATGTCATCTTGCGCGTAATCTAGATGTCGTCGGGTGTGTTTTTAGAGAGAGAGAGAGTTACGGAGTGAGTAAGAAAGCGCGAGAGAAGTACAAACGCGAGCGAGAAAAGAGAGCGATCTCGCGGTCGACCGCAAAAGATAGAGAGTTGCCTTTGTTGGAATTTCTTCTTTAAAAGAGAGAGAAGGAGAGAGAGAGAGAAAAAAAAAGCGCGCAAAACGCACCTTGCGGGGCGACTCCGGGCAAGTAAAACCCGTACGCCGTCTTCTCGACGAAGACCAGAGATAAAAGCGCGACGAAGACGACCACGAGCGGCGAAGAGAGTTTCATTTTTTATTATTTTTTCTCCTCTGTGTCTGCTCCTGCTCCTCGCGAGTCGTGCAAAAATTCTGAGGAGGAGGTTGAAAAAAACGAGAAAAAGAGACACGTCAAAAAAAATTTGTCTCAGAGAGAGAGAGAGGCTCTGCTCGCGCCAACGACAAAGTCGTCGTGGCTTTCGTTTCGTTTTCTCTTCTCTCGATGATGAGAAGCGGGCGCTCTCGTCTGTGTGTGTGTGTGTGCGTGTGTGCGTGTTTTACTCTCTCTCTTTCTCTCTCTCTCTCTCGGCAGCTCGGCGTTTAATATTTTGTAATATAAGTGTTTGTTAAAAAATTCACATCATCATTGGGCCAACATCTTCTTGACGATGACGTCGTTGAATTTGTGACCTCTTTTCACGCCTAATAAGTTCATCGTCATGTATTTACCTTGGTTTGGAGCGCGGTGTCGTTTTGGGTCGAAGATTGGATCGAAGAACGGTCCGTCGACTCGGACGAGCGTCAGCGCGCACGAGTGTTTTCTCGCGCCGGAGCATCCCATGACGTAGACGTTGTAGCCGTGGTTGGCCATGAATTTGACTTCCGTTTCAAACGGTTCTAAATCTAACGAACCTTTGCGTTCCCAGTAGACGGCTTGGACTCTGCCGGAGGCTAATGCGCGAGACATGCCGGTTTTGACCCTGTGTTCGAGTCCTTCGACGTCAATTTTAACGAGAGGGATGGACACCGAGTCCGGGATGAACGCGTCGAAAATGTCGTCTAATGCGATGACGTTGACGTTTTCGGTTTTCATTTTACCGGCTTGGTCGGCGTATTTCTCGTAGGAGTGTTCCGGCATGAAACTACCTCCGGTGTCTGCTTTCCCGGGTTGGTAGTAGAAGGTCAAATTCCCGGGTCGTTCCGCGACGCCGGCGTTGTGCAAGTGAACCGATTTCAAATTGGCGACGCGTCTGGACATGATTTTAAAAACCTCCGGGTTCGGTTCAAACGCGTGCACTTCGCAATCTTTCGCGATGGGCATCGACTTCAACTCTTCCACGTACTTCCCCACGTTCGCGCCGACATCGAAAATCGCGCAGCACCCGTTCTGCGGTTTCGGCGAAATCGAGAGCAGAAACTCCATCAAAATCCTCGCATCCGTCGTCGCTTTGTTTCTAAACCCAGTCAAAGCGTATCTGTCAAACACCTCCTTTTGTTTCTGTTTCAACGACGAGGTCGGGACGTGATCCCACGCTCCGTTCCCACTGCTATAACTCATCGTCGTTTTCTTACAGTTTCTATTCTCCAACGTGGACGAGTAACTCGACTGCGTGTGAACGATCGGATGAGAGAACACGCCGTCGCTGTTCGTCGTCAAGTGCGGATGGCTATCGACGTCGTCGTCCTCGTCCACCGAGTGCCGCATGTACGTCGCGTCTTCTTTATGCACCGGCTCTGCTAATTCTAAGTGATGATGATCATCATCGTGGTGGTGCTGGTGATGGTCCTCCTCGTACGTCGTCTCCCCGCGGTGCGAGTGCCACTCGTTGTCGTTCGCGCTCGCGGAAGAAGATCCTCCTCGGTGCAACTTCTCGTGCGTCGCCTCGTCCATCGCGTCCAACATGTCCAATCTCCCGGTCAAAAACAAGTACCCGATCGAAATCATCAGCAGCGAAAACACGAACGACAAGCTCGCGAACGTCACCAGAATGGGCATCTGTCTATCCGGCACCCGCCGGAGCGCGTTCGAAAGTTTCAAACGAGGCATGTGTGTTGTTGTTATGTTCTAATATTTGTACTCTTCTTCTATCCAAAATCTCTCTCTCTCTCTCTCTCTCTCTCTCTCTCTCGCGTATTCTCTCTCTCTCTCTCTCTCTCTCTCTCTCTCTCTCTCTCTCTCTGACTCTCGCGCGCTCGTTACCTGACACCTCTTCTGTTTCTGATTCCGCGTAATGAACCGCTTTCGAGATCCAGACAAGAAGTTCCTCCTTCCGGGCGAAGAGAAGAAGCTCTCTTTTTAGTGTGGTTTTTGATTCAATTTTCCCCAGAGTTTTGAGAAAAAAAAGAGAGAGAGAGAGAGAGAGAGAAGCGGCCGGCGCGTGGGAAAAGGTAAACGCTCTTTTAAACGCGAGGAGGAGGGAAGAAGAGAGAGAGAGAGAGAGAGAGAGAGAGAGAAAACTACTCTCTCCGTCTGTTCGGATCTGTTGTATTCGGGAACAGAGGGCGGGAAATCATCGGCGCGACGGGCAGAGACAGAGACGAGCTTTTTTAGATACACATTTTCTCCCCGTCGTGTGTTGTTACATTTTGGGAAGAAGAGTTTCATATACATATATATTAATATATGCGAGCGGCATCGATCGCGTCGCGAATATCTCTGTCGTCTTCTCGTACTTCTTCTCTTTTGTCGCTGAAGAAAATGCCGGCGACGACTCGGAGCAGCAGCGGCACGAGTGGATCGGCGATGAGAACGACTCGAACGAGAACGATGGCAACGATGATGACTTCAGGAGGAGGAGGCGCTTCGGTTCGCGTGACGACGTACAACGTGCTCTCGTCGCACCTGGCGGAGCCGACGTACTTTACGGCGTGCGATCCGAGAAATCTCGACGCGTCGGTTCGTTTGGAGCGCGTGAAGGAGAAATTAACGAAAGAGATGGAGAAGAGATCCATCATTGGGTTGCAAGAGGTGAGCATGACGTGGTCGGGACCGCTGCACGCGTTTTTCGCCAAGCACGGGTACCACGTCGTCTCGCACTTGTACGGGAAACCGTTTAATAATTACATGGGGGTTTTGTTGGCGGTGCCGCTGGATACGTACGAGTTATCGAGAGTGGACGTGCAGAGGTTGTCGGATTGCGCGGATTGGCCGAGGAAACCGAAGAATTTGGAGGAGGAGAAAGGCGTGGTGCGGAGGTACGTGTTGGATCCGATTGTCAGAATGTGGAGGGCGGCGAGGAACGCCAAGCCGCAGTATCCTCCGCAAGACGATTGGGAGTTGGCGAGAGGGAGGTTTAATTCTATCGTGTATGCGAACGTAAAGCATAAGAAGACCGGGGTGTCGTTGGGTGTGTCCACGTATCACATGCCGTGCATGTTTAGGAACCCGAAAGTTATGACTTTACACAGCGCGTTGGCGGCGACGTATACCATGGGAGAGTGCGAAAAAGACGGGACGAGAAATTCAATTTTGATGGGCGATTTTAACGTCAAACCAATCGATGGGTCGTACGAGTTATTGACCACGAACAAGTTGGATAAAGACGATGTGTTCTACCCGGTGCCGTACGAAGGAACGGAGTACACCGTCGAACCGCCGGCGAGAATGGTGAGTTGTTACAAAGAAGTCAACGGCGAAGAGCCAGATTTCACAAACTACGCCAAGATTAAAGACGACGAGCCGTTCATCGATACTTTAGATTATATTTTCGTGACGGAAAACATTCGCGTAGACGCGGTGGCACCGTTGAAACACAGAGCCGAGGTGACAGATGGGCCGTACCCGAGCGCAAATGAACCGAGCGATCACGTGTTGTTAGCGGCGGACGTCACGGTGTTTTAAGGGGGGGGAGCGCGCGAGTAGCGAGCGATGATGAATGTTATTATTAAGCCGCGCCAAGCTATTAGTACTTTCGAATGAATTATTATTACAATTGTATGCGTCGCCTATATTTATGCTCGAATTTGCTTCTTCTGTTACTATCGGCTCTTTTGTATTTCTTGTATTTCTTGCGTGTTTGTGTGTGTGTGTGTGTTCCAATCCGAAGGGATGGGTGGAAAATATGCGTTTCTCAACGCCTCTTCACTCGATCCTTTCTACGACTTCTTCCTCCTCAAAATTCCGTTATCTTTTTACATAAACTTCTGAAAAAATTGTTTTCACCGTGTTTGGCACGGTTTCGGAAAGCGACGCTCTCTTTTGCGCTTTAGCCAGAGGTGACCTCTTCTCCTCCGACCCGATGGCGTTGTTCTCTTGAGAATCTTTACCGGTGATGTTTTCGAGCTTGTTATTATTATTGTTGTTGTTACCATCATTCTGCGTGAACCCCATTCCTCCGACGATTCGGGCACCTACGTCTTCCATCGGTTCATCTTTCACAGCAACCGCTGAATCGGCTTTCGGAGCTTCATCCTCTGGGGGAAGCTCCGGAAGCAAATTGCCTCGCGAAAAGAGAAGTTCAAATTCCTCCAACTTCAACTTTTGCTTGTCCGCGCGAATCGCGCCGGCTAGTTCTCCTTTATTCATTTGCGCGCGACGCATCTCTTCTTCTTCTTGCTCTATGTCGATGATCTCCGGTCCTCCGCCGTTCTCGTCGTCTTTTTTATTGACAGCGATGCCATTCGTGCGTTGTTGGACCAACTTAACGATGTTCGTTTCGATGGAATCTTGGACGGCTAAAATCTTCACCGTCACCGGTCTCGTTTGACCCATTCTCCACGCTCGGCCGATCGCTTGGTTTTCAAGCGCTGGGTTTAAGCACGGTTCAATCATAAAAACGTGCGAGGCGGCCGTTAAGTTGATCCCAACGGCTCCGGAGCGGACGGACAAAATGAAGACAGTCGTCGGCGGGTCTTTTTGAAACGCCTGGATGGATTTATCGCGATTCTTCGCGCTCATCGAACCGCTAATGGTTCGGAAACCAAATCCTTCCTCCGGTAATCGCCTTTGTAACCACTCGATGGTTTGACCGAATTGCGTGAAGATCAAAGCTTTGTTCGTCGGGTCGTCTTTGCGCATTTTTTTGAGCTCGGCGACGAGCACGCGAAGTTTCGATTCTACTTCGATGGATGCCACCTCGTTGCCATTATCGGCAACTATCGGAGCCACTGGTTCTACTGGTTCTTTCTTCACGCGTTTAACTTCTTGCGCACCAAAGTTATCACCTTGACCTTCTTCCGCGTCGCCGTTCGCTTCAGCAGCGGCGGCAGCTTCGTCTTCCTTGATGGTCAAATCCGCCTTTGTCAAGCGGCCGCCGGAGCACAATCTTCTCGTGGGAAGCAACAAGGACATGATTCCAAACGTATGCTTAGCAACAAAGGCGTGCCCTTTCGCCTTGTACTTTGTTTCCCACGCATCTTTCGTGTCTGCGTGCATTTCGTCGTACAGACGCTGCTCCTCTGGTAAGAGAGTTACGGGCACGCGGATAACCGTCTTTGGCGGCAACGAGAGCAAGTCCTTGGTCGCGTTTCTTCCGAGTTTTTGAGTCTTGGTGTGACGAATAGTCATTGGTTTCATCACCGTCAAAATGTTCTTGATTTCCTTCGAAGATCTATCTATCATGCTTCTTTCGCGCCCATAGGCGCGGTCTGGGCGCACCGTGGTCGAACAAATTATGTTGTTAAAATCTTCCCGAAATCGTTTGAGATCGGTCCCCCAAGGAGAAACGCCAAGCATCGCAAATTGCCCGAAAAGATCCACGCTATTCGTAGCTATTGGAGTACCGGTACATGCCCAACGTCTCACTGCGCATATTCCAGAAGCCGCTTTGGACTGCCCGGTGCTGTAAGACTTCGTCATGTGCGACTCGTCGCAAACCAGCCGATAAAACTCAATCTCACCGAGCGGATTCGTTCTGGAGCGATCGGCGGCGAGCGTCTGGTACGTGGTGACGACCAAATCGTAATTCTCTGCGATTTTTTTCGGGTCTTTAATGCGATTTTGCCCGTGATACATGAGAATACGCAAGCCTGAATCTTCGTCGAGCTTCGATTTTGCCTCGTCAATCCATTGGCCGACGAGCGAAACGGCACAAATAACGAGCGTCGCCCCAGAACGATGGGGCTTCTTCACGTTCGTTCCGTTCGCCATGTTGGTACATTCTGCAATCGCACCAGCTTTGCCGAGCGTTTCGCCGTGTTCAATCCACCCTTGCGGAGGTTTTTGTGCCAAAATCAACGCGAGGACTTCGATGGTTTTTCCTAATCCCATTTCTTCGCAAAGAAAGCCACCTCTCGGTGTCTTGGGAATGCACCTCGCCTCTGCAATTTGATCAAAACCGGGCGAATACATCCATCTCTTCTCCATCGGGTTTCCATCGGGTGAAAAATTAAGTGGCGCATTTTTCATCACATCGCTCACGTCGTACCAAACCAAATCGCGAAACCCACCAGGCATTCTCTCTAGTTCAATCATTCGATTCAAAGTTTGTCTCTGGTAGTCGTGCATCGTCACCGTCAACCCCTTCGGTTGTTCGACCGATGGATATTCTTGCATCTCCAACGCTTTCATTAGTCCAACCGCACCTGCCGCGCCGTGCCCGACTTTAAAGCACATCTCCACTTCGTTCGCTTCTCGTTTCAAACGAGCGTTTTTCGATAGATGCGGGATTGTAACTTTCAAACGACCAACAGCGCCAACAGAGTCATCGGATTTTCTAAATGCGCGGGCGTAAAGTAAAGGCGGCGAGAGCATATCCCGCACATCATTCGCATTCGCGACAACTGCTCGTTCTGGAACGTTGAGACGCATTTTCCAGTTCAAAGGTGGAACATAGGCAAATTTTCTGTCAAAGCTGTGCTTGTAAAGTCTGGTGTCAGGAACAAAATTTCCAGGCTTTTGTGCGTAGATATCGACGTCGAGATACCAAATTTCGCGAGCGTTCTTGTGCACCTCCTTTCGCATTTTCGCCGTGACGCGGATTTCCGGTTGGACGCACACGATTGGCACACACATGTTTCCACACGTCGCAAAGTTTTCTAATCTCTTTTCTACTAAACCCACCCCGCCTCTACGAAAATGCGTCTTGGAGGCGGTGAAAATCTCCGCACACATTCGCTGAGAGCGCTCAACAGCTTGACACTCGATAATTTGCATATTGATGGTATCTTCCGTATTTTTCAAATCTTCGATAGCCTCTACGGTTGAAGTCGCACAACCTTGGAACAAACCACGCCTTACGCCACCTAAAATTCGAACACTTTCGTCGCCAGTTTCGATAATCGCTGTGACCGCCGTGACTGAAATTCCGTCTAAAAAGGCCATACTCTCAGATTCTCGCGGCGTAGAGAAGGAATAAACCTTATGACTGGTCAACGCTTTATCTAACCCGCCTTTCAACGATCTGAAATCCTTCGTATCCCCAAAATGAGGAACTTTACCGTGCAAAAAGTGAGAAATCTTAACGACGTGTTCGTTCTTTACCTTGCCGCCATCTCTGTCCCGTTTGCGCGATGATTCTTCGGAGATGTATTTTTCCACGCAAGTTTTCAAGAAAGGTTCCGTGTTTTGTCTGAGTAGAGTAGCTTCGTCGATGCCGCCGCTGCGTTTTCCAAGCGTCTTCACTAAGTGAACAGCTCTTTCGTTTCCAATCGTGCGCGACTCCGAGTGGATGTTTGCTTCGAAGCTTTCTTTACACTTAGAAGCTGCTTGATGGACCCGGCGACGCTCCGCGCTCGACAAAGTCGATGGGAATTCAATTTCATCCCAAGAACCCCTATCCCTCCACATACTCGAGACGTACGATTCCAGGGAACCGAATTTTCCGATGTCTTCGTGACGCGCGCAAATTTTGCGTTTAGGCTTTATTTTTTCTGTAACAAAGCCTTCCGCATCGATGATTACCGGAATCGAACACGGCTGTAAATAATCGCTATCCTTGAATTTTTTAATGGTATCCCAATCGTCAAAGGAAGGTTCTTCGCCTTTACTCATTATGTGTTCCGCCCACGGCGCTATTCGCTGCTGGAACGTTTTTCGCAACATCGGAAACACGGCGCGGAAACTCTCAGCCTTCTTCGTTTTGTACGCCACCAGAATTTTTTCCGAAGGTTCTTTGCGCTCGTTTTCTGTTCTCGAAAATGGACGATAATAGTTTGGAAGCGTAGACGCGCGTTTTTGCAGCCCCGCTTGTGAGTTGTGAACTTCCAAGATCGTTGATGATGCTCTTGCATCGTATTCGCCATACCAATAACGTTCTCCGAATGGCTTTTGGGCGATATTCTCGGGACGATACGCCACCGTTGCCAAAATAATCTGCTCGTTCTCGTTTAGCTCGTATTGACCTTCTAAATCCTCGACAACGTTCGCCACTTTATCGCCATTCTTCACGTCGCATATAGTCCACTCCGCCTTTGCACTTCTGGAGTCGACAAACAAGATGCGCAGAGGAACTTTCGAACGCGGCTTCGGGTCTCCCTCCAAGAAGATAGGCATCGCCTCCAAAAACGGCTTGAAATGTTCTCTCCTCGCACTTTCGCTTCTAGATGTCAAATAAACGGCCTCTGGTTTGTAATTAAACAAATTGGTCAATTCTACATCACTTCCATACATTCCGTAGTTTTCCAAACGTGTGAGAGACGAGAATCGAAAACCGTGCGGAGCTTTGGCCACTTCCTCCGCGATGCGTTCTTCCGTAAACTCCTCTCCACGCGCTTTGGATGCGCGGACGGGGATCGAGACGCTTCCAACCTTGAACGCTTCCGCTATTCCAGCTGGATCGGGTAATGGCGTTTTCTTCGGCGGATTCACGTACGATATTCCACCATTTGGCTCTTCGCCGATGCGATTCTTGTACGCAGATTCGTTGTTGTGGATTATTCGCATACAAGCGCGGGCGGCGAGTACTTCGTACACTTCGGCGCTCCCAGATTCTTCAGTGATCCTTAATCGTGCGATGTGTTGAATTAATGTCGTAGGTACTTGCCTGTTCGCGGTTTGCCCCAAGCCTCCCACTAATGCCTGAACCCGCTTAAAGATGCCTTCGTAGACTTCGAATTCTTCGGCACTTCTGGGAAAGCGATTTTCGGAGATATCGTCGTAAATTTGAAGGTGTCCCCTGTACATCTGCTCCGGTGCATTGAGCTTGTAAAATCCGACTCCCCACCACTCGACGCCGAGATTTGCTGCTCCCGACGCAACTTTGCACATTTGTTGGAAGTGCTGAGGACTCGCAATGAGAACCCAGTTGCCATCGTCCTGAGTCTTTAATCTCACTATAGCTCGCTCCGATGGCTCGACAACTGCCGCAAACACGAGAAAACGTCCATCGTGAGACAACGTGTACTTTTTTCGTCTGGCAACCATGACACGGCCGTTGCCCTTCCCTACCCAAGACATGGAAAGGAATAACTCGGCGCACCTTGTCCGCGCCACATGCACGTCGCCATGTCCCTCCGGGAAGTTTATTCTGAACTCATCCTTACCTACGGACCTCGAAAACTCGGCAAGTTGAACACTGATAGGTCTCCAGGTCATGGGGACGCCGAGCATGATTCGGTTGTCATTATCTCCTCTGTTAGCAGGCGCTTCTGGCTGCACCTGCTGCTGCTGCTGCGGCGGCAATCCAGCCAACTTTCTTCGTCTCTCTTCGTTCCATCTGAAGTTCGGATACGCGCTGCAATGCTGCGCCCACGTCGCGCACGGCGCTTTTACGTCGCACACGTAACACCAACAATTCGCGCAGTGCTGTATGTGCGTCGCCGACGAATACTTATCAAACTTGTGCGTTGCGCACTCGTGGCGCGGGTGCGCGATATCTCGTAGTATTTCTTGACCGCCGACGCCTGTTTTCATTTTTCGCGACATCCACATGGGAAGAAGAAAAAGAGCGCGCGAAACGCAAAGGCAGAGAGAAAAAAAAACGTTCTCGGTCAGCGCGTGCGAGTACGGATACTTTGCGAGCATCGATAAAAGACGACCAGAGAGAGAGGAAAAGAGATTTCTTTCGCGAGCGAACCGGTTTCCAAAATTTAGGCACCCAAATCTCCCTCTCTCTCTCTGTTTTTGAAACCGAGAAAAAAACAAGAAGAGTAGAAAAAAACACGACGAGACAAGAGGTGAGCTTCTCTTCCTCTCTCTCTGTCCACCAACAAATCACCCCCGCGCGTACCTGTAATTATCACGTCCCCATCCCCGTTCCCTTCCTCCTGTATCGGCCGTAAATTCGGTTCGTGTCGTTGCTGCACGATTCGAACGCGTTCGTCGCCTTCCTCGTCCGAATCCAGGATTTCGATGATCTCCATTTTTTGTGTGTAAGTGTATGTGTGCGGTTTTCAAATTTAGCTCACTATATGAAACTCTCGAAAAGCGGCGCTCTCTTTCTCTCACTCTCACACACACACAACGCGCGGCGCGCGACGACGACTTCTCTCCATATTCTTTCTTTCTCGTGCGTGTGTTTGCGTGTGTATGTAAGCGCGAGATATCCTATAGCGCGGGTAAAATTTTTTATGGTGAAGTTTGTTAGACGAGCGCGCGAGAAAAATTCGAGAGAGGTGCCTTTTTGGCTTGAAAAAAGGAGAAAAAATCACAGGCGGGAAGGAAGAAGAAGTCATTTTGGACGTTTTCTCTCTCGTCGCTCTGACATCCGGATTACAACTTGTAGAATAATCTCTCTCAAAACACCTCTCTCTCTCCTTCTCTCTCTCTCTCTCTTTCTCCGACTCTCTCACTCCGTTAATTTAATATGCTAAGGTTTAAACTAATTACACAAAACTCTCCCCTCCAAAAATCTAAGCGTAGAGTTTACTTCAACTTCTTCTTGACGCGCAACTGGTTCGTGTGCCCGCACTTCTTCTTTCTGCAGTTGACCGCCCTCGGGTGTAATCGAGCGTAGCATTTGCGGCAGACCTTCTTGTCTTGGTTGTATTTTCTCGCCAAGACGACCAAGGACGGCTCGATGATGCCGCCTCTCAAGCGCAAGACCAAGTGCAAGGTGGATTCTTTTTGAATGTTGTAGTCGGCTAAAGTTCGGCCATCTTCTAATTGTTTTCCGGCGAAGATCAATCGCTGCTGATCCGGCGGGATGCCCTCTTTGTCTTGGATTTTCGCCTTGACGTTGTCGATGGTGTCCGAAGAC
>Ga0181607_10002907_pt1 | contig 15034 bp, 15 predicted proteins | sample 041ome_9_FD_132420 | JGI IMG/M metagenome (GOLD analysis project Ga0181607, IMG submission 132420) | Coastal salt marsh microbial communities from the Groves Creek Marsh, Skidaway Island, Georgia - 041413US metaG (megahit assembly) | ecosystem: Environmental > Aquatic > Marine > Intertidal zone...
TGTTGGTGACGCTATATTTGTCCAAAAATGTATGAGGTTCATACAAGAGTTTAAAAAAAGAAAGACAATTATATTTGTTAGCCATGACTTAATAGCTATTTCAAATATTTCCACTAAGGTTTTATGGATTGACCAAGGTAGAATTAAATTTTATGGTAAACCTTCTAAAGGTATTAATTTATATAATAAATTTATTCTTGAAACAAAAAATATTAAAAACTACTCTCAAGATTTTAAAATAAATGATAATTTTAATTTTTGTAGCGACACGATTAAATTGATTGATTTTTCAATTTCGAATAAAAATGGCTCAAAAATAATTGCACCCAATGAGGATGTAAATTTAAACTTTAAATTTAAGAGTATGGTAGAGATACCTAATTTTATTATAGGTTTTAATGTTAAAAATGTATATGGACAAAAAATAATTGAAGACACTAGTGTAAATTTAAATAAAAAGATATGTATAAAAAAATCTTGTAGTTTTAGTTTTTCATATTTATTTAAGATGCCTAACCTAAAATCAGGAAAATATTTTATTGATTTTGCAATCAGTCAAGGAAATATTATTCAGCATGATAATTTAGAGTGGTTTTATGATTTACTGACTTTTGAAATCTTAAATAAAAAAAATACAGATTCAATAATAACATTGGATAAATTAACTCTTACGATGGATGTTATTAATGATTAAAAATATTACTGATAGCGATGGAAAAAAGGTATTTTCATTTGATTTAATTAAATTACCAATTCATGATCAATATAATAATGCTAACCCTTTTCCTCATATTGTTATTGATAAATTTTTTATGCCAAGTGTCTTAAATCGGATTCTAAAAGATTGGCCATCATTTGAGCATATTGATCATGAATACCATGATGATGGGATTCTTTGTAAGCATAAATTTGGCACTAATTATCATTCTGACTTATCTCCATACATAAAAAATATTTTTTATAATCTTTCTCACCCTGTTTTTTTAAATTTTTTAAGTAATTTGACAGGCATTCCTAGATTAATTCCAGACCCATATTATTTTGGTGGAGGTTTACATGAATCTAGAAATGATGGTTTTCTTTCTATACATGCTGACTTCAATAAGCATCCAATATATAAATTTATAAGAAGATTGAATCTTATAGTTTTTTTGAATAAAAGATGGAAATCCGAATATGGTGGTCAGTTAGAGTTGTGGAGCCAAGACGGCAAGAAAAAGGTTACGTCTGTTGAGCCTCTTTTTAATAGAGCAGTTATTTTTAACACTGATAGTAATAATTTTCATGGGCATCCTAGCCCGCTAAATATTAAAAAAAATTCAGCCAGAAGAAGCATGGCTTTTTATTACTATACTAATCAAGCTGAAAACAGTATAAAAGAACATTCAACAATATGGAAATGATTAGGATATTCTTCATATTTATTTTAAGAAAAATTAAAAATTTTTTGTCATTAATTTTAACTAAAGAAATTAAGTTTTTTATTTTAATCAGCTTTTATAAAATTTTTAATTATTTTAAGATTAGTAAATTATTTCATCTATTAGTAAATAATATTTATAAAAATAACTCAATTAGCGTTAAAGTATTTATTGAAGATATCAATAAAGATGTTCCTCTTATTAACTTTAAAGATGTTCCTCTTATTAACTTTACTGATTACTCTAATCCTATTATTTCAATCATAATTCCTATTTATAATAATCTTATCTATACATTAAACTGCCTTTATTCTATAAGCCTTAATCCACCAACTTTTGCTTATCAAATAATAATTATTGATGATGGTTCGACTGATAACTCTTTTTCTTATTTAAAAAAAATTAAAGGTATTAAGGTAATTAGATCACAAAAAAATCAAGGTTATTTAAATTCATGTAATTATGCTTCTAAATTTGCTAAAGGAAAGTATTTGTATTTTCTTAACAACGATACTCGAGTGCTTTCCAACTCAATTGATTCTTTATACAAAACTCTAACCTCTACTAATCGTGTTGGAATTGTAGGCTCCAAGCTTTGCTATAATGATTTTACACTTCAGGAAGCCGGTGGAATTATGTGGGATGATGGATCTGCTTGGAATTTCGGAAAGTATAGTCACCCCTTAAATTTTGAGTTTAATTATTTGAAAGAGGTTGATTATGTATCTGGCGCATCTCTTATGATTAGTGCAAAACTTTTTAATTTACTTGGCGAGTTTGACATCAAATATAAGCATGCTTATTGCGAAGATGTTGATCTCTGTTTTAAGGCTAGAAAAAAAGGTTATAAAGTTCTCTATCAACCTTTATCAAATATTATTCACTATGAAGGTATGTCCTATGGCAGAGATACGAACATTGGCCTAAAGTCTTATCAAGTATCTAATCAAAAAATTTTCTTTGAAAAATGGAAAAATATTTTAAAAAAAGATAACTATTCCCATGGAGATAATGTTTTTCGTGCCAGGGAGAGGTCAAAAAATCGTAAAATAATACTATTTATTGATCATGAAGTACCAACACACGACCAGGATGCCGGGTCAAGAACTATTCATCAAGCTATTATGAGATATCTTAATGATGGATTCATAGTAAAATTACTGCCTGATAATCTCCATTATAATGAAAAATATACTTTAATGTACCAACAGCTGGGGGTTGAGGTTGTTACCAGACAAGGACTTAACTTTATTAATGCAAAAGACTGGCTTAAAAAAAATTACTCTAATATAGATTATTTTTTTGTTTCAAGACCTGATGTTCTTTACAGATATAAATCTTATTTATTGCAAGTTCAGGATAAGGTAATTTTTTATGGACAAGATATTCATCACGAAAGAATTTCTTTAGATATAAAATTTGAATCGAATAGTTTTTATGAAAGATTGAGAAAATATATCTTATTTTACAAATTTAAGAGAATAGAAAAATTTATTTGGAGTAATTTTGATAATTTGCTTTATCTTTCAGTTAGGGAAGTGGATCAAGTAAACGATTTTTGTAGATCCCGCAAAGCAAAAAAAATGCCAATTTTCTCATTTGATTTTAAAAAAAATATTCCTAAAAAAAGCCTTGATGGACGTGAGAATATTTTGTTTGTAGGTGGTTTTCGTCATTTGCCAAATTCAAAAGGAATTACGTGGTTCTTGGAAAAAGTTTGGCCATTATTATTGAATGATTTTCCGAAGCTTTCTTTAAATATTGTTGGTAATTCATTAGACTTTAATAAGAGCCAAATTTATAAGGAGTCTAAAAATATCAATTTGTTGGGTAATATTTCAGACAGTGACCTATTAAGTCTGTATAAAAAAAGCTTAGTATCCATTGCTCCTCTTTTTTCCGGATCAGGTATTAAAGGAAAAATTATTGAGTCTTTTGCTAATTTTGTTCCAGTTGTTACAACGCCAGTAGGGAATCAAGGTATTGAAGATAATAAAAGTTTAATTGTTGCCAATGATCCATCTAGTTTCTATAAGGAAATAAAAAAATTAATAGAGGATAAACATAAATGGCTACACACTGCGAAAGAAAATTATAGGTATGTTAATAAATATTATTCTAAAGACCATTTTGATTCTTTCTTTCGATCACTCATAAACTTAAAATAATAAAATAAAATGTACTTTAATTTTAAAAAAATTGATTACCACCTTCCCGATGATTATATAGAAATTGCTAATTTACAGAATGAAATTTCCGAATGGAATACAGATAAAGTAATTGCAAAAACAGGAGTTAAAAGAGTTTACAGGTCAAATAAATCGGTTCTTGATCTTATCAAGGACTTATCAAAAAAACTCAACCCTGATGATATTGATCAGTTAAATGTTTTGTTAACAGTTTCACAGACATATGGAACACCTCTGCCAGCTTTATCAAATATTATTCAAGATATTTTAAATATAAAAAAGAATGTTGTTGCCTTTGATATTGGCCTTGGCTGCTCAGGTTTTGTATACGCTTTATATAATGCTTTGTCTTTAATGAAAACTTCTACTTACCAAAAAGCTTTACTGTTTTTTTCAGACACTTATTCTCATTATATCGAGAAAGATAATAGATCCATATATCCACTTTTTTCTGATTGTGCATCATTTGTTATTGTTTCAAATGAACCAGTTCATAAAATTATTGACTTTGACTTTGGAAGCGATGGTTCAGGAGCAAAGCATCTTCAGATGATTTCTAGTCCTACTAACGAAAAAAAAATTATCATGAATGGAAGTGAAGTATTTATGTTTACGATGTCCACTGTTCCTGATTCGATACAGTTAGTTTTAAATAAAAATAATTTAAAAATTTCAGACATTTCTTATTTCCTTTTTCACCAGGCAAGTAAAATTGTTTTGGATAATTTAAAAAGAAAACTTAACCTATCCGACAACCAATTACCTTCCTTTATTGAAGAAACAGGAAATACAGTTTCTTCATCGATTCCAATTTTGTTAAATAAATACTCCAAGTCATTTAAAAAAGGGGATAAGATTATAATTTCCGCTTTTGGAGTAGGTTTGTCTTGGGGAACCTTGTTGATCGAATGGTAATTTTTTAGATGATAATTGTTACTGGCGCGTCTGGTGGAATAGGCTCTGAATTAATAAAAGAGCTTTCTAAATTTGATAATATTGTTTGTCTCTATAACAAAAATAAATATAAATTTACTCATGAAAATATTATTAATTATCAAATTAATCTAGAAAGTGAAAAGGAGATAAAGAAATTTACAGACACTATTAAACCGCAGCATATTACAATAATTCATCTTGCTGCCTTGTATGTCAATAAGTTAGTTATAAATATGACCCTTGATGATCTTGATAAGCAGTATGCAGTAAATTTTAGATCCATTTTTGCACTAATGAAGTATTTGCTTCCAAAAATGATGTCATACGGGGGCCATTTAATAAACTTTAGCAGCCCAGCTGTTTCCATTGGGCAACCAGGAACTTCCGGCTATGCAACGTTTAAGGCGTCTTTGGAAGCATTCACAAAAATAATACATAACGAATATAGTAAGTTTAATATAAGATCGAATCTTATTTTATTGGGGTATTATAACTTAGGAATTTATAAAAAACTTCCTGCAGCAGTTCAAAAAAAATTGCTAAATACTATCAACGAAAAAAAATTGTGTAATGTGTCAGAGATCTCAAATGCTATTATAAAGCTTTTAAAAACCAATGATTCTGGGAGTGTTATCAGGCTTGATGAGGGAATAATTAAATGAAAAATTTTATTTTTAAAATAGATGATAATTCTGAAATATCACTTTTACATGATGAGGGCGTATTTCAACCAACCGCAACTACAAATTATCTTATTAATGGCGTAATCAAAAAATTACACAATAAAAATATTTCATCTTTGCTTGATTTGGGTTGTGGAAGCGGTGTTGTAGGCATCTCTCTCTTTAAAAAGCTAACAATCAATAAAATATTTGCATCAGATTACTCAAAAAGATCAACTGAAGTTGCCAAAGAAAACTTTTTACGGAACAAAACTTCATATGACGTAAGACATGGTTCATTATATGAGCCATGGGATTCATATAAGTTTGATGTAATTGTTGATGATATTTCAGGAATATCTTCAGTAATTGCATCTATATCTTCATGGTTTGAAGGAGTTCCTTGTGAGTCTGGTGATGATGGTACAGATTTAACAATCAAAGTTTTAGAAAATTCCAAAAAGCATCTTAATCCTAATGGAGTATTATTTTTTCCTGTTATTGGCCTGTCTGATACATCAAAGATTGAAATGACTGCAAATAAAATATTTGGCTCATTCGAGGTTGTGTCTGAAAATGAATGGCCTATTCCAAAAGACCTTCTTCAGCATGATAAATTATTAAACGATCTGCAGGATAAGAAAAAAATAAATTTAATTGAAAAATTTGGTATAAAATTATGTATTACTAAAATAATTATGGTTACCGCATGAAAACAAAAGATGAAGTTTTACAAATTATTGCTGATGCATTAGACATCAATTCCGAGATGCTAACATCTGCAGACAAAGCTGATGAAATAGAGGAATGGGATTCGGTGGGTCATTTAACTATTTTAGTTGCACTTGATAAGGCTTGTGGAGGTAAAGTTTCTTCAATCTCAGCTTTTGCAGAAGCTGATTCAATAACGAAAATACTTGATATTTTAGTAAAAAATAATCTAGCTAAATTTGACTGATTTTATTCTAAAAAAATTTACTCGATCCGAGACTCATGACTTCGTAAAACTTTCAAAATCAGAATATTCAAACAAAAATCCTGTAACATCAAAAGATTTTATAAACTGGAAATTTTCAAGCTATTTTATTAAGCCTGTATATATATATAAGTATCTTTTGAATAACAAATGTACTGGAAGGGTTATGCTTCCGCAAAATAAATTAATTGTTGGAGATGATTCTTTTGAGACAATTAATCCATGTGATCTTCTTATCCATAAATCTTATAGAAAATCACCAAATATATTTTTAAATTTAATTAAAGGTCCAAGACAATTTAGCAACAAGATATTTATTCATACCTCAAACAATAATTCGGATAAGCTTTATAGGATACTTTTAAAGTATAAAAAAGGTTGTGTTCTAGATGCTTTTGCATTCCCATCAAATATTTTATTTTTTATTCCTGGTAATTTTTTAAATATCATTAGATATATTTTTAATTTCCCTTTTTTAATTTCAGTGAAAGTTTTTATTAAATTATTAAAGTTCATTACTAACATTGAAACAACCTCAGGTTTTCCATCTGAAACTGAGGAACAAGAGCTTTATGATTCAATTAAATCAAAAAAACATCCTTCTTATGCGAGAAGTAAGAAATTCTTTAGATGGAGATATTCAAATTATAACTCCGAAAATGTTTACTCATTAAAAATTATGATTGGTAAAAAGGCTATTATTAATACCGTTCTTTTAGCAAATGAATTCAAGGGATTTAAGGTTTGTATGATTATGGACTCTATTGCTTCTGATAATGCTGTTTATGGAGCAAGGTTATTAAATTTTTTATGTATTATTGAATTTGCCATGACAAAAAACTCAAATTTTATATTTTCATTATTCAATAAAAAATCACATATTTTTAAATCACTTTACTCTTTTGTACTACCAAAGATACCCAGTAGTTTTTTACCACATGAAACACCATTGTATATAAGAGATCCTAATAACCTTTGTTTTGATAGATTCCATTGTGTATTGTCTGATTTAGATTATTTTTAATTCTTGAAAACTTTGAAAAAATTATTTTTATTAATTGATTATTTTTTAAAAAAAACTTATTTTAGATATCTTTTAGTTGCATTAGCTGCCTACTTTGTTGATTTTGTAGGTTTTATTATTATCTTATATTTATTTGAAACATCACCAGTTATTGCAAATATTGTTGTAAAGGTATTTGCTTCCTTAACAGGTTATTTCCTTCATAAAAAGTTTACTTACAAACTATCCAACATGCACATGACAGGAAGCTTTTTATGGTTTGGTTCTGCTTTTATATACACCCCATTGTCCACAATATTGCTTTCAATCCTTCTTTTGTATATTCAAAATCCGATTATTGCCAAGTTTATTAGCGATATATTAATGTATTTTTTATCCTATATTTACAATACAAAAATAATTTTCAAAGAATAACATGATGAAAATAGCTATTATTGGATGCAACAGTTTTATTGCAAAAAATTTTGTTAAGACATTTAACATAAAATACCAATTTGATTATTTTTCCCATTCACCTCAAAATAATAATCAAAAAAATCTCAATTCTTTGAATGAACTTTACAACAGATACGACTGCATATTATTTTTTTCAAGAGCCTCAAATAACGGTAAGATTATCGATTTATTAAATCAAATAAAGGATAAATTTCTTGGAAAAATTATATTTATATCAACAACTTCACTATATTCAAATTTTTTATCACGTTATTCAATTAATAAAGCTCAAGAAGAAAAAATTATTATGGAATTCAATAATTGGATTATTATAAGATCTGGATTTGTTGATTATTTTGATAATCATTCATATTCATCCATTTTTTCGTTCAACAAGAAATCAAAATTTAAATTCTTACTTGGTGGCAATCTTAAAACGCATTTTATATACCTACCAAATTTGGTTAATTTTATATCTCTATGTATTTCAAATAAAGTAAATAACAAACTATTAATAGCATCTGATGGATTTTTTTCATTAAAAAGCTATTTGAGAATTAAGGGATTTAGAGGAAGAATTTTTAATATTAACTTTTATAAAATTTTTTCATTATCAGTAATTTTTAGGTTTTTATCACCATTGTTACCATCTTTTTTTGAAAGTTTTTTGTCATTATATTTTATTGATTCAGAAAAATTAAATAATTTTTTATACGCCTCAAAAGAATATAAGATGATGAATAAAAATAATTTTTTCATGCGAAGAATTATTTTTTATGATTTTTTATCAATCAATAGATATGATATCAATACGAAATTATTTCCTATTAGATTTTATTTAAAATCAATAATACTTAAATCTGATATTAATCAATATTTGAATACCAAAACATCTGAAAAGTTCATGTATCATCTAAGATTAAATGAGTTTTTAATGATTAAGAAAATCTCGAATGAAAGAAATAATTAAAAAAAATAAATTAAAAAATAATGGATACCGTTTTTTATCAAAAGTATTTTCTGATGAAATCTATGTAGTTTTTATTGATAATAAATATATTGCTATTAGTGGTTTTTGTCCACACTTTGGTGGTCCTTTGGTTCTTAATGAAAATAATGAGTTTCATTGTTATTGGCATGATTGGAAATTTGATGTTGTCGAATTCAAATGTATAAACAACAATTACAAAAGGTCTCTTAAAAGGTATAAAGTCATAGAGCTTTCAGATAGTTTAGAGGTATATTTATGATTCTAAAATTTAAAATATCACGTACAGTAAATGTCAGTAAATATGTAGCATTGTGGAATACATGGGATCATGAACATCTTCCTTATGTTCATAAACAGTTTGGGAATTCTAAAATATTATATGAAGATAAAAATGTTGTCTTTATTGAAACCAAAATGAAAATTCCTTTTACACCATTTTTTATTTCCTCTCTTCATACCTTAACAAATACAAAAGATAATAATGTGCTTGTTATTGACACAATGCCTTTTGGGATCATTGCGAAGCTTTATATGGAATATATTCAGTTATCCCCAAAAAAAACAAGGCTTGTTAACCATTATGAGCTTTCATTGCCTGGTTTCTTTTTGCCTTTTAAAAAAATCATTATAAGCTCCATCAGACGATGGAATAATGTAAATTGGAACGAAGATCTTCCATTAAAACTCAGAAGGCAGCTTGCTCTTGATTTTGGTTTTAAGGATTTTTTTGGAAATGATCCTAAAAACAAAAATAAACCGGATATTCTTAACCTTCCACTCCCTAGACTGAGAGGCTCAATACTTAATGAAAGAAATTGAGTTTGATCTTGTAATTGTTGGCAATGGCCCAACAGCTATCCATTTTATTGATGAATTCTTAAGTTTAAAAAAGAATAAAAAATTAAAGATTGCTCATATAAATTCAGACAAGAATAGAGACCTCAATATTGATAGATTGCCAAATATAGATTTATATCTAAATCAATCGTCATATACCTGGAAATATCTAGATTCATCATCACATTTAAATAATAAAGAAGATATTTTTTATAATTTTAATTCTTTATTTATTGGAGGATTATCGAGATACTGGGGTGCTGGCATAAGTGAGCTCAATGAAAAAGATCTCGGCGTTAATCTTAATCTTCAGAATTTTTATATTAAACTCCAGAAATATATTAATGTTTTTAATGTAATTAATAATCCGCTAGATAAAAAACTCTTTAGAACAAATACTATTAAATCCGATAAGCAATATAGTCTAAAAAACCCTTTTAATTCTATAGGAACAAAAATTACCTTTGGTTTTGCAAAAAAAGCACTTTACACAAAAAATAATAAAAAATTAGATGTCAAAGCATGCAACTTATGTGGAGGTTGTAATACATATTGTTTCAATAATTCAATTTATAACTCAGCCAATCATTTCAACCCAGTAGAGTCAAATGATTTAAAAGTTTTTTATAATAGTACTCTCGAATCATTTGAAAAAAATGATGAAATTTATAAATTAAATATCATTCAAGACAATAAAAAAAAAGAAATATTTGCAAAAAAATTAATACTAGCTTGTGGTACGGTAAACACTAGCAAATTAATTTTGAATTATTTACATAATTCCAATATAAAAATCAAATCAACTCCCTTGCTACACAATCCTGTAATTAGATCAGTTTTTTTAAGTTTTAAGATAAAACCTCATGATCAACCTGCTGGAATAAATATTGCGTTTTCTGATGATAATGAACTGTATACAACTATCATGTTTGGATCAGATATATCAACATCAGATTTATTAAGCTTTTTGCCTTTAAAAAACAATTTTATAAAAATCTTAATTAATAAAATAAAAAAGTTTATTGTTGTTACCTTAACCTTCTTCCCATCCGAGCTATCTTCAACATATATTCAATTTAATGGAAAAAATTTTACCTTTAAAAACAGTTCAAAATATAATTTTTTACATTTTATGTATAGAATGAAGTCAACATTTTTTCAATTCATTATTAATTTTATGTTTCCGATATTTGTTCAAAAGTTAAAAGATGGTTCCGATCTTCATCATGGGGGATCTTTTCCTATAGGTAGTTCTAGCAATATTAATACAAATAGTAATTGTGAATTAATTAACCATTCGGGATTATTTGTTATAGATGGATCATGGTTGCCCAGGATCTCATCAAAGCCACATACATATTCATTAATGGCAAATTCTCGAAGGGTTGCTAATATTATTTTTAATAAAATTATCCTATGAAGAAAGATCATGTAAAGATATTTCTTTTCCCACATCAAGATGATGAATTGGGGGCAATTTCATCATTATTATATGATTCACATACTAATTGTGAAAAAATATTTTGTTTTTATTTATCCAAAAGCCCTAAAAATATTAACAGAACATTAGAGTCAAAAAGTTTTTTATCTTTTTTAAAAATAAAAAATATAAATTTAATAGATATTGGCGATGAGCTAAAAATTCTTGATCAAAAAGTAATTTTTAATCTATCGTTGATCTATAAATATATTTTTGCATATATTAGAAAAAATCTTTCAGCTCATAAGATAAAAGTTTATACCCCATCGTATGAGGGAGGACACCCAGATCACGACTCAGCATATATTATAGGAAAAAAGTTAGTTTTAAATTATCCAGTTTTAGATTTCTGTACATTTCCGCTTTATAATGCAGAAAATAGAAATTTTGCTTTCTTTAATGCTTTTTTACCACTTTCGTATCAGAAAAAAAATTCTTTTAAAGTTTTTTGTAATCCTTTTTTAATCATTAGAATATTATTGTCCCCATTTATATTTAAATCTCAATATAAGGCAATTTTTGCTTTATATCCTTTTTTTATTCTCCGTATTTTATTTGGGTTTTACCTAACAAAAAATCAAATCATTCAAAGCAAATTGAATATTATAAAACCTCACTCTGGGGAGTTGTATTATGAAAAACGTAAGTGGATGAGTTCTGATTTTGCAATCATTCAATTTGAAACATTCTTGAACAATCAAATATAAAGTATGTTTTATTTATATTTCGTATCTCTTGACATTCATCATTGAGGTATAAGCCAAAATAATCAATCTCTGCATTTAATCTAATTTTGTTCCAGTTTTTATCAAATATTATAAACTTTGTCTTATATGTTCTAATAAAACTTTCGAATTCATTTTTACTTCTTAAATTCATTAACATTTTATGTGCGTTTGGGTTGTACCATTCATGCATTATAGGAAGCGAGTCTACTCCGGAAATCATTGGGGAGGAAAAAAACAGAACCGGTGATTTAGTTGTATTTAATTCATTTACTTCACTCGCTAAAATTTTTTGAGGAGACACTATTTCTAAATATTTCTTTCTTTCCTTTTCTTGAAAAATAATTTTATTATCTATATAACCATATGGAGTAGATGATCTTAAATGTAAAAGATTGAATATTGTTGCTATTAGAATTGTTGCTATTATTATTTTTGCATTATTTGTTCTTGTTGGTATATTGCCAACAATATAAATGTAAAACAAAATAAAACAAGGGTAGATATATCTTAAATATGCACTTCCCATAAATGTTAGCCAAATTGCTAGGATTGAAATTACTAAAAAATAACTTAATTTATATTCATCAAATTTATTTGCAAATAAAACAGGTATGAGACATAGAAAAAAATAAAAACTAGAGGCCCCTTGTGAACCTTCAATAAATTTATGACTCTTAAAAGTAATTGAATAAAGAAATTTCAAATCTAGCCCTGATGAGTAGTGATTAACAAATTTTTCAGCCGGATAGTAAACTGATTTAAAAAAGTCATTGAAAAATGGGAATACAGGATTAGCTGTTGCAAGATATGAGTTTATGTAGGGATAAGCTCCTAGTGCAAATACAATAAATACACAATAGATAAAAACCACCTTATGTTTTTTTTCAATAATTTTTTTAATTGCTGATACAAAAATTATAGGTATATAAATTACTGAAATGGTTTTTGCAGCTAGAGAAAACCCAAGAAATATTGAGGAACTAATTATGTATTTAATTTTACCTATTTTTGCATAACTGTAAATATTTATAATGCTTACAACTATTAGGCTTGTCCACAACGAATCAACATACAGACTTGAAATAAGCATGTAAGTTAATGGCGTTGTGAAAATTAATAACCAAATAAAATCAAGATTTTGAATTTTCTTATATTCATTCGTTATAAAGTTTTTTATATAGAATGTTAATAAAATAATATTAAGTAAATTGAAAATTCTAAGAAAAGCTTCACCATCGGTTAAGATAAAAATATTGGTAAAAATTATATCCACTAGATGTGGATGTGTTGAAAAAATAAAACTTGCTGGATCATCAACCCATAAACTGTTATGACTTATATATTGAGGAATAAAAAGATGTGTTACCAGTGCATCGTAACCAGTTTCTGGCATCAATGCTAGTAAGAGGTAAAGAAGCAATAGTGGTGTTGCATAAAATGGGATTTCTATTTCTTTTAGATTAAATTTTAATTCAATATTCTTTAATTTTTTTTGGACCACAAAAAAACTAGTTATAGTTAATAGACAAATAGAATAAGTGTAAAAATTATGTATTGGTAATCTAATCAATAGATATGTGATTAACCCAAAAAGACTATAACCAAGAAGGAATAACTCATAATGTGATTTATCTTTTTCTTTATTTAAAAGACTTGAAATTAATACACCTAATAAATACGAACTAAATAAATAAAATAAGAAAATTAATGAACTTGTGAATCCATTGACTACTATGGACAAGACTAAATAAACAACAGTCAGTGAAAGAATTCTATTAATGGCATATTTTTTTTTTAAATACTCTACTATAAGTGACAGTAGGAGTGGACCACCCAATGAAGTTAAATATGGATTCCAATTGTATTTTAAAATATTTGAAAATGATTCAAAGTCATTAAAAATTTTAAGTCGAAATATTGCAAATAGAATTAATGATATTGATGTAATTTGTAGAACAATATTTTTTTTTATTTTTTCCATTTATATCTCTGTATATTTTTTTCAAACAAAAAATGCATTACCAAGCTTACTAGTAATGTTAATAAGAAGCTTATAAGAAAAAAATTAAATGTTCTTATGGAATTGAAATAGGGGAATAGTACAATTCCGATTGAGGTATGAATAAGATATATTGGATATGATAAATTCCCAAGCAAGACGCCAAGCGCATTTTCCTTGGTCTTAAAAATTGAAAGAATTACCCAGCAAGATAAAATTACAGATACATATAGCCCTGCCTCCCATGGATAGTAGGGAAACTTTATCCAAAATAAACAATGCATTAACCAAGCAAAAATACTTAAACATGGGCTTTTGATTGCCTGTAATGAGTCTCGGTAGTGGTAAAGTGAAGACCCCATAGCAAAAGCAAATAAACAAGTGTTAAAGCTCGTATATCTTGTTATAAATGTATCAACAACTATTGAATAATTTAAATTAATAATTAGGGATATAATTAAGGCAAATAAAGCCGTGCTTCGATTAACAGCTAAAAAAGGTATGAGAATATATACACCAACTTCAATCGCCAATGCTGATGAAACTGGAACCAAGAAATTTGATGATTGTATGAATGGCATTAGGGTTATGTTATAAGCAACATCTAAAGCGTTGGTCGGAAATGAAAAAGCTGGATTCAAGCTTTTTGCAGAAATTCCTATGATGATTTCACTATATAAAAGTACAAATATACCAATAACGCAAGAAAGCCAATATAGTGGAAAAATCCTAAGAAATCTATTAAAAAAATACTTTAAAAGACCGTTTTTACTGAAGCCATACTTTTCGTTTAAGACAAGGGTCATTAAAAATCCACTTAAAACAAAAAACCCCCATACGGCATATGCCGCAGGACCATGAATCATGTTTGACCAAAGGTGAGAAATTGCTACTAAAAATGCAAGAAAAAAACGCCACACCCCAAAACCCAAATTATTAAAAAATATATTTATTATGTTTATGTTCATTTTAGAATTATATTTAAGTTAATTTCCCAAATCATTTTAAGTATAATAACTTAAGAATATACGCTAAATAAAATTTTTGAAAAAATGTACAAAAAAAATACGATTGCTACCGTAATACCTTGTTATAAAGTTTCCAATCAAATTGATCATGTCATAAAAAATATACCCAAATATGTCGATCATATTGTGGTTGTTGATGATTGTTGTCCGGAAAAATCTTATAAACATATCAACAAAAAAAATAAATATTCCAAGCTGGTTATATTGAAGCATAAGAAAAATATGGGGGTTGGGGCTGCAACCAAAACTGGCTTTAATTATTGTCTTGAAAAAAAAATTGATATAGTTGTGAAAATTGATGGAGATGATCAGATGGATACAACCTTAA
>Ga0181607_10002908_pt1 | contig 15029 bp, 13 predicted proteins | sample 041ome_9_FD_132420 | JGI IMG/M metagenome (GOLD analysis project Ga0181607, IMG submission 132420) | Coastal salt marsh microbial communities from the Groves Creek Marsh, Skidaway Island, Georgia - 041413US metaG (megahit assembly) | ecosystem: Environmental > Aquatic > Marine > Intertidal zone...
AAGCGCCAAGGGGATTTCGAGACGCTCAAGGCGTATAACGACTACCTCGAACGCGTGGAGGAGCTGATCTTTAACCTGTCGGAGGGCATAGACGTGAGCGCCACGGAGCGAGTGTTGGCGGAATACAAGCGTGAGAATGCGACGGAGATTGCGTATATTAATGCGCGGTTGAAGGAGGAAGGGCAAGATGTGGTGTGCGCTATGGATGGGACGACGACGGAGGGGGATGGAGTCGCGGCTCGAGGCGTTTCGACGATGACGGTCGTCGCGCCCGTGCCGATACCCACGAGTGCGGTGCGACGAGGGTTGGAGAGCACGTCTTTGAATGGGTTTGATGAGAATACGGCGGAAGGGCGGCAAATGTTGGCGGATGCCATCGCGAAGGCGTGCGGGTTTGACTCGCGCGCGGTGGCCAAGGCGCGGTGCGTGCGAGAAGCGTTTGCGACGATTTGGGTGTAGCGTGTATAGTCAGGTGCATAGATACTGTACCGGTAGCGTAGTAGTGTAAAATAGACGAATGATTCACTTGATTGTGTGTGTGTGTGTGTGTGTGTGCTTTACAGCGTGCGTGTGTTGGTACTACTTGTTTTCGTTTCAGAAAATTAACAAAAATGGCGTTGATTGTCATCATCGCGGCATGAACTCAGATTCTGAAGGATCTTCCGGGATGACATCGTCGCTGAATTCACTGGTGCTCGCATCGAGCTCTTGGTACGCCGCGGTGACGGTGTTCAAGGTGGTTTCGGTGACCGATGACACATCGGCGGCGCGACGCGTGATGGTTTTTCGAGCCCACGAGAGCATACCCTTGTACGCGTCTGGAATGTTCATCGCCTTTCGCGCTTCCCGCTTGGCATTTTCATCGGTGATGGATTTTGTGAGGAGTTCGATCACCTTTCGGTCACCGTCCCACATTTCCTGTAATTCGGCCGCGGCGACCCAGGCGTTGTCGAGTTCCTTCTTCATCGCCGCGAATTCAACCTCAGACACGGCGTTGGCTTTGACATCCTTGAGTTCCGCCCTGGTGGATTCCAAATCCTTCTTGAGCATTAGCACCACCTCAGCGCTCGCTTCTCGCATAGCATCCGCTTTAATTGCCGCCGTCTTTGCCGCATCCAAGTCAGACTTCAACTTTTCATTCTCCGCAGTCATCGCCACGACGACGCGTTCGGCGTCTTCAATCTTCTTGACGAACGCCTCGTGTTGTTTGGCGACGTCGCCGTCGTTTGCACCCGAAATCGCAGACGCTTGCTTGATTTGCGCCTCGAGCGACTCGACTTCGGCGGCCCATTCGATCTTCATATCCTGCAACGCCTTGTCCGACGTCGCTTGGAGTGTGACGATGTCCACTTCGAGATCTTCGAGTTCCTTCTTCGTCATCGCCAACGCTTGTTCGCTCGACGCGAGCGCGGATTTAGATAATTCTAATTGTCGACGCAGCTCATCGTTAACACCGTCTTCATCGTCTTCATCGTCGTCATCGGTCACGTTATCCGCGCGGATGGCGGTGATGAGCTGCTCGCGCGTCGACCAGTTTGCGCCGCTCATCGCCTTCTCCATGTCTTCGGTTTCCTCGGGAGACAACGCAGAGAATACGTCGATAATTTGATCCATATCAATCACATCAGCGCTGTAGTCATCAACATTGACGATGGCAACGACGCCTTCTTCTCCAACCTCTTCGTCATCCGCGACGATGACAGTGGCGGCGGCGATAATGTCTTCTTCTTCTTCTTCTTCGATGTCTTCTTCTTCGATGACGACGTCCTCGACGGCGTCCACAATTGGTGCGCGCGACACCACGCTTTCAATAAAATCCACCGCCTCATCGCGTGCATCACGAGCATCTCGCTCTCCACGTCGCGCACCACCGCTACTCGCACCACTCGCCAACGCCTCCGCCGCCGCGACTCTTCGCGCCAACTCTTCATCCGGATTAAACATGCGCGCGTCCCCGCCCTCCACCGGCTCCAACTTATACCTCTCCCGTATCTCATTCATCGTCACTCCACTCAATAACTCAATCTTCAAATCCAACAACGCTTCATCGTACTCGCTCTGTCTCCACGCATCCGTCGTATCGCTCGGCATACCCGCTTCTTCCCAACGCACGTACGCTCGAATCTCAACCACCTCGGGCGGCACGCGAATGGCGTCGAGCACTTCCTTAGGAACCAACGGCGTCGCCATCGTACTCCTCGTCTTCGTCTTCGGCGTCATCGGCGTCATAGACGATATGGAATCATCACCACCCATCGCTCGACGCGGCTGACGTGCGCGCGCGCGACGACGCCCGACGCGCCCGCGTCCCGCGTCGCATGCACTGGCACTCGGCGTGCACATCATCTTCATCGTCACCATCATCATCGTCGTCGTCGTCGTCGTCGTCGTCGTCGTCGCGCGTCGTAGACACCTACACCTTTTCACCACCAAACTCCACCGCTCGATCGATCGAACGACCCCGCGCGGCGTCGCAATGTCACGGCGCGCGCGCGACAGACTGACAGACGATGCGATTTTCAAACGCAGAGGTACCGTTTTGACACTCGTGATAATACCTCACGCATGGGGCCCGCGGTCGCGGCCCGCGGTCGCGCGGCACACGCGCGCGCGCACGTTATTCGACCGACGCGCGTTCGGGCCGATCAGCACGACGACGACGTTCTTTGTCTCTGTCTCCGTGTCTACGACTGTGACCTCGACATCGACGACGACGACGATGTGTTCTTCCGCATCCGCATCCATGATGCCGCTGACGCGGCGGTCGATGATGACGCCGACGCCGACGCGCGGGCGCGCGGTGACCCCGCGCGCGGCGTCCACGGGCGTGACCCTTCGCGAGCTCAAGGCGGCACCCAAGTCGCGCGTGGTCGTCGACCTCGATGGCTACGGCAAGGTGCTGTTGCAAGAGTTCATGGGCGACGTGTACGCGGTGAGCAACAAGTGCCCGCACTTGGGCTTGAGCATGCAAGGGAAGACGGAATTGTTGAGCGCCAAGGTGAACGATGATTGCTCGATCGTGTGCCCGGCGCATGGGAGCACGTTTGATATGAAGACTGGAGCGGCGAAAGGGGAGTGGTGCCCGAATTTACCGACGTTACCGGTGGTGGGGAAGCCGTTCGCGGGGGAGCCAAAGGGTATCGCGACGTACGCCGTGACGGTGGACGAGAGCAGCGGGGCGATTTCGATTGCGTAATTCGTGCGTGCGTGCGTGCGTGCGTGCGCTTCAAGATTAAGAATGTACGAATGATGATGCCGGCGACGATGACGGGCGTGTGTGTGTGAGCCACGTATTCGGATATTTTTTTTTGTTATTTCAACGCGTGACAAAAGTAACCGCCTCCTCACTGATTGTCTCGCACCGGCGCGCGATATATATTCGTCATTCGATGCTCGCGCATCGATGCGCGCGCGCGCGGGTGACGCACGTATACGCCGCGCGCGCGCTGTCGTCCTCGTCATATGAGACCGTGGTTGGCGTTGAAATCCACACCAGACTCGCGACGCGGAGTAAACTGTTCAGCGGCGCTCCATCGACGTATGGCGCGCCGCCAAACACCGCCGTGGCCGCATTCGACGCCGCACACCCTGGGACGTTGCCCGTACTCAATGCCACCGCGGTGGCGCTCGCGATTAAGCTCGCGCTCGCGCTCGAGAGCCAGGTGCAGTCGCGGTCGAGCTTTGATCGCAAGCACTACTTTTACGCCGACTTGCCGCACGGGTATCAAATCACGCAGCAGCGCGAGCCGATTTCTCTCGGTGGACGCGTGCGCATTGGGTATGATGATGCCGGGTTGGGTGCGAGGTATGTTGGGATTGAACGAGTGCAGATTGAAATGGATACTGGGAAGAGCTCGCGAGCCACGGATGTCGGTGGCTCGAGCGGCGTCGGCGGGACGAACGCGACGCGTGTTGATTTGAATCGTGCCGGTCAGGCGTTAGTGGAGATTGTCAGCGCACCAGATATGCGAAGTGGGGAAGATGCGAGCGCGATGGTGGAGGCGATGCAGAGGATGTTGAGGTATTTGAATGTGAGCGACGCAAACATGGAGGAAGGCTCGTTGCGATGCGACGTCAACGTGAGCGTTTGCACGAGTGAGGATGCGAAACTGGGCAAATTTGGCGAGCGCGTGGAGATTAAAAATTTGAATAGTTTACGAAGCATCGTACGGGCGGTGAAGTATGAAGCGAAGAGGCACGTGGAGGTGTTGAGTGCCGGCGGCACGGTGGAGCGACAGACGAGAACGTTTGATACCAACACCGGTAAAACAGTCGTGTTGCGAAGCAAGGAGAGTCTCCTCGATTACAGATTCACGCCCGAGCCCGATTTACCACCGCTCGTGCTCACGACGGCGGATGTGGAGGCGATTTCCAATCGCATGCCAGAGCTTCCGGCGGCGGCGTTTGATCGTTTGACAAAGACGCTCGGTGTGTCTGTGTCAGCAGCGACGACAATTCTCGCCTTCCCGACGTCATTGAAATACTTTGACGTCGCCATGGAAAATTGCGGTGAAGCCAAGGGTGTGGACGTTGCTAATTTCATTGCAAATGAAATCATTGGCGCCGCTCGCAAGGATGGCGGCGCGACTTTTAAGGATCCACTGTCGCGCGTCCCGCGCGCTGCTTCAGCGATGCGCGTCGGGCAGCTCCTCTCGCGAGTTGCTCATGGCGATATAAGCGGTCGAATGGCCAAAAAGGTGTTGGAAGCTCTGATGAATAGCGACGAGCGTAGCTTGAGCGAAATCATTGACGACGTATGCGGTGGCGGTCAAATGTCGAGCGATGGCGGCGCCGACAACTCTCTCCGTGAAATCTGCACCGCCGTGGTGAGTGAAATGACACAAGAAGTGAAATTATTTCGCAGCGGTAAATCAAAGCTCATGGGTGCACTCGTGGGAGAGGTAATGAAGCGTACGAACGGTCGAGCAAACCCCAAGGAGGCGAGCGCGCTTCTTACCGAGTGCATCGACGCTGTCGACAATTAATCGTCCATCACTTCACCTCCTCATCACAAGCATTAGTCATCATCATAAGCAATGGTGAAATAGAAATTATAATTCAATAGCTAGTAATAGATGCATGCAAATCACGTAAGATGCCATGTTTACAGCGCCGAGAGACCCTTGTTAAATGCATCGCGCGCGCCCGGCGAAACTGGCGCGTCCCCCACGTACGTGTCCAAAAGCGCCAATGCCAATTCCTCGGACTCAAACTCTACGACATCACCGGCAATATCAATACTCGCCTTCTTGGACGCGTTAGGCGTCCAAGTGATGATAACATTCGTCCCCGATTTAAGCTTTATCCCAGAGAAAGCGTCACTCAAAGCTTCAAGCTCATCGTTTGCCTTTTCCTCAGCCTTCTCCGCCGCCTCAGCCGTGGTCGCCATGAAATCCCCATTTTCATCCTCTTTTGTCGCCATGTTAGTCGCAATCTCGCGCAATCGCGGCGCCAAAGCCTCGTCTAATGCACTTGCAAAATCTTTGCCATCGACATCTCGCGCGAGCGTGATGCGCAACGTCTTATCGTACGCCCCCTTCAACAACCCGAGCGCCTTGGCCGATTTGGCCTTATCACCGTCAACGTACAACGCCAACGCATAGACCTTGACGTCCAAAATGGCCACACGCTTCGTGCGCGCGCCCGCTCCTAGGCAGACTTGTCCACGCTCTGTGTCAGGAAAAGAAATCTTTGTCACCGGGTCCACCACGGCGCGCACGCACACCGACGCGCGACGGGACGTCGTCGAGACGCGCGTGACGGCGGTAGTGCGTGCGATGGCGGTGCGAGAGGCGAGCGCGTGTGCAGGCATGGCGTCGAAAAGCGGCGTCGTGAACTAGCGCTATCCACCGCGCGCGGCTTCCTTTTATGGCTGTGTGCGTGTGTTCCTTTCGCCGATGCGTGACAGTTACACATGGGATACAAATACAACACGCGCTATGGATTCAGCTAGATTTATACACGCACTTCGCTGGCGACGTGCGAACATGGCTATCGCGGCGGTGCAGACTCGTTCGTGACGAGCGTTTGGATTTCTTCCGGCGTCATGCCGTCGAACGGGTCGTCGTCGTCGATGTCGTCATCATCGCTTTCGCGATGTGCGTTCATCACGTTGGCACCACTAGCCGCGAAATTCACGTCGCGAACGCCGCGACGCACGGCGGCGCGGGCGTGCTTGAGCGCCGCGTCCTTGGCCGCCGCCGTCGCGGCGCGCCTGTCCAACTCCTGGGACACCATTTTATGCCCGAAATATCCAAAGAATGACACCACGGATACGACGAACACCGCGTTCTGCCATCGTGGGATGTGTCTGTCGGCGTTGCTTACGTCGACTTCGGTCCAGGAGAACAGAGGCGAGCTTTTGGCGTTGAGCTTACGGGCTGCAACTTGCTCAGCCGCGCGGCGAGCCGGAGAGTCTTCGCTCGGCTTTGACGACCACGCGCGCGTGTTTTGGGCGTTGACGTCGCGAGAAGGCGTTTTAGACTCGCACAGACGCGCGAACGCGCGAGCAGTGCATCGGTGACGCATCGCGCGTCGATGAGTGAGGATGTTTTTGTTTTTGTTTTTTGACGCTTTTTCACTTTGGCGTTTTGACAAAACGACACAAAACGGTTTTGTGTCGTCGCTACAACGCTAAGGCGCGGGCGATGACGCGAGCGCTGAGCGCTCAAGCGTCGCCGCAGATTCGCTATCTAAAACTTCTACGATGGCACGCACGACGTCGACGCGATGGGAGATATCCATAGCGGGTGACGCGATTTTCTCCATGAGGAGCGCGTCGAGTTCGGCTCGAAGATGCTTGAATAACACGGCGACGCGGGGAGCGGCACGGAAATGAATCCATCCATCGCATACCGCGCTCGACCGTTCGTGATTGATTTTGATTTTACCACCGAAAAGGAGTAATGGGTAGGACCCCACGGCGGTGGCGTCTCTGATGTAGACTTTCGTCGTGCGTACTTTTTCATGGTAGAGCAAAAAACGCGCGTCGAAATTTGGAGCGCCATAGCACACGGACGTCGGGTGCAAGTGGACGTCTTTGTCATGTTTCGTTTGTACGGTGGCTTTGTTTGCGTTGGACGTATATCGACTACGCCCGCCTTGGTCGTCAGCGCTTTGTTGAACGGCGCTAAGCACTGCGACATTTGGATATAAACCAGCGCAAATCACGGCGCGAACAAGCGCCTCGTTCCCGGCATTCACGCTCGCCTCGGCGAGCGCTTGCTCGAGACGGTTACGCCGACCTCTACCGCTGCGGTATTGAGGAAGTTGTTCCGTCGAGTGCGGTACAATACCAAGCGTCCCAGCACCCGAACGTAGAAACCCAATTTGATCCAAAAGCTCCGTGTACTGCTGCCGCATTTCAGAAATTTGCTTCAACGTCTGCCCGGACAAGAATAGTTTTGACAAATAATCCCGTTCGAAACCGCGCCCTTTTGATTTCGCGTGTAACCATCCAGCGTAAGCGCGGACAAGTGTGAGATGGTCGCTGCTTTGCGACGCAATCTTACGCTTTGCTGCATCCGCCTCGTCGCGTTTATCCATTGGAGCCATAAACGGCGAACGGAATCCGACACCCGCGGCTATAGTCAGAATGGGATCCAAGCAAGAAAACATCGCGCCGTACAGCATCATTTTCCCGAGACGCGCGTCGACGGGCAGCTCTGCTAAGTGATGTCCAAGCGCAGTGAGTTCATCCTTCGAGTCCACGGCGTCGAGTTCGTAAAGGCTTTTGAGCGCGGACGCAATCGCGTCTTCGGGAGGTGGTTCGATAGCCATGGACAAGAACTGTCGAATATCGCCCAGCCCTAAAATTTTAATCTGTAAGCATAAAGCATCGAGGGGCGTGCGTAAAATCTCTGGCGTTGTGAAATCTGCCAGCACTGTGGCTTCAGTCTTCGAGCTGTACAAATGGAAACAATATCCTTCTCGCACGCGTCCCGCTCGCCCGCGACGCTGTCGGCTGCTCGCCTTGCTGCACCACGCAGTGACGAGCGCGGACATGCGCGACGCTGGATCGTATTGCGTCTCACGCACGCGTCCGCTATCGATAACGAACACAACGTCATCAATCGTGATTGATGTTTCTGCAATGTTCGTCGCCATGACAATTTTCCGCACTCCGGGTGGCGGTTTACTAAACGTCATCCGTTGTTCATCCGAGCTCAACGTGGAGTGGAGCGGAACGAGGAGAAACCGCGCGTCTGCATCGTGTAAGTTGGCTCGCAATCGATCGTGTAATGTTCTGATTTCTGCCATGCCCGGAAGGAAAATTAATACCGCCCCATCCTCGAGGTCGTCGGCGATGTACGCGACGAGAAGCTCGATGAGTTCGTAATTGATTTTCTCTTCGTCGATGACTTGCAAGCTCTTCCACGTTGTTTCGCTGTATTCTGGATACATATCGCGCGTTTCTTGTCGCACGTCGCTCATCGCCGAACGATCAAATGATTCTTCCACGGCTTCGCGAAGTGCTGCGCCACGCGCGCCGCCGCCGCCGAGCATTTTGAAGACGCGTCCGCCACGTCCGCTTTGTTCGACGCCCAAAGCGAATTCGCCGTCGGGCTCGCATACATACCCCGTCGCCTCAATAGCATCTTCGAGACGGTACTCACTCACAGGGAACGTGCGTCCAGGAATTTCAACCACCGGGCACGGCGCTTGAATGTGCGATTCAAAATAATTCTTAAACAAATCTGCATTCACCGTCGCGGACATGGCAACGAGATGAAAGTCTTTCCTTTTTGCTGCAAGCGAACGGAGAATGACGAGTAAAAAGTCACTCAGTAAATCCCGTTCGTGTACTTCATCGACGACGACGTGCGAGACACCCGTTAAATTTGGGTCTGTCTGTAATCGACGAAGTAAAATACCCGTGGTACAGAAGAGCATCCTCGTCTTTTGACTTTGTTTGCTTTCGAGCCGAATGCTGTACCCGACGACGTCGCCGATGCGCTCGCACCGCTCATCGGCGACGCGTTCAGCCACGGCGATGGCTGATAACCGTCTCGGCTGCGTGATAATGATGCTCGTTTCTCCACCTTTGCCGGCTTTGACAGCTTCTTCGAATATAAATTGAGGCACCTGCGTGGTCTTACCGCATCCGGTTGCTCCGCTCACGACAGCGGCGCGAGACGATTCAATGGCGTCAAGCACGACGGCTTTCATATCCGCCGCCGGAAGCTTTGCGCGAACCTTTTGCATCTCGCGCCATTTATCGGATTGTACCTTGGCAGTTTCAAGCTCGAGGAGTCGTGCGCTCACGCTTGCCCGTCGCTCGGCGCTGTGGACATCGTCTTCGATGGGTGTGGCTCCGGATAAAGCGTTCGCCGCGGCGGCGGCGAGCGCATCAATTTCTTGCGTTTCATCTCGCGTCTCATCCCCCGCGTGCCTATCTAATCCCGCCTTTTGCACTTGTTTCGCGAGCCAATTCGGCGCTTTACCTGTAGTCGTTTTACTGTCGTTCTTGCGAACATTTGGGACCACTTTCTTCTTTGGTTTCGCCACGGCAGCCGCGGTGGAGGCTAAACGTTTCGCGTGTTCCTGTTCCCATCTCGATAATTTCGACTCGAGCGATGTATCTTCGCGGCTGACATCCAAAACTTGGTTGTTATCGCTCACGTGTTGCGGCGGCGGCGGATCGTCGACGTCGGCTCGCGCGCGTTCTTCAGCCATCATGGCTCTAAAGTATTCAATACGCTCGCGGCGTTCGTCCTCATCGGCGTCGCGCTTGGCTTGTTCGGCTTCCAATCGTTCGTATGTGCGCTTGATGTGTGCACCGCGTCCAGTGAGAACGAATGTGTCTTCACGTACACCATCATCGATGTTGAAACCGTCGCCCTCTTCGCCTTCTTCGGCGCCGTCGTCGAGCGTCCCGCGTTCGGCGAGAATCGTCGGCATGTTTTCTCGCACCCAATCAATCACGGCGTACACGCATGGTTCACCCAGGTACGCGTGCGCGTGGGCCGCCACACTCGCAGCCACTGATCGACGAACGGTCGCTGGGAGTGCGTCGTGACGAACGACGAAGAGCGGCGCTTCGGCGGGATACGTGCTCCCTGGTGGAAAGTGCACTTCGAGCGCGCACGTGTCCCATTGACGCCCGGCGGCGTCTTCGTCCAATTCTACTTGCACCGTCCAAAGTTTGTCCGCCTCGCAAATTTTGAACTTATCATCTAATATGGCTTCTAAAGCCATGGCTTCTTCCCCGCGTTCGGCGAGCATGTCGTCGTTGTTTTGCGAAGGCGGCATCAAAGGCGTGTCGCTGTCGGCGGGCTGAAGTGATTTAAGCAACGCGTACATCGCGTCTTCCTCAATCCAACCACATGATTCTAACATTTCTCTCGATTCCGCACGCGAAAAACCAATAGCCATCAAACGAGCGAGCATTGCGCGCTGTAAAAGCAACACATACGGGTCGGTGGCTCTCGTATCGCTCACGTGCGCTTCATGTGTCGTCGCCGCGCCAGAAACGACGAGCTCTGTCTTTGACTCTTTCTGCTTTTGTGACGCTTCTGATAATCGCACGAACGCGTCGGGCATTTCGTCCTTGGGCACGCGCAAACACAACCAATCCAATACAGCGCTTAAACGTTCAAGCGCGTGCTTTTTCGTGTCGCCGACTTCCGGATTTGCGGCGAGCGCTTCATCGACGCGCATCTCTGCGAATCCCTTCTCAAGCACGCGACGTCTTAATAACGAATCTCGTAACTTCCGTGCGCGCAGCACACGCTCGGCTTCTTCTCTCGCATCCACACTCGCGGCAGCGCGAGATGCAACAACGGCGCCATGGCGCTCTTGTGCGCTCAATTCGTCTAAAATATTAACGCTCGATGCCGCGCGCCGACGACCGCCGCTCGTCGGCGCCAATCCAGCTGCTTCACCCTTCACGATCGGTGCCGCCAAGTTCGCCGCCGCGAGTCGTTCTCGCGCTATTTCTACATCGCTTTTCGTCGTCGACGGCGCCTCGGATGCGTCGTCATCGCGACAGTTTGCCAAGACGTCCCACACCTTTTCCGCCGTCTCTTCAGTCAAGTGCAACACCTCCTGCGCGCCTCCCATCGCACCCGCACCGCCCGCCGCGCTGCTCGCGCCCGGAACGATGCCTAACCCGTCTGTGCCGTACCCGAACCCTCGAAATCCGCGCATGGAGACGGCACCGGGATTGTCATCGTCGCCGTCGCCGTCGCCGTCGCTCGCGGGACCAACCGCTCGCGGTGCGCGGTGCACCCAATCATGCGCGTCCTCGCCATCGCCGTCCCCTTGGCCGCTCGTCCGCACGCGCACATTGAGCACTTCTATCGCCCCAGCGGGCGTGCGCGGCGTCGTCGGGACGCCTCGCCGTGGAAGGACTGGTTTGCGTCGAGGCGCTCTGTTCGCTGGACGTCGCGCGCCCGCGTCCTCGCGCATGCCTTTACGTCGTCGTTATCGCGTGCGCGACGCGCGTGGCATTGAAAGAAAATAGAGGTGGGGTTCGGTGTCGTCCTTCGCGTCGTCGTCGTCGTCGTCGCGTGGATGCGATGAGGGCGGCGCGACGGACACTGTGGTGTGTTTCTCGCTATACATATTCAACAAATTTGGCTCAGAGCTACGCGCGCCAATTTGGACGCTTCTTGACGCTCCCAAAAGGATTAAACCCACGTTCGGGACCCGTGGTGACGATTGTATTTGTCGCTTGCTTCAATTGCTTGCTCGCGCGCCGCGTTCGGACGTTACCTCCACGTCCGGTGACGATCCAAAAGATGGCCCGAAGCGTGTACGCAAAGGTCCAAAACGCCACTCTAAACGGCGTCATGGCGATGTACACGATGGCATTTTCTAGCGATAACGTCGACGCTAAGAACCTGACCGTCATGAACCATCTCGCGACGATATTGTCGTTCATGTAAATACTATCGTCAGCACCCAGTCGTCGTTCGACTTCTCGCGTCATTTGTTGTTGTTCCTCGTCAGTGACTGCTTGAACTTTAAATCGAAACAATACGCTGCCATCCGGCATGTCTAATCGCTCAACTTCCAACGCGCGTTGTGCCTGCGTGCGATAAATCATTGTCGTCATAAATCGTCAGTCAAAACGCACTCGGTGCTCGAGTTGGCGCGGCGCGTCGACGCTACACATGGACGTATAATCCAAAATAATCAACCCGTCCCGCGATCGATCGGTCGACGCTTTGAACCCACGTACCCGCTCCTTGACCAAATTCTTCACCTCCTTCTTCACCAACTCCTCGCGCATCCCTCGCTCAACGCGCCGCCGACGTTCAATCACCTCCTCAGCGCGATTCTTCGTCACGCGCGCGCCATTATTCGTCGGCCGCATTGCGCTCTTCGCTCTTCGCGCGGCGCCGCTCATCGGTCCAGATAAGTTGCGCACATTCGTCGCGAGCTCCCTCGCGCTCGGCAACCCTCGCGTCCGGGTGTCGTACGGATCGGCGTAAAATGACGCGCCGACAAATCCGCGCGCGCGACCGCCCGTCGGTGCGCGGTCATCGTCGATGGTGCCGTCGTTTCGTGACGACGCCGCGGACGTGATGGGCCACACGAATGTGGTCGTCGTGCGTTGGCGCCGGTGTCGTCTGTGCGCGTGCGCGGCGCGCACATCGTTCGACGGACGCCACGCGGTGTGCGCGAGCGTTCGTGCGGCGTGCATGGGGCCGATGTGTGCGTGCACACGACGAGTTCTGCCGTCGGTGGATCACTGATTCAAATGTTTGTTTTCGAGAGGCGAGCGACAGCTCGCCGAGCTCAAACGATGCCCGCGCGCGTTCACGCGGGACGCTTTCGCGCAGCGATGGATTGTACAGAACACAAAAAAATATCATGATAGCGTGAGATGAGTATTGACACAACAACGCCGGTGGACGACGAGAACAACAACGGAAGGAGTACGGGTGAGAAAATATCCAAGCGCGCTCATGCGTTGGAAACCGCAGCGGATGCGCTGCGATGTTCGGCTAAGCGCGCGCGTAAAACCGCCACGGTTCCTGTGGCATCAATATTGCATCGCACGCACTCGGATACGAGCTCGGCTTTCTTCATCTTTGATAACGGCGTTTGCGTTTGCGTCGGCGCGCGCGCGGTGTTGGCTGGAACAAACTCATCCACGACAGTCATGACGCGCTCCACCGCCTCTTCCGCGACGGACGACGCGTCGACGACGTCTACCACGTTCGTCTCCTCCACCACCGCCTCGGGCGCGACGCCAAACTCAAACAACATGGCGCCGTCCTCGCGCGCGGTGATTCGACACGGCGCACCGTCTTCAAACGTCGCGCTTCGGCGCACGCGTCTCGCGCCGTCTCTCGCGCGCGTTCGCGCCGCTCTCGCGATCGCGAACGATGGGTAAGACACTCGTACAGCCATGGCGCGCGCGTGCGTCGTCGTCGTCGGGCGGTCGTCGTCGTCGGGCGCGTCAGCGTGTGGAGCCGACAGCCTGGGACAACGGTTTTTGTGGCCACACATCGCCGCCGCGTCGTCTTCAGTGCGCGGCGTGCGAGGACAATGTCGGGCGACGGCGACGCGCATAAGGATGTCATCGCGCGGTTGAAGGAGGCGGCGAAAGGAGACGCCGCGAGGTTTGAGAATATGACGGTACGTTTGTTGACGCGACGCGTTGATGGTGTCGCGAGTCTGACGAATGACTGCGTACTTTTTCGTCGGTATCGTAGATTGAAGACGCGCGAGCGCGATACGCGAGGTCGCAAGACATACGCCAAACGGTGACGGCGGCGCTGGATGTGGAGCTTGCCCGGAAACGCGCGCTTTTGGAAAAGTTTATTGCGCTCGGCCGCGCGGCGCCGCCGCCGCCCGAAGTGGACGCGAGCGCGGGACACGACGCGTCTGTCATCGATACCGGTGCGTTAGACATCACCGACGCATCGAGCGTAGATGACGTGAAGAAGGCTCTGGCGGCCTCGCAGGCGTTGGCGCGCGTAAAGCTTCACCAGGCGAAAGTCGCGCGTGCGCACTGCGACGTCATGGAAGCCGCGCTCGCGGCGGCGCCGTAAACGCGCATCAGCGCGCACGTCGTCGCGCCGAGGGTGTTGTAATGTTAAGTTAATAATCATAGCCATCATCTCGGCACAAACGCGCATCCATCGGCGTCGACGCGCGCGAGAAAAGCGCGTGAGCTCGCCTCTTGGAGCGCGCTGGTTGAATACAGTCGTTGGAAACACCAACGCCACGCCACATTCGCGCGCACGCGTCATGACGTACCGCACGTACGACGACGTCGGGCGCGAGACGAATCCGATTCCGTTCATCGCCACGAGCGCGCCGAACGCACAATCGCCGACGTCGCGCCGTGCACAGCGCGCGAGCTCGCGCGCGCGAGAGGAAGATGCCGCGGTGCTCGAATACTGGGCGCGCGTTCGCGCGGGCGTCGAGCGCGCGCCGCGCCCCGGGGCGGAAGCTGCGGAGAATAAAAGGCGATGTGCACACTTGGAGTCGCACTTGGCGACGGTGTTGGCGCCAGAGAGGCGAGGGGATGATGACGAAAGCGATGGGCCTCGACGTCGCGGGCGGGAGCTCGACGAGGAAGAGCTTTCGTTGATGCACGCGAGAGCAGGGGCGACAGCGGCATCGGCACCACCGTCGGGAGTGCCATTAAGTGATGAAGACGTGCGATTGTTGCGATCGGGATCGTTGGGCTCGGCGACGGCGACGAGGGTGTCGTACGACGCGGCGTACGGGGAGCCGTATTCAATGCCGTTCGCGCCCGACAGACAACACGCGTACGAGGAGGCACCACCAGCGGCGTCGTATGCGCAAGAGCAAGCTCCAGAAGAAGAAGGTTTCTTTGAGTACGGCGTGCATGAATTGCCGCGACATATGAAGGATTGGTACGAGCCGCCGACGGAGGAGTACGGTTCGTTTGTCGAAAATCGCGAAGCTGCGGGCGCGTACGATTCCGCGTGGCGCGCCGAGGAACGGCGATTTAACACTGTGCGCAATTTAAAAACGCATCAGCTTTGGTAGCTCTGAGAGGCGGTAAAATCATCTTCAGATTCTGTAATACAATAACAACACGC
>Ga0181607_10002917_pt1 | contig 15005 bp, 11 predicted proteins | sample 041ome_9_FD_132420 | JGI IMG/M metagenome (GOLD analysis project Ga0181607, IMG submission 132420) | Coastal salt marsh microbial communities from the Groves Creek Marsh, Skidaway Island, Georgia - 041413US metaG (megahit assembly) | ecosystem: Environmental > Aquatic > Marine > Intertidal zone...
AAAGCGTCGGTGAGCATGTCAGCATTCACGAAATCATAGCCGTAGTGAACCGGCAATCCGTCCGGAATTGCGGTGGCATATTGCGCGGTGACCGGCGCTTCCTCGCCACGGAACCATGCGATATCCGCTGCAAACTCTCCTTGCTGCAGCATCCACGAATTGCGCGACATGTAGGTGACCCACGGTGCCGCCATCTCCGCCCAGCTGTCGTGGCGATTGAAGTATTGACCGAAGATCGCAAGCGTGATGCCCGGCTGGAAACTGTCGAGCGGCTGGTGCACAGAGGTGTGGATCACCGGTCGGTTGATGCCGTGGACGAACTCCAGGTCGATATAGTGGCGCAGGTCACGCGGACTGAAGGCCCAGGGCGAATTGGCCGACGTCAACGATTCCGCGGCGACGAATGGCTTGCCATAGACATGCGCCGTCGATGCTGCGCCGCGCATGTCGCCAATCAGTGTGGTGCGCACGCTGTGGTCTCGCGGATAGGTCCATAGCGCAGCCATCGGGACATCGGCATGGCGGCGCATCGACAAGTCATCGCCAAGCATCGGGCGCTTGTCTTCCAGCGCCTCGCCATAGACGATCAGGCCATGCTCGCGGGCGACTTCGGCCACGGTACCATAGTGATAGTCGGTCAGCAGTTCGGCCAACGTGTCGCGCCAATCATAAAGGAAGCGTTCCGTCTCCGCCTCTGACCCGATCACGATCCCGGTCAGCGCAGGCAGCCACGGGCGCAGCGGGTAGCCGCGCCGCGTTTCGAATTCGGCCTCCATCGCCGGGCTCCAGGTGGCAAAGCCTGTCTCGATGGAATCGGTCAGCAAAGCGCGCAGGCCGGCGTCGCCCATCAGGTCATCGCCCGCAGCATCGCGGTACATGCCAAGGTATGTTTCGAGATAGCGGCGAACGGCGGCGGGATCGTATTTGTCGACCTCCAGCCCCGTGGCCTCCGGCGGTGCAGGATGGTTGGTGGTGCCGATCAGAGACCAGCCGAAATCGAGCACCAGCCAATCGCTTCCGGCAGGCGGGGTCCAGTCGAGCGTGCCGTCGGCTGCGACATGGCCGGAAATGTCGATCACCTGTCCCAGCGAGAGCTCCACCGGCGTCTCGTCATCGGACATGATCTGGTAATAGTCATAGACGCCCGAGAAACCGGCCTTCACCTGGCTGCGGTCAAGCCGGTGTGCGCCGCTCAGTTCGAACTGGTTGAGCGGGATCGTGCTCAAGTCCCCTGCGGCGAAGATATCGACGGCAACCGCGCCTTCCGCGCCGTCCATTTCGGTGGGCGGCACGATATTGGGGTTTTCGATGATCCGGAGGCGGAATTCGCGCGCTGTCACCGGATCGAAGGCCAGCGTGTTGGGGGCGTTGGTCAGTTCGATTTCGCCGACAAGTTCCCAGCCATCGGCAGTGCGCATTTCCAGCAGGGGAACGATTGGCGGGCTGCGGAACGGCCGGATCAGGCCTGTCAGCGAAAGGTTGAGCGTGCGGATCGTAACCGGTTGCAGATAGGTAATGTACAGCGCGCCGGACCTGTCTTTTGCCAACGGCAGGGCAATGCCGCTTTGCAGGTCGTCATCGATCAACGGCCCTGCCTCCAGCGCCGTGCCATCTGCAAGCGTGAATTGCGGTGTCGGCAGCGAAATCTCATTCACCGGCACGGCAAGCACGGCAATGTGGTCAGAAGCTTCGGGCAATTCGGGGCTGGGACTGTCGGAGATGGCGACCGCCGGCTCTTCGACATGCATTGCCTGATACGGGCCGGTCACCGTCGGGGCGCGGTTGATCGGGCCGGAGAAGGCCGCTCCGCCTGCAAGTCTGGTCTCACCCCAGACAATCTTCTTCACGCCATCTTCAGCCGGCACCCACGGGCCACCGGTTTCAGACCAGCCGGGCGAAGCCGCTATGGCCATCTCCAGTCCCAGCCGTTCCGCCTCGCTGGCGGCAAAGCGAAAGGCTTCCTTCCATTCGGGCGTCATGTAGGCGAGCCGGTTCTCGACAATCTGCGGTGTGCCAAGATCGGCATCGAAGTTCTGGAATCCGCCGATGCCGACGCGCTCCATCCACGCAAGGTCCTTGGCGATACCGTCCGTCGTGACATTGCCGTTCATCCAGTGCCACCAGACGCGCGGACGGGCCTGGTTTGGGGGATCGGCGAAGCCGGCAGCAAGCGCATCATGTTGGGCCAAAGGCGCTGCGCCAGCCACGCTCTGCGCACCGCCCGTAGGAGCGGTAGCGCAGCCAGCGAGCGCCAGCGATGTGCTCGCCAACGCAAGTGCCAAAACCCTCTTCATGCCCAATCCTGTCCTCTCATTTCCCGCTCCTGCGGCGGGCGTGGAGTACTCTTCCACCGTTCAGAGAGCACCCTCAGCCAGCATGCTCACCGCCGTATCCGCCGCGCGCGCAGACAGCGCCATGTAAGTGAGCGAGGGGTTCTGGCAGCCGCTCGATGCCATCGCCGCACCATCGGCGATGAAGAGGTTGGGGACGTCATGCGCCTGGTTCCACTTGTTGAGCACTGATGTTGCCGGGTCTGTGCCCATGCGCGCCGTGCCCATTTCGTGGATGCCCAATCCCGGAGGTTGGGGCGTTCCGAGCGAGGTGACGACCGTCCCGCCAGCTGCTTCGGCCATCGCGCGCCCGTCTTCCTGGATCGCGGCGGCGAGCTTCAGCTCGTTCTCGCGCAAGGCAACGTCGATATGCGGCAGCGGGATGCCCCATTGGTCAGTCTCGCTTTCCGATAGCGTCACCCGATTGTCCGGGTGCGGCAGGATCTCGCCAAAGCCCGCAAGGAACATGGTCCAGGGGCCCAGTGCACGGCCGTGCGCCTTCAGTTCCTCGCCAATGCCGGGCGCGCCCATGGCTGCGCCTGCGCCGCCACTACGGGAGAAGCCACCCTGGAAGCCGTAGCCGCGCAGGTAATCGCCATCTGAGCCATCGAGATTGCGATAACGCGGAATGTAGAATCCCGTAGGTCGCCGCCCGAAATAATAGCTATCCGGCATGTTGTCGAAAATGGCGACCGTCACCAGGCCATAGAGGTGATCCATGATGTTGCGGCCGACCATGTCGCTGGAGTTGGCAAGACCGCGCGGCATCGCCTCGCTTTTTGAATTGAGAAGGATCTGCGCAGTGCCGATGGTGGAGGCACAGCAGAAGATCACCTTGGCAGTGTAGGTCGTGGCTTCCCTGGTGTTGGCATCGATCACCCGCACACCGGTGGCCTTGCCGCTTTCAGGATCATGGATGATCGAATGGCCAATGGCATCGGTGACTACTGTCAGATTGCCGGTTCGTTCTGCCGCGGGCAGCGAGGAGTTGATGCTGGAGTGATAGGCACCGTAGGTGCAGCCCCGCTCGCACAGACTGCGCACCTGGCACGGCGCGCGGCCCAGCTCGCGGTGATGTTCGCGCGCCTCGGAAAGGTTCGCCACACGGCCCGGGATCACCTTGCGGCCGGGGAAATTGCCTTCGATTGCCGACTTGAACTGCAATTCCGCATCATTGAGTGCAAAAGGCGGCAGGAAATCGCCATCAGGCAGCTGCGGTAGCCCCTCGCGCGATCCGGACACGCCGATGAAGCGCTCGATGTGATCGTACCACGGAGCGATGTCATCATATCGGATCGGCCAGTCGGCGCCGTGCCCGTCCCTGACGTTGGCTTCAAAATCCATTGCCGAAAGGCGATAGCTCTGCCGTCCCCACATGACCGAGCGGCCACCAAGGTGATAGCCGCGGATCCAGCTGAAAGGCTTGTCTTCCGGTGTGGTGTAAGGATGTTCGCTGTCCTTCACGAACAGCTGCTTGGTAGCGCTGGACAAGGCGTAGCACTGGCTCTGCACCGGGTAATCGGCGGCCAGTTCCTGTTCCGGGATATTGCCTCCGTTGGGCAGTTCCCAAGGACGCATCCAGTCCGCACTGTCCTTGCCGCGTTCCACATTGCCGCCGCGTTCGAGGACAAGCGTCTTCATGCCGCGTTCGGTGAGTTCCTTGGCGGCGATGCCCCCGCTCATGCCCGAGCCGATGACGATTGCGTCAAAATCCATCTGGGTATTCCTTCAGCCAGCTCAGAACATGCCCGGCCCGCCTTCGGGCCGCGTGTCGGGGGTGACGGGGACGGAAGGTTTCCACTCGCCCGGAGCATGCGTGTAAGCGATCTCCTGTGTCAGCGCGGCTTCCGAAAGGTAGTAGAGCGTAACCAGAAGCTGCTTCAGGCGCTGGTATTCGGGGTTTGTGGCCGGTGGCGGGCCGAACGGGTTCGTGTTCGGCGCATCGGACGGCGCAATTGCTGCCGCATCGTGTGCGGTGAGCAGCTCGGCCTGACGCTCTGCCGGGAGCGAGGCAAACGCTGCGTCTTCAGGGTCGAGCGCATCGATCAGGGCAAGCTGGTCCAGCATGGATACCCGCGTTTCGGCTGACGCCCAATTGGCCATCAGCCCTTCGAAGCTGGCCGGCACACCGGCATCCAGCGCACCAACAGAATTGCCCTTGGGAATCATCACGTCCGCAACCGCTGTGAGCAGTGCCAGCTGCTCTGCATCGAAGCGGAATGGACTGTCATCATCAGCAAGTCCGATGGCATCGCAGGCACCAATCGCCGCCGAAGCCCCGGCCAGTATCAACGCCCTGTGCAAAAGGGTGCGACGGCTCAGGCCGTTCTCTTCCAGCATCCCGCATTTCTCCCATGTTGCCGGTGACGGTAGGCCGCGCACAAGCTTTCATCAAATCGATACATCCGATATGTCGGCATCATAAGGAACGATATCAGGCGGCCCGCAAATGGCTGCCATTCAAGGGGGATTGGGATGATCACGATTGACCGCCGCGCCATGCTGCGCGGCTTCGGAATGGCAGGCATTGCGGCAATGGTTCCGGGCTGCATGCAGGAACAGCAGGCAGCCGCCAGTACCAGGTTCTTCGATCGCATCGGCAAGCCCATCGGCATCCAGCTCTATGCTCTGGTCGGGCAGGATCCGGTGGCAGACCCTGCGGCGCTGTTCGCGCAGGTAGCGCAAATGGGTTATGGCGAGATCGAGCTGCCCAACCTGCTGGGACAGGAACCGGCAACGCTCAAGGCGGCGGCGGATGCAGCCGGCATCAAGCTCTCCAGCCTGCACGTGCCTGCCGTCCCTTTCTCACCAAATGACGGACTGACTTTCGAGGCCGGGCCAGACGCGGTGGCTGAAGCTGCCAACGCGCTTGGCATCAACTATGTCGTGATCCCCTTCCCCGTCTTGCCGGGAGAGTTCTCCATCGGTGAAGGCGAAGGCTTCCCTGAGGCGCTTGCACGCACATTTGCCGGCGTTGGCCTTGATCACTGGCGCGCCACAGCAGAGCGGTTCAACCAGATCGGGCAGTCGATGAAGGATCGCGGGATCACCGTGGCCTATCACAACCACAACCTCGAATTCGCACCGCTGGAAGGCTCCACCCCGTGGGCGGTGCTGATGGCAGAGACCGATCCCGAACTGGTGCAGGTCCAGCTGGACCTTGGCTGGGTCGCACAGTCCGGCACGGACCCGCTGGCCGAACTACGGGCACTCGGCCCGCGCGTCTCTTCGCTGCACGTGAAGGACCTGACGCTGGCAGACGGTCCCACTTTCTATTTCGGGATGAACCCGACCGAGTTAGGCGAGGGCGTGATGGACTGGAAGGCGATCCTTCCTGCCGCAGCAGAGGCAGGCGTGGTGCATTACTTCGTGGAACAGGAACCACCTTTCGCCATCCCGCGAGAAGAGGCCATGCAGAAGAACGCAGACTTCCTGCTGGCGTTCGAAGCCTGAGACCCAGCTAGTCGGCCAGCAGGCATCGGCGGATATAGGCATGTCCGCCAGTGACCACGTCGATCGGATCGGCGAAAAAATCGCGCCATACGCGGGTGGCGGCGGCAAGTTCGGGCACAGCTTGCCCGAAGGCCTCGATGGTCATCCAGCCGTCGTATCCGCGCGCTTTCAGGAGCGCGATGGCCTCGGCAATGCGGGCGTGGCCGCTGCCGAGAGTACCGCGATCATTTTCCGAGAGGTGGACATGCGCCAGCGTGCCTGACGCGATCACTGCGTCAAGCGCCGATACCGGGTCCTTCTCCTCGATATGCGCGTGGAAGGTATCGTGCAGGATGCCCACGAGGGGGTGATCGACGCGGGCCATCATCGCGATAGCCTGCGCGCTGGTATTGAGCATATAGGCCTCGAACCGGTTGAGCGGCTCCACGGCGATCACAAGCCCTGAAACGCGAGCCAGCGGGACGAGTTTCTGCAGGAAATCCGCGCAGCGCTCGTCCTCCGCCTCGGTCGGTCCGGCGCCTGTAAATTGCCCCAGGGGCTGGAACAGCGGCCCGACCACCAGCTGCCCACCAAGCTCGGCCGCGCACTCGATTACGCCCCGGGCATGGTCGAAAGCCGCATCACGCTCCGCCGGAACTGCCGACACCGGGTTCTGCGCCGGATCGGAAAAGGCGGTGGAGACGGTGCGCTGCAGACCCAACCGGTCAAGATGCTGGCCGAGCCGCCGATAATGGCCTGTATCCGAGGTATCGAAGACCGGCACTTCGACACCGTCAAAACCGGTGGCGGCAATCGCGTCCAGCACTGCGCCCTGCCCCTCGACGGTGACATGGCCAGTCCACAGCAGCAGGTTGATGCCGATCTTCATTTCCGAAGGATCGCTTCTCAAGCCTTGTTGCGGCGGCTGCGTTCAATCGCCCACAAAGCGCCGAAGATCACGAACAACACGACCGGCACGACGGCAATCGCCTGGAAGCTCTGTTCTGCCGCATAAGCTAGGACCTCGCGCATCTCGGGGCCTCGCGCCATGGCTTCGAACGCCTCCTGCCCGCCAGCAGCTTCCAGCTTGGCGCGGTCGTAGATCTTGCCGATTTCCGGCAGCACGGCATAGATCGCCATCGCCCCGGCGAAGCCGACAATGCCGATCCCCCACGGGCCACTGTCAGGATAGCGGCGGGCTGTCGCCGCCAGCATAGTTGGCCACATGAAGCACACGCCGATAGCCCATGCAGTCGCTGCCACAAGTGCGGTGAAAGGCGAATTGGCAATACTCAGCAGATAGAGGCCGATGGCTGCGGGAACGGAGCAGACACACAGCAAGCCGATATCCGTAAAGCGGCGTTCAAGCGGCCCGGCAAAGTGGCGCATGACAAACATGATCGCCGAGACATAAACCAGCACCAGGATCCCCGGCATGCCAACGGTCTCGGTCAGTGCCACATCCACCCAGCTACCCGGCGCCAGCTCTGCCGATGCGGTGAGGAACATGATTGCCGGCAGCACCCAGAATCCGGGATGGCGGAAAGGCTCGCGGATCATCTTGCCGAAACTCACGCCCTTGGCTGTGCTCTCGGTGACGGGAAATTCCTGGGTCAGCGTCCATGCAAAGCAAATCACGGCCGGCACGATGATCAGTCCAATCATGACCTGCCAGCTGGCAACGCCCGTCTCATACAGGAATACCGAGCCCAGCCCGCCGATGACGATGCCGAACGGCCACCATGCATGCAGCGTATTCAGCTTGCCTGTCTTGTCATCGGGATAGATTGCAGCGGTGACCGGGTTCACCGATGCTTCCATCGCGCCCCAGCCGAGCCCACACACAACCATGCCGATATTCAGGATGAGGTACATGGTCTCGCCATCGCCGCCCATCGGCGAGAGGAGGATGAGGATTGGCCCGATAATGAAACTGGCGGAAGAGAACAGCACCACCTTCTTGGCACCAACCACGTCAAGAAACGGGCTGAGCGCGAGCAGGCTGAGCGCAAAGCCGAGGAAAGCGTAGCCCAGCGTCGCGGCGATCATCTCGCCCGATGTGAGCGGCATGAACGGATCGAGCAGTTCCTCCTTGATTGCGCCAGAAACCCCAGTGCGGATCGAGAAGGCAAGCGCCGCGGTAAGCAGTGCCAGCACGCATATCCAGAATAGTGCGCGCGCATTTGCGGGCGCCTGATGCGGGTTGTCGGTCAAGTTGCTACTCCCCCTCATTCGGCCGTTTGCCCGGCCTGTGTCGTTTCTTCTTCCGTCACTGCATGCTGGCCACAGCCATCGCCTTCCAGCCGCATGGCCCAGCGCGTTGCGCCGAGCAGCATGGCGATATGTTCGCCTTCCTCATAACTCTCGGGCGTATGGCCAAGCGCGGAATAGAATGCGCGGCCGTCGCCCTGGCAATGCCACCACGCCATCGGGTGATCTTCGCCCATGTGGAGATCGCTGCCAAACAGCCCGACGGGTGAATAGCTCGCCTCGTCAATCGTCAGCAGCACGTTGTGGCCCTTGGCACGCGGCGAGGCTTCGAAGGAATACCACTCGTCTGTGCGTTGCCATTCCCTCGGCAGCAATGCAGTCGCCGGATGGCTCGCACCCTCCACCTTCAAGGTGGCTTGCTGGAATTGCGGGTCCATCGGGTGGCCGATGAACTGCGCGCCGATCAGCTCATCCACATACCATTCCCAGGCATAGGAATTGTCGCCGCCGCTGCCGTGGATGCCCACGAAGCCGCCGCCATTTTCGACAAAGGCACGGAAAGCTTCGCGCTGTTCGGGGGTGAACACGTCGCCGCTGACATTGTTGAACACCACCGCATCGAAGCGGGCGAGGTTTTCCGGCGTGAAGGTCGCGCCATTCTCTGTCTGGTAGAAACCCCAGCCGTCAGCCTCGGCAAAGCCTGCGAACAGGGCGTTGGCCGCCGGGATCGCCTCTTCATGGCGGAAGCCGTTCGTTTTTGAAAAGACGAGTATGGCAGGGCTGGCCAGATCATCCGGCAAGGCGGGTGCGTCGGTCTCGTAAACCTTCACTCCACCCAGAAAGATGCGCTGGACCGTGTCCCAGTTGAACGCGACAATGGCCGCAACCGCCACCAATATGCCGAGCACCACGGCGCCGCAGCCCTTGCGCGATACGAGTTTCATTCATCCTCCCACGGCTGCTTGCGCGTTGGCGGCAGCCTGCCTTGCTTGTGCATAACGAGGTAGTGCAAAGCCGGATGGAGCAAAACTCACTTAATCAGATAGGAAGCCATCGACGGAGCGAATATCGCACGGTCCCTGCGCTTGGCTGCCTCAATCACAAAGCGAGCGGATATACGCGAAGGCTTCAGCAGAAGGCCCGTTGGGCAAGCACTCGATGCCGATCACTCCGCGATATCCCAGACGTTCGAGCATGGCGATCTGCTTCGGCCAGTCTATGGCACCTGATCCCGGCTCTGCGCGGCCCGGGGCATCCGCAATCTGGATGTGATCGACATAGCGTAGCGCGCCGGAAAGCGCCTGCTCGGGGTCCTCGCCCTCGACCACCGAATGGTAGAGATCGTAAAGCATCCGCACGCGCGGGCTATCCAGCATATCCGCCACGACGACGCTGTCTTGCGTGGTTGAACACAGCACGCCGGGATGGTCATGCCTTGTATTGGCGGATTCGAGCATGATGGTGACGTCCAGTTCTTCGGCAATCGGCACCAGCTTGCGCAGCGCGTCTGCGAAAATGCCGAGCTGCACCGGACGCTTCAGCCACGGCACGCCGCGGCCGGAAGTGACAACGATATTGCTGCAACCGAGTGCCTTGGCATCGCTCGCCGCTTGCCGGAAGGTATCGCAGAACCCGTCATGCGTTTCGGGGTCGACCAGCTGGGTGACGTAGTCCGCAACCGTGCTGACAAGTTGCACGTTGTTATCCGCCAGCGCCTTGCCGATGGAATCGAGATCGCGCCCTTTCAGCAGGAACAGCTCCACCTTGCGGAAACCCGCTGCCGCAGCAGCCGCTATGCGATCCTCGATCCGGTCGCCCGCTTCCGTGAAGCCATATTCGAGGTTTACCGAGAGTTCGAAAGCCATGCTTGATACTCCCGATCAGGCTGCAAAGATGCGGCGGCACATCTTCTGGTGCCGCTCGACCTGGTCAAAGGCGTCGCGCGTGTCATAGGCGTGGCCTTCCCATTCGGACACCAGCGTGCCGGTGAAACCACCATCGCGGAACAGCGGCAGGATCGTTTCGTAGTCGATCGCCTCTTCCACGCCGTTGTCGTCTACGCCGTAGAACTTGCCGTGAATGTGGATGGTGCGGTCCACCAGCGCTTCCCAGCTCTTGGGATCGTTGTTGGAGAGGATGAAGAAGGCGAGGCTTGCAGCCTGGATATGCGCGGGGGCATGACCGTTTTCCATTGCCCATTCGCGCAGGCGCCCGGCCTTTTCGTGGCTCATGCCGTCTTCCAGCCAGACCTCTTTCAGCTTGTCGAGCAGACTTTCGTCAGCACCCGCCTTGCGCGCGGCGTTGAGCATGGATTCCGGAATACGGCTTGCAGTGCCGCCGAAATCCGGGATCCAGCCAAGCACCGGCGTATCGAGCTTGTCATACATCTCGCCATAGGCCTGTACGGCCGGATGGCCTGCCCACATCGGGGCGTGGACTTCCACACCCATCCGGATATCCAGTTCCTCGGCATAGGGCGCGATTTCGGGCAACAGGTGCACCGGCAGAGCGAACTGATAACGCACCAGGTCGAAGCCCATCTTCTTGGCGCTGCGCAGCTGGCGCTTGTGGTATTCCACCAGCGAGGCATCGTCGATCGGCTGCTGGCCGGGCTTCAAGAAGCGGTCCGAATTGATCGCGCAGGAGACGGGGTTGAGGCCGGTTTTGGCCACAAGGTCCTTGAATTTCGCGGCATAGTCATCCGACACGTCCGGAAACTCGCGGAAGGACTGGAAGCCGATGATCTCGATATTCGGGCCCATGCCGCGCCTGGCGACTTCGGCCATCAGCGTATCAAGCTCGAACTGGCGGGTGAGCCATTCATTGGTGAAGGAATAAAGGGTTACGCCAACCTGCGGGCCGTTTGCGTTGGTCATTGTTCAAGTCCTCAATCAGGCTGCAACGCGCAGGGTTTCGGCCTGCACATTGTGGCGCCGCATGCCGGGGATGTAAGGCGGGTTGACGTAAAGCGTCAGCGCGACTTCATGCTCGCTGCCGTCGGCGAGGGATCGGCCGGGCAGAACGAGGAAGGCGCTGTCACGCACGAACCAGAAGGCGTCCACCTTCTCGCCATTTTCGAACAGCGGCCAGCGCTCACCGTCAAATTCCACCTGCGCGTCGGCAAGGTCTACAACCTCGCCATCGATGGAAACTTCGGCAAATTCGACCGTCGAAAACGGCAGCGAGCGATACCACGGCAGGCGGCAAGCCAGCACCAGATCGCCATCCACGGCGCGCAGGCCCTCTTCACCGATAATACGTTCGACAGGCAGCATGATCCCTCCCAGGAAAGCACGTGATTCTCGCTACACTTGCAGGCGGAACCGGAATTAATTAGAATTAGGCTTCTAATTTTCTTTACTGGCCACGTCAAGCGGGCTAACGCCGAAAAAATGGAAATTCGAGAATTGGGACGAGGCATGGACCGGTTTGATTATGTGATTGTTGGTGCCGGATCGGCAGGCTGCGTGCTGGCCAATCGGCTGAGCGCGAACCCTGCCAACAGCGTGCTGCTGGTCGAGGATGGCGGAGACAATAATCACCCCTTCATCAGCATGGCTGGTGGCTTCATCAAGATCATGGGCAACCCGGAGTATTTCCGCGTCTTCCCGCTGAAACCACGCGAAGGCATGCGGGCGGGCATCCATACTTACGGCCGAGGCCTCGGCGGATCATCTGCCATCAACGGCACCTGGTACCTGCCCGGAATGCCGCAGGACTTTGACAGCTGGGTCGAGATGGGCCTCAACGGCTGGGGCTGGGACGAGATTTCCAGATGCTATGCACGCTTCGAGGATTATCGCGATCCCGGCGCACATGCGGGCCGTGGCAAGGGCGGCGAATTGCAGGTCACGCCCTCCACCTACAACAGCCCGGTGATCGATGCGCTTGTCGCCGGCTTCGGCACACAAGGAATGCCGTGGCTGGACGATATTACCAAGCCTGGCGCTCATGGCGTGGGTCGCAGCCAGTATACCGTCGATCGCAAGGGCAAGCGCGAAACCAGCTACAAGGCTTTCGTGAAGCCCGTGGCAGGCCGCTCCAACCTGACCATAGCCACCCATACTGCGGTGAAGCGCGTGCTGATCGAGGATGGCAAAGCCACCGGAATCCTGTGCGAAGCCAATGGCGCGGAGAAGACCTACCACGCCAACCGCGAGGTGATCCTTTCAGCTGGTGTCTATGGCTCCCCGCAATTGCTGCAGTTGTCCGGCATTGGCCCGGGTGCCACCCTGCAGGAGCTTGGCGTGAGTGTGGTGAAGGACTTGCCCGCCGTGGGCCAGAACCTTTCGGACCACCAGAAGTTCGGCGTGTCCTTCGATCTCGACAACCATCCGGGCACCAACCGTGAATTCTTCGGCTGGCGGCTCTATCGCAACGCGCTGCAATATTTCCTCACCGGCAAGGGCCACTTGGCTCGCGTCGGCATGCCGCTCACCGGCCTTGTCGCCAGCGAGGGCGTGGACCCTGAATGGCCCGATTTCCAGGTGGCTGCCGCCCCCTTCGCCATGCGCACAGTGAACGAAATGGCCGAAAAGCCCGGCAGCCCGCTCACTCCGCGGCCCGGCCTCACCTTCTCCGGCTATCACCTGCGCCCTCGCAGCCGGGGCTCGATCACACTGCAATCGCCTGATTTTCGTGACGCTCCGCTGGTGGATCCGGCGATCTGGAGCGATCCATACGACGTCGCCAAGGCAGTGGAACTGTTCAAGCTGTTCCGCGCCATCGCCCGTTCCGAGCCTCTCCAGAAGTTCATCGGTGCCGAGCGCATGCCCGGCGATGACGTGCAGGACGACGAGACGATCACTCGCGAGCTGGCCAAGATGGTTGAAGGAGGCCTGCACGGTGCAGGCACCTGCTCGATGGGCACTAACGAAGCCACGTCGGTTACCGATGCGCGCTGCCGCGTGCATGGCGTGGGCGGACTTCGCGTGGTCGATTGCTCGATCATGCCGACGCCTGTGTCTGGCAACACCAACGGCCCGGCCATGGCAGTTGCCAAGCGCGCTGCGGAACTGATCCTGAACAGCTAGGCTCTCAGGATAAGGACCTAGTCTTCAACGATCTCAGCCAGCTCGCCGGTTATACGCAGAATATACAGCCCATTGTGCGGCCGGTCTGCCATGAACACATATTCGCCCCGTTCATCCACTTCGACGGTGTTGGCGACAGGCCATGCTACAACTTCCGGACCGGCGTCTGGCGGATATATCACGCGGCTGTTGGCAGTCGCCTCGGCAATAAAATGTCCCGCCTCTACAGGCTTGAACGGATCGCGCATGTCAATCGCCCGCACGCCGCCTGTGAAGTAGGCGAGAAACAACACCTTTCCCTCGTAAATCGGGTTATGGGAAGCATGTGGGCCATGAGGGCCAAAGACACCCCGTTCGCAGAAGTCAGGGTCGCCCTTATTCTCAGGAGTTGCGGGCACCTGGTAGTTCGAAACCGGCCAGGGGTGCTGTTCGTCAGTTATGTCGATGAAGAAAGACAGGTGACGCGGCGTTTCGCACAGAAAATCAATCCCTTCGGAGGTGACGAACAGGAAATCGCGCACCGCACCTTCCTTGTTGCGGGCAAAATCTGGGATGGGCACGTCAAGGATCGGCTTGGCCGAATGCGCACCCCAGAAATCGGGCATGTCGAGACGAGCAATCTGCGGATAGGCAAGCGCATCAGCCGACGTTCCAAAGGGGTCATCCGCGTCAGAGTCTCCATGGATCAGCTTGTCGCGATCAAGGATCTGGACCGTACCTGTGAGGTCTGTTCCGTAAGCCAGATAGACGCGGTCGCGATAGACCGTCGGCTCGTGCAGCGAATAGCCTTCCTCGCCTTCGCGGGAGAAAGTTCGCCCTGCCTGCATCCCATCAAGGCCGAAGTCACGGATATGGCGCGGGCTTGTCGGGTCTGCGAGGTCGAAAATCTGCAGCGCTTGCCCACTCCAGCCCTCAATCGTGGAGACAAGATAGGCTTCCCCGGTAGCACAATCCCAGAAGTTCTTGTGCGTGGTGAGCACGCCGTGCCTTGTGTGGCCGGTCTGGGATACCTGCACCACCACAATAGGATTGGCCGGATCGGTGACGTCGAGCACTTCATGGCCAACCCAGCCCTGATTTCGTAGCAGGTAGTGCCTGCCGGCGATGCCGCCGGGCAATTCATCGCCAGAACAGGCCTGCAAGTGCTGGCCGCCGGACTTCTCGATCTCGCTGGCGTCAGTTCTGGTCGATGGTGTTGGCGGAATGTGGCGAACGTAACGCGGTTTTTGGGGGTCAGTTACATCAACCACAGACACGCCGTTCTGTTCTACCTGCCCTGTTTGCGGATTATGCTCCGCCCCGCGAAGATGACCGAGGTAGAGATACCAACGGTCACCCTGCTGATGTGGTTCGATCTGATAGGTCTGGCGCGCCTGTAACGGATCATGCGCGACGAGCTCGAAGTTCTCGGCACTCTCTGTGCGAGCCACGCCGTCCTGCGCGGCAGCCCCCGCCGGTATGAGGAGAGGAAGGATACCAGCGAGGAGCTGCGGGAGCCTGAGCATAGTTGCCATCACACGAATGGAATGAGGCGTCCAAGGATAAGGACTCCACACCACAGAAGCAATGAGAGGGCGGCGGAAAACTTGAAAAGCGACCCGCCCTCGATGCGGATTTGTTGCGCCAGCGATTTGCCGATCCTCCTCAAGCCGCCGAACCCCGCCCCGGTGACCCTGGATGAACGACAAACACCACGGTAGTTTCAGTAAGGATGTCGAGTGGTTTGAGGTAGCCGACATCTGAGGTTTTGTCCTCAGTCAGCGCCTATCGAACGAACTTGAGGTTGTGATCTACAGAGGATACGACCGCGAAAGCGCGCCTAGCGCTAAATCACGGGAAACTCAGAGAAGATACAAGTAGATGCAATAACTTGAAGAACCGATTCGAGTCCCTCAGGGATGGCATTTACCCTATAAATTTCAATGTGTTAATCTACTGGTGCCCAGAAGAGGACTCGAACCTCCACGCCCTTGCGAGCGCCGCCACCTGAAGACGGTGC
>Ga0181607_10002926_pt1 | contig 14991 bp, 19 predicted proteins | sample 041ome_9_FD_132420 | JGI IMG/M metagenome (GOLD analysis project Ga0181607, IMG submission 132420) | Coastal salt marsh microbial communities from the Groves Creek Marsh, Skidaway Island, Georgia - 041413US metaG (megahit assembly) | ecosystem: Environmental > Aquatic > Marine > Intertidal zone...
GCCGCGCAGTGGAAACGTGCATGACTTTCTCCAAGCGTGAGGGGATGCCGGTCGGACCGTATCGTTGATGCTAGGGGGTGGGAGCGGCGCTGCGGTGTTGATTCAACAAGTTTGGGCCAATGGGCGCGAAGGTTTAGCCGGCGCCCTTCACGATCCACGGTTCACCGTGCATCAAGACGCCCGTGTCGAGGGCGTGCTCGGTGGCCAGCAGGAGTGCAGCGTCGGCGGTGGGGGCTTGGACGTCGAGGTGGCGCGTGAACGACGCGCTGATCGGGATCGCGACGGTGAAGGTCTCGAATTCCACACATCTATCGTAGATACCGTCGGTCCTCACAGCTTCATCAACGTCGACGCTGGTCCTCTTTCGTGGCGTGATGCACGGTTTGTTCGATGAGTAGGTCGATGAGTAGGCTGGAGTTCTCTCAACGAAAGGTATGTCATGGGTTTTGGTCAAGTGCTGTGGTCCTTGCTGATCATCTTTTTCATGGTCATGTTCTTCATGGTCTTCTTCATGGTGGTCATGGATTTGTTCGCCGACAAGGGTCTCGGCGGAGGCAAGAAGGCCGTGTGGATCATTTTCCTTCTCATCTTCCCGCCCATCACCGTCCTGGTGTACCTGATCGCCCGTGGCAATTCGATGGCCGAGCGACGTCAAGCCCAAATGCAGGCCGCAGACGAGGCGCAGAAGGCATACATTCAAAACGCCGTCGGCAGCGTCTCTCCCGCGGACCAGATTTCATCAGCGAAAGCGCTCCTGGATGCGGGAACGATTTCTCAGGAGGAGTTCGATCAGCTCAAGGCCAAGGCACTCGCGTCGGGCTGATGATCTGATCGTCGTGTCGGTCAGGCCTCGTAGGCGGGCCGACACGGGTAGGACTTGTACCACCGGAGGTAGCGGTCGAGCAGGCCATTGATCTGCTCGTCGCTCCACCCGGAATTCACGTAGGCCCCCGGGTTCAGCCGGCCTTGACCGTCGAGCCCCCAGGCGTACCAGGATTTGCCGCCCTGCGACAGCATCAGCGCCACCTGGGCGTTGTATTCGCGGGTGAGCAACAGTTCCCTGTTGAACCAGTCTTGGCCGCTCCACGCGAAAGTGTTGATCTGGAAGAGGCCGAGATCGTTGGTGACGCTGATGGCGTCCTCGTTTCCGCCGCTTTCGCGCATCACAATGGCCCACGCCTCGCGCAGATTCTCACCCTCGAAACCCACGCGGGCGAGCAGCTTGGTGAGCCAATCGCCGCAGCGTTCGATCTTTCGGTAGTCGCGGGAGTTGTCACGCAAACTCGCCTGGACCAACTGCTGAACGTAGGAGCGTGAATCGTCTACGGCATCAAGTGCCTCTTGCACGGCCTCCTCGGCGGCGACTCGGTTCATCTCCGCGGCATCGGCGCTAGCTCGCGCGAGAGCGACATCGGTCTCGCGGGCATCGGCGCTGGCCTGCGCCTGGGCTACGGCACGTTGCGAGTCTTCGACTCCGGTAGCAGCGGTTCTGCTGGTGGTCTTGAGGAATTCACGATCTGCCAGTGCTTGGGTGAGGCTGCCGGTGTCCGTTGACGTCAACAAGACATCCGACAGGCCCGGTGCGTCGCCACCGCCGATGTACATCGTCCGCGCCCGGTCATCCAACTGTTGTTGCGCGGCGGTCGCACTGGACGATGTGAGATCCACAACGCGCAGGGCCTGAGCAAGCGTCTCTTCGGCCGATGCCACGTCTTTGTTGGCTTCGGCCACAGCGATCGTGGCAGCGGTGCTGTCGCTTCTGGCTGCGGTCACGAGTTCTTGCGCGTTGGTGAGCGCACGTGAAGCGGTGACAAGTTCGGTACGAATTTGGGAGTAGCTCAAGGATGACGGCGACGACGCGGGCACAGCGGCGGGCACAGCGGCAGGCACGGAGGCACGCGCGGACGTAGAGGCAGCGGGGGACGAAGCCTGGGCGGATGACAGGACGCCGGTAACGGCCACGGGAATGGCGGTGATCGCAACCGTCCAACGCCACAGAGACTTCACAAGGCCTGTATCGGACGAATGGTGGCGCAGTGCGCCCTTCCTATGGATGATGAGCGGACCCGGGGCCTCGCGCTAGACCTGGCCTACCTACGAGGGAGAACACGCGAGGCTCCCGAGTCGCCACCAGAGATATCGGACCGATCATGGGCGATGGGCCGCGAGAGGGCGCACCGAGCGCTGATCGACCCTGTCGTTGTCCTACTTGTCCGTGCTTTTCGGGTCACCGACCGGGTGACGAAGACCTGGATGATCGGCGGGGATGGCTCGCTTCATGATGAACCACGATCCCAGGATGGTGCCGATCACCAGGACGTAGAAGAACGCACCCGACGCCGCCAGCCCCCACAGTGCGTCGTTTGCGATGAGGGGGAGCAGGATCGCCGCCCGGACCAGGTTCAGCAACACCCACAGCCATGAGCCACGGGAGTAGGCGCGCACAAGGACGGGGTCTCGACGCCAACGCATTCCGGTACCCATGATCGGGCCGACAATCACGCCGAGCAACGGCCAACGAACGAAGTTGCCGATGACGAAAGCCAACGCAGACAACACGTTCAACAGCACGCGAGGCCAGAAGAACGCGGCGGCACTGCCGGTGCGGGCGGCGAAGTAGGCGCCCAGGGCCACCACCACGATCGCCCCGATGACCCGCGTGGGTCTCTTGCGCTCGAGGAGCCGCCAACCGCCGAAGAAGACAGCGAGAACGAGGGCTGCAACGATCGCGTAGGTCAGCGCATCCTCGTTACTGCTCGACAGCGCGGAGTAGACGGCCACGAAGACCACCGGCGGCAGGATGCTCTCCAGTGCTCCGCGGGGCCCTCCGATGAGAGTTTTGACGGGGTGCTTGTCATCTGCAGCAGAGCCCGAGCTACCGGAGGCGTGAGACGGCTCGGACGACTCGGAGGGATCGGAGGGATCGGGCGAATGAGGTGGCGTTCCGGCGGGCACGGCTGCACGATAGTCGGGTGAGCGATGCGCGCTTGCCGACGCGTGGAGCAGCCGCTGGCTCGACTAGCGTCGCTCCTGTGACCGAGACGCCCACCGAGATCGTCGAACTGGCGAGTCAATGGCGAAGCGATCTTGAAGCGTGGGCCATTCCCGATTACATCCTCGAGCAGGCATCGCAGGAGCCGTGGGTTCATCCGGTCGCGATGTTCACGGTTGGGGATGAGGTGGCCGACTCGGTGTCGCACGATCGAGCGCGGGAGGCCGTTCCGGTTGGCGGAAGTGTCCTCGATGTTGGTTCCGGCGGCGGGCGAGCGTCCTTCGCACTCGCGCCGCCCGCAGAGGTTTTCTACGCCGTCGACCATGCGCAGGAGATGCTCGATGCCTACGCCGAGGCGGCGGCGAAACGTGGAGTGCAGCACCAGGAGTTTCGTGGCTCGTGGCCGGATGTCGCCGCCGACGTTCCGGTGGCTGACGTCGTGGTGTGTCACCACGTCGCCTTCAACGTAGCCGCGATCGTTCCCTTTCTGCAGGCTCTCTACAACCACGCGCGACGTCGCGTGGTTGTAGAACTTCCCATGACGCACCCACTGAGCAACATGAGCCCGCTGTGGAAGAAGTTCTGGGACCTCGACCGGCCCACTACACCGACGGCCCACCAATTGGCCGACATCGCCAGTGCGCTGGGTTTCGATGCACACCTCGACGTATGGACGGATGAAACATGGGGCCAGCGCGTGTCCCTACCGATGGAAGAGCGGGTGCGCTTCGCCCGGATCCGCCTGTGCCTGAGCGAAGATCGGGACGCGGAAGTTGCTGCTGCGCTGATACAGGATCTCGACGCCACACCCCGCGAGGTATGCACACTGTGGTGGGACGTATGAACGATTTCGACGTTGCCCGGATACGAGCGCGCATGCCTGCGTTGGCCTCCGGAGTTGCCTTCTTCGACGGGCCGGGAGGAACCCAACTGCCCGACGTCGTGGCTGACGCGATGCGCACGGCCATGACTGAGCCGTTGTCCAACCGCGGCACGATGACCCAATCGGAACGAAACGCCGAATCAATCGTGCTCGGTTCGCGGCTCGCGGCCGCTGATCTTCTCGGATGCGATCCCGCGGGTGTTGTTTTCTCTCGGAGCATGACGGAAGCGACGTTCATGGTGGCCCGGACTCTGGCGAACGATTGGGGTCCAGGCGACCGTGTCGTGGTGACCGATCTCGATCACGACGCCAACGTCCGCCCGTGGGTGACCTATGCCGAGAAGGCCGGCGCCGAGGTGGCGTGGGCCCGACTCGATCCGACCACGGGCGAATTGCCGACCAGTCACATCGTCGATCAGATAACCGACAACACGCGCCTGGTGGCCGTCACCGGAGCATCCAACGTCGTGGGAACCCGTCCCGATCTCCCAGCGATCGCCGAGGCCGCCCACGCGGTGAACGCACTGTTCTTCGTCGACGGCGTGCACCTGACGGCCCACGCGCCGATCGACGTCGAACAGATCGGCGCTGATTTCTACGCGTGCTCGGCGTACAAGTTCCTCGGACCGCACCTGGGGATCGTTGCCGCGTCTCGCGCCTTGTGGGAGTCGTTGCACCCGGACAAGTTGGCGCCGAGCACCGAGCAGGTTCCCGAGCGATTCGAGCTCGGCACCCTGCCGTACGAGTTACTGGCGGGGCTCGCCGCCGCCGTTGACGTGCTGGCGGATCTGGTGCCGGGCGGGGAGACGTCGATGACTCGTCGCGATCGCCTGGTCCGCTCCATGACCGCGCTCGCCCAGCACGAGGATCGTTTGCACGCTCGGCTGCGCAGCGCCTTGGAGGATCTTCCGGGAATCACTATGTATGCACACGCTCGACGACGGACTCCGACGGAGTTCTTCACCTTCGACGGATGGGACAGCGCAGAGGTGGCGCATCGCTTGGCCGACAAGCAGATCAACGCTCCGGCGGGCTCGTTCTACGCCTACGAGCCGTGTCGATCGCTCGGCCTGGGCTCTGGTGGTGCGATCCGCGCTGGTTTGGCCCCCTACACCGACGAGAGTGACGTCGATCGGCTGATTGCCGCGCTGCGAGATATCGTCGTAACGTGAGTTCCTATCGGGTGACGCCCTGGGTGTTGATCCTCGGAGGTTTCTTCGGCCTGCTGGCCGCGTTCGAGTTGACCCTGGAGAAGATCGCCGTCACGGCGGACCCGAACTACATTCCCGAATGTGACATCAATCCGGTGCTGTCGTGTGGCTCCATCATCACAACCGATCAGGCATCGGCTTTCGGTTTCCCCAACCCCATCCTGGGATTGATCGGTTTTCCCGTCGTTATTTCTATGGGCGTCTTGTTGCTGTCCAAGGTCGAATTGCCGCGGTGGGTGTGGCTGGGGCTCAATCTCGGTGCGCTCTTCGGGTTTGGTTTTGCTATCTGGCTGATCACGCAGAGCCTGTATGTGATCGGTGCCCTGTGCCCGTGGTGCATGGTCGTCTGGGCGGCCACGATTCCGGTGTTCTGGATGGTGACGGCGGATAACGCAGCCGCTGGTCGCTTGAGTGGCCGGTCAGGGCCAGGGGCGGTCGCGCAAACGGTGGGGTCTTTGCGTTGGGTTCTCATCGGCGCGAGTTATCTCGTCGTGCTCGCTTTGATCTTCATCCGGTGGATGGATTTCTGGTTGGGAAACTAGCCGCCAAGACGTTGCTCTTCGGCCCATTGGCCGTGCTCGCGGGCGGCCCACCGGGCCGACACATGCCCGGTGCGCATGCCCGAGCGGGCTTCGGCGTCCATGAGCGCTTTGTAGGTGTGGCCGACAACGACAACGACGATGGCGAGAGTCAACCAGTCGTGCACGAACGTCGCGCCGGTTCGTATGTCGTCAGGAAACCATGAATTGAAGAACATGATGGAGCCGGTGGCGAGCATGATGATGATCGAGCCCACGGAGAACGCTGCGTTGAGTTTTTGACCTGCATTGAATTTGCCCACCGGGATCCGGCCTGATCGGCGATCTCGCGAACGCAGCCACCTCCAATCCTGCGCGGTGAAACGGTTCAATAATTCAGCGTCCTGCCGAAAGGCCCGGGAAGCGAGGGCGAGGATCAGTGGGATAGGAAGAACAAAGCCGGCGATAACGTGGATGTTGCTGACGATGGGGCGATTCCCCACCAGCACGCTGATGTCGGGGAAATACAACGCCGCCGCGGTCGCGATAAGGACGATCATGAGCACGGTGATGCTGCGGTGCACCCAGCGCTCCGCGCGGGAGAAACGCGCGATGCGTGCGTCAGGCGATGGGCTCGTCGTCGCGTCCATTGGACGCTCCCACCCACGCGTCGATGTCGTACCCGCGGACCTCCCAATAACCGGGAACCACTTCATCGACCACCTCGATGCCCGACATCCACTTCAGGGACTTGTACCCGTACATCGGCGCCACGTACAAGCGAACGGGGCCACCGTGCTCGCGGGTCACGGGCTCGCCGAACATCGACGTCGCCACGAGGACATCGTCTCGAAGGGCTTGCTCCATGGTCAGCGACTCGGTGTAAGCACCGTCAAAGGAGAAAAAGCGCAGCGCCGAACTGGTGGTGCTCGCGCCCGCGGCGGCAAGAACATCGCTGAGGAGAACCCCGGACCAGAGCACGTCGTCGACCCGCCATCCGGTCACGCATTGAAAGTCCTTGGTCATGCTCGTTTGGGGTAGGTCCGCGAGATCCGCCATGGTCAGCGACAGTGGCGTGGTGACGTTGCCGGTGACGTCGAGTCGGTAGTCCGCAGCGTCCATGGCTGGGTATCCACCAGTGACCGTGTAGATCCGAAATCCCCCGGCTGCGGGCACGATGTTGCCGAGGCCGGGAACGGTCGCGCTCACCGTGCTGGTGATTGCCTCCTGAGCCTGACGTCCGACGAGGACGCCGACGGCACCGAGCCCGATCATGCCGAGCACAATGCGCCGCCCCACCGGGCTACCCGAAGAGGATTCCGAATCGGGGCCAGCGCCGGCCTTCGGTGGATCTGCAAGGGAGGTGGTCGCTGTGGCCGGGGGCGGTACCGGGGCGTCGTCGCGCTCGCTCGGCAGCGTGGGCTCCATGGCTTTATTGGAACACGGTGGGCGGAAAGGAGCCAAAGGAAGCCTTGGCCCCGGCCGAAGGGTGGAATAAAAGTCACAAAAAGGACTTTTATGCCATTAGGAAATGCGCATATGTCCGTGGCAAAATCATGGAGTGAAAGGCCTTGTTGCTCTCGGAGCGACCCTCGTGCTTGCGCTGACCGGCTGTTCTTCCGGCACGCAGAGCCTTTCCGGTTCTTCGACTAGCAACGACTCTGCGGCGTCGGGGACATCGCCGGATGCTTCCGGTAGCGGGGATGGGCAAGAGTCGTCCGTAGCGGGCCCGTGCTCCGAAGAGGACGGGTGCCTGTCGACGGGATTCACGGTTGCCAGTGACGGCTTTTCTTTCGCGAACTGGCGAGGCGAAGGAAATCTGGACACAGATTCCATGATCACGCTGTTTGGCCGCAGCGATGTGTGCGCCGAGGGATCTGGAGGGGAGTGCGAACTCCTTCCCGCAGCCCAGCAATGGTTGACGCAGGCAAATTCTTCTGTGAGGCCGGGTCGGTGCGAAGGTTTCGCGGTCCTGTCTCAATCGTTGTTTGACGGCGTCTATGCGCTCAGCGAGCTGGATGGAACGGCCCAAGTAACGGCGGATCTGCGACGCGAGAACACCGATGTCGTTCGGACCCTCGACACCTTGTGGGCGACCCAGCTGATTCCAGAAGTACAGCAGGCCGCAGCGTCGACCCGGTCACTATCGCCTCGCTCGATCGCGCAGATAGTGGCGGACGCGATTGCCGACGACGAGCGCGTAACGATCGGTATGTATGGCGAGGACGGCACCGGTCACACAGTCACCCCCGTCGAAGTGACGCAAAACGACAGCACCGTGACCATCTCCATCTACGACAACAACTACCCCGGCGCCCCACAGAGCATCACGATCTCCGGTGATGAATGGACGTATGCACCTGTCGACGTTCTCGGCAACGAGCTCGCGCCTGCGATGAGTGGAGGCGCAGGGTCGCTCGATGTGGTGTCGAACACCGATCGGATCTTGCCTGCGCCGTCGGGGTTTTCCTCGGCTGACACCGCCGCACGCGCGTCCGCTCACATGCTCGTCACCTCTGGTGGGGGTGGGGAGTTGGATGTTCAGATCGCCGTCGACGGCAAGGCCCGTTCCGTGGCTGACCTGATTGCAGGTTCTGTCGACGGGGTCATCGTGACTCCCGTTCGAGCATCCTTGACCTCGGTAGTCGGCTTCTCCATCATCTGGGAGCCCCCGGCGGTGGATGAGATCGCGGTCCAGGTGGTGACGTCCGGTTCGGCCAACGAGGCAATGGTCTCGGTGGATGTTCCGGGCTCTGCGCGGGTGCTGGTGAGTGGCTTGGCGGGTGAATCCACGCAGACCGCCGGGAATGTGTCCGTGAGCGGTGATGGAGAGATCGCGATCGAGTCGTCTACGTTGCGTCCGACATCGATCAGTGTGGCGGACGGCTTGACGTTGACCGAAACCCAGGCGGGTCCGTCGTCCGCTGTTGTGATCTCCGACGATGACGCGTCTGAGAGCCCCGTGATCGCGCGCTCCTCTGAGGACGAGGGTGTGAGTTCTTCGGACCCCGGTGAGGCGGAAGATGCTGCCGCGACATCGAATGAGCAAGGGAAGAGCGCTTCGAAGAGCAACGAGAACGGCAACGCTGGCGGGAATGGGAACAGCAACGCTGGCGGGAACGAGAACGGAAACGGGAACGGAAACGGGAACGGGAACAGCAACGCTGGCGGGAACGAGAACGGGAACGAGAACAGCAATGCTGGCGGGAACGAGAACGGAAACGGGAACGGAAACGGGAACGGCGCTTCGAACGGGAACGGGAACAGCAACGCTGGTGGGAACGGCAACGGCGCTTCGAACGGGAACGGGAACAGCAAGGCTGGCGGGAACGAGAACGGGAACGAGAACGGGAACGAGAACAGCGACGCTGGTGGGAATGGCAACGGCGCTTCGAATGGGACTGAGAACAGCAACGCTGGTGGGAACGGGAACGGCGGCTCGAACGGCAACAGCAAGGCTGGCGGGAACGGGAACGGCGGCTCGAACGGCAACAGCAACGCTGGTGGGAACGGCGACGGCTCTTCGAACGGGACTGAGAACAGCAACGCTGGCGGGAACGGCAATGGTCAGGGACGATCCGCCAGTTCCAATTCATCCGCGGGCGAGAGCGTCGAGCCGAGCGATGGTGGCAGCGACCCCACCGATGTACCTAACGACGCCAGCGGTCAAGCGGGAAACTCAGGCAAGGTTCCCCCGGGTCAGCAAAAGAAGAATTCTTAGCCGACCGAAGTGATGTCGGTGATCGGCTCGAACAGTCCCTGTTGCACGCCGGCCACGATGGCTGGGTCACCTGAGGACACGTCACCAACCGCGTACCACGCATTAGAAATACCCGCGTAGTCGGAGAGTTCCTCGCGAACAAGCGTGACTGCGTCGAGCCGAGCCTGAGCGGCGTCCTGGTCAGGAGAATTCGATGTGATGTCGGGGAGGACCACACCCACACGCTTTGACTCCTTACCGCACAACTCGGTCACCTCTTGAGCGGCCGCTGATTCCGGACCCTCGAGAGCGAAGACAACCGCCAATTCATCACCGGGTTGAACATCGGTTGGCACGATGACGCCGGCGGCATCGCTGTCGGTGGCTGACAGGGCGATGGTGAAGTCGCTGCTGGGAAGCGGTTGTGTGGTTGCACCGCCATCATCACCGGCGCTCCCATCGTCGACAGCCGACGCCCGGATCGGTTCTTGTTGAACGTCGGGCTGATTCGTCACGATGACGGTCGCGCCGATTCCGATGCCGATCACGGCGACGCTGGCGGCCAGGGCAAGCATGGAGCGGTTCACCGGCGTTGTTGTCGACGACGGTGACGGCATTGGCTCGCGGGCGATTGCCTCGCGAATGTTGAGGGCAACGTCCTCGGGCATCGACTCTCCAGCAGGCACCTCATCGAGGAACTCGCGGTAGTCGGACAGCAACTCGTTGAGTCGGGGATCCACGGCGCCATCGCCGGAGAATTCGTCATCGCGACTCATTGTTGGCACCCCCTCGCTGAACGTTAGGCAGCATATGGTGCAGCGCTTCTGCTAACTGAGTTCGTGCGCGAAACAGGCGCGACTTCACTGTCCCCTCCGGAATCTCCAAAATATCGGCAGCCTCGGCGAGGCTGTAGCCGTACAAGTCGACCAGGATGATTGCGGACCGTCGATCGTCCGACAGGCCTGATAGCGCCTTGCTGATTTCGAGGTTCGCCTCCACCTGGCCGAAGGCACTCGTCGTGCTTCCTGATTGGACGGAAGCGGCGCCGAGTTCGGACTCGACGTCGTCAATGGACGATGTGGGTTGACGCTTGCGCTTGGCGATCCTGTCCAATGCGGCATTGACGGTGATGCGGTGGAGCCAGCTGGACACAGCGGCGTCGCCTCGGAAGGTCTCGGCCCGCCGGAAGGCTGAAATCATCGCTTCTTGAACGGCGTCCGCCGCATCCTCGCGGTTTCGTGTCACGCGCAATGCGACGAACCACAACCGGTCTTTGTGCCGGAGAAACAACTCGTCGAACGCGTGCGGATCACCATCAAGGTGGAGGGCGAGGAGTTGCTTGTCATCTACCTCGGGCCCGTAGGACACAGCAGGACTGTACTCATTGAAGCGGGGAGCAAGGGGGTTTCCGGCGGCGGGGAAGGAAGCGCCGCGGTAGGCGCGCGGCGGTGGAGGCGTAGCCGCGACGTCGGTGCGGCGCTCCAGTAGCGCGACGGCCATGGCCCCTCCCAGCGGAATGATTCGTCAATATGACCGCCGAAGGACGAGAAAAGTTCCCTAAGGGAGAGCGGGTGACGAGAATCGAACTCGCACAACCAGCTTGGAAGGCTGGGGCTCTACCATTGAGCTACACCCGCGCGAAGCGGCCTCATGCTACCGGCCGACTCGACGTGGGATGGCATCAGGAGGCCGCGCGGGCGGCCGGGACGTAACGAAATCGACGAATCAACGAATTGACGAATCAACGAATGAACGAGACCGACGGGATCAACGAGAGCGGCCAGCGTGAGAAGTGACGCGACCTCGGTAGCTGAGTACCTTGACGAATTGCCCGACGACCGTCGTGGCGATCTCGAGGTAGTGCGCGCCTCGATGCTGGCCTCCATTCCCTCAGATGTGGTCGAGACCATGAATTGGGGAATGATCTCGTACGAGATTCCTCTGGAGCGATACCCCGATACCTATAACGGCCAGCCGTTGCTGTTCGCCGCGTTGGCCAACCAGAAACGACACATGGCCGTCTATCTGCACTGCATCTACGCGGATCCAAAGATTCGCCAGGAGTTCGAGGACGAGTACGCGGCATCCGGTCAGCCGATGGATATCGGTAAATCATGCGTGCGCTTCACACGTGCGGAGCGGCTGCCACTCGACGTCATCGAGAGGGCGGTGCGTCGGATGAGCGTTCGGGAGTACATCGCTGCCTACGAAGCCTCGAGGCGACGCTCCTAGGACTCGAGCATGATCTGGCCGGCGTTCCATCCACCGCCGACAGGCGGCACGGTCGCTTCGAGATCGACGCTGACGTTCGACACGTCCGGAAGGTAGCCGCTGGGCGCCTGGATGGCACTGTTGCTGCGAGCCTCCAGGACGGGAATCGCAGCCAGCACCAGGGCTGCGAGCCCGGCTGCGGCCAGCACAAGTAGAGACGAGTCGTTCTCGTCTCGTGCACCCGAGGTCCAGTTCATGGAAGGCATATCGGCTCGATGGGCGGAAAAGTTCCCCATTTATGCGAGTAGACCGGACATTCGAGGGATGACGCTCGCCCGTAGGATGTGCCGGCTAGCGCGGGGCGTAGCGTAGTGGCTAGCGCGCCTGCTTTGGGAGCAGGAGATCGGGAGTTCGAGTCTCCCCGCCCCGACCATGAGTGCCGCCCGGCGCCGTGATCACCAACACTGGAGATGTACGTGAAGACCGACCTCGAGTCACTGAGCCCGACCCGCGTCAAGCTGACCGTCGAGCTGCCTTTCGATGAGTTGCAGCCGAGTTTCGACAAGGCGTACGCATCCATTGCTAAGCAGGTATCCGTGCCGGGCTTTCGCAAGGGCAAGGTTCCGGCGCGGGTGATCGAGCAGCGTTTCGGCCGTGGAGCGGTTATTGAGGAAGCGATCAACGACGCCGTGCCGAAGGCATACGAGGACGCCCTGCGGGAGAAGGAGATCGTCCCGGTGGGCCGGCCGGAAGTCGACGTCACAGAGATCGAGGACGGCGAGAAGGTCACCTTCACCGCCGAGGTGGATATCCGACCAGAATTCGAACTCCCCGACTACAAGGCGATCACCGTCGAGGTGGATGCCGCCGAAGCGAGCGACGCGGACATCGACGAGCACATCGACAATCTGCGCACCCGCTTCGCGTCACTCAAGGACGTCGACCGGGCGTGCGCTGACGGGGATGTCCTGTTAGTTGATATCTCGGGATCGACCGACTCTGGCGACGACGTCGACGACCTCTCCAGCAGTGCCATGTCCTACGAGATGGGCACCGACGGCATGCTGCCAGGCTTCGACGACGCGGTACGCGGCGCGAGCGCCGGAGAAACGCGCACGTTCTCGTTCACTCCGAGCAACGGAGACTGGGCCGGGGTGCCGCTGACCGTCACCGCGACCGTCACCGCGGTCCGCGAGCGTGAACTGCCGGCCCTCGACGAGGAGTTCGTGACGATGGCCTCGGAGTTCGACACGGTCGATGAGCTCCGCGAGGACGCTCGTACCCGCGTAGGCCGACTCAAGCGGATGGAGCAGGGGCAGCAGGCCCGCGAGAAGGTCAACGAAGCATTGATGGCCTCGGTCGATATTCCCGTGCCCGAAGGCGTGATCGCGGCCGAGGTCGAGGCCCACTTCGAGGACGGCCACGAGGCCTCCGACGAGCACCGCGCGGAGATCGAGCAGCAATCTCGAGAGGCGCTCAAGAGCCAGTTCATCCTCGATCGCATCGCCGAGGTCGAGGAGGTCTCGGTGGGCGAATCGGAGTTGTCCAACTGGCTGATGCAGCAGGCGCCTCGGTACGGCATGGCTCCGGACGCCCTGGCGCAAGCGCTTGTGGAGTCCGGTCAGGTGTCCATGGCCTTGTCGGACATTCGCCGCTCGAAGGCTCTGGCCCTGGTGCTGGAGAACGCGACCGTCACCGACACCAATGGAGACGCCGTCGACCTGCAGGCTCTGGAATCCGAACTCAACGAAGCCATGCAGGCGGCCCAGATGGCGCAGCTCCAGGCGCAGATGGCCGCTGCGGAGTCCGGTCAGTAGTTCGGCTGACGGCGAACCGCAGGCCCGCGAGCGGGTGTTGTTCGGTAATCGCCGTTAGTCTTTAGGTTCCACATCTACAGGGAGTTGGTGAGCAGCGTGAGCACCCCCGATTTCCGTGCAGCAAGCAGCGGATTGAGCGGCTTCGGCGACATGCTCGACGAGCGGCTGTTGCGCGAACGCATCATCTGGCTCGAGGGTGAGGTGCGCGACGAGAACTCCGATCGCATCGCCAAGCAGCTGCAGGTGCTTGCGGCTGAGGATCATGAGCGGGATATCTCGCTCTACATCAACTCACCGGGTGGCTCGATCACTGCGGGCATGGTCATCTACGACACCATGCAGTTGATTCCTAATGCTGTTGCGACGGTGGCGATGGGGTTGGCGGCGTCCATGGGTCAGTTCCTGCTATGCGCGGGGGCTCCGGGCAAGCGGTATGCGACGCCCAACACGCGGATCATGATGCATCAGCCGCTTGGCGGTATCGGCGGCACCGCATCGGATATCAAGATTCAGGCCGAGCAGATGCTGTTCATCAAGAAGCGGATGGCGATCCTGATCGCCGATCACAGCGGCCAGACGGTCGAGCAGATCGAGAAGGATTCCGACCGGGACCGCTGGTTCACGGCCGAGGAGGCGCGTGAGTACGGGCTCATCGATGTCGTTTACAGCACGGATGCGGATGCTCCGGGCAAGAAGGGAAGTGCCAAATGAGTGACGTTCCCTTCCTGCCGCAAGCGCCGTCCAGCCGGTACATCATTCCGGAGTTTCGCGAGCGCACCGCCAACGGCGAGCGGGTCCATAACCCCTACACGAAGTTGTTCGAAGAGCGCATCATCTTCCTGGGTGTGCAGATCGATGACGCGTCGGCCGACGACGTCATGGCGCAGTTGCTCACGTTGGAGTCGATGGACCCCGATCGAGACATTCAGATCTACATCAACTCACCTGGCGGCTCGTACACGGCGATGACCGCGATCTACGACACCATGCAGTTCGTCAAGCCGCAAGTGCAGACGGTCTGCCTAGGACAGGCGGCATCCGCAGCCTCGGTGCTGCTGGCCGCCGGGACAGCCGGCAAGCGATTCGCCCTGCCGCACGCCCGCGTCCTGATCCATCAGCCCTACACCGAAGGTGGAGGCCAGGGCTCGGATATCGAGATTCAGGCGAACGAGATTCTGCGCATGCGCAAGGAGATGGAAGTCATCCTGTCTCGGCATACCGGTCGGACTGAGGAGCAGATCGAGCAGGACATCGAGCGGGACAAGATCCTCACCGCGGATATGGCCAAGGAATACGGGATCATCGACCAGGTGATCTCCTCTCGAAAGGTCTGACGCCACCCTCGACCACCGGTCGAGACTTCTGTCCGGGCGCGGCGCGCGGATATCTAGGCACGATCGACGAGATCGGGGTACGGTCCTCTTGTGCCCTGCCAACGATGGCGGGGCCATCGGCTCGTCAGGCGGTATTCGTCTCCGTGGGCCGTGAGGTAGGAAGGGGCGCGCCGTGGCTCGCATCGGTGAGAGTGGCGACCTGCTGAAGTGTTCCTTCTGCGGCAAGAGTCAAAAGCAGGTCAAGAAGCTCATTGCCGGCCCCGGCGTCTACATCTGCGATGAGTGCATCGACCTGTGCAACGAGATCATCGAAGAGGAGCTCAGC
>Ga0181607_10002932_pt1 | contig 14977 bp, 17 predicted proteins | sample 041ome_9_FD_132420 | JGI IMG/M metagenome (GOLD analysis project Ga0181607, IMG submission 132420) | Coastal salt marsh microbial communities from the Groves Creek Marsh, Skidaway Island, Georgia - 041413US metaG (megahit assembly) | ecosystem: Environmental > Aquatic > Marine > Intertidal zone...
CGTAATCTCCCAGATCTCTGGGACGCCATCCGAGACGCCATCGACGACCTCACGCCAAACGACTGCAGGAGCTACTTCACAGCTGCAGGCTATGAACCAGAATGATGGGAATCTGCTCTAGGTCATTCCCTGCGCCACCAAAGACGGTGTCATTGCCAAATCCCATGACAAGTCTGTCTGTGCCAGCGCCGCCATCTAGATAGTCATCGCCAAGGCTGCCATTCAGCACGTCATCGCCGGCACCGCCGAACGCCCGGTCATTCCCCGAGCCAAGGGAGCCCCTATCACGCCCTTCACCGCCACGCACAACGTCGTCGCTAGCACCACTATTGAAGATGTCATCACCCTGGCCAAGGATCATCACATTTACTTGGCCATTCCCTATGACCGTTTCGCTGGCAGAGGTGCCTTGGTTGGTTACGATGGTGGAGACATCACTGCCGAAGACCAAGTGGGTCTCGCCGTCAAACCCACCTGTGGGTTGCTGTGCCCCCAAAATAATATCGTCAAAACCATCGCCGTTCACATCGCCAGCGCCGCTCGCGCTATAGCCGACGCGATCATTATTGCCGGCGCCATCAATCCGAACGCCTTGGCTGGAATCGAGGGCAGTAAGATCAACCGCAGCAGAAAAACCTGCGACCGATCCAAAGAGAATAGTTTTCGCCACCCCCCGAAAGAGCAATAGACCCGGAGGCGATTGGCGCTGTGACCAACAGATCATCAAATCCGTCGCCATTGAAATCACCAGCACTACCCACAGCGCGGCCAAGATTGCCGCCGGTATAGGGTTGAACAAGCGTAAGTGTGAAACCGTCGGCTCCATCTGAGCCGTCCAGCGCGCTGAGACTAATTTCAGCGTCAAAGCCACCAGCCTTGCCAAAAACAATGTAGGTCTGTCCAATATTGGCTTGGCCGTCGATATCTGCCCGATGCGATCCGAGCAAGAGATCGGTAAATCCGTCTGCGTTTACGTCTGCGCTGCCGACTTCGCGCATCAGGTCGGAGTTTGTTACTCCGTTTATACGAAAACCATCTGAACCGTCCAAGTCGCCGCCATTTGTTGGCATGTTTGCAATGTCGGTTGATCCAAAGAAAACAAGCGCTTGGCCAGTTGAAGGCCCATTCACCGTATTCGCATTTTGCGCACTGCCAATGAAATCTGCAATGCCGTCACCATTCACATCGCCGGCGTCGCTCACGTCCCTGCCAAAGTTGTCGCCCGAATCATCGCCGCTGAAGCGAAGCCCTTGGCTCGCGTCTAATCCTGCAACGTCAAAGACAGCGCAAAACCCGGTAGCTTTGCCAAAATCGCAAATGTGATTCCGTTGTTGTTCGACCGACATCTTCTGCTTGGTTTGCGCCGAACAGAAGGTTGTCAAAGCCATCACCGTTAAGGTCGCCTGCGCTGCTGACAGACATGCCGAGCAGGTCACCCACTTCTTCTCCATCGATTCTGAAGCCTTGAGTTGCATCGAGTGCTGAGACGTCAATATCTGCAGTAAAACCATTGGCAGCACCGAATATGAGATAACCTTGCCCCGCGTTTGATAGGCCACCCGGATCTCCATACCTTGCGCCAATGAGGATATCACCGAAGCCATCGCCGTTGATGTCGCCAGCATTAGAAACCTCAAAAGCCCTGTCGCCAGCTGCGGCGCCACTCATGCTAAAGCCATTCGTACCGTCCAAAGCACCTAAGCTGATGATCGATGTAGCCATTCGTAAATTTCCTTAAGTTGCCGATCGTTCGGTCCGTCAAAACGAGCGGGGGCCTGCCATAGAATGTCGAAAATAACCTCACAGAGGTGACGCTTCAAATCAACACGCTTGCAATCCCGCTTGCGCATAAGCCACCCTTTGTAAAGTTGGGATAAACGATCATGGGCATTGGGATGGATTGGGATAGATCAAAAGCCGTTGGGATAGTGGGCGTCGGCGTGATGGGCGGCGGCATGGCGCGGAATATTCTGGCCAAAGGCTTCCCGGTCATTGCTTTTGACGTTGATGAGGGGGCGCTTGATGGCATTGTCAGCAAGGGTGCCAGGCGCGCTGCGTCAGCGACAGAAGTTGCGGAGGAGGCGGCGACGCTGATCTGTATGGTTGAGACGACGGCACAATCGGAAGCGGTGATCGCCAGCGACGAAGGCTTTCTACCTGCCCTGCGCCAGGGAGATACTGTCATCTCTGCGGCTACGATCGATCCCGTCGCGGTTAAGCGCTGGCATGCGATGTTGGCAACGAAGGGCGTTGCGCTGCTGGACACACCGGTATCCGGCGGGGCGGAGCGGGCAGATAAGGGTGACCTTTCGGCTATCGTTGGCGGTGATGCGGCAGCACTTGAAGCTGTGCGGTCGGTGGTGGAGGCCTATGCCTCCCGCGTGTTCCATGTGGGCGAGGCGGGGCAGGGGCTCGCCATGAAGCATGTTAACAACATGATGATCCAAACAACCACGGCTGCACTGGCCGAAGCATTCGTTATGGGGAAGAAGGCAGGGCTTGATCCACAGCAGATATATGATGTGCTCAGCGTCTCAACCGGCGCATCAACGGCGCTTGATATGCGGGCCCCACGGTTTATCTCCGGAGATTTTTCGCCGGGCGGCACGGTTGACATCACATGCAAGGACCAAGGCCTGCAGGTGGATTTCGCGAAATCTCTCGGTGTGCCAATGTTCATGGCAAATGTCAGCTTGCAGATATTTGAAATGGCGAAGGCACGCGGGCTGAACAAGCTCGACAGTGCCTCTATCATCACGTTGTATGAAGAGATGGCCGGCGTGCAGGTCGGCAAACGGGAGAATTAGGTTATGGCGCTGGACGCACCGCAGGAACTCAATGAGCCATTACATTGGCCGGAAGGTGGGAGCACCCGCGTCCCGTACCGGGTATTTTCGGACGAAGAGATTTATGCGCTGGAGCAGGAGAAGATCTTCCGGGGGCCGGTATGGAACTTCCTCTGCATGGAGTTTGATGTCGCGGAGCCGGGCGACTTCAAAACCACATTTGTTGGCGAAACGCCGATTGTTGTGACACGGGACCGGGACGGCGCGCTGTATGCCTTGGTCAATCGCTGCGCCCACAAGGGTGCGCTGGTGTGCCTGAAAGACAAAGGCAATTCACCAACCCTGACCTGCGTCTACCATTCCTGGAACTACACGCTGGACGGACGCCTGCGTGGCCTTGCATTCAAGAACGGCGTTGGCGGCAAGGGCGGTATGCCAGAGGACTTTGATATGTCCCAGCATCGCCTCCAACCGCTGCGGGTTGAATCGTTCTGTGGCATGGTGTTCGGCACATTCTCCGATGAAACGCCGCCGGTTGAAGATTTCCTTGGCAAGACCATGGCGGACTTTGTGCGCCGTAATCTTGGCCGCCCGTTGAAGCCCTTGGGCGTGCAGAGCCAGATCATCCACAACAACTGGAAGCTCTACGCGGAGAACCTGCGCGACGCTTATCATGCAACGCTGCTGCACACGTTCTACACAACGTTCAAAGTGAACCGGTTAGATATGGACGGCGGCATCATCATTGCGCCGGATAAATGGCATCACATTTCCTATGCCAAGCGGAAAACGCTGTCTGAGGACGATGAGTACGAAAAAGCTGAAGTTCATTCAGCCCAATATGACAATAAGCTGGAAGGCCCGCAGCTACTGGAAACCTGGGATGAGTTTGATGATGGCATCACACATTCAATCCAGGCGTTTTTCCCCAATCTCTGCATTCACTTTACGCTGAATAGCCTGTGTGTTCGCCACTACTTGCCACGTGGCGTCGATAAGACGGAGCTGTTCTGGATTTATGTAGGATATGAGCAGGACACGCCGGAAGAGACGGAAAAGCGGGTAATGCAGGTCAATCTGACCGGGTCCGCCGGATTGGTTTCAATGGAAGATGGGTGCATCAATAACTTTGTGCAGCGCGGCACCAAAGGCAGTGAAGACTATAACTCGTTCATGGAAATGGGCGGGCGCGACGATGAATCCAGCGAGAACAGCCGTGCGACGGAAGCCGCCATTCGCGGATTCTGGACCGGGTATCGCCGGATCATGGAGTTTTGAGCGTGAATAATTTGCCTTTCCTGCGGTCCTCCCCCCTCTCCCTGATCCCTCTCCCCCCTATGGGTGGAGAGGGGACCCACACAGATGCCATGTCAATTTCTTTTAGAACCCTCGCCCCTACAGGGGGGAGAGGGCAGGGAGAGGGGGGAAGGCAGCAGTTTTCAGGAGGTCGCGCAACATGACACCTGACTTCCGCCAACGCCTAGACGACCTGCAAACCGACTACGCTCACGCTATTGACGATGGCGATCTGGAAGCGTGGCCCGGATTCTTCACCGAAGATGGTTCCTACAAAATCATGACCCGGGAGACCTATGATGCGGGTCTGCCGATGGGCGTATTATATTGCAATACCAGGGGCATGATGTCGGACAGGGTGCTCGCCCTTCGAACTGCCAACATCTATGAGCCGCACACATATTGCCATCTCCTCAGCCGTTCTCGATATGCGGAAGATGAGGGCGGCGTGATAACGGGCCGAACCAATTTTTCCGTCACCCGCACGATGCAGGATGGGCAGATGGACCTGTTCACCGTGGGCAAATATCTCGACACCTTCGTTGAGGAGGATGGAGCCCTGAAGTTCAAGAAGCGGCTGGCGGTGATTGAATCCCGCAGGATCGATGTCCTGTTGGTGTTCCCGCTCTAGGCGCTCCAATGTATCTCACTGAATACACATCATACGCAGACGCCCAGGCCCACTTTGCCTCGCAGAAGCTATGGGAGCTGTTTGATGGCGACCGTGAACGCCTAAATATCGCCCATGAGTGCATTGATCGGCATGCCGGTGACGCTGAGCGGGTGGCCTTGCGTGTTGCCCATGCAGATGGCGGCGATGAGGTTCTGACATTCCGGCATATCGCCGAACAATCCAGCCGCTTCGCGCATGTGCTGCAAGCTGAGGGCATTGAAGCCGGGGAACGTGTCGCCATCATGCTGGAGCCTGGGGAGGCATATTATGTAGCCCTATTTGGCTGCATGAAGGCCGGGTGCGTTGCCGTGCCACTCTTCACCGCCTTCGGCCCAGATGGCCTCCGTCTGCGCATTGATGATTGCACGCCGAAAGTGCTGCTGACGACGGCGGATAAGGCAGATATCGCAGAAGATATCCCTGGCCTCGCTATTTGGCTTGCTGACGATGCATTGCAGACCCGGATCAACAGCTTCCCAGCAGCTTTCGAAGTGAACACCAGCGGCAGTGATATGGCCGTATTCCAGTACACATCTGGCACGACGCGGGCGCTGCCGGACGCGATAAAGCACACCCACCGCGCGGTGGTCGTTGTAATCGTGGCGGCGCTTTACGGCACGGGCATCCGCCCTTCGGACAAATATTTCTGCCCATCTTCGCCAGCCTGGGGGCATGGTCTCTGGCATGGGACGTTGGCACCACTGGCTCTTGGCGTGGAGACGGGCGCTTATGCCGGGAAGTTTGATGCAGACCGGTTGATGCAGGCGTTGGTGGATTTTGGCACAACCAACCTTTCCGCCGCGGCAACGCATTATCGGATGATGATGAATGCTGGGTCTGCGAGCGGCTATGCGTTTAAATTTGAGAAGTTGTCTTTCACTGGCGAGCCCATGGACAGCGAGACCGCCGCTTTTTGTGAGCGCACATTCGGCTTTCCAGTCCGCAGCATGTACGGCACTACGGAAATTGGCGTCATTCTGGTGAACTATCCGGGTGCGGCTGACTTCCCTGTGAAACCCGGCAGTCTCGGCAAGCCGCCGCCTGGTGTTGAGGTGGAAGTGCAACGGGCCGATGGAACGCCTACCGCACCGGGAGAACTTGGCGAAATCATGCTCCGCCGGAGGGGGGAGTGGTTCCCGACCAAGGACCTCGGCACGGTCGATGAGGATGGGTACTTCTATCATGGCGGTCGGGCGGATGATGTCATTATCTCTGCCGGGTGGACGATCAGCGCGGTAGAGGTCGAAGATGCGCTTTTGAAGCACCCAGATGTGCTTGAGGCAGCCTGCATTGGTGTGCCAGATGAAGCCCGCGGCCAAGTGGTGAAGGGCTTCCTGGTCGCGAAACGGTCTGGTGAGGCGTTCGCCGATGAGGTGCGCCAATTCGTGCGCAGCCGCTTGTCTGCTCATGAATATCCGCGCATCATCGAAACCGTACCAGACCTGCCTAAAACCCCGGCTGGCAAAGTAAACCGCAAAGTTCTGCGTGAGGCTGAATCCGCCCGCGCATCCAAGTCAAAGGCCTAAACATATGTCTGAGCAATTTCCTGTCATTACTGACGATGGCTTGAACGCGTTGAAACGTCGGATCGGCGTTGAAATCGTCGGCTCCCTGGCACCCTGGTGCCACGAGGCGACGCGGGACAATATCCGACATTACGCGCATGGTATTGGCGATGATAATCCGCTTTGGTGTGATCCAGATTATGCGGCGCAAAGCCGGTTTGGGGGGCTTACGGCGCTGCCGAGTTTTCTATTTGCCTGTGACCGGATTGTGTCAGGATATGTCGGCGGTCTGCCGGGCGTTCACGCCATGTGGGCGGGGGCGGACTGGACTTGGCATAAGCCCATCCGTCGCAATGATGAACTCCATACGCGGGCTTATCTGAAAGACCTGATCGAGCATGATACGCGCTTTGCAGGTCGTGCGATCCAGCAGATCTACCATGTCGATTTCTACAATCAGAACAATGAACTGCTCGCCAGCGCTGATAGCTGGTGCTTCCGCACTGAGCGCGATACGGCGCGGGAACGCGGCACCAAGTATGACGCAGCGAAAGAGCGCGGCGTGCGCCAATATTCTGAGGCCGAATTGGAAGAATTCTACAGCCTTTACGCCAACGAAGCGCCACGTGGGGCTGAGGTGCGCTATTGGGAAGATGTAAAAGTGGGTGATGAATTGCCGCCAATGCCCAAAGGCCCGATGACAGTCACTGGATTCATCGCTTATGCCCAAGGTTGGGGCGGCCTCTACATTCGTGCCAACCGCATTGCATGGAAGCAGATCGATGCCCATCCCGGTCTTGGCATCAAGAACAAGTTTGGCATTCCAGATTGCCCGGAACGTGTTCATTGGGAAGAAGATTTCGCCCGCCAGGTCGGCACCCCCGGCGCCTATGATTACGGCCCCGAACGCTGCTCATGGCTGACCCACCACATGACTGATTGGATGGGCGACCACGGCTTCCTCCGCCACGCCACTTGTAAAATCCGCCGCCACAACCCCGAAGGCGACCTCCTGATCATCCGCGGCAAAGTCACCGGTAAACGGGTTGAGAATGGCCGCCATCTCATCGACATTGAACAGGAAGCGCGGCAGCAGGACGACGAGCTTTCCGTTCTGGGGACAGGAACCGTGGAATTGTTGTCCAGAGGTTAGCCTTATGACCGATGTGGCCAGAACCATCATCGCCGCCCATCGTGGCGGTGCATTGGAAGTGCCGGAGAATAGTCCGACGTCATTCCGGCATGCGGCGGGGCTGGCTGTCGACTATGTTGAGTTTGATGTGCATCCCTCTGCTGATGGACGGCTCGTCGTGCATCACGATGCCGTCTTTGGGCGGATGACGGACTTGACGGGACCGGTCGCGTCAACGCCCTGGGCTGATATCGCCAGGGCCAAAATCAAAGGCACAGATGGTGAGCGTCCGCTGCTTTTGGACGAAGTCATCGATGTTTTTGAGCCAACGGCCATTGATTTGCGGCTAGAGATAAAGCCGGATGTGGAAGGCGTTCCGTATCCAGGCCTTGAAGCGGAAATTGCCAAGGCCTTGCTGCGGCGGCAAATGCTGCCTCGAACGCTGATCTCAGCCTTCAACATCGATACATTGGCGCGGTTCAGGGACATCGCTGCCCCCAAAGACTTCCTCTGGCTTGTCAGCCCGCAGACATTCCGTCAGATCGGCGGAATCGGGTCTGTGCTTGCGATAGCACAGCGCTTTAATATTCCAGAGATTGCGCCGCGAATTCAGGTCATAAGTGAAAGCGTGGTTGGGGCGGGGAAGGCGGCGGGCATCAGAGTCGGCGCTTACGCGGTGAATGAGGAAGCGGATATCAGGGCAATGCTGGCGCTGGGCGTATCAGCATTTACATCTGATAGGCCTACTTTGGCGCTGAAGCTTCGGGATGAGCTATCGCTGGTACAAGTCTAGCGCACAACGTGAAGCGGGAGGCGCAGCAGGGCTGGCCTCCGATAAACGGACAGTCGTCTCCAATGCGGGCAAGCGCCGCCAGAGACTGAATTTAAGTCTTCAAATCAAGCAGAATGCCCGTCATTTGCTCGCCGGATTGAATAGCCTTCACGCTCGCTTGGAAGCTGCGTTCAGCCGTAATCAGGTCTATGGCGTGCTTAGGATTGGTTGCTTCAGCACCGCCTTTGGCGATGCGTTCACCCGCGTCGCCAGCTTTTTGGGCGGCGCGGTTTAACCCTAGTATGCTTGTCTGTAGCGATCCTTGAACGCTCACAGCTCGGTTGCTCCTGGTCGGGGGCCCTACCTGGACCTATTCCCATACGCTCAAATATATGCAGGAAGCTTTACGACGGCGTTAAGACAATGCTGATGAATCTTCAGCTTCTAGCCTAGTCTCTGCCGTATCAGCCGCGCCTAAGTCCATGTCAGCGATCCGCGCGCCGCGCTTTTCTATGGCGCGCATGGCGATTTCAACACCGTCAATGTCACTCTCAGCCTGCGCCAGATGCCGTTTGAAGGCGCTGGCACGGGTTGCCAGCCTGCCAACGTCACCCAGCAGGGCGCTGACTTCGGCTTGCAGGCGGCTCGCCTCTGCATGAAACTGAGCGTCTTTCATGATCGCGCGGGCCGTATTTAGCGTAGCCCATAGGGTGGTTGGGGAAACGATATAAACCCGAGCGGTAAACCCGGCCTCAACGACGGCCCGGAAGTTGGCATGGAGCTCCCCGTATACAGCCTCGCTAGGGACAAACAGCATGGCGCAATCTGCCGTTTCGCCGGGCAGGATGTAGCGCTCACTGATATCTTTGATGTGCTTTGAGATATCGCGTGCGAAGGCTCGGCGTGCCGTACTTTCTGCCTGGGCGGCAGTCGCAGCGCGGATTGCTAAGAACGCCTCAAGCGGAAACTTTGCATCGATGGCGATGGAGCCCGGCGGGTTTGGCAGCGTGATCAGGCAATCCGGGCGGCGACCGTTGGAAAGCGTGGCTTGCTCCTGATAGGCACCGGACGGCAAGGCGTCGCGCACAAGATCATAAAGGCGAACCTCACCATAGGCTCCACGCGCCTGTTTATCGCTGAGCGCTGCCTGCAGCCCTGAAATCTGGCTCGAGAGCTCTGTCAGACGGCCCTGGGCCTGGTCAATGCGGCCAAGCCGTTCCGCGAGCTTCTGTAGGCCTTCGGAATATGCAGCCCCAGTGCGGTCAAGCGTCGCCGTCATCCGGTCGGACGAAGCCGCCAACCGCTGTTCGACAGCAAGGGCGAGGGCGCTTTCTTGGGCTTGTAAGCGTTCACTCAGGCGGGCGTCAGCAGCCTGGCGGTCTTCAGCGAGCCGCGCGATCCGGTCTTGCAAAATACTATGACGACGCCAAGCAATGAGACTGCCGAACAGGATAATGACAACAAGCGCCGCAATCGTCCCAGCCAGCAGAACAGGCATCGATTCTGGCGTCGGGTTCGTGGGGCCAAACGTGGATTGAAGCCAATCCAGCACCTGCTGCACCGAAGACCTGGCCGTCAGTCGACGTCAAGATAAACAACGGCACCCGCGTTGGCGATGAGCGTGCAATCATCACTGCCATCATGGGGAATTTTAAGCCCGCCCTCGACCACATCAACTTTACCGGTGCCGTGGGGCAGGACAGCGAGCACCTGTGCTTTATCGACGGTCTCTGGATCAGGCGCTCCGATGGTGACGTGGACGAACATCGAATCGGTTGGCACATCCAGTGCCTTAGCGATGGTCAGCGTGTTGTGCCAAAGCGCATCTTTCAATGCGCGGACGGCGGCCTTGGTACTATCGCCGCCACGAATATCTGTGCCCATCCCAATTTCCAGGACCATACGTTTCATCGCCATCTGCTTCATTTCCTTAGAGGAACTGGGCCAAGCGCTGAGTATAGGCTGAATGCGGCCGGGAAGGAATCCCCAAGCGGGCGCTGCCTGCGGCATCAGCCGCATTGCGTTGGGGGCAGGACTATGAGAAACCGCAATATACGGTGTTTCACACGATTTTCAGAGGAGCCGCGCGACCCATGAACGTGCCTGCGCCAGCCAACGCCCTGCCGAAAGGCTTTTTCACCGCCAGCTTGACCGAAGCGGACCCGGAACTTTTCGGCTCTGTCGCGAACGAGCTCGCTCGCCAGCAAGATCAGATTGAGCTGATTGCTAGCGAAAACATTGTGTCTCAAGCTGTGCTTGAGGCCCAAGGCAGCGTGCTCACCAATAAATACGCGGAAGGCTATCCAGGCCGTCGCTATTATGGTGGGTGCGAGTTTGTTGATGTCGCTGAACAATTGGCGATTGACCGGGCAAAGCGGCTCTTTGGCTGCTCTTTCGTCAATGTGCAGCCTCATTCAGGCGCGCAGGCGAATCAGGCGGCCTTCATGGCCATGGTACAGCCAGGCGATACGATCCTTGGCATGTCCTTGGCAGCTGGCGGGCACTTAACCCACGGCGCAGCGCCCAATCAGTCCGGCAAATGGTTCAACGCCATTCAATATGGCGTTCGCAAGGACGATGGCCGGATTGATTTTGACCAGGTTGAAAGCCTGGCCCGTGAGAATAAGCCAAAACTGATCATCGCTGGTGGATCAGCCTATCCGCGCGAGATTGATTTCGCGCGTTTTAAGGATATCGCGGACGAGGTCGGCGCGAAATTTATGGTCGATATGGCGCATTTTGCAGGATTGGTGGCCACCGGCGTACACCCAAGCCCGCTGCCATTCGCGGACGTTGTGACAACGACAACCCATAAGACCTTGCGGGGCCCCCGCGGTGGCATGGTGCTGTCGAATGATGATGCGCTTGGCAAAAAAATCAATTCCGCGGTCTTCCCTGGACTGCAAGGCGGCCCGCTGATGCACGTGATCGCTGCCAAAGCGGTCGCGTTTGGGGAGGCACTGCAGCCCGAATTCCGCTCCTATGCCGAACGGGTCGTCGCCAATGCGCGTGCGCTGGCAGAAACGCTGAAGGCAAAGGGCATGGACATCGTTTCCGGTGGTACGGATACGCACTTGATGCTGGTGGACCTTCGCCCCCTTGGCCTGACGGGCCGGGATGCGGAAGCCAGCCTGGAACGTGCAGGGCTGACCTGTAACAAGAACGCCATTCCGTTTGATCCTGAAAAACCGGCTGTTACCTCGGGCCTCCGGCTCGGCACGCCAGCAGGAACAACGCGTGGATTTGATGCTGCCGAGTTCACCCGGATCGGTGAGATCATCGGGGACGTTCTGAATGAGCTGTCTAAGGGCAGTGAAAATAATGGGGCGGAAGAAGCCGCTGCCCGCGCCGAAGTGGATGCGCTCTGCAAGCGTTTCCCGATTTACGGCGCCTGACGGACGAAAGCGGGAACCTGATCGATGCGATGCCCATTCTGCGGCCATGACGATACCCAGGTGAAGGACTCCCGTCCGACGGAGGATAACACCGCCATCCGGCGTCGCCGGGCTTGTCCTGAATGCGGTGCCCGCTTCACGACCTTTGAGCGCGTGCATCTGCGCGAACTGACAGTGGTTAAAGCCAACGGCAAGCGTGAAGTATTTGAGCGCGAGAAAATGGAGCGTTCCATGCGGATCGCGCTTCGTAAGCGGCCCGTTGAAGAAGACCGTATTAGCCGTGTTGTAACATCTATGGTGCGCCGCCTAGAGACCATGGGTGAGACTGAAATTCCGGCTGCCCAAGTCGGCGAGCTGGTCATGGAGGCACTGCGCTCGCTTGATCCAGTAGCCTATGTTCGGTTTGCTTCTGTCTATAGAGATTTCCGTGAAGCCAAAGACTTCGAGGCGTTTATTGGCGCCTTGGATGAGGATGATATCTAACCTTTCCACCCAGCATATGCAGGCCGCCTTAGCGCTTGGTCGCCGCGGCCTAGGTCGTGTTTGGCCAAACCCAGCGGTTGGCTGCGTTATTGCAGACGCCGCAGGCTATGTCGCTGGTCGTGGATGGACCCAGCCAGGTGGACGGCCCCATGCGGAAGCCGAAGCGCTTGCGCGCGCTGGGAACCGGGCGAAGGGCGGCACGGCTTACGTCACACTGGAGCCCTGCAGTCATACCGGCCAGACACCGCCGTGCGCCAAAGCACTGATTGATGCTGGCATTGCCCGCGTCGTCGTGGCTTTGCAAGATCCCGACGGACGGGTCTCCGGGCGCGGTATCGCGATGCTCGAAGCTGCCGGCATTGCTGTTGAAAGAAATGTTCTGGAGGCTGAAGCACGGTTTGATCAGGCGGGCTTTCTGTCAAAGGTCGAGCTGGGGCGGCCGCTGATCGCACTTAAGTCTGCAGCAAGCCTAGATGGACGTATTGCAACAGAGTCTGGCCACAGCCAATGGATAACGGGCCCAGAAGCGAGGCAGCGCGGGCATATGCTGCGCGCGGAGTATGACGCAATCATCGTCGGTATCGGAACGGCGCTAGCAGATGATCCAAGCCTGAATTGCCGTGTCGCTGGGCTGAGCAAGGCTTCGCCTTTGCGGATTGTTATCGATAGCAAATTGCGACTCGATCCGGCATCTGACTTAGCCAAGCGGGCGGCGGATCAGCCGGCTTGGGTTTTCACAACCGAAGCAGCCCCAGCGGAGCACCGCGCCAGGCTAGAAGCGCTTGGCGTACGCATAATTGCTGCTGCGACTGACCAGAATGGCCGCGTTGATACAGACTCTGTCGCCCATATACTCGGCGATGAAGGTATTACGCGCGCGATAATCGAAGGCGGAGGTGCACTGGCAGCGGCATTCTTGAAGGCGGATTTGATCGACCGGGTGCATAGCTTCCGGGCTGGCCTCATCATTGGTGGCGATGGGCGTGCGGCTATCGGTCCGTTGGGGCTAGACCGCGTTGACGACGCCCCTAGATTCATGCCGCATAGTACGCGGCAGGTCGGTGCAGATAGTGAGCAGCTGTTTGTCCGGCTGCGTTAGCGCGATCTGCCGCTGTAATTGAAAGGCGTTTTCTATGTTTACTGGCTTGGTTTCAGACGTTGGCCGCGTTGTCGATATTCAGAAATCCGCAGATGGCGCGCGGCTCGTGATCGAAACGGCGTATGACGTCAGCACCATCGACATGGGCGCTTCGATTTCAATCGCAGGCGCTTGCCACACCGTCGTTGAGATGAAGCCTGGCCGTGTCGCCTTCGATAGCTCTAACGAAACCTTAGATCGCACGACCATTGGCGACTGGAAAGTTGGCGACCGTATCAATATGGAACGCTCGCTCACATTGGGCGCGGAGCTTGGTGGCCACATTGTCTCCGGCCATGTGGATGGTGTTGGTGCTGTATCTGAGCGCGTGCAGGACGGGGATGCTTGGCGGTTTAGTTTCACGGCACCCAAGCCATTGCTGCGATTTATTGCCGAGAAAGGCTCAATCGCCATCGACGGCGTTTCACTCACCGTGAACGGCGCGGATGATGTCGGTTTTCATGTCGCGATCATCCCGCATACATTGGAGAACACTGCTTTCGATGCGCTGCAAATAGGCAGCCGGGTCAATCTGGAAATTGATACGCTGGCGCGCTACGTTAAGCGATTGCTCGAAACGGAGGGTTTGGCGTCGTGAGCGTCGATATGAATGATATGGCGCGGGTCAGCTTAGACACCATCGCCGAAGACCTACGCCGCAAGGATGAGGACCTTCAGTTCCTTTCCCCCATCGACGAAATCATCGAAGACGCCAGAAATGGACGCATGTTCATTCTGGTTGACGATGAGGACCGGGAGAATGAAGGCGATCTTGTAATTCCGGCACAGATGGCGACACCGGAAGTGATCAACTTCATGGCCAAGTTTGGTCGTGGTTTGATCTGCCTGTCGCTGACGACAGAACGGGTTGAGCAGCTTGACCTGCCGCTGATGCAAAGTGACGTTCGGCAGCGCCAATCAACAGCCTTCACCGTGTCCATTGAAGCGCGGGAAGGTGTCACCACCGGTATTTCCGCGCCGGACCGTGCGCGCACGGTTGCGGCAGCGATTGATCCGAAGAATGGCAAGGATGATATCGTGACCCCGGGTCATGTGTTCCCACTGCGCGCCCGCGATGGCGGTGTGTTGGTGCGGGCAGGGCATACCGAAGCTGCGGTTGATATCGCGCGGCTGGCTGGGTTGAACCCATCCGGCGTGATCTGCGAGATCATGGATGAAGATGGCGGCATGGCACGTCTGCCGGAACTCATCCAATTTGCGCAATATCACAGCATGAAAATTGGCGCGATTGCTGATCTGATCGCCTATCGTCGCCGCTTTGATCGCACGATTGAACGGATTGTAGAGACCGAGCTTGAAAGCCGGTTCGGCGGTGAATTCCGCATGGTTGTCTTTAGCTCTACGCTTGAAGGCACGGAGCATGTGGCGCTTGTAAAGGGCGACGTTGCCGGCGATGAGCCTGTCATGGTGCGCATGCATGCCATCAATATTCTGGAAGACCTGCTTGGTGATCACCATCGCCAGCGCGGCGGTGGCCTGCAGCAAGCGATGGAGATGGTCGGTGCCGCTGAACGTGGCGTTGTCGTTCTGATCCGCGAAAGCCAGGCGACCAATTTGTCTGACCGTATTCAAGCGGAGCTTGGCTTTAAGGCTGAAGGCAGTATGTCCACATTGAAGGATTACGGCGTCGGCGCGCAAATTCTACTCGACCTTGGCGTACAGAACCTCATCCTTCTGTCGAACTCGCCAAAGCGGGTCGTCGGCATTGAAGGCTACGGTTTGAATATCATTGAGACCCGCCCCGTGGTACGCGACACCACTCAAGGCGCTTAACAG
>Ga0181607_10002935_pt1 | contig 14974 bp, 3 predicted proteins | sample 041ome_9_FD_132420 | JGI IMG/M metagenome (GOLD analysis project Ga0181607, IMG submission 132420) | Coastal salt marsh microbial communities from the Groves Creek Marsh, Skidaway Island, Georgia - 041413US metaG (megahit assembly) | ecosystem: Environmental > Aquatic > Marine > Intertidal zone...
GTCTTTCCATCGCGTAAAAGAGCTCCTCGAAGCTTTTTCTTCCTTCCTTTCGCTCTTCTTTTTTTTTTTCGTCGTCGTATAGTTTAGGGTTTCATTCACAAAAATCGGTTCTAAAATCCCCGTCTTTTCCGCGAACGCGCACCACGCCAAGAAGCAGATCAGCGCTCTGGTGTTTGAACTCGTCACGCCTTGCTCTTTGTAGTAGTGCTGCTGCTTCTGCGACGACGACAGCAGCAGATCCCGACGCTTGGCTTCTTCTTCGTCTTTGTTTTCGTCGCCGTTTTGGTGGATTACCGACGCGTTGGTGGGTGTCTTCTTCGTCGCTTTTTTGCGTCGTCGAAGAAGAAGAATTGGATGATGATTTTTGCGAATTTGAGTACGGCCTCGACGACCGGATGAAGAAAAAGAAGAAGGAATACTCAAAGCAGCTCCGGACGACGACGCGGAAGAAGAAGAAGAAGAGAGCATCGTCGTCGTCGTTTTTTCTCTCTCTGTTCTCTCTCTCTCGGAGCAGCAGCAGCGGCGACTCTCTCTTTTATGACAACAACAACAACAACAACAACGCGAGAGAGAGAGAGAGAAAAACGGTCTTTTAGGGTTTTGTATTTGAACGCAAGAAGCAACTCGTATATCGGTGTTTACTCTTTTTGCGTGGTACGAGAAAGTGTACGCGATCGCGGTCGGTTTTGGGAAAAATGTACGCAATCGTGGTTTTCCTCTCCGCACTATTTTATATAAAAGGGGAGAAGCGAAGAACTTTTACACACACCCGTCTTCCACGCGCTCTCTCTCTTGGAGGTTTTGTACGAAACAAAAAGAGAAACACTCGCGCGATCGACGCAATCTGCGCACTCGCGTCAACTTCGTATAACTCGTTTAAACGTAAAGAAGAATGAAGAGTACGCGCGATGATGAGAAAAGCGCGAGGTAATTTGGAACTTTCCGAAGGTGACTTCGGCGGTTATAGTATCAGGCGTAGGAGAGAGAAATGTGATTTGAAAGAGTGATGACTACCACACTTGCTCACATTGGAAGTACCACGGTGCATAGTGCAACGAGACAATAAAAAGCACCTAACCTTGTGGATTAAAGCTTCAAGAACATCGTAACCACTCCACACGCATCGTTTTCGGTCGATTTAAATAACGTATGCGCGAAATCGAAATTCTCACATCTTCACGCTCAAACGCCACTTTACCTCTACCTTTTGGAGGCTGTTTTTCTCTCTTTTCTCTCTCCTCCACATGCGTTTCAAAATTTGTACATCTCCAGAAAACACAATCATTTCGCTCACTTCGCCAACTTTGAAGACGTCCCGAGGTATCAATTCAAGTCGTAATCAAATATAAATGACATCATTCGATAGACATCTTCCATAACGATCACTGATGCGCGTATCGCTTCTTTGTATTGACTTTACTATATGTATCTAGATAGCGTCAAAGATGCGTTTTTCTGGCATTTCTCCCCTAAAACTCGAGACCCTAAATAGTGCTGTAGCACCGGGTTTTTGGGCAATTAATCTCCTCCGAAAAAAATACAAATCTGTAGTTTATTTAGGGTTTCGTACCATATTAAACCCTAAACGTGTGGGGAAAAAAAAATAATTAAGCTCGGAAAGAATGGGCGCGTCGACAAAAAAAAACGGAGCGCAACGGCCCCTCCCGACTCGCACGCGTTATCGAGAGCGAGAGAGCGAGCGAGAGAGAGAGCGCGAGAGCGCGTGTCGTTAACTTTTTGTTCTTTTTAAAAGAAAAGGTGCGCGTTACGTTTTGTTTTTGTATCTCTCTTTTTTTTCTCTTTCTTTCTTTCTTTCTTTGCCGCGGGCGACGGATTTTGGAAAGTAGAGGGCGCGGGGGGAGGGAGAAGAAGAAGGCGTGCCCGCGGAAGGAGGTTTGTTGTCCTTCCTGCGCTCGATGATGATTCATCGCGATGAAAAAAGAAAGAAGATAGAGAGTAAACGCGTTGTTTTTTTATCGTTACATCGACGAGAGATGGGAAATTGGAGGTGTCTCGATCAATCGTGCGGACGTTCTTGCCCAAGACGCGGATTTCTCTCTCTCCAATCGCGGGGAGAGATTGGTTGACTTTTTAGATACACAGAGAGAGAGAGAGAGCAATGGATAAAAAAAGGTGGTGAAGAAGAAAGAAGAGAGAGCGAGAGACCACATCGAATTGTTCGTTCGATGCGCGTTTGGTTTTGAGAGAGAGAAATCCGCCCCTCTCCCTCTCTCTCTCTTTCGAGAACTTTTCCTTTTCTTCGTCTCGTCGGCGTGTGAGGGTGGTCTGTCTCTTTGACGAGAGAGAGAGAGAGAGAGAGAGAGAGAAAAAAACTCTCTCCCTCGCGCGTTTGTTCACACTCTCTGCGCTCTTTTTCGTTTCCTTTCCTCCAAAAGCGCATCTTCAAATTCTTCTCGACTTTGGCGAAGATAGCGAGATGCCGGAGAGGCGGCGGGTTCTTCGTCGTCGTTCTTCGTCGCGCGCGCGAGCGAGCGAAACAGAGAGAGAGAGAGAGAGTAAGAGAGAGGCGAAAAGACAAAAGTTCCTTTTTCTAATCTTAAGGCGCGAAATTGGGGTCGTGTGCGACCGCGCGCGCGCGCGCGCGCGTTTCTCTTTTTCTTCTTCTTCTTTTTCTTCTTCTTCTTCTTCTCTCTCTCTCTCTCCGAACTGCTTCAAAAGATCACGCTCGCGTGACTCGCGCGACTCGCTGACTGACGAGCTCGGAAAATTTTCCTTCTTCTTCTTCTTCTTTGGTTTTCCCAAACGCGCACACAGGGGAAGGGGGGTGTCCAAAAACACTTTTTAGAAAAAAAAAAAAAATCCAGCAAACTTTAAAAAAGTGAGAAAACCCGGAAAAAGGCGCGCGTTCGTTCGTTGTCCGACATGACGACGTCGAGGAACTTTTTAACGACCACCACGAAACGCGCGAAGAGGAATACGCTTCTCGCACTGTTGTTCGTGTTGGGCGTGTTGACGTGCGCGTGCGACGGTGCAACGAAGGGCAACGGTCTCGGCGCGAAAGTTTCAAAGACGGAACCGGCGCGACACTCGGCGCGCCGTTCGCAAAATTTGACATCGGCGGCGAACCTGGGGGGTGGTGGTGCACTGAAGGGTAACGGTCTCGGCACCAAAGTTGCACGGACCAAACGGCCGAGACACTCAGCGCACCGTTCGGAAAATTTGACATCGTCGTCAGACCTGGGATTTTTTAGTCCAGGGATTGTTAGTGACTTCGTGGACGCAGTCACTGATTTGTATGCATCGATCGTAGCTTACTATGATGAATGGAAGACGTCGTCGTCATCGTCATCGTCAACGACGAGTGAGATGACAATTGATTTTGGCGAGAGCGCGGATATGTGCGAAGAGCGCGCCGCAGCGGATTGGGAAGACGAAGAAAGTTCGCAGATCGAGTGCACGACGTGCGGCTCGATTGGATCACTCTTAGGGGGTTATCAAGTGCTGGGTACGGGCAGTTCTGTGAGTAAGGCCTTCAGTGATCTCCCAACGCATTCCATTGTTACCATAAATCTTGATTTCGTTCAAATCGATTCGTGGGATAGCGAAAGATTTTACGTCTACGCCGACAATGACCTCGTGTATACGTCTCACAGGATTTCTAAGAGTACGGGCACGCAGGAATGCGGAAGCAGCTCGAACAACTGGAACGAATTTGTCATTCCTGCGAGCTTTACGTTTGCGCACTCCAGTTCTTCGCTTACGCTTAAAATCACAACTAATTTGAATTCTGGACCATCGGACGAGTCTTGGGGAATTCAAAAGGTACACTTGAAATTGGCTTCTGATTATACGACTTCGTTGGAGAGATTGAAATACTGCCCGGATGTTACGACAAATTGGGCAGTTCGATACGACTTATCGCCGACGTGCGATAACGGCATCGATCTAAGCGCCTACACATCCGGTTTGGACGTGGACGAAGCTATCGCCAAATGTGCCGAATGTAGCGGTTGCACCGCGGTCAGTTACAAAGACAGCAGCAACATACGTTACACATCCGGCTGTTCGTCAGGGGACGGTTGCCTTACAGGATGGAGCGATTGGACGACGTATCGAAATTTCGAATACTGCGATGCACTTTCAACCGATAACTTTCAAACGCACGTAGACGGATGCTTGGAAGAATCCCCAGTCGATGGTATGTGTTATACCTACGGTAGGAACAATAATATTGGTCCTATGTCTCACTGGGACGTTTCGGAAGTCACGAGTATGAATCAAGCGTTTTATGGAAAATCCTCTTTTAACACTGATCTCTCGAATTGGGACGTTTCAAAAGTCACCGATATGTATCGAATGTTCAAAAACACAAACTTTCAGCAATGGTTGATCAATTGGGACGTCTCCTCGGTGACAGACATGCGAGAAATGTTTTACGGCGCTGCATACTTTGCCGGATTCGTCGGAAATTGGAGAAGTGAAAGTACGAGTTTGCTCACCACTGACATGTTTTCGGGCGCGACGACATTTAACGCGAAGTATTCATCTTGCGGCGACGACGGACCTCCCAGTTCTTGTCGCGTTGCTTTGCTTGATAGTACTTTCAGTGATGCCGTAAGTAATTGCCTCGCAGAATCTGCAACCACGGGAGAATGCACAACGTACGGCGCGTCGTCTGATTTCGGCGTGATGCAGTATTGGGATGTATCCGGTGTCACGAGCATGAGCAACGCTTTCAAGAGCAAATCTTCATTCAACGCTGACATTTCGAGTTGGGATGTCTCGAGGGTAACAACAATGTACAGAATGTTCAAAGATGCACCAAACTTTAATCAAGATCTCTCTGGCTGGGACGTCTCTTCGGTCGATGCGATGACGGAAATGTTTCGTGGAGCGACCAACTTCAAAGGATACGTTGGGAGTTGGAATCCACCTACGTCCGCATCAACCACGAATATGTTCCTTTATGCATTCGACTTCAAAACGACGTTTTCGTGCGACGACGCAAACGATGGACCTCCTAATTCATGTCGCATTCCTTTGACCGATGCTACTATCTCGAGTGCCATTACCGCTTGTCTTGCAGAATCTTCCATGACCGGAGAGTGCACGGAGTACGCAATTTCTTCAGGGTACGGCATGATGCCGGATTGGGACGTCTCCGCGGTGACTGATATGGAGGAAGCGTTCAAGGATTATACTTCCTTCAACGCGGATCTCTCAAGTTGGGACGTTTCGAGCGTCGAAAATATGAAAAAGATGTTTAATGGAGCGACGAGCTTCAACGCAGTCATCACGGGTTGGGACGTTTCTAAAGTCAAGAATATGAAACAGATGTTTAATCAAGCTTACGCTTTCAATCAAGACATCTCGAAATGGGACGTTTCTAGCGTTGAGAATATGGAATACTTGTTTCGGGATGCCACGGCTTTCGATCAAGACATTTCGGATTGGTCAGTAAGCACGTCTGCACAGACCACGGAAATGTTCGATGGTGCGACTGCTTTCACCACTCCTCGACAAATTACCGTAGCAATTGCAACAACGCAAAATGTGTTCAACGATGCTGAAATTGACTTAGAGATTTCTGTAACAGCAAGTATATGCGCGTCGTCAGAGTGCAATCTCGAAACGACATCCAACGAAAGAGCTGAAGAAGGCTTGTATTGCGACGTGAAGATTTCAGACTCAGCCTGCTCGTCGAGCGATTTTGGCGACTCGCTTCCGTGCTTCTCTTGGCCAAACTTCATCGATGAATCGAAAGCCGCGGTGTACCAAAAAACACTCACCACTGCTGACTCGAATGGTGACTTGGTCACGGGAGAATACACGCTCGAGTACACGTGCGGTTGGAAATTTTTGACCGGGGTTGAATTTCCTGACATTTCCACCTCGAGGAGTGACTTCACGTTCAACGTGGCGGCAGATTGTTCGGAGTGGCTCCATCCGACGACGAGCGGTGTGTCGCACGCCGATACTTTTCTTTTGTCTGCGCCATCTTTCATCGAGATATCATCTACTTCGTGCACAAGCTCTGAGAGCATTGACGCGATAAAAGAGGCGCTTTTTCGTGAATACGACGAAGACGTGAGTGGTTCCTTATCGTACGATGAATTTTTTAATGCACTGGATACGCACGACGTTGACACTTCGCACCTTGAGCACTATGAAAGTAGTTACAGCGAAATTTTGCTTTCACACGTCATGAGCAGCGAAATTCTCCCTTTGGTGTGCCAGAATACGGACGACTTTACGAATATTAGGTTCACAAAAATCCACTATCCGGACTCGATGAGTGACACTCGAACCGAATGCGATGACGGCTCCACCTCGTGTCTCGATGTGTACACGTGCGAAGGAGGGACGGAGATACTCACCGCTGAATGGGAACACAAGACAGACAGAGGAGAGAATGATTTTGTGTGCGTGTACGCCGACGGCAAGCTGTTCAGAAAAGATACCCTCGACCAAACAAGTGATTCCTTTCCTACGACTCTTTCGGATATTCGCCCGTCGATGCGTACGGGAGATGACGCCATCGAAATGATTGCGCAATTTACGTTTGACGAAGATTTGAGAAACGATGCCGAGGACGACAGCACTGCTGTCACAGATACTAATTTTGAGTACATCTCGTGTGACGATAGTGGTGGTAGCTGTTTGAACAGTGTATCGAGCAACAGTGCGCAAGGATACGCATGGCAAGATGCGACGGAAATGACGAACAGTGCGATTATGTCCTGGGTGTATGTGATGGATAGTGGTAGCACTGCTACAGATATACTCTACAAAACGACATCTAGCAACGGAAACTACGAAATCGTCTTCCAGCTCCGGGGTTACGTTTTGGAAATGACGTACAAATCTCCGGGAGGAGGAACACAGACGATTGTCACCCATACCATAACTTCAACGTCTTCTAGTTCTACGGATGGTTACACTTGGCACCACGTCGGTTTGGTTTTGAACCAGCAAAGTAGCCAGACGGTGGACCTTTACTTTGATGGTAGTTTAGTAGCCTCTGTTGACACTGGGTCCGTGTCGTGGGTTGCAACTGACATTGATGCGTCCGACATGACCGCAACTGAGAAGATTCTCTTTACGTCGACAAAGATTAGCGATCGTAGCTTCATTTACGATGATTTTCGCATCTACAAAGGTGTCGTAACTGGGAAGCACATCGAAGCAATTTACTCATGCTCTCGAAGTCAAACGTGTTCTGATCTCGCGCATGCGAAACCGCAGTCGAGGCGTACGTACTGTCTCTTGCTCACTATAGGTGGATTACAAGCTGGCGTTGACCGGCCGTGCGCTACGGGACTTTATTACAATGGTTTAGCTGTCGATCTGAAAGTATCCATGTCCATGAAAGGGGCAATGTTCACCTTTCGAGATACTGAATTGATCGAAACAGGTTTCGAAGTGTTGCGGCAAAAAAAAATCGACGGTATTGGGCAGGGATACTCTACAGTTGTGATAATTGACAGTGAATTGAGTGGATGTGCGACGACGTTTGATTCAATCACGTTTTTCGACAGTTCATCTGTCACTACTCCTGGAGAAGTATGGGATTACAAAATTAGAACAAAGTATTCCACGACCAGTACTGCCAATATCGATTCGGATGCGTACGAGTTCACGACGCCTTGGTATGGGACGCTTGAAGGCGTCGTAACGGCTGGCGATAGTGAAGTATGGGTACCAGACGTTCGCGTATGCGCCCGCTTAAATACAAGTACCACTGTGGACTCGACGGAACTTGGAAGTTTCGTGGACGATGCGATCGTTTCGACGCTCTCTGACTATCGCTTCGTGGCACACTCTGATTCGAGTTTCACCGGCGACGCATATAAAGCCACAGACAATGATTACCAGACGACGGTGACGCTAAACGATAATGATTATCTGAAAGTAAATTTGGACGTGTTTGCATCAATCACAGAAGTCAAGATACGGCAAACGTCAGCTGACATTGGTAAGGATGCGCCCGTAGTTCGTATTCTCGATTTCGACGATCCGGACGATGCCGGAGATACTGGTTCGATGTGTATTTATAGCTCGTACGACACGTCGAGCTCGGGAGATCCCGAGCACACGTACACGTGTTCGGGCACTGACGTCACTGCGTTTCCAGGACAATACGTCACGGTTTTAAACACAGCTGGAGAAAGCGTGGACGTGTCAGAAATTGACGTTTCGGGTCAACAAATGGCGTGTCCGTACTACGGATTCAGCGACGACGACGGGAATTTCGAGATTGAGATTTTTGAATCTTCAGGTGTCTCGGCTAGAAAGGCCAAAGTCGCAGTGCATGCGTTCAAGACAGACGTGTACGATCCAGTAGACGCGTCTGTGTTCACACCGATGGAAGATGGGAGTGACGACGATTCAACGACAATCGCGATAAAATCGCCCGAAGCGGTTTTGATTGCGCTCGAATACGACGAAACTTCCTCATCGAGCGCTTCGTCTCCTCTCGCCGCGGCTGCTGCGTTTTTGGGCGCGAGCATGGGGACGGACTGCGATTACTCTAAAACGAGTAATAAACGTAAAAAATATGGTAAAACATCAGCATGCACTGATTCGGGCAATAAGTACTTGACTTCTGCTTCACTAGACGACTGCAAGGCTGTTTGCAACGAGTGCAGCTCTTGCGAGGGCTTCAGCTATTTATCAAGTTACGATTATTGTACGTTCCACTCAAGTACGGGATCCCAGACTTCTAACAGTAATTGGGACTTTTACACCAAAGGTGATTGCACCTCACCTTCACCACCGCCGAGCCCTCCGCCACCGCCGAGTCCGCCGCCACCGAGCCCACCGCCACCGCCGAGCCCACCGCCACCGAGCCCACCACCGCCGAGTCCGAGCCCACCGCCGCCACCACCTAGCCCACCACCACCGAGTCCGAGTCCACCGCCGCCGATTCCACCACCAAGTCCACCGCCGCCATCGCCTCCACCAAGTCCACCGCCACCATCGCCACCACCAAGTCCACCGCCTCCACCAAGTCCTCCACCTCCACCAAGTCCACCGCCTCCACCAAGTCCACCACCACCACCATCGCCTCCACCATCGCCTCCACCGAGTCCGCCGCCACCACCGAGTCCGCCGCCACCACCATCACCTCCACCGAGTCCACCACCGGCAGAATTTGTGGACGCTGACGACGACGATAGCTCACACGTATCCAAAGAAGAGTTTGCAGCTTACGCGCAAACGAGGATGGCGTACGAGGATGCATTTGTCGTTGTTCCGGACGACGTATGGAATTTATTCGACGACAATGGCGACGACAGTCTCGACGTGACTGAATTCATGACCGCGGTTTCGGCGTTTGATAACGGCCAAATCAAAGGCACACCCTGGTTGGTGTATTCGCTTCAAGAAACTGAATACTTGACGGATTTTTATGTCGATTACTATTCAATCCCTGTTTCTATTGATTTCGGAGAGAGCGAGGATCAGTGCAACGAGTACGCCTCGGATGGTGGTTGGACAGACGAGACTGGCGCTACAGTCGCGTGCACGACGTGCGGCTCGTTCGGCTCACTATTAGGCGGGTACAACACTCTCGCGAAAGATAGCTCTGTGCAGAAAGCATTCACTGATCTTTCTGCGCACACAGATGTGACCGTACTTCTCGATTTCGTTCAAATCGATTCGTGGGATAACGAGAGATTCTACGTCTACGCCGACGACGTGCTCGTGTATACGTCGAACACGCTTTACTTAACGGATGGGAGCACCAACGTGTGTGGCGCATCTTCCAAATCCTCTTGGAAGGATAACATAAACTCTGTGAGCTTTACGTTTGCGCACACGAGCTCGTCTCTGACTCTAAAAATCACGACCAATTTGAACAGCGCCGGCACGGATGAGTCGTGGGGAATACAGAAGATTGACCTTTATTTAAACGCCGAGTACCTCGCCATCGCGCTCGCTCCGAACGCGGATACCACCATGCCTATTTCAAACACCTTGTGGCAAACTTGGTACGAAAATATGACGGCGACGTTTTCTTCTTTTTCCTTAGCTTCTCCGGATAGTTCTGCGGATGACGATGGCGGACCGGTAACCTTGGGTGTCACCGATGCTACCGAAACGAAGTCTGCTTTCATTCCTCTCGTCGGGAGAACCTCTGCAAACGCGGTGCAAATCGTGTTCAATGAAGACGCAGATTCTGCGAAAACTTCCGGATTTGATGCTCTTCTTTCGACGTATTTTCCGTCGTCAGTGGCCAATCTGACTGTTCGCGCTACGGAGCAACTCACGGACGTTGTTCACATCTTTAATGTTGAAGACGAGGGCATCTACACTGAACAATCCGAAGTCAAGATATCTATGCAACATCTTGGTGTCGGCACGTCAATCATGGAAGATAACACCGTGGTGACAGTTTCCGGAATCGTGCGATTCCCGGGTAATCGCACTCAAGATGTCATATGCGGACTCGCGTATGCGACGATAAAGACTTACACGAAATCATGCAATGCATTCAACGAATGCGAATACGAGGAACCGATCGAGTATACAGCTGATGAGCTCGGTATGTTCGACATCGCGATAACGCCAGGTGAAACTGTTCTCTTTGCCGTGAGTTACGACGGTCACGACATTTGCTACGCGGGTACTGACATATCGGATGGATGCGTCGCTGAAGATCTCAGTTCTCCCTTGTCTGTGAGTACGAATGACTCCCCGATTCAGACGAACAGCTATGTCGAGCTTGAAGCAATTGCCGGTGGCGAATATATTGTATTTCAAGATGTTACCACTAGAACAATTGACATTAACTTGTACGCTGGCGCTTGCGGAGTAGCTTACGAGGATTATACGATGTTGATCACGCCCGCGAATGGTTGCGGTGCGGCATTCACCGTTTCTTCGGCGACTATCACTGGATCGACTGTCACCAAAAGTAGATATGCAACGGACACTGATTGGACTTTTGTCAACCCAGGCGATGACACTTCTTATGAGCGATATTGGCCATACGCGGCGATGGATTACTACATTCAGCTCGACAGCGCTCCAGATCTCTCGTCTTTCGATGAAAACTCGTTCTCTGGCGATAAAACTGGAGCGACGTGCACGTCTATGGCCTCAGATATTTTGTCCTACTTCCGCGACAGAGATTTGCTCGTGCGCACGCTCGGATTTCTTGTCAGCGAATACGAAAGCGCCGCGTATGAATTCCACGGCATGTTGTGCGCGATCCCGACAATATATTCTGACAGCAGCGGTTACAGTTCTTCTGAATCTTACGCTGCTATCGACGCTAGCGAAACATGCATGTTGAGTGACGATGGATCAACCAGCACGACTTTGAAAGAACACCATCTCATCGGCGCATCTTCAAGTACCAAGTATTCCGTAGTCGATACAAAATACGTTTGGTTAGAATTATTCGAAGCGCATCTTATTGGGGAAGACAATTATGATTACTGTTCTACGTTTTCTTCCGCAACGAACGGCGATCTGGGAATTTCTGTTCGAGTGACGAACGATGCGGACTCTCGAGTTTCCGAAAATCCTTGTCATTCTTCGAACGTCGCCGCGGATTCGTGTTACTCAACGAATGTTGACTCGACCAGCGGCTTGTTGAAGTGGACTCCGGACAGTTCTTCAGAAGTGGACTATTTCACGGTCTCTGCCCCCTCTGACTCTAAACCAAACCTCGTCTCTCCGTACAGGCGCGAATTATCTTTCCAAGTGATTCGCAACGACGGCTGGACAGAAACGACGCTGAACATCGATCGCGAGCTTGTTGTGCTTCGCAACAAAGTTCGAGGAGAAAGTACAACCAGCAACTCGCGGTACGTCACTGATGCAAAGTTTTATACCACAGCACCTATCCGGGGTTTGGTGTATACTGTAGTTCACGACCCGCCGGGAGGTGACTCATACGCAACGATTTCGCTCGGTACGAACGTGAACATGGAATTAGAGTTGGCAAATACTACAGCAGCCACCTTATCTGACGACGATTTCTGTGCCGGGGCTTCTTTTAATCCGAGCATTGCGTTTGAAAAAGGTATTTCGGTTGGTAGTGGTTATTTCAACGGAGAATTGGAAATTACGAAAGATGGGGATAAGAAACCTTCCGCGTTGGGTGTTGGCGTTTCTATAGGAGGTAGCAAAGAAGTAGTCGGACCAGAAGTCACCGTCTCGCTTTCGGGCGACAACGGATGGGACTTTTCAATGACTCTTGGACGCAATCTGATGTCTTCGCAAGATCCCGGCATGCCAGGGCGTCCCGGTGATGTCATTCTTGGCGGAGGTTTTGAAATCGTGTATGTGCGCACGGACACGCTCGATCTTGACTCGAGTACTACAGAATGCTTGACGATTACCGAGCAAATCACGTGGTTTCCGAGACAACCGACGAGTTATTTCGTCGATGTGTTCACAATCGAGGACAAGATCATACCCGAGTTGGAGGATTTGAAAGAGACGCTCGGTGACACTTCGACTAGTGTTGATGAGGTATGGCCCCCGTACCCTCCGCCTTCTCCTCCACCTTCTCCTCCTCCTCCTCCTTCTCCTCCTTCCCCACCACCTTCTCCGTGGAGTTTTACCCCAAATCCTCCTTCCCCACCTCCACCACCTACTCCTCCTCCTTCTCCTTTAGATACAAACAACGCGGTAGATGTCGAACTAAGTAGCCTAGAGTTCACTGCTGACCAAATCAAGGCGATATGGATCGAGCGCCTCGAGACTGCGATTACCGATTGGACGAATACTTTGGCGTGGGCGTCTCCAGATTTTAATCCCGAGTTGGAAGATGGCGATGATAGAGATGAAAAGTACGGCGACGCACAGGATAGTTATGATAAGTATGGTAAGCCGCTGACGGACAGCTCAGATGGTTTGTTCGCCTCAAGTGTGCTCAATGAACCCATCGAGGAATTTAAGGAGGCAGTCACAGCATTAGATCAGTCGTTTTTAGATGATTTTACCGGCGTACAGGAAACGTGGGAAGATATCAATGAAGATTTTACTAAAGTAGAAACGGTGTGGAACGAAGAATCCACGTTTCAAGAACTCGTGGATGACTATGAACCAAGTTCTGAGGACTACGTGCACTCGTATTATTCAAAGTATGCGACGGGTGAAAATTCTCTCTTCAACACGCAAAGCGAAGACACCTCTCTTTTCACGCGCGGTATGAACAGTCAGACGATAGATTCTGCAAGAGATTACGGCTTGGAGCCATCGATGAGTATTACTGGTACAAGCAGCATAGCAGATGCGATGAAAAGTATGAGCATGATCGACGCTTCCTTGTTTGGAGCGAGCTCAAAGTTTGGATTTGAGGAAAATACCGACAGTGCGGAGAATGATCCTCAAGGGGTCCCAGTGTTTGGTCAAGAAGCGTCAGAAGATAGCACGAGTTACCCCAAACACTATTTGACCTTTAATGGGGGCGGACAAGTTTTAGAGTTTTCGACTTCCATATCGAGCGGGATAGACGACGCTGGATGGACGTGGTCGATTGAAGCCGAAGGATCTGTCACGGAGACGTCGATAAATTCTGTAACTGTTGGTTTAGCCGAAAGTAACGTCGATATATTCAATACAAAGGGCAGAGCAGCGAGTCTCGAGCGCGCGATGGCTTGGAACAAGTATGGAGACATGGAAGTCACGTACGCTTTAGGGGACGGTGATCAAGGCGATAAATTTGTTGTCGAGATCAAATTTGACACGCGCTTTGGAACGCCCATATTTCGCACGGTTGGAGGTGCGACCAAATGTCCCGGAGAGCCAAACACCATGTGGAGAGAAAGCGGCATATCTCTCTCCGTGACCAGGGCAAAAGGGTTCGATAACACGTATCACATACTCCCCGGGACGAGCGCTCTGTACGATGTCACCATCACGAACGAGTCGCCGTATCGGGAGGGTCTTTCGCTTGGATTGGTCATGGCTACGGATGATTCGTACTCAGGAAGCGTCGGCGGAAACACGAAAGATTTGTCTGTGACCATTAACGGTGGAGCTGCAATTCCAGCGTTCGGCGGGATGTATAGTCTCAACGATGTTCCCTCTACTGATGACAACGGCGATTTGGTCAATTCTGTGATGACGCTTCGCGTCGATAAGGGTGCCGAGTCCAACTCGTATTCCGGTTTGGCCTTGGAACTTGTCAGTGAGTGCGAGTATTACCTGTCATCAGCGCAGCTATACCGCGACCCCATCAGCACGACAGCTGCCTTTGATGGTACCGGTGAAGTTGAGTGGGAACGCGTTTGTCCTCCGGTGACGTGGTCGTTTGAAACGTGGAGCGAGTACGCAGACTACACAGCCTCCTCGACGTCGTCGGAATACTTGAACGTGACGGTGACGAACCCGGACCCGATGAACTTGTGGTCGGCTGATGAAATCGACGGCGACAAGTCTGGAACGAATCATTTGGTACATCCTAACGTCGAATACGTGAGAATCCAGTTTCGTCGACCGGGCGTTGGCGAGTGGATCAACGCTTGGGAACCTGGAACGTGGAACAGCGACAACACGGTTTGGACCGCGTTTGATCCTGACTCGGATGTTTTGGAAGAATCGAGCGATATCTTTACATACGACATTGAAGACGTCGATCTGGCTTCGTGCTCGACGTCTCGCGGGGTTGGGTGCTCGCAAAAGTGGAACTTGAATCGTCAGTACTTTTTGAACGGCTTGAAAGAAGGTCCGTGGGAAATCAGAGCGAAGGTGTTTTGCTCAGGGTATGATTCTTTCGCCGGATCAGAATCTCGAGGCTCGGTGACGGACGAGAATTTGAATCTCATCGCAGACACGAAAGCACCACGACCGATTGCTAGAGAAGTATACGAGAACATGGTTCTCGTTGACTTTTCCGAACCAATAACGTGCCCGTATTTATCGGATACGGACATGGCGTACTCCGTCACGAGAACGACCGATTGCGACGGAAACGCCGTGGACGATTCCGAGGATATCAACGCGGTCAGCGACAACATTTTGGTATCCCATTACGATTTTGAATGTCTCA
>Ga0181607_10002936_pt1 | contig 14973 bp, 20 predicted proteins | sample 041ome_9_FD_132420 | JGI IMG/M metagenome (GOLD analysis project Ga0181607, IMG submission 132420) | Coastal salt marsh microbial communities from the Groves Creek Marsh, Skidaway Island, Georgia - 041413US metaG (megahit assembly) | ecosystem: Environmental > Aquatic > Marine > Intertidal zone...
CAACTAATACTCCAACACCAACAAATACTCCAACCAATACGGCAACTAATACTCCAACACCAACAAATACTCCAACCAATACGGCAACTAATACTCCAACCAATACGGCAACTAATACTCCAACAAATACCCCAACACCAACTAATACTCCAACAAATACTCCAACAAATACTCCAACACCAACTAATACTCCAACAAATACTCCAACACCAACTAATACTCCAACAAATACTCCAACAAATACATCAAGTAATACTCCGACAAATACTACAACACCAACTAATACTCAAACCAATACTCCAACCAATACTCAAACCAATACTCCAACCAATACTCCAACAAATACTCAAACCAATACTCCAACAAATACTCAAACCAATACTCCAACACCAACCAATACTCCAACAAATACAACCATCACCGTATCTACATTTATTTTTGACAACGATACTTTGTATAATGCTGTTGACAGCTGGGTAGATGATCCGACGCAAACAGAATCTGAGTTTGGCCCGATAAGCACATGGAATACATCTCAGGTTACCATTATGGATGCGTTATTCTCACCTACGAGAAAGAGTTCTATTAACAACATAAGCACTCTAAATATAAGAAATTGGGATACATCATCAGTGACGAGTATGAATAGTATGTTTTATAATTGGACATCTTTAACCACTCTAGATGTTAGCAATTTCAACACAGCGAATGTGGAGGATATGCCCTCTATGTTTAGTAATTGCACATCTTTAACCACTCTAGATGTTAGCAATTTCAACACAGTGAGTGTGACGAGTATGCTCAATATGTTTAATGGTTGTCAATCTTTAACCGCTCTAGATGTTAGTAATTTCGACACAGCGAATGTGGCGAATATGCGCGCTATGTTTAATGGTTGTAGATCTTTAACCGCTCTAGATGTTAGTAATTTCGACACAGCGAATGTGACGAATATGACCATTATGTTTTATAATTGCGTTAATTTAACCAATATCGATTTTACTAATTGGTGTGTAGTTCAAATATCATCAACACCTGTACTGTTTAGAACTGGAGCAGGGTTTACTAATGAGCCTAATTGGGGTCAGACTTGCTAAATATTATTAAGATGAAATGATTTTTAAAGATTTTTAATTGCACCTAATAAAACTCTGCAATCTTTAGGAGAAATATCAGAAAAGTCATTCCATGTTTTTATAACCTCTGTAGATATTGATATTTTTTTAGATTTATGCAACTCTCTTAAAAGGGGTAAAAAGTCTTGATAGCTAGAAACGTTATGATTATCTTTTAGTTCTTTTTTTAAGAAGCCAGAGGGAGAGATGTCTTCTGATTGAGATTGTTTTTGGTTGTCGGATTTATCGATTTCATCATCTCCAACAATATGAACATTTAAAAAATTTCTAACACATCGAACAAAAGCCCTGTTACAGGCAATAGTTTCTAAAAACTTTTTCGCAAAACTGTTAGTGTTATCTATGGTTGCATTTGCTGAGTCTTGAAATAAGATTGACTGACCATTAGTTTCGTAGTTACCTATAAATTCCATGCAGCAAGTCACTGCAACATGATCAATTTCGCACTTTACAAATTCATATGTAATAGACTTGAAACCCCTGAGCCTTGCAAGCTCTTTAATTCCGCTAAGTTTAATTAGTAATTGATGGTCTGCCAAGCCCTCAATGGATCGTGGGCAATCTTTTTTTCTTAATTGAAACCATGATTTATTTGGAAAAAGGTGCTCGTCTTTAATCATGGTTCTCCAGTCTACAGAGCCATCTTCACTGAATGTATATTGTATATTATTTAATAATCCATGATCATCTCTAGTGAAATTTGATGGACCTATTGTGTTATCTATATTTTTCTTTTTAGGCATGCTATAATATTAGCACATCAAGAAAGATAAGTCAAGTGTTTTGTTTATATATTCTGTAGTGACTTAAATCTTCCCAAAACTCAGGCTTGTCTTTTACTGAGTCAATATTTTTATCTAAAGATTGGGATAAGTAAGAATTATATATTTTTCCTTCGCAAACAACATTCTTTTTACTGAGAAATTTCATTCCTGAATAATTAGAAGATTTAATCATGCTTTTTGTGCTTTTTTCAAAATGAAAAACTTCATAATCTATTAAATTCAACCTAATTTTATTAATGTTTTTTGAATCTTTACACAACAAAATTACCGGAGCACCAATACTTTCCATATGAGTAATTTCTTCGGGGGTTGTACTTTTCCCTATAAAAAAAGAAATGTTTTTAATTTTATCTTTCAAAAGATTTAAATATGGAATGGGGATAAGTTGATCTGTAACTAAATTAAAGTCATTAAGCACTGTACATTGGCCTAAAAAATTCAAATCAAAATTTTTATCCATCCTAACTGTGGTGGAGCCTTCTATATTTACTTTTGTTGGGACATATTGACCAGGAACAAAATCAATAGTTTTATCATTATAATTTTGGCCAACAAAAACCGTATTTAAATTCCCTATATCGTGTTTAATGTTTAATTTATTTAAAATTTCACAAGATAAAAGTTCTGGATCTATATCGTTTATAGTTTTAGGGTTTTCTTTTGCAGAGAATGAGGGTTTTACATTCTCATCAGACATAAAGATTTTACATTTATCTGATTTAGACCAATAAGGTTTTGCTAGGTCAAGGTGATCTATATTACATGGAGCTACAACAGGTTTATTTAAAATAGATGCAACGTTAGAGTAGTAATTTAAATTGCCAATATATAATAAACATTTACTTAAAATGTAATTACATTGATTTCGTTTTAAGTTCTTAAAATTTTTACTATAAAAAGCACTAGTGTTATTTGATTCTCCAATTTCTATAATATCTATATTATTTTCTTTTAAGTATGGGTTAATATGATATAAAACATCGTCAAAAAAATCATAACTTTTTGAGTCTTCTTTTGAGCTTTGAGATATACAAATAAACTTTTTAGATAAAACAGGAAAGAAATTAAACTCAATAAATGGTTTAGATATTTTTGAGTTACAAGATAGAGCAAAGCTTTCTACTTTATGCATGATTTATGTCGTAGTTAAGTTTATATTTATTACCATGAATGTAATTTTTGGTAATATGTGTGTTGGAATGTGGAATTAAAACAAAATTAAAAAAACCATCGTGTTTACCTTGGCCTTCTCCCCATGAAAAGTTTTCCATAACTTTATCATAAGGAACAACTTTATATACATTAGGGTTTGAGGAAACCAATTCAAAATTCTCTTTTTGTGTTGCATAATATATATTATGATCTGGATTACTCTCTTTAATAAAAGGCAATAAAGAAGTCGAATCTATCACATCAATGTCGTTGCCTGGTAAAACAAAAAGAATTCTTTTTCCTTCATCATCCTTAGATAGAAGTTCACTAAAAGGTATTTGATTGTTTTTAGAATTACTGTCTCTTGCGATTTTGACAAAATAATCGTATACTTGATTTCTGTTTAAGTCGCTGTTCAGTCTTTTTTCCCAATGTAAAATACCGTTTTTTTCTTGAACTTCAGGGTCTTCAACTTTTAACATGTTTTTATATAAATCAATAAGCCAGTCCCTGTCAGAGGCAATTTGCTGCATGGGATAATTAGTGTCTTTATTAATATAAGAAAAGTCAAAATCCCAAGAGCTCTTATCCATTCCATCTAAAATCTCTAAGAATTTACTACAAACCGATTCAATAGAGCAAAAATCAATAACAAAATCTCTAGCTTTTTTACCCATTAGAGCTTTTTCTTTTGAGCTCATAGAGTAAACTTGATTTAGTTTTTGAAATATATCATTAGATGATGTAGAAGCTTTAATGAATTGAGTGCCAGGCTCTCTATATTCATTCCAATCTAAAGGTAGACCTCCACTTTCTTCACTAGAATAATCTTCTCCACATGAATAGTTGGTCACTAAGGTTACTAACTCTGTTAACTTAGCTTCTTGAATAGGTATTTCTTGTCCTCCGCTAGTAAATGGGTGACAATATACATCCATTAAATTATAAATTTCATTTAGTTGTTTTTCAGAAACACCCCTTTGGATTTGGGAGGTTTCCTGTGACTTTTTAGCCCCGCAAAAACGACAGTCTAAGCCTTCTCCAGAAAAAGGTTTTATTTCATATTGCTTACATTTATCGCAATAATATGTAGTTAATATATTTTTAGGGTCTATTGATTTTTCATTAATCAACTTCATAATATCCCAACCTTCTTTCCAGTGGGTATGAAGTAAAAGCTTTGCATTAGAGTCGGGGTTTTTATCTAAAAATATTTTAAAACCTTCAAGTAAATTTGGAACACTTTTTCTAAGTTGATTTCTAAATACAAAACCTATAATGAAGTCTTCTTTTTCAATTTTAAATTTATACCTTAAGTTTTGCCTGGCTTCATCTTCTAATCTATGAAAGTTGGAAGTGTCAATTGGGACTGGTAGCAAATGAACATTATTAAAACCCTGTTTTTCAAAAGCTTTTTTTGCAAAAGAAGCTTGAACAACTATATTCTGTGTGGATTGAGCTGCATTGATATGTTTATCTAAAAGAGGTAAACTATCAACCGGTGTCCATATAATGGAGTTTATTTTATTCCACCAATTTTTATTCCAAAATTTATCTACACCCCATATGTCTTCTATTGCAAGATAAATATCTGGCTTTTGCTCTTTTATTAAGTCGTCTACTTTATAATGTCCATAGCTAGCACTTCTTTGTTTATTGGTGTCAGCTTTAATTTCTTGAACTAAGTTACTCTCAAAAGGTAAAGAGCCATAGGCCCTCCATGGTAAATTATTTAAACACGGATCATTCCATTGTTTCCCGTTTGCAAACTCAATAACTTCATAGTTTTTATTTTTATGTAAGTAGGTTAATAAATGCTTCATGTGTTTACCGAAGCCAGTTTTTACCCTACAGTGGTTACTGTGAAGTACTATTTTCTTTTTTTGTTTTTTTGCCATCAGAAATCGTAATTATCTTCTTTAGGTTTTTGATTTTTGTTTTTGAATGATTGGTTTTCAAAACTTTTTTTAATTATGAATTCACATAAAAATTTTATGCATTGAACCTCACCAGGCTCAAGTGGTATTTTAAAAACTTGATTACCATTCCGGGTGATAACAAGACCAAATGCTGGAAGTGTGACCTTCTCTTCATAAGCTTCTTTAGTTTTTTGGTTAATTTTAGTGTTGGTTATTACCTTGTCCCATGGAGATAATTTGATTTGTGTTTTGTTTTCCTCATAGGCATGATAGGTATTCCACTCATATCTATTTTCTATTGAGCTAATGATAGAACCGCATTCAAAATCATTAAATTTAATTGAAATATTTTTATTTGGATCTTCTTTGCTACCAGAAAAAGAACCTATCTTTTTATTGGAGTCCCAAGAGTGTTGGGCAATTGCATTAATAAATAAAGAATGGCTTCCATCTTTAGGGTTCTCCCCCATATAAAAGCTGAACGCAAAACCATTATTGTTTTTATTTGGTTTGTAAATTTGTATACTCATAAATCTATTTTGACATGTTTGTTTTCGAAAGTTTTAGGATTTTTGTCTGGATGAATAGCTCCGTTACGCTCTTTACTATAACGTTTGTAATAATTTTCTTTTAGTGGATCTACTCCTCCATTCTGGGAGGCTCTTTCCCTCGATAGGTCAGCACTCATATCCATCATGTCTCCAACTTTACCTCTACCTCTTCCAGTTTTTTCTACAAACTTTTTACTATCCCAAGCATCGCTGCTGCCAGTTGCATTTAGCTCTGGAGAATGGTACTCTCTATTCCACTCTAAACCATCTTCATCAATATATTTTTTATCATCGTTCATGTGAAAAAATACATCAATAAATTCACCAGTATTAGGGTTAGAGAAAGTGTAAAATGGCATTAGAAAAAAGTGATTAAAATTTTATCACCAATAACAGTAGTACTAAAGCCTTTTGGGTCTATGGATTTTGCATTAGCGGTGGCTAAAAAATTATTATAATCAGACTCAGTGTTGTCGATAGCGAAAGTAGCTTTTGATAAGTCTTTTTTATAATTAGTTTCAAAAAAATTATCTAAATCTATACAGCCTGGGTTCGATTGAATATAATTAATAATCATTAAATCTATATGAAATCTAAAATTTCTATAACAAACCAATAACCTAGGTTTACAGCCGCAATTTTCATCTGTAAAAAAACTGGTTGCTGGCCCTTCAAGGTCGGGATACTCTTTTACAAACAAGGCATTGAAATCTTTATGATTATGTAATAATTCTAAAAATAATGCAGTCGAGTGGGTACTATATTTTTTTGATATTTCTATATTCATTTTTCAGGAGAATCAAAACTACAAGTAATAACTTGAATCATATCTAGTAAGCTGTCAAAAAACCAACAAAAAGCTGAAACAGCAAATGGATAATAAATTAAAATTGTATTAAAGGATTTTAAATCTAAATAAGTTAAGTAAGACAGAATTAAACCCGCCCAAAAACCAAGACACATGGAACAGGAAAGTAGACCATTTAAAAATTTAGACTTACTTTTTAAGTAGTCTCTTATTGGTTTTAATATCAAACTATCTTTGATTATCCAAACTATCCCCAGGCAAAATATTAAGTTCATTAATTTTTGAGATTACACTTTTCATTTCATCAGCCGATAATTTAATAGAAGAATCATAGTCATCTCTAATTGAGAAAGAATTATCTTTTTCTAGTTTTAACTTAGGACAACAAGGGTTCCACAACATGCAACAAAGGGTTACTTCGTTTTTTTCACTCATTTTTATTTTTAGATTTATCAATTAAAGATTGTACCGCTCCTTCAATAAGAGCTGCTTCTTCTTTTTTCATCTTAACGGAGTTTCCGTAGTCATCTTCTATTGTAACGAGCCCTTCATCGTTAAACTGCACGCTCGGACACCTTTGTTTTCCGCAGCACATGAATACTCGGTTACCTTCTGGTCTTAAGTAATATTCGTTTTTCATTTTTTTAATATTTTTAATATTTGGTTTAATGTTTTTTCGTAAGTGAATTCCTTTTGAAGTTTTAGTCCTTCAGTATTTTTTATATTAACTTTACTTTCTGATAATTCAAATAATTCAATCATTTTTTCATCAGAAATTTTATTCATATTTCCTTGGTTAAAAGCTTGGCCTTTAATGAAGAATGCTTGATCATATATTTCTTGTTGAATCTCGGGTTCAGCAAGAATACAATTTTTTGCGTTTGCCCAATCCTTATGGGATGTGTGATTCATCACTATACTCCATTTACCTATAGCAGTAGAATTAAAAGCTGGAATGTTCCACCCTTCAGCTCCACTCAAGCCTGATAAGTCAATATCAATAGCATTTAAAAACTCATTAACTTCGGAGTTTGTTTTTAAGTGAGGGAGAAAATTAATATTTCCATAAACTTGACCATTAAGGGCTGAAGATATTAATGAATTTAAATTTTCAGGTTTAAAAAAGGGATTATTAATACAACAAGAAAGCTGATACTTGTAGTTGTTTCCGTATTTTTTTGCCCAGTTTTTTATGATTTGGGAAGTATTTTTTCTATTTTCAAATTTACCCATTAAACCAAAATGAATCTTGCCTTCTAGGTATTTCTCTTCATTTGCGAAGAAATCTTCATCAAAACCTATGGGCACATGATGAACGTTTTCACAACCAGCTTCTTTGAAGGCGTCAGCTGCATGTTTACTTGAAAAAATGCATTGGTCCTGCATAGAGCAAATAGATTTTTCAACATCAGTAGGCTGATCACATTCGTAAAAAGTAAATAAAGTTTGATGAGAGCCTACTCTGGATTCTGATCCATTCAAATGCCATTGACTAAGTGAGGGCATATCTTTATCCACATTTTGAAACCTTTTTTGAGCTGAATCGACCACCCAGTTTTTAAAGCTTTCATCGATTTTATCAAAAGATTCAAAGTTAAGCTGTTCTCCGTGAGGGAAGAACGCTATTTCTATTCCTTTTTTATAAATAGCTTTAAGCAAATTTATACTAACGTTTCCAAAACTTAGCGGGTTTACCGCTCCTCTGTATATCATTTTTTCCATATCTTAAAAAGGTATATCGTCTATATCAATATCATCATCGTCACTGACTTGATTTTCTAATATTTCTTCGCTTTTATTCTTGTTCTCGTTTGGTTTATCTTGGCTTACTTCATCTGAACCAAGGAAATAAACTTTATCTGCAGAGCAAAGAATTTTGTTAAATTTTTGACCATTCTTCTCCCAAGAATTTAGTTTTAGCTTTCCCTCTATTGCTACTTTTTTTCCTTTTGATAAAAACTTAGTGCAGTTTTCAGCTTGTTTGCTCCAGCACTCAACATCAATATAAAATGTGTTTTGCTTTTTTTGATTATTTTGATAATAATACTCATTAATAGCTATGGAGAAATTACAAACTCTTGTTTCTCCTAGCTCTTTACATACGGGATCTTGTGTTAGGTTTCCTATTGCTGTATATCTATTCATAATTATTTATTTTATTTTATTTTTTATTTTCTTTATTGCTGCATCATGTATGTTGATACAGCCTTGTATGCTCATGCCTAATTCTTTGCTTATATTTTTCCATGGCATAACTGAGTTGTTTTTTCCAACAACATATCTCAAGTAAAATATCCTTTCTATCCTTGAGTCTCTCTCGGACTTTGTTAAGTCTAATACCTCATTAAATATATCATTTGATTCTTTTTTTTGAGCTAAATGTTCTGATTGGTTATTATTGAAATAATCAATTAAGTTTTCTTCTACTGAAATGGTTGCCCTTCTTTTAATTTTGTTACATAGATTTAAACATCTCCATTTAATTTCGTTACCTAAGTAAGTGGAAAACTTAGCTCCTTTTGTTGAGTCGTATTTTAAAGCTGCATTATATATTTGAAAATCTTTTTCGTTGATTAATTCCTGTCTTAAAGATTGATGTTTTTTTACACAAATATAACTGTTTACCATATCTATGCATAAACCTGAATGTCTTTCAATTAAAATTTTTAAGCATTTTTCTGTGTCTTTATTTTTTTTTATAAAATTAATTAAATCTTCGTCTTTTATTGTTTTATAGTTTTTCATTGTCCAGTGCTGCCAAAACCGCCAACTCCCCTCTCTGTTGTATTGATTTCATTTACATACTCTATATTAATAGGGTTATGTTTGCAAGGTATAAGTTGTGCTATTTTATCTCCTTTTTGATAAATTCTTTGAGGGTTTACTGAAGAGACAATGCCTTTTGCATTTCTACCTCTAAAAGTTTTTCCTTCTACAATCTTCATATCTTCTGGTTGAATAATGTATTTAAAGCAAACTTTTATATTGCCCCTGTATCCAGAATCTATTACTCCTACAGAATTAGCTAGAGACAAATTTGTTTTAATTATACTTGACCTTGGATAAAGAAGCATGTAAAATTCGTAAATTGAATTCTTTTTTTCTGGCTCTATGACTATTTCTGTATCATATTCAATGTGAGATATTGCTGTGTAATACAAACCTTGATATACTGCACCAACAACTCTAGGAGAGCTAACTGCAACTATGTCATATCCAGCATCTCCATTATTGGGAGGCTTATTTATTATTCCTTTATTTTTTAATATGTTAAGATTCATTTATGTGTTGTGATATTTTTAAAAATTCATTAGCCATATCTGACATACCAATTTCATTGAAAATTTCATAAGAATGAAAAAAGGAACAAGAACTATAATCTTCGTTTGTTTGTAAATCTTTATCATTTACAATAATACTTAATGAAATCATGAAATTTTTCCCTTTCCTAGCTAGCATTAGTAATAATGCTGATATTGCAGCTGACTTGTGTGATATTTCGTCTACTTCTACCTCCCAGTCAGCCGAAGATACAATAAAATTTTTGAGTTGGTTTTTTTTCATTGTGGTTATATTAACATTTTTAAAAATCAAAGTCAAGGATTAAAATAAAATACTTCGTATTTTAAATATTATATTTATTTTAATTATAAATTATTAAGAATAGACATTTATATGTCTTATCTATATTATATATATAACTATTATATATAAGTAATATTATTAGTCAATAAAAAAATGCGCATTTCCATTTTTAGTTTATTTAGAGATTCAGAGGATTATATATATGATTGCTTTGATAGGTTTGAGAAGATGGAATCATGCACTAATGCTTCTTTTGAATATTATTTTTATGAGAACGATTCAAAAGATAATACAGCCTCAATTCTTCAAGAATGGATTAAAAACAAAAAAGGGAAAGTTAAATGCGAAAATATTAACGAAAAAGCTTACGGATCAACTATGGAGGGAGCTAGAGTAATTAAGCTAGCAAAACTTAGAAATAAAATGGCAGACTTAGCAAAGCCTGTTGACACTGATTTTACAGTTGTTTTAGATAGCGATGTAATCTTTGAACCTAACATAATCAATCAATATTTAGAATATTCGGAATTAGATTTTTCCATGCTCACACCCAACATTAGACAAAATGTTCCTTGCAAAATGGGGTCAGGGGATGATAGTTCATATTATGACAGTTGGAGCCTGTTTGATCATGATAAAAATTGGTGCATGACCTGGAGCTCTAACCCTTTTTATAGAGCTCAAGACAGAAAAGATTTTAATGACAATAAACCCATTGATGTTTACAGGTCATTCGGTGGATTCGTTTTTTTAAAAAGTGAATATTTTAATCAAGTAAAATGGTTTTCTAATGGAGAATTAGAACATTGGTATTTCTGTGATGAGTTAAGAAAGTTTGCTCCTATATATTTTATACCCTCCATACAACCCAGGGTACACATAGACCAAACCCAATGGAGTCACGAAGATAGAGTGATTAATCGTCAAAAATACATGCTTGAAAGTAAGTGGAATAGATTTTTATTGAAAGCTCAGCAAAGGCAAACATAATATATCTGTGAACTTTACAATTACATATGCAATTACAGCTTGCAATGAGCATTTAGAACTCAACAAACTTCTAAGTTTCATCTCTAAACATAAAAGAGCTTGTGATGAGATTATAGTTCAAGTAGACTCCGATAACGTTACCCAACAAGTAATTGAAGTAATAAAAGATTATAATTTAAAAGTTAATGAATTTAACTTAAATAATCATTTTGCAAACTTTAAAAATAATTTAAAAAAAATATCAAAGGGAGATTATATTTTTCAAATTGATGCGGATGAAATGCCTTCAATTGAAATTGTTTCTAACCTTCATAAAATAATTGAATCCAATATTGATGTAGATCTTTTTTTAGTTCCAAGAATTAATACTGTCGAAGGCTTAACCGAACAACATGTACAAAAGTGGAATTGGCGCTTAAATGAAAACAAATGGATCAATTGGCCAGACTATCAGTACAGAATTTTTAAAAATTATTTTAATATAAAATGGAAAAATAAAGTTCATGAATATATCAGCGGAGCTAACAAAGCAATCAAGCTTCCTGAAAGTCCCCGCTATGCTATTGTTCATGCTAAAAACATAGTTAAACAAGAAAAACAAAATTCTTTATACGATAAACTTGTGTAATAATTAAAATTAAAATGAATAAAATAGGAGTAATAGGTAACGGCTTCGTAGGCAGCGCTGTCGCAGAAGGTTTTAAGCATTATGCGGATGTTAAAGTTTATGACTCTAACCCCAATAAAAGTCCAGACAATTTCCAAGACGTTTTGCAACAGGAGTATATTTTTATATGCGTTCCTACCCCGATGTCTAAAGTTGACGGTAAATGCGACATGAGCTATATTTATGATGTTTTCGATAAGGTTAAACATTTAATCACTGAATCTATTTTTATTATTAAATCTACCGTGCCTGTTGGTACAACTTCACAACTGAAGTCTAAATACCCTAACTTACACATCATACATTCACCCGAATTTCTTACAGCTAGAACAGCAAAGATAGATTTCATTACACCATCCAGAGTAATCGTAGGGTATCCAAAAGAATTTTATTCTAAAATGCATTTAATACCAAGTAAGGTTTTGGATTTATTTAGAGATAGACTACCTGGTACCAATTGTTTATTGATGACTTCAGAAGAATCTGAACTCGCTAAATATTCAGCCAATTGTTTCTTTGCTACTAAAATTAGTTTTTTTAATGAAATTAAAATGCTATCTGATGCTTTTGATTGCGACTTCAATACATTACTCGATGGAGTTTTAAGTGACGGCAGAATTGCATTAAGTCACTACCAAGTTCCTGGCCATGATGGCGAGCCAGGTTTTGGCGGAACATGTTTCCCTAAAGATATAAATTCATTAATCTATACAATGAAAGAAAAAGGTATACAACCTAATGTTTTAGAAGGAGCATGGAAAACTAATATTAAACTAAGGCCAGAATTTAATAAAGAAAAATTCGATCCAATTAACGGAACCGATACTTCTGGCTGTGGGCATGATCATATATGACACATATGAAAGACTTTAAACAAGACTTTAAAAAACTTTTTAAAAAATTTCAAAATTCAGAAAATTTTGCTTTCTCTCGTTTCTCAGACGGTGAGTTAAGAATAATGGAGAACAGTGAACTAAAATTAGCTGACGGCTATGCAAAAGAAACTCACAAACATTTTATTCCATCAGAGCATGCCTTCTACAGGGAAAAGCTTATGGATGCATATAGATTTAAAAAACACAATTACTATGTAGGATTAAGTTGCCGATGCTGTGTTGGGAATAAAGATTTTAACCAAATGTTACAATGGTACGAGGGGGACACTTCTAGTGAATTTTTAACTTGGTCGAATTTAATGCTTAACGGAAATTACCCTGATTACCTAAGTTCCTTCGTTCCCGAATATTCTAATAAAAAAATTGTTATAATTTGTAATAAAAATGCAAAAATTAATAAACTACCTTTTTCTGTTGAAAAAGACTTTAGAGTAGGTTATAATTGTTTCATTAATAATTACTCAATAATTGAAGAAATTAAAAATTGGATAGATCAAAATAATATTAGTGGTTATGTATTTTTATTTTCCGCATCCTCACTAAGCAATTTATTAATACATCAACTTTACAAACACCGTGACACCAATACATATATTGACATTGGTACGACTTTGAATCGTTTTCTTGGCATAGACGGTAAGAGAGGATATTTAACTGGGAGAAACAGGAAAATTTGTATATGGTAGTTAAGCTAGTAGATTGCTCCCCAGAATATTGGGATTTTGTTAGAAATTTAAGAATGAATAAAAGTGTTGCAAGCGGATTTATAGAAGAAGTAAATATTTCAAAATCTATGCAACAAAAATATATGAAAATTTATTCCGATAATTTCAAAATCGCTCTGGCAGATAATTCTCCAGTAGGATATATTGGAGTTATTGATAATGATATTAGGGTATGCACTTCCCCTAATTATCAAGGTCAAGGTATTGGAAAATTTATGGTTAATGAATGCATGAAAATTTGGCCTAATGCGTTCGCAAAAATAAAAATCGACAATAATGCGAGTTTAAAACTTTTTGAATCTTGTGGTTTTACTACAAAGTTTTACATTCTAACAAAAGATTAATGAAACATAGTCCATATAAAATCGTTAGTATGTTTGAAGATGAAATAGCTTCTTACACAAATGCCCCTTATGCAATTTCTGTAGATAGTTGTACAAATGCCTTATTTTTAATCTGCAAATACCTCGAAGTTAAAGAAGTTACAATTCCTTGCAAGACTTATCTATCCGTACCTCAATCAATCATACATTCAGGGGGAAATGTAATTTTTGATAAAACACCTCAAACTAATCACTGGAAAGGCATATACCAATTAAAACCCTACCCTATCTATGATTCAGCCAAAAGGTTTACATCAAATATGTATATACCCCAAAGCTATATGGCATTATCTTTTCACATCAAGAAGCAGTTACCAATAGGTAAAGGAGGCATGATATTAACTGACAATAAAAAAGCTTGCGAGTGGTTCAAGAAAGCAAGGTATGAAGGTAGAAGTGAAAAATATTATAAAGATGATGATATTGATTTTTGCGGATGGAATATGTATATGACTCCTGAACAAGCGTCCAAAGGCTTATCTTTAATGCAAAATTATCCAGAACATAATAAAGACCTAGATGAACTTAATGGATATAGAGATCTAACTGAGTTCACAGTATTTAAAAATAGCAAAACAATAGAATTATGATACAAATTAAAAAAAATCAATTATATCTCGTAACGGGTGGAGGTGGTTTTTTGGGACAACCATTAGTAAAACATTTAATAAGTAAAGGCGCAAGAGTTAGAATTATAGGTAGAGATGAGGGTACTTTAGTAAAAATGAAAGAATCCCACCCAAATATAGAAATCCACCCAGGTGATATTTCAGATCTATTTGAAGTACAGCAGTCAATGCGAGATGTAAATGGTGTATTTCATTTAGCTGCATCAAAACATGTTGGGTTAGCTGAAACCTTTGTTCGTGAAAATATAAAAAGCAATACGATTGGTGCGCTTAACATATATGAACAATCATTAAAGCAAGACTTAGATTTTATCCTATCTATTTCTACTGATAAAGCAGCACAAGTTGTTGGTGTATATGGGGCCACTAAATTACTAATGGAACGATTATCAAAACAATATCAGAATTTGAATCCAAATTGTCAATATCGTATCGTAAGGTATGGTAACGTATTGTATTCAACTGGTTCAGTATTATGTAAATGGAAAGATTTAATAGAACAAGGTAAAGAATTGATTGTAACTGAACCCGAAGCTACAAGATTCTTTTGGACCGTGGAACAAGCTATTGATTTAATTTTAGATTGTATGGAAAATGCAACTGACAGTACACCCTATTGCCCAACTATGAAATCAATGAGTATCAAAAGTTTATTGGCAGCCATGGTTGAAAAATATGGAAATTCTAATTGGGAAAATTATACAATCAAAATCATAGGATTACAAACAGGTGAAAATTTACATGAAA
>Ga0181607_10002942_pt1 | contig 14957 bp, 16 predicted proteins | sample 041ome_9_FD_132420 | JGI IMG/M metagenome (GOLD analysis project Ga0181607, IMG submission 132420) | Coastal salt marsh microbial communities from the Groves Creek Marsh, Skidaway Island, Georgia - 041413US metaG (megahit assembly) | ecosystem: Environmental > Aquatic > Marine > Intertidal zone...
AATATTTAAAAAACATGTATATTTTATAAAAAAACAGGGGCAATCAAGGAAGAACCCAACGAAAAGTAAATTTTCTTTAGACAGGTAGACCCTTTAGCCTAGCTTGCGCAGTCCGGACAGTTTCCGAAAAGCTCCATAACATGAGTCAGATTAGTATAGCCGAATGATCGACCGACTTTTTCGAGCTCATCGCCCATACAAACATCAACCCGCTCAGTCCGTCCGCATAAACGACAGGTTAAATGATGGTGATGATCATGACCGTGAGATAGACAATACACCTTGGTTCCATTTTCACGCACTCCCAGTTGCAACACTCCAATCTTTTCGAATTGTTCCAGGGAACGGTAAACTGTAACCAAATCACAAGTGCCTTTGACTAGTTGGGCGTGGGTCTCTTCAGCAGACAGTGGATTATCCGCATCCGCCAATGTGCACAGCATGGCTTTTCTTTGCTTGGTTACCCTTAAACCAGCCTCGCTAAGATGAATTAAAGTTTTTTCTACTAAAGATTCTGTCATACGCTGAAAGTATGTTTTTCCCATTTTAGCTCAACGGCAAGCAGGAATCTATTTGGCTGATTGCCATCTTCCCAACCTTCGTGCAATAGGTTCATTGTGATACCTTTACTTTTAGATAAGTCTTTTGAACAATGGGATATGGGCAAAGTACCTTCCTACCGTTTAGAGCAGGTTAGAAAATGGGTCTTCGAGCATGGATGCTTGGATTGGTCCAAGATGACCAACCTACCCCAGTCCCTCACGGATGAGATCTCACAAAATTTTGACTTAGTGCCCATGGAACTTTTACGTACCCAGGGGTCGTCCGACACCACTCAGAAACTTCTTTGGAAACTTCGGGACAAACAATTAATTGAAAGCGTATTAATTCCAGCTACAGAAGGGACCAAGGGAGTCCGGTCTTCGCGATTAACCCTTTGTGTATCCACTCAGGTAGGATGTGCCATTGGTTGTAAATTTTGTGCCAGTGGACTGGATGGTCTCAAGCGCAACTTAACTACAGGTGAAATCGTTGGCCAAATCCTCTTGGCAAGAAATGAAGCAAACCGAAGAATTGACAACCTTGTCTTCATGGGTATGGGAGAGCCCCTCGCCAATTTACCTGCCCTCCTGCCTGCCTTGGACCAAATCCTTTCCCCTAAAGGGCTCGGTATTGGTGCCCGGCACTTAACCCTGTCAACCAGCGGGTTAGCTCCCAAGATTTTAGAACTCGCGAAATATCCTGCCCAGATAAGACTGGCGATCTCCCTGCACGGCGGAGATGACGAAACCCGTCAAAAAATCATGCCCATCAATGAGCGTTTTCCTTTGGATGAGCTCCTTAGTGCCTGTGAGCGTTTTATCGAGGAACGCAAAAAGATGATCACCCTCGAATATATCTTGATCGATGGAGTTAACGACGACTTGGAGCAAGCGGAACTGTTGGCCGCCCATGCCAAACGATTACATGCCAAGATTAACCTTATTCCCTACAACCGTGTGGAAGGGCTCCCCTGGGAAAGGCCCCCACTCGACCGCATCAAATTGTTTTACAACCGGGTAAAGGATGCAAACCCTCCACGGGTTACCCTGCGCATGGAGAAAGGACACGATATCGATGCCGCCTGTGGCCAACTTCGATTGAGAGAAATGAATCAGCTCCAAACTAGCTACTGAGTTTTTCCCTGCTATTTACAGAAGCTGCAGTTTACAGAGAAGTATTAATAAACAACTAACTAAAATTAACATTTGACTCTACAATTCCGTTGTTCATGAAGTTTAATATGAAATATATATCTATTGTAATAATGGTTTCATTGTGTAGTTGTGCCAAAAACTCTCAAGATATTGTAAACGACGGTAGACCCATGGGTGTATTTGAGCCCAAAAGGGACTATGTAGTCGATATTCCTATGGGGAGCACAAAAGTTACTGGTAAGTCCTCGGGGATGGAAATTCTAGGCATTTTTACAATTGGCGCCAGCGAGACTGCCGAAGGAGTAGATATATCCGGTCGAGGAGACAGCACACTTCGAAACAACTCTGCAGGCGGTGCTGTGTTTAACCCAGTTGCAGCTTTGGGACCTGCACTTGCCCTGATCCCTAAATCCTCTAAAGAAAAGTTTAAGTCGGCAGCTTTGCGTGATGCTTGCGAAAATAATAATTGTGATGTTTTGGGTTACACAATGTACAATGTGAATGAGAAAAACTACTGGCTCTTCAAAACATATGATGTACAGGTTTCGGGGTTCCCAGGAAGGGTCGAAAGTTTAGAAAATGTTAATCGTATATATAGACCTACTGACTCCTATTGGCGTTCCTCTGTAATCTCTCCTTACATACAAAACAAGTAGAATTTTCTAAACTTCAGCCTCACTCCTTATAGTTTAGGAGAGCAACATTTCTTATGATACCCGTTGTATCATAAGTTGAGAAACCCAACGGAGCAGACAATTCGATTTCCCCGCTCCGCATTGTAATCGCACGGTCCTTCACTTTGCAATCAATCAGTTTCTCCTCATCAACCCAAAACCTGAAATGTTCGGTGTTAACCAAGAGGCGACATGCATACCACCGATTAGAATGAAAGCGGTGGGCCGTTGCGGTTTCGTTTTCTGAGGCATCAAAACCATCCACGCAGGAAATTCCCACAAGAGCACCGCCCCATCCCCCTAAAATTAAGGTCGCATGATTTCTTAAAAAAGGGAATGTCAACGAACCAAAGAAGTCAGAACCCATCTCTTTCTTCGCCTCCCACCTTATTTCATAGTTGTTTCGAGGAAGTTCGTGTCCCACCCAGTGGATTCCGGTAAGTGCAACCCCAAACTCTAGCCTCACACTACCATTCCCATCGAGGCTGACTTCGCCCCGTCCCGCATAATCGGTAATGGACCAATTCTTTAGGCTCTTTCCATCGAAAAGTATGGTTTCATTGATTTCATTGCCGATGGCAGAATGGAAGCTGAATATTGAAATATGAGCTACCCATGTTAAAACGATAACTGTCTGCTTGACTGGCATGAATAGAAAGGACCCCGAATGATCCAGATGAATCCTCACCTTGGTCTCTCGATCACCTCAATCTCGTACCCCTCCGGAGCATCCACAAAGGCAAAAATAGAGCCCGACGAGCTTTCTGTGGGCCCATCGCTTAAAGGCACTCCGATTTGATCAAGGTGCACCTGGAACGCCTCCATGCTTTCAACCTCAAAAGCTAAATGCATCAAATCTTCCTGAACCTTGACCGGACCGGAGCGTGGGAAGTATGTAATTTCAATTTCTTCGTCACTGTTAGGCACGGACAAAAATGCAAGTTTTGATCCACGGGGCGATTCATGCCTGCGTGTGACTTCTAAACCAAAAACACGCTGATAAAATTCGAGGGTATGTTCGAGATCATTAACCCGCATGCGGGTGTGCAAAAATTTTTTAACCAATTCGGGCATCTCAGTAATACGAGGAGTGAGGTCGCCAGACTCTAGTTGAATGCAAATGTAACTTTAAAGACCTTGGCTTCCGCACAAGCATTGAGCACGCTAATCGCTGCCTGATGTTCAGCAATTCCAGAGGAGGCGATTTCAACTTTCAGTTCGGCTTCCTCTTTGGACTTAGCACCGCTATTGATGAGTTGATCACGCATCGATTTCTGGGTTTTCAAATTTCCGACCAAATCTGGCATCTCCAAATCAATACCATCTTCAATCATGGAACCGTTAAGATAGACCTCTCCATCATCACCTATGCGCACCTTCAACATCTCCATAGGAGTAATATCGCTACTGGAAGCTTTTCCAGGAAGCTGGATGGATAATTCCGCCTCAGGCTCTTTAATCATGGTGGTAACCATGAAATAGATGAGCAAAAGGAAGGTCACATCGATCATTGGAGTCAAATCGACCTCATCAACATCGTCCAATATTTTCTTAAAGGTGTCCATTGATTAAACAGAAGAATTACCTGCCGCTCTTGAATGTGGCAAAGATCACATCTGCCTGCCCACCATTACCGATTTCTTTGAGAGCATCTTGAACGACGGCATGGGTAACCTGGGGGTGCACCCGTAAAAACACTTTCCATTCAGGGTTTCTTTTAACTGCAGTTGAAATCTGCGAAATGTCGATTTCCTGTTCCCCCCAATAAAATCTCTGTCCTGCCGGCGTCTCATCAATGCTAATAATGGTACGGGTTGGAGGCTCTTCCTTCACCGAGGAATTACCGGCAATCGGCAAGCCGGACAATTCAATATACTGTTCAGAAAGTCTTTGTGCGACCACCATGAAAAATACGATCAGGAGGAAAACCACATCGATCATAGGAGTCAAGTCAGGGGACTCATTCGAATTTGGCACTTCAAATTTTGCCATGGGAGTGAGCGGTTTGGATTTTTTCTCTTAGCCTGCGAAAATATCCATCAGGTAGCAGCTTCTTCCTCGTATCCACCCTCTTCGTAATACTCTTCTCCGCCTGCTTCCCCTTCTTCAGCAAATCCTCCACGGGCGGCACGAACCAAGGTAAAAACCATGGATCCAGTCACTTGATTCACCTCGGCAACGATATTACCAAATTTTGTTTTAAAGAGGAAATAAGCCACAAGGCATGGTATGGCAACCACCAGACCTGCGGCAGTTGTCCAAAGTGCACTACCAATGTTGCCCGCCATTTGCTTGCTCGCTTCACCCCCCATGCCCTGAGAGGTCAAAACTGCAAAGGCTCCAATCATACCGACAACCGTGCCCAACAGACCAATCATCGGAGCAATGGAACCGACCGTGTTAAGCATGTTAATCCAAGTAAAGGGTTTGGCCAACTCAAGGCCCGAGTTCTCATCCAATCCTTTCTCAATAGATTCAATGTCAAGTTCATCGTCTTGAATGCGCTCCAAGCCTCCTTTAAGGATGGAGGTAACAGGAAGTTTGTACTGGTCACACAATGCCTTCGCTCCTTCGATGTTTAGGTTCTGTATCTCCTGCATGATAGGCTCGATGACATCATCCTTTATAAAAGCCTTCCGGCGGACGGCGATACTGTTGAAGATAATCAGAGTGATGCCTGCGAGAATGAGAATGAGGAAGACAATGAAAAAAGTTGCCCCAAGGTTGTTCCATGCTTGTGCGAAAAGATTGGTATCCTGAGCCATAGCCTGGCTAACAAACATTCCCGGCGACAGGAAAAGGTAGGTTACAATAAAGAGTGAGGGAATGCGGAGCTTACCAAGTTTCATAATTTATAATTTGTCGATATGAGTAAGAAAAGTGTGAAATATTGACTAGGTCAATGAGGATTTGATCATGACTGAGGGAGGGCGTCCAACCTTGCCTGGCTCATTTTCTCCCACTTTGTCTCTTTAAAAAAGACCACGACTTGATTATAAACATTCATGGCAGCCTCATTGAGATCAAGTTTTTCGTAGGCATCTCCAGCCATCATTAGAGACTCGGGTAACCAATCAAGCCCTATTCTCGCATTGACAATGCCCTCGGTCACCTCGAGCACAGATTGTCGGTAATATTCGGAAGCTTTCAACTCTTCGCCCGCGTCTTCATAGCGACGGGCATATTGAATGCGGATGAGAGAACGGATTAGCTTGTAAAGGGAAAACTCATTGCTTTGCCTGCTTGGAGGATTCTCGTCTAACTTCTTCAATCCCTGCACTGCAGAGTTAAACATCTTACCAGCCGCTTCCCCGTAGCGCTTATCTTTTTTGGCTGCCGGCGCATACATTTCGTATAACTTGATGTAGCAATAGATTGGCCAGATTTCTAGAATTTTACTGTAAGGACTATCAGGAGACTTATTTACGATAGGAGTAAGCCGGGCATATTCAGTGATTGCCTCCGTGTACAGCCCCTGTTGCCTGAGAGAATCTGCCAGTTTGAGATACGCTTCATGATCGCCACTGTTATCTCTAATGGTAACCCTTTGCAAAAGAGCACGGGAGGACTTTGCGGAAGACGCATTTACTGCAATCATTTTTGCGCACAATTCAAGGGCTGATTCAGAAAATTCGCGAAAACCAAAAACATCCAGCTTGGAAAGATTTAACCTCGAAAGCACATAAAAAGCCTCCGCAAATTGCCCCATCCCCAGAAGTCCTCTGATGTAAGTTAGGCAGTCATCATGAATAGGGAGGTATTCATAAGGAATATCAAGGAATAGCATCGCTTTGTAAACCTCCGGACGCAGGGCATCAAGAACTCTGGGGTCATACTGTTCATTGGAGAGATATTTCAGGTATGCCTTCGCTGCTTTGGGCCAGTCGAATTCAAAGCGGGCAATATTTTGACGATTGAGATCACGAAGTTCCATTTCGATCCTTCCACCCCCCTGAAACTTAGCAAAAATGATTCCTTTCTGCGGGTCAACCCCGAGTAACTCCATAGGCTTGACCGCCAAACCGGAAGTGTAATGAGCCTTGACGGGAATGGGTCCTGCGAATTTGCGAAAGTAATCCTCGTTGGCATAACCAGCAGAAACTAAGCAGGAAAATATAGCGATTATCTGGGGAAATTTCATTTTAGGAACTTTCTTTGCCAATCGGTGTATTGTTTTTCAATCATCGATACCTGATCCGCCTGCCCCGCCTGCTCGTAACAACGGATTGCCTGCTCAAAAGATTTAGGTGCCCACTTTAGGGCACTGGGGAAGTTAAGCGTTGTCTCGAGAAAGAGAAAGGCTGCACCAGCATAATCCTTTTGTGCCTTCATACACTCCCCCATCATGAATGCAGATTCAGCTCTCATTTCCAAGCTAGCTTCAGTATCACCTCTAACTTCTTCAAAAGAACTTCTTGAGCGTTGATATGACTCCGGATCTTTCTCTGCCTCGGCCACTTCAAACCAAGCATGGCCACGGCGTATTCTGGCATCATTTGCTTGAGGGTGCCAGGTGGAGTTGGTAAGGGCAGAATCAAAACTACTCGCGGCCGATAGGTAGTCCCTTTCTTTCTCTTTGGCTTTTCCAATCAGATAATGGGCATCAAAAAGGAAATCTCCGCCGGAGTCGCCATAGAGTTCAACCAGCCTTTCCATGGCGGAAATTGCATCTCCAAGGGAATTTTGGGCGAGCATTTTCTCGGCCATCCAAACCAGTACACCAGCACTCGCAGCAGGGAAATCACTGCTTTGCGGATTATAATCACCGCCGGCCCGGGAACCCACCCTGTCCAAATTAGCACGCATTCTGAGTTCCAAAGTCTTCTGGCCAGAACCCACCGCATCTTCAAGCAGGCGGGCAAACGCCTTTTGCGGGGACAATTCCGAAGGGAAGTTGTCGTTATATTCTTTGTATTTCTTGAGATATCCCTGAAACTTAGCCGCGTAGTCTGGGTTGATGAAGATCGCCCCCCTAAATTTAACAACATCCGAGTAGATCTTCGGATCCATCCCATTGTACTCGGTACTTAAAAGAGCAAGTACCTTCCTTCGATCTTTGACTATTTCCTCAATGGTGCCGGAAATTTCCTCTTCAATGCCTTTACGATTTCTAAAAGTGAAGGATACTGGCTCTGCAGGATTTTGCAGTTTTTGGAGGAGGTCCAATGTCAGACCAAACAGGTCTTCATATTGTTTGTACTTATCGCAGTACTTTTTCAGAATTGCATCGATTCCAACACTGGTGGGGTCATTGCCGAACTTTTTAATATCCTCAAAATAGAGGTTGAGCATCTTGGAAGGCTTACCTTGTTTTTCCAGAGCAAATCCGATTTTTTCGGTAGCTTGGGCAATCTGAGCTCCTTCCATTGAGCCAAACTTATCCACATAACTTTGGTAAATCTGCTCGAGATTTTTGTAGGAACTCGATTCAGCCACATCGTACAATTCTCCAAAATCAAGGGATCCATCCGTGCTCAGGTCGTAGGTTTCAAAACTGGAAAAGTCCGGAAACTTAGATTGGATTGCAGCGAACTCGTCCTTGGAAATAACTTCATCCTCGTCCTTATCAAATGTAAAAAAGTAGTTGAGCAAGCCCTCCGGGTTTTCCGCGACCCTCTCGACGAGTCCACCCTCGTTAAATGTGGAATCGGAGATCAGTCCGATCTCTCTGGATTTCTCTCTCACCATTGCATAATTTTTACGCGCCTGCTTTATCTGCTCAAAAGAGGGCTGGCTGTCAGGGCTCACCCCGCTGATGGCAAGGTCACCGAGGCCGAGATATGCTTCAGCAATCATTTTGTCGTCCGGGAAAAGGGTAACAAATTGTTGATAGAGGCGAATGGCATTTTCATTATCCTCAGAACCCTGATAAGCCACGGCCAAGCGAAACATTGCCTGCTTGGTGTATTCCTCATCAGGTGCATGCCTTGCCCTGCCCCCCCCCGACCACGGATCAAGCAGTTTTTCACCTCCGGTCGAGATAACGCGGCCCCCACCCAACTTGGTGGAAATTTTCCAATTTGATCCGTTGGACCACATAAAGTATCCCTTACCGTTGGAGTAAACAGGCTTGTTGTTAAGTTGGGATGCAACCTGCTTTCCTCCGCTTTCTTCATAAATCGGCAGAAAGATACCGTTCGGGTTCGGTGCATCCTCTTTCTTTTTCGGAGAGGGCGGGGCAACTGGAGTTAGCGGTTCTTCGATCGCTTCGGTCAAGGGGCTTTCATCTGAAACAGCTCCATCTGCTGAATCCTCTTCAGCAGGAATTGCCGTTTCTTCTTTGGAATCCTCTCCTCCGCAACCACTAAAAAAAACGAAGGCCGCTGATAACAAGAGTAAGAAAAGCATTCTATTCTGAAAAACGTTCTCTGCGAAAAAGTTCCGATTTGCCATAGCAATCATCGATTAGTACTCACTCAATGCGGCCTCATCGAGTGGCAAGTCCTCGATACTCACCCCTACGATCGAACCAAGCAATGGCTTAGCTTGGTCGAAATTTCCCGTCGCCAGAAGAGCCAGGCCACTCATGTAGCTTGCTGTTGCCATCGCGGCAGTTCCACGAAGAGCAGTGTTGTTGATGAAACCAGCTTGTGGGTCCATCGAGCCGTTTTTCAGGCCCGCAAATTTCTCCAGCAATGATTCAAATTGCCGCCGCTTGAAAAATTCTGCCCCCATCATAGCAATGAATTCCCGAGCGTATTTATGGTCGGGCATGAGACCGACGAAATCATCGCAAAGCTGAAAAAAGCGTTCATAATACTCTTGAGCTGTCTGCTTGGCTAGAGCTGCTTTTTCCTTATCGACCGTGGAGAGGGATGTTTGCAGTTCTTCAACTATTTTGAGTTGGTTTTGTGCTTCCTGCCTGTAGGCATTGGCCATGATAAAAGTAACATCGGGACGGAATGCGAGCAGTTGTTTGTTGGCAAGGTATTCTTCGCCTAGCTCGATTGATTTTTCACGGAACTTCACCGTATTTGCAGAAGCAAATGCAGCGTAGAGAAAATTCTCCACCATTTCGTGCTTGGGGAAATCTTTGTAGAGCCAATAAAAACCCCAAAAAGACTCCCACTCCCTTTTAGTAATTTGAAAGTTATCCGCTTTACGCCATCGCAGAACCGTCGTGAATGATGGGGTATTCTTGGCCAGTTTCAAGTGACTACGGGCACTTGTAGCTTTCATTGCCAAATCGTTTTGAATATTTTTCAGAGCCGTTTTTCGGCGGGGTGGAATTCTGGGGCCTTGGGTGACCATAAAAGACTCAAGTCGATCGATTTCATTTTGCAGTCTCTGTTCCCTGGTCGTGTAAAAACCGACAATCTCCTCGGTGGTCATGGTCAGCGCATAGAGCAAGGATGCCTCCACATGCCTCTCCTCCTCCTTGAGGATTTCGGCACCTTGCATCAGGTTGACATTAAGGCGAAGGTCAAATCGTGCAGGGGTATCTCCCGACAAACGGGGAAGTAATGGGAAAATTTCATTGATCCGGCGATTTTGAACAAACATTTCTGCCATGCAGGAAACCGCATAAGCAGCCCGGTCTTCGTCCTTGGCCGCATCGGCATATTTGAGCAGCTCCCGGAACGCACTCTCCCCTTTTGCCCAATTCTGGGTAATATGATAGCATTGAGCTCTGCCGTGATAAAGATTCATCAGCTCACTTCTTTTAACAATTTTTTTCTTGAAGGGCTGGTTCTCATCAAGCAAGGCTTCGATCACCGCAGCCGCCTCCGGCCAATTTTGCAGGGCCCGCAAGCAGGTGGTTCTTTGTTGCATCGCGGAAACCGCATTTTCGTTTTGCGGGTACTTCTCAGCAAACTTCCCAAAGGCATCGGCCGCTTTCTGCATGTTGGACATGTCACCGGTTTTGCCAAAGTTCTGCAGGTAGCCAACCCCGCGGACGAATCCAAACTGCTCGAGGATTTTTTCCACTTCTGGGTTGCCTTCCCCGGCAAATCTTATCTCAAGCTGGTCAAGGTAAGGTGCCGCCGAAGCATAATCTCCCGAGCCAATCAGTTCCTGAGCCTCACTCATCACTTGGCGCATAGGCATGTCCGCAGGGTTTTGCCCGATCAGCGGTATTGCCACTACAAGGGGTAGGAATTTGCGGAAAACCAAGGGCTTAAGAAGATTGAACATTGAGGGATAGAGAGAATCTACCCGGATAAAAGAGAGTGGCTTAATTTCCCGCAAGCATTTTCTTGGAATCTCCTCTTTCTTGCATGAGAACTTTGACATCTTCCCCGCAAGCAGAAAACAAGATTCGTAATTGCCTCGATAGTAACACTGCAACTCCTCTCCTTTTGCTTGCCTATTTTGAGCACCTATTTCCTATGTAGTTTGTATATTTTATGGAAGCCAACAAGCAATCAGCTTTGCCTGCCATCAGCATCTTTTGGATTATCCTCTTCGGGTGGACATGGTTGGCATTGGGCTGTTCCAAGCCATCCAATGTTGAAACCGCCATCGATGAACAGGTCCTCCATTTTGGCCTTGGTGCCGAACCGCAACATCTTGATCCTCACTTAGCCACCAGTGTGGCAGCTCATAATATTCTTTCCGCCCTTCTTGAGGGGCTGGTCTCGGAAGATCCAAAAACTTTGAAGCCACTACCCGGAGTTGCTCAAAAATGGGAAATCTCTGACCAAGGCAGACAATACAAATTTTCACTTAGGAAAAATGCTCGATGGAGCAACGGAGACCCCCTAACTGCCCATGATTTTATTTATTCATTTAGGCGCATCCTCAACCCGAACCTTGGGGCTCCCTATGCCTCAATGCTCTATGCCCTGAAGAATGCCGAGTCTTTCCATCAAGGAGGTAAATCTTGGCAGGAGGCCGGGGTGGGTGTAGTCGCGTTGGATGAGCACACTTTGGTACTTACCCTTAAAAATCCTATTCCCTACTTCCTCGAACTGCTCAACCATTATGCTTGGTTTCCTGTTCACCAGCCCACCATTGAAAGTTTCGGGGCCTACGAGAAAATCGGAACCGCATGGACGAAGCCGGGCCATTTCGTGGGCAATGGCCCATTCTCTCTGACCAGTCATCAAATAAATTCCGTGATCGAAGTGACTAAGAATCAAAGCTACTGGGATGCGGAAACGGTTCGCTTGCAGGGCATTCGCTTCTACCCCATTGAGGCCGTCTACACCGAGGAACGAGCTTATCGTTCTGGATTTCTCCATTTAACCCAGAGTGTCTCCGCGGACCGGATTGACTTTCTCAAAGAAAAATATCCTGACGAGTTGCACTTTGAGCCCTACCTAGGCACTTACTTTTATCGATTTAATGTAAGAGCAGCCCCCTTCGATGATGTTCGGGTTCGGCAGGCATTCAGTCTATCCATCGACCGGCAAAGGCTGGTTGATAAGGTTTTGAGAGGCGGGCAGAGTCCGGCGACCACATTCACCCCTCCAGGCACAGGCGGATTTTTTCCCGCCCCCGGATTCGCATATGATCGTGCCAAGGCCCGTGAATTGCTCGACTCCTACCTTCGGGAGAAAGGGCTGGATTCCCTTCCCCCAATCGAGCTCACCTACAACACCTCGGAAGGGCACAAAAAAGTGGCCGAAGCCCTCCATGCTATGTGGAAAGAAAACCTTGGGGCGGAAATTCGTCTGCTAAACATGGAATGGAAGGTCTTTCTTTCCACCATTTCGGGGGGAGATTTTTCTCTGGCCCGGGCCGGGTGGATCGGGGACTATGTGGACCCTCACACTTTTCTGCAAATGTGGCGATCTGGGGATGGGCTAAATATGACCGGCTGGGAAAACCAATCCTATGATCAAGCACTCCGCCTCGCAGAAACTTCCACCGGGACCGCTAAGCGATGGGAAAGCTTTCAGCGCTGCGAAACCATTTTGGCGGAGGAGGCTCCCATCCTTCCTCTTTATTTCTATGTTCACTTGACCCTTCGTCACCCCTCCGTTCGCGGGTGGTCCCCTACCCTGCTTGACCACCACCCCTACAAATATGTCTACCTTGCGAAGGAGGCTCATCCATGAGCAGGTTAATTTTTTCGCGTTTACTCCAGGCAATCCCCACCCTCTGGGTCATCGCCACCCTGACATTTTTTATGACACGCTTTGCTCCGGGCGGGCCTTTTGATTCGGAAAAGGCAATTCCCGAGGAAATTAAAATAAAACTTGAAGCTCATTTCGGCCTCGATCGCCCTCTTTTTGAGCAATACATACTCTACATACAAAATCTACTGCGAGGTGACCTCGGACCATCTTTTAAATATCCGGAGTGGGAAGTGTCTGAACTGATCGCCACCGCATTTCCCGTTTCCCTAACCCTGGGTGTTTTGTCTTTTATCATCGCTCTATTAATCGGCATACCCGGGGGCATGATCGCTGCCCTTCGGCGCAATACCTGGATGGATTATTTACCCATGGGCTTATCAATGGCCGGGATCTGCCTACCCACATTTGTACTCGGTCCACTTTTAATTTTTGTCTTCTCCACCCAGCTTGCCCTCTTCCCCCCTCTTGGCTGGTACGGTGCCTCAGACTGGGTTTTACCATCGCTTACCCTTGGTTTGTTTTACGCCGCTTATATTGCCCGACTCACCCGGGCCGGCATGCTCGAAACTCTGCAGCAGGACTATATTCGTACGGCCCGGGCAAAAGGAGCATCATCTTGGCGCATTCTCACCAAACATGCGGCCCGCGGAGGACTTCTGCCTGTAGTCACTTTCCTTGGCCCTGCTTTTGCTGGTTTGATCAGCGGATCTTTCGTAATCGAGAGTATTTTTTTTATTCCTGGGTTGGGTAAATTTTTTGTCACTGCCGCATTCAATCGAGATTACACTATGGTTTTGGGAACCGTTCTATTCTATGCTACCCTGATCATCTGCTTAAATCTGGTTGTTGATCTTATTCAGGCTTTGCTTGACCCCAAAGCCAGGCAGGCCAAATGAAGCCAGAAAAATCATCTTCCTTGGGCAAGGATGCCTGGCTAAGGTTACGGGCAAACCGTATGGCCATGGTCAGCCTTTTTATACTCGTGGCCGTTGGTCTGCTATCTTTGCTTGGCCCTATGCTCTCCTCGCATGCCTACGATGAACAAAATTTGGACCGGATCTTTGAAAACCCGAACAGCACATACTTGTTTGGCACGGACAACCTTGGACGCGATCTTTTTGCCAGAACGACCTATGGGGGAAGGATTTCCCTATCCGTTGGTCTACTTGCCACTTTCGTCTCTCTGATCATTGGGGTAACCTATGGGATGATTTCCGGGTATGCCGGAGGCCGTGTCGATGCCTGGATGATGGAATGGTCGATGTGCTTTATGCCCTGCCCTTCATTATCTTTGTCATCTTGCTCATGGTCATGTTTGGACGAAACTTTCTCTTACTTTTTTTGGCGATCGGGGCAGTGGAATGGTTGACCATGGCTCGTATCACCCGTGCCCAGACCCTAAACCTAAAAAAAGCTGAATTTGTTGAAGCCGCCCGGGCACTGGGGTTTTCCCACACCCGTATCCTCTTCCGTCATCTCCTACCCAACTTAATTGGCCCAATCATTATCTATGCCACACTTACGGTTCCTGCGGTCATGCTTTTGGAGGCCGTCCTCAGCTTCCTGGGTCTAGGGGTGCAGGCACCAATGAGTTCCTGGGGGAGCTTGATTAAAGAAGGGGCCGAAAAGATGGATGCCGCACCCTGGTTACTCCTGTTTCCCGGCAGTTTCTTCTGCCTGACTCTTTTCTCCCTGAATTTTCTAGGGGATGGACTGCGGGATGCCCTTGATCCGAAATCTTCGAAGGATTGACCCTATGAGCAAACTCCACATCAAGGATCTTGAGGTCAATTTTCACACCCGTGAAGGAATCGTGCGTGCCGTGGACGGAATCAATCTTTCGATAAACCCCGGGGAGATTGTCGGACTTGTAGGGGAATCCGGTTCCGGCAAGTCGGTGACCTGCAATTCCATTCTGCAACTCCTGCCCGCCCCACCTGCCCGCATCGAGTCGGGCACAATAGAATGGTCAGGCAAAGATTTACTTCTGCAAGGAGGTTCTGAGATGCAGGGCATCCGCGGCAAGGAAATCTCCATGATCTTTCAGGACCCGATGAGCTGCCTCAATCCCTACATCCCCATTTTGGACCAAGTTGCCGAACCTCTGATCATTCATCGGCTTTGCCATCCCCTAAAAGCAATGGAAGATGCCCGGGAAATGCTTGAGAAAGTGGGTGTTCTGCGTATCGCAGAATGTCCCCGTGCCTATCCACACGAGTTTTCTGGAGGCATGCGCCAACGGGCCATGATTGCAATGGCCCTAATCACCAAGCCCTCCCTGCTCCTTGCCGATGAACCCACCACGGCACTGGATGTAACCGTTCAGGCAAAAGTATTATCCATCCTGAAGGATTTGTGCGGAAGCCTTGGCACCAGCGTTCTCTTTGTTAGCCATGATTTGGGTTTGGTGGCGGAACTGGCGGACCGGGTGGTGGTCATGTACCGCGGAAAAGTGGTTGAGCAAAATGATACCCGCACTCTCTTCACCCACCCCGCACATCCTTATGTCAAGGCCCTGATCGCCTGCCGGCCCACCCTCGATATTTCGCAGGACCGCCTGC
>Ga0181607_10002952_pt1 | contig 14931 bp, 8 predicted proteins | sample 041ome_9_FD_132420 | JGI IMG/M metagenome (GOLD analysis project Ga0181607, IMG submission 132420) | Coastal salt marsh microbial communities from the Groves Creek Marsh, Skidaway Island, Georgia - 041413US metaG (megahit assembly) | ecosystem: Environmental > Aquatic > Marine > Intertidal zone...
CCGCGCGCGCGCACCAAAGATTCCGATGACGTCACCCCCCACACCCCCCACACATTTGACCAATCACAACCCAAAGAAAACAACCGCCGTATTCGTATGCACACCACCAGGATAAGGTGCGCCCGGCGCGGCGCGACGACCGGACGACCGGACGACCGACGGCGCGCCGCGCGCACTGCTTGCCCATAGACGATGCCGTGCGGTCGTCGTCCATCGCCCGCGCGGCGCCGCGCCCGCGCGCGCGCGCCGGGGCATGGTGAAGCGCGCTAAACCGCCCATCATCGCTTTGGGTGATTTTGGCGGCGGCGACCGCGCGGGCGTCGCCACTCTCGCACACGACACACGCGACACGCCACCTCCGCGGGTTGCGTCGAACGTTTGTACGACACACGCACGCGCGCGATACACGCACGCGACACCGCACCGCACGCGACGGACGCGACGGACGGACGAGGATAATGATGACGACGATGACGTCGCGAGTGACGTTGGCGCCGGTGAAGGCGTTGACGAGCGCGAAACGCGCGAACGGTGCGCGAAGTGGATGCGCGGGGGCGACGTCGATGCGTCGTGGTGCGTCTGTGGTTGTGCGCGGGCAAGGCGCGGGTGCGTCGTCGATGAAGGCGAGAGGGGACGACGCGGGCGCGAATCGCGCGATTGCGATCGGGGAAGACGGCGCCGCGGCGGCGATGGAGAGCTTTGCGGAGAAGATGCAGTATAACGCGACTGGGAAGTGGCGCGAAAATCTTGATCTTGCGGGATGGGCGGCGGAGATGCGTGCGATTGAGAAGGAGTACAAGTCACCGGAGCACTACGAGGGCGACGTGAAGCATTTGAAGAAGATTCTGACGTGGGCCAACGTGTGTTACTTTGGTGGTTTGGCGCTTTTGATTGGTATGCCGATGGCTGGCTACCCCATGCCGGCGTGGTTGAACGGCATGAACCCGATCGCGGCGCTCTTGATGTCCACCGCAATCTGCGCGCGCTGGACGATGGTTGGTCACCACACGTGCCACGGTGGCTACAACGCCGCGCAAAGCACGAATGGTGAAGTCACTGGTCGCTTCCACCGCCGTAAGTTTGCTCGTGGTTTATGGCGCCGATGCACCGACTGGATGGATTGGATGCTCCCGGAAGCTTGGGATGTTGAGCACAACCACTTGCACCACTACCAGCTTGGTGAAGATGCCGATCCGGATCTCGTCGAGCGCAACATGAGCGAACTCCGCGAAGGCAACACGCCGATGGTGTCTCGGTACCTCCAAGTCGCCGGTTTGGCGCTCGTGTGGAAGTGGTTCTACTATGCGCCGAACACGTTGAAGGAGCTTCACGCTCGCCGTGCGCGCGAAGCCGAAAAGAATGGTCAAGTTGCCGAGAACCCGTTCAAGACGGGCACTTTGCCGTCCACTGTGCTCACCGTCACCCAAGGTGCCTTCAAGGGTGAACTCGCCGCTCTCGGCGAAATGATCAAGTGCTTCGCACCGTATGCGCTCTGGTCGTTCGCTGCTTTGCCGGCTTTGGGCTACGCTGTCGCTGGCCCTGCTGGTGCGCTTGCGTTCTTCATGACGTCTGTTCTCGCCGACGTCATGACCAACATCCACTCCTTCATCATCATTGCCACTAACCACGTCGGTGACGACATCTACCGCTTCGAGTCTGAAACTAAGCCTCGTTCGGATGATTTCTACCTTCGTGCTGTCATTGGCTCTGCCAACTTCAAGACTGGTGGCGATGTGAACGACTTCATGCACGGCTGGTTGAACTACCAAATTGAGCACCACATGTTCCCGGATATGTCCATGCGCGCTTACCAAAACATGCAACCGCGTGTTAAGGCTGTGTGCGAAAAGTATGGCGTGCCGTACGTGCAAGAATCTGTTTTCAAGCGCCTTGGTCAACTCGTTGACGTCATGGTTGGCAAGCGCAGCATGCTTGTCTGGGAACGTGGCGATTAAATATTTATCACGTTGTCTTGTTTAAACGCAGCTTATTAATTTTAGATCTTACTATTTCTTTTCAAACAAACAAACTACGTCGGGAACAAATTCTTCCAATTTCCTGGGAACTGTCGTTCGCGCTCTCGATCGCTCCCCACGCTCGTCGAGCGAGGTTGTCTTCCGGGCGTGCCGCTGTCGAAAGAATCTTCGCCGTAGCGGTACCTGCGCTTGTAATTCACCAAGTAATCCTCCATCGTGCTTAGCGTGAGATAGTCCTGATCGGGCTCGATATCGTCATTCTGAATTTGTATCTCCTGCATCAAGTCGTTCAGCACTGCGCTTTCGCTATCTTCGTCGAGCGTATCAGTGCTCTTTGATGGCTCTCGCCCATCTGATTCGTCCTCGCCGTTTCCGGCGGTGAACATTTCAACAATGTTTGATTTGAATGGGTTTTTGCCGATGCCATTTGAAAAGAGTATCTCGATTCTAAATCGTTTTGGATCGGTCGGAGGCACATGGAAGCGTTCAAACATTCTGAAAACGATATGAGTGAGATAGTCCAACTCCTTTTCGCTTCTCAAATACTGCGCCAGCTTGTCGTTGATGAGCGACTGGCGAACCGGGGGTGAAGGAGACGCTTGAGACGTCGAATTTGGTTCTTTCTGTGGACTAAGAGGTAAACCAGGAGGCCGTTTTGCATGGTAACTACTCTCCGCCACAGGACTAGTTGAGTTATTCGCACTGTTTGGCTCGCGTCCACGGTCTTGAACTTGGCGCTCTGTGTCAAGGTGTGCGTATTGGAGCACATTCAACACTGAGTGCAAGTGCGACTCAGACGTAAAATACAATCTCGTGCGAACGTGACGGAACGGACTATGCACGCCGTGTGCCGTCGCGTAGCGTAAGTTCAATCGAGTCGTACTTAGCTCTTCTTTCTCTTCCTCTTCCTCGCGTTCGCGTTCATCCTCGTCGTCGTCATCCGTCGTCATGGTTGCGGGCGGAGTTGATGTATCAAGCCTTTGGTGATCATTCATCGACGCGCGTCGTGCATCGTCATTAATTGACATGCGTCGAGCATCGATATGGAATCCGCCGTTTTCAACTGCGAACGACTCTTCACGAGTGTTGTTGAAATCACTCAGCAGTTTGCTAATCAAGCTGTTGGCAATCGTACCACCGATGCGAAGTTTGCTCTCCGCAGTCGTACCGTACTCGTTGGGAACGATACAATCTGCAAGTTCTTTCGCAATTCCGTAGAGCTCAGATAAACCAACCAAAGCAAGGTGTTCGTTGTGAATGGCATCATACTTGGCCGCGTCATAAACGTCTGGAACCTTGGAAATGTCGAATCTCATTTTACGCGTGTGGAAAAGATCCTGCTCCAACTTTTTCCATCTCGCATACATCAACAAGAATGATTCGCCGCCAGCGGGAACAACCATGTTCTTGAGCTGCTGTAAGCCACCCTTCGGCAACGAGCCACGTGGAGCGATTGCAGAACCTTTTTGCGCCCAGTTCAATCTGTCGACGTGAAGATTATCGCTCGAACTGAATCTGTTCTGTTGCGTCATGAGCATGGAGCGCAGTTGCAATGAGACGTCCTTTGTGAGCTCAAGTAAGCGCTCGAGCTTCTGTAAGGGTCGCTGAGGTACCCCCATGAGATCCATTGTTCGAGTCAGTATTCGAGACGAAGATGATTCACCAGCAACTTGAAAACGATGTGCCGCCATGACCATCTGAGTGACCACCTTGAATTTGTTCAAAGACGCAAAACGGAGCGTTTGTGAAAGTCCACCAATATCGTCAGCATCAGCGTCCTCAGTCGTTGCCTTATTACTTGGTTTTTCACCAGGCGTCACGAGCTTTTGCGTCATGGCGGTATAGAGCTTGTGTTTCGAGTGCAAAATGTCTTCTTCTACATCATGGGTAACGAAATCCAAAAGCTTGGCATCTTTGGTGACAAGGGAGGCCAGAATGGGCGTGAGTTGTCCGATGTGGGTGTCGAGCGCAAGCAAACCCTTTGCAAACGCTGCAGCGGTGATTTGAACTCTACCTTCGTCTGATGAGTAAATTTTCAAATCATGACGATATGTCGAGTGAAGGCGAAGCAATCCGTCTGCGTCTGAGCCGTAGTAGTTTCCTCTTGGGTACATTCGAACTCTGAAAACCTTACCCAAGGCTTCGGATTGATATTTGCCCAAGTATGTCAGAACACCGCCGAATTTAAGAATCAAAAGCGCTTCAGTGACAACTTCTTGAAATTCACCACCAGTTTCAGATTCTTTCATCTCCCATTCGAGCGGCTTGAGCTGAGCTTTACGATTAATACCGCTGAAGTGACCGCCTTCTTCCAAAATGGATACGACTTGCTTCCAAGCTTCGAGTTCTTCTTCCAACTCCTCTCGAGCTTGCTCGTCTTCGATTTGCAAACTAGGTGGATGCTCTATTAGCTTTGTGTAAATGTCGCGACAAATGTTCAAGAGCTCTTGTAGCAATTGAGGAGTCTTCAGCTTGGCTTGCTTGCGCGGTCGTCCATTTGTGCATTTGAGCATGAGTTCCAAAAGTTCAGGATTACTCACACGAAGCTTCATTTTTTGTTTTGGCGTACGATCGCCGTGACGAATCACGCCCAAGACCGCGCGAAGTTCTTCTGCGGGTTCATCCGGTGAAATCGGTCCTGTATCTTCTGTATCTTCTTCATCTCCTTCAAGGATAATGTCTGCTTCATCTTCAACGCTCGCTGACGCCGCAGCTTTCTGGGCAGTTTGGGTGCTGTAGTGATCTGGGGCGACAGCTTTGAGAATCATGGCACGCAAGCACACCGCTGCATCATCGAAGTACTTTTTTGAGTTTTTCACAAAGCTCCAGCCATTCACATCGCACACGTAGCTACGTCCTTTTGTGCGCAGTAAATCAAAGCCACACACGCGCTGACCAAAAGCGAGACACACACGTCGAGCAATTTCTTTCTCCTCAGGGGTCAGTAAAATCGGATATCGCACTTCTTTCCCGCTCTCATCGCGTTGCACACGACCATCAACAACTGGACTTTTCCGTGCCTCGGCGTGAGCATAATCTGGGCCAACTGTATAGACTTTGACGTCAGTACCGTTTGTTGACATGAAATCTTCATAAATGAACGACGATGTTTGACGGACAGGAGTGTAAATTGCCTGATTTGTATCTGTGACTTCTGGAGGAGGATAGTACTGACTCGATTGATTACCAATCTTACGGAACAGCCTTTTGTACCCTCCACCGACGTTGTGTGGATAGTAGATGAAGATATTGTGGTCCTCCGCGTTGGCTGGCTTTTCAACAAAAGGCTTGTAAATCCGCTTGCCATTGAGCTCGACGTAGGCTTCATCTTGATCAAACCCAATAGGTTCGAACGTAGGCTGATCTGGTAAAGCAACTTCATCTCCCTTTGGCTTCTTCCGCAACTCTCCCTTCTTGATATAATCGTTTCTATTCACCACCAAGTGATTCGGCACTGGTATATCGTGCTCCTGCAACCGTTTATACACCAATCTTCGATCTAGAAGCGTCCACTGTTCACTGAGCTTATTCACAACGAACGGTTTATGTAATGCTTCGTACTGTTCAGCCTTTTGTAGCGGAAAACCATTCGAATAAAACGAAATAAGCGCATCAACTTTCGGCCACTCCTCCACGGGTTGGTTAAGAATGCAGTTGTCACCGAAGATCACAATCTGAAACTCCCCGAACGCCTCAACGCGAGTCAAGATCTCCTTCATCGCAGATGACCGCGTCTTCTTATCCATCGCGCACACGCCCACCGTCACCACGCGGTTGCGACCGCTCACCGGCGGGCGGCGGTTAGGCATAGTGAGTTGAGTTCCGCCAAAAACTGGGGTTGTCGGCGCCACCCGCGCGTCCCTGTGCGCGACGAACGAGGATGACTGTTCGCGGCGTCACTCGGTGCTCTCGCGCGCGTCTTCGCGACGTATGCTGCGCACGGTTCACGCGAACACGAGGCGAGTTCGCGCGGCGCGCCCCGGAATACAGATGGAATATGCAACTGTGCGCGCTCTTTACTTTTTTCATTTGCAGACGGGTGAGGACGGGTGAGGACGCGCGCGCTTCGAAGTTACGCGGTTTAAGTGTTTAGATGATGACGGACATGGGAATAACAAAAAAGCGGTGTCGAGTTCTTAGTTACGATGGCGCGTCTGCGCCTTTGCGTGAGTTTCCTATTCTGGATTTATGGTTTACTTTTTTTCGACGTACCCAAAGTAGGCGTACGCGGCGGTGAACAACGCCCACACCGGGGCATCCCACGCACCGACGCTGAAGCAGTAATACGTGAGATACGCCATCGGAAACACATTGACGCTGCAGAACTTGCGCACTGCCGCTGCACCCGAGCGCACGGCTGTGATCTTACCGGCGAACCACCCGAGTTGGCACACAACAATCCAAGGCTTGTACACGGCCCAGTTTGCAGCGTTCATGCCGTTGTTCGTCAACGCAGGCATGATCGCCGCAAACAACTCATAGCTCGCAATCGCCACGCACGTGTACGACAACACCGCAAGCGCCGAAGCCGCCAAAAACTTCGTCCTCAAAGGCGCATCCTTGAGCTTGCTAATGTACATGACTCGAGGCGCCCGCGCGGCGGCCACGACTGCGTTGTTTCGCATCGCACACGCCACGATCGCAGCACCGCGACGCGCCACATCGCCGCGCACATCCTCATCCGTTGTCGCCGACCACGACGACGACGACCACGACGCGCGAGTCGCCTCAGCGCATCGATTCGCCCGTCCCAGTCCCGATCGTCGCTGTCCCGCGACCGCGCGCGCCGAAGCGTCACCACGGCCATCGCGCGTCGCCATCGTCCTCGGCCCTCGCACCGTCGCGCCCAAAGTCACCATCGTCACCATCATCACGAGTTCGCGCTGCGCCAAGTGCCGTGCGTCGCTGCGATCGCCGTCGGGCGTCGATGAATGCCGCGCATTCGCGTGCTGACGCGACACTTTTCCAGTCTCGTAACGGCATTCGACGACGCGCGACGATGGTTCCGTCGACGTCGCAGCCGCGGTCGCGCGTCGCGACGGCGGCGATGACGGCGATGAAAACGGCGGTGGCGGTGGCGACGACGGCGGTGGCGGTGCGGGCGAGCGCGCGTGCGTTCGCGGCGTTCTTGTCGGACGCACCGACGGCGGCGGAGCGGCACCCGGACGCCGAGGGCGTTGATGTGGACGACGGTGGGTCGATGGCGCGCGCGAGTGGTGTGGCGTTCGCGCGACGCGACGCGGCGAAAAGTGTCCGTGCGAGCGGTGACAGCGCGCGCGGGTTGGATGGCGTCGTCGGTGGTACGCCGCGGGCTGGGATGTCCACGAGCGGCAGTCGCGAGGAGGAATGCTGTTGGACGAGCGACACGGATGGGAGCGAACGGGCGGGGACGATGTACGGGGATATCATCGATGATGGTGCGAGAGATAAGGAAGAGACGCCTAATTTCTTCGCGAGTACAAAGTTTTTTAGCGTGTTGGAGTTGGAGCTTTCGAGAGAGTTGTTTGAGGCGAGCGAGGAGCTGACATTGGGGGCGAATTCAATTTTGTTTAGACAAGGGGACGAGAGTTCGAGCGGGATATACATTGTGGTGCAAGGTTCGGTGGGTGTGTACTTACAAGCACAATCTGGAAGTGGCGCTCCGCCGTTGTTAACGAATATTCTTCAGGAAGGTGAGTCGGTCGGGGACATCGACGTGTTGGATGGCGACGCGCGAAGCGTGAGTTGCATCGCCATGGAGGATGGCGCGCGCGTCGTTCGCGTGTCACAGAGCGTGTTCCTTGACTTTGTGAGGCGGCATCCGCATACATTACAGCTTTATCTGCAGCAAGCAATCGCTCGATTGTGGCGTGTGGCGCAGTTCTCGCTCATAGATTTTTTAGGAATGCCACGAAAGTCGCTTAAAGGACAGCCCGAGGCGGACGACGCGTGCGCGCTCACAGACACAAAAATGCTCGAACACATGCCAGTGTTTGAAAAACACTGTGAACGGCGAGTATTTTTCGCTGGCGAGGCCGTGTTTGAAGAGAATGTGCCCACGGAGGAGTTTTACATTCTAGTTAAGGGTTCGATTGTACGAGAAGCCGTACCTTGGCCCAAGGGTGACGGCGTTCGCGGAGCTCCTGTGCGCGCTCTGCAGCTTTTAGGCGCCGCACACTTTATGACTCGCTCACCTTTTAGAGAAAATCAAAGTGCGGCAGAAGATTGTGAGATGCTGGTCATCACGGGGGAGATTCTCGACATTCTGTGTGCTAAAGAGATTGAAGCGTATATTGCACTGTTGCGTCAAGCGTCGAGTTCCTTGGGGGTGCTCATTCGCAACTTTATCGGTTTCGGACTCAACAGAGTTTGGTTGCGAAGCGGTGAACACGTGTTTTTGGTTGATGAAGATGCTACCAGTATGTTTATCATCATTAGTGGTCGAGTTCGATTGAAGCAATCGCGACGGCAGAAATTTGACGTCGTGCGAGAACGAGGACGAGGCGATACGATTGGCGAAGCGCCGCTCCTCGCGCACGGCAAATACTCATCCACCGCGGTGACATCTCGAGACACTGAATTAGTCCGCATGTCGCATGGGGCGTTGACGATCATCAACGCATACCATTCCGAGGTTTCAAGTCGCTTGCTCGAGTTGGTGGCGTGTAAGCTTCAAAACAACTTTCACGGTGGCGATCGAGCGCACGCAGAACTCGTGACGATTTGTCTCATTCCCGCCGATAGTGCCACACAGATTGATTCTTTTGCAAGCGCACTTCAACAAGCGCTATCTTTGTTCGGTTCGACGTTGTTACTGGATAAATCATCCATAGATGAGACTTTTGCTGACGGCACGACGGAGCGCTTGGATAATTTGTTTTATCGCTCAAAGCTCACCGGTTGGATGGCGCAACAAGAAGAAGTGCATCGATTCATTGTGTTACAAGCCGACGCGCACACTTCGAGCTGGAGTAAAGTATGTGCGAGTCAAGCAGATTGCGTGCTGGTCGTCGCTCATGCTGACCGAACTAACAGTACACCTTTGATGCACGAGCAACGTTTGATTTGGCGCACGCGGAACAGCGCTCGATCAGAGTTGGTGTTGATTCACGAGCCAGGAAGCACGCCGCATAACACACATAGCTGGCGAAAGAGCAGAAGTTCTCTTGCTCGTCATCACCACGTTCGTATGAGTGCAAAAGAAGACATGGCGCGATTGGCTCGATACATCTCTGGACATAGTGTCGGTGTGATTTTGACAGGCGGCGGCGGCGGCGGTTTGGCGCATCTCGGTGCTCTACGCGCGCTCGAAGAAAACGGTATTCCGATTGATTGCATTGGAGGTACAAGCCAAGGCACCCTTACTGCTGGAATGTACGCGCGTTCTTTATCAACATCGCACATGCTGCCCATGTTACGTGAAAACATGCACGTCTTGAGTTCGCCGCATCATCTGCTGACGGATTTAACTCTGCCACTGCTCTCGCTCTTCAGCGGTAAAGGCCTGGATGGCGTAGTGAAATCATCCGTGGGTATCGACACTGAAATTGAAGATCTATGGCTCAACTTTTTCTGTTGCAGTACCAATTTGACCAAAGGATGCTTGACGGTGCACAAATCTGGATTACTGTGGCGTTCAATTCGAGCGTCGATGACGGTGCTCGGTTTGTTGCCACCCGTTAGAGATGAAAACAACGAGCTGCTCGTCGATGGTGGATATCTAAACAGCGTTCCCGTGGATGTGATGCGCACAGAGATGGGCGTGGAGACGGTTATCGTCATCGATGTTGAAGACAAAGATTTCATATCGTTTCGTGACTTGACGCCGCACGATCGAGGCATAAGCGGGTTTGGTTTGCTTTGGGATCGTCTCAACCCATTCGGTATGGGCAAAACCAAAGAAAAGAATCTGGATAACCCTTCCTATGCAGACGTACTGAGCGCGTTGACAGCCACGACGACAAAGCAACACTTGGAAAAGCTCAACCGGGACCACCGCATCAATTTACACCTTCGCCCACCTGGGGTGTCGGCGTGGATGGCCAACGCGTTGACGGCGCAGCAAATGGATGCTGCCGTACGCAAATCCCAAGCGTACACCAACAAAGCAATCATCGAATGGAAGATTCAAGCCACTGAACTTAATTCGAATGATTCCAAGTGCGCCGTCGAATCCGACCTGCAAATAGCGGCGAGCGAAGTCGGCCACGTCTCCGTGCCCATGTCCCCGCCGTTGTCGCCGTCGCGCGTGAAGAAACCATCTTCACTCCCCGACTCCAGAACAGCACCAGCATTGACATCCACGCACCAGTATCTTCCACCTGGCGCTCCAGCACACATCCAAGTCTCAAAGCACGCCGCCGCGCGGCTCGGCAAACCGTCGCACAACCGCGCGGCGCACATCCCGTCGCACGAAGTCGACGCTTCGCCATCCTCCCCGGCCCCCGCGTCCCAGCTCGTGCGCACGTTCACCGACCAATCCACCACGGCAAACGACCCTGCGGTCGTCGACCCCGCGGTGTTTCTCGCCGCGTCGTCGGCAAAGTAAAATAGTAGCGCGCCGTGCACCAAGATCAGCACCTCTCTCCCGTGGGGTAGTCCATCGCGTGACCAATCATGACTCAAGGAATCGTTTACATATAACATAGACCATAGCCCCATGTATACACATATCAATATAATGTCGAACACAGACCCATATAATGTCAAACACAGCGCCGAGGTATGACGTCGGCCACCGCCGCGGTCTCGCGCGCCACTCGTCGCATCGCATCGAAAAGATGTTTGCCGCCACGCACTCCATCGCGAACGCGCGCGCGTTGATGCGTCCGAACAGCGCGCCGCGCACCACGACGCCTCGTTCGCGAGGTGTCGTCAAGGTACGACTCATGACGACGACGACGAGGGCGCTGGATGGGCGAGCGCAGGATGGCGAGCTGAGGGTGTAGGGTGCGGAGCACAGACTGACTTTTATCGCGTGTTTCTATGCGCATTGCGGTGCAGGTGAACGCATTGACGTGCTCGACGGCGGATTTTAAAGTTGGTTTATCGCTTGAAATCGATTCAGCGCCGTGGAAGATTACTGGTGCGTGTGTGCGAGGGTGACGCGAGCGGCGCGCGCGCGGACGGATAAAGCGAAAACTGACGTCGCGCGCGTGTTTTTGACTGCGTTTCGTAGAGTTTATGCACGTCCAGCCTGGTCGTGGTGCGGCATTTGTGCGCACGAAGTTGCGTAATTTGCTGACTGGTAACACGAATGAAAAGACGTTTCGTTCGGGTGAAAAGTTTGAGCTCGCTGAAGTGAGCAAAGACGTGATGCAATACACGTACATGGATGGCGACGATTATATGTTTATGAACATGGAGACCTTCGAAGAGCTTCGCGTTCCGCCTGTAGCCGTGAGCAAGTTTGTTAAGGAGGGTATGGATTGCCAGATTGTGCAATGGAACGGTAAGGTTATCGGCTGCGAAGTGCCGAACCCGTACACGTTTGAAGTTGTCGACACCGACCCTGGCTTGAAGGGGAACACCGCGAGCGGCGGGGACAAGCCGGCGACCATTTGCTCTGGTGCTGTCGTGACTGTGCCGTTGTTTATTAACATCGGTGATATGATCAGCGTCAATACCGAGGAAGGTACGTACAAGAACAGAGATAACTCGGATAAAAAGTAGAGCGAGCCGCTACGCACTTGTCATACAAAATGATTTTTTCTATGCACCGTACCAGTGATTCGCGAACGTCGTCACTGTCCCGCGGCGGTGACGCCTGGGCGGGCGGAAATGAGCGCGGCGCGACGTGCGCTCGATCCGATCGCGCGCGAGGCCAAACGTCTCGGTTTCGTCGCGCGAAGCGCGCTCAAGTTGCTCGAGGTTGACGCAAAGTTTGGCGTGCTCGCTCGACTGCCGCGGGACGGCGCGCGCGTGCTCGACCTCGGCTGCGCGCCTGGGGCGTGGATGCAAGTCGTGCACAAGGTCGCTCATCGGTCCACGCGCGTGGTTGGCGTTGATTTGACCGCGGTCGACATCGAGGGCTTGCGGTATGTCGATGCGGCGCGGGCGAGGACGTTAACGAGGGACATTCGCGAGACGAACGTCGGCGATATTGGCGGTGTACATTCGTTTGATGTCGTGCTGAGTGATATGATGGCGAGTACGACAGGAATTGCAAGCGTAGATGCCGCAGTGAGTCTCGATTTGGCCGAGTGTGCGTTCGGGATGGCGTTGGGAGACGGCGCGGACGAGGGCGCGCTGAAGCGCGACGGCTCGCTTGTCGTCAAAATTCTCGAGGGTGGCGGATCGGTCGAAGAGCTTACGGCGGCGAGTAAGGGTCGTTTCGAGAAAGTGAATTGGTTCAAACCAAAAGCGACTCGAAGCGAGAGTAAAGAGATTTATTTAGTGTGTCGTAAACGGAAGACTTGAGATAACTGTCGCCGACGTAACTGTCGCCGGCTATAGACTAGAACAATAGTTATAATGAATACTAGCGCGCACATTACGGTTCTGTGCTAAGAGCTACGTACGTCTAGAGAGTTTTGCGTAGGCAAGACCTATTACACCGACGCACACGCCAACGAAGAGCGCACTTTCGAGCGTTATATACCGCGACGCCGATGTCGCGGTTGACGAGCACGGCGTCTCACTTCCGCATGTCGTACAGCCTTCGACGACTTCAGCCACCGCGGGCTTTTTGATCCGAACGCGTTTACCTTTAGTGAGTTTTTCACGGATTGCCACCGCTTCTTCTTCGGAAGAAATCACACTGAGTTTTACTCGCGCCACGGTTGGGTCGCGTTGGACCAATTCTAAAACCTCCGCCTTGCAACTCCATCTAGAGGACTCATAAATTTTTACCATGGCGCTACGTCCCATTAAACGCGCACGTTCGTCCTCCCCACCAGGAAGCAAGATTTGGGTGTAATTTTTCGTATGCGCGACCAAGGATGTTCCGTCGCGGGCGATGTCGCTCACCCATACGCGTTCTGTCTTACCAACCAGACTCTCGTGCGGTTGATAAGATTCAAAGAAAGCAGTGAGTTCGCGCGTGCGAGCTTTGACGATTTGTGTCGGTACACGCTTCATTTTTGCCGCAGGAGTGCCAGGACGCGGGTAAAACTGCGAAATGTGCACCTCGGCAAATTTGTAGTGCTCAATCAACGCCATGGTTTCCTTCCAGTCTTCGTCGGTTTCTCCCGGGAATCCAGCAATGATATCCGTCGCAATAGACATTCCAGGCACGGCTTCGAGTAAAGTATCGCAAACTTGTTTGAATTCCTCCACCGTGTACTCGCGCTTCATCGCGTCGAGCACGCGATTTGATCCGGCTTGCACCGGAATGTGCATCCACGCGTACACCGCCGGGTGACGCATTGCTTCAGCCACGGCGTCGAGATGCGCTAAAATGTACGGAGGATTTGTCATACCAAGACGCAACATCACTGATCCATCGGTTGGTAAAACAGCGGTTATAGCGCGAAACAACGCCGCGACATCTGTGCCCAAGTCGATGCCGTACGCCCCCGTGTCTTCGGATGAGAGCCAAATTTCAGACACTCCTTCGCTCATCGCTTGTTCTACGCGCGCCACCAAGGCAGAAATCTCGTAAGATCCCAAATCCCCACGCGCGTGTTTAGTTTTGCAGTACGTACACGCGCCTAAACACCCCGTCGACAGAGGTAGAATTTCCACAAATTCATTCCGACGCACCTTGGGCAAGTCCAACGTCGGCAGCGCCTTCTTCTCCAACATCCGCACCGTATCCCCAGCCAACGTGCGCTCCATGGCCTCAACAACGCGATCAATTTGTGTAACACCCAACAAGCTCACATCTTTCAGCTCTTTCGCCCCCCGGTCACCCTGAGGCACGCACCCGGCGACGACGATGGCTTTGTCCTTGCCCAACCCGCGCTCAATCACCGTATTCATCGCGCTCTGACTCGGATTTTTCACCGTACACGTATTCACCAACCATCCATCAGCGGCCTCGGCATCTTTCACGAGTTCATACCCATAGTCTTTCAACTGTCCAGCCATAAACTCGCTGTCGCTATGGTTATGCGAGCACCCAAACGTGTGAATGAAAATCTTCGCGCGACCGGGCGCGCCCGCGCCCGCGCCCGCGCCCGCGCCCGCGCCCAACCCACCCCCAGCATACGTGCCCTCGAACTCCTCCTCCTCCTGCACCTCCTCCTCCTCCTCCCCCTTCCCTTCGTCCTCCTCGCGCGCATCTCCGCGTCGCACGCCCACCACCGCCGGTCGCGCCGCCCGTCCGCGCACCACGACGCCATCGTCCCCGCCCCCGTTGTCGTCGTCGCCGTCCTCCTCCTCCTCCTCCTCGCGCGCATCGAACGCACCACCACCGAACGCGCGACCGCGGCGGAATATATCCTCCACGTCCTCCACGTCCTGCGCGTCGTCGACGACGACCACCGTCGCCGCGTCGCCGCCCATCGGCCAAATCAATCACGCGCGGCGCACTCAAGGCGACGGACGGACGGACGGACGGACGGACGGACAGGGTATTCGGACATCCGGCGTCACGCGGCCGCGCGCGCCCACCCGACCGTCGAGTCGACACACGCCGACCCGACCGTCCGACCCTTGCCTCGTCAGTGCCTCGTCACGACGCACGACGGGGCGACCGACGAGATCTCGAAAAGATCTCCATCGCCATCGACCGTTCGCGACCCCGCGTGCGGGCCCCCCCATCGACGGACACGCCCGACGTCCGACGCGATTGATTTTTTCGCGATCCGCGCGCGCGTCGTCGTCGTCATCGCACGCGCACCTGGTGACGATTGGTCGATCGACCCCGTCCTCCTCCGTCCGTGTGTCCGATGCACGCCCACGTGCGCGGGAAAACCCCACCCGAACAGCCGAAGGCGTGGTGGACCTAATAAAATACAAACCCCAAAGCGATCGGACATCCGGCGCACGTCCTGCGTCGCGTCGCGTCGCGTCGCGTCGCACACCCAGGGAG
>Ga0181607_10002954_pt1 | contig 14928 bp, 12 predicted proteins | sample 041ome_9_FD_132420 | JGI IMG/M metagenome (GOLD analysis project Ga0181607, IMG submission 132420) | Coastal salt marsh microbial communities from the Groves Creek Marsh, Skidaway Island, Georgia - 041413US metaG (megahit assembly) | ecosystem: Environmental > Aquatic > Marine > Intertidal zone...
AGTAATTGCTTCAACTTTTCCAGAAATCTCATCAATTATTTTTTTAAATAAATCAAATTTCATAAATCCCATAAAATTATTTTCTTTATCAGAAAAGGACCTATCTTTTTGATAGCACATTATGCATCTAAAATTACAAATAGATGAGGGTTCAATTTGAACGCAAGGTGGATATTCTTCAATTACTTTTTTTTTTGGATATGTTTTATATTTATACCTATAAATAAAGTATCTGATTAGATGATCATAATTTTCTCCTATTTTATTAATTTCTAATTTATCATAATCATTAAAATAGAAATCTACATTCTCCTCATTATTATTAATAATTTTTCGATAGTTACTTATAATCTCGTATAGTATTTCAGACTGATCATTTTTTAATTTAAAATTTGACTTTATGTGCTTTAAAATAGACAAAATTTTATTATCACTAATATTGTGAGGTGAAAAAATTTCTTCAAATCCAGGATTTATAATATCTGTCATAATTTTAATTTTTTACATAAAAATAAATAGGTTTTAATTTACAATATTCTTATACTTAATCTAACTCATATAAAAACTATTATTTTACAAAAAATTAATTAATTGGATAAAATTTTCTTTACTTTAGGTCATTAAATCTTTACCCATGTTCAACTATTGAACGTCCATGAAAATTAACCAAGATAGTTTAAAAATTTTAATTAAGTTGAGTAATAAAAAAAATATTACCCAAAGAAAACTTGCTAGTGAGTTAGGTTTTAGTTTGGGAAAACTTAACTATTGTATAAACGCCCTTAAGCAAAAAGGGTTAATAAAAATTGAAAATTTTAAAAAAAATAAAGATAAAATTAATTATTTATACGTTTTAACGCCTAAAGGAATATCACAAAAAATGAATTTAATCTTATTATTCATGAAAAGAAAAATGAATGATTATGAAGAACTAAAAAAAGAATTAAATAAAAAAAATGAATTTTGATCAGATAAATAAAATTAAAAAATTATTAAATAAAAAAGAAAAAATATTAATATGCTCTATTTTTATAATGATGATTATAAATTCATTTTTAGAAATTTTGAGTATCGGAGCCTTAATTCCATTGATAGCATTATTTTTTGAGGGAAATAATTCTTCAATTTTTTCAAATATTCCATTTTTACAAAATATTTTCAACAATTTAACTTATATTTTAGATATAAAAAGTATTCTAATAATAATCGCCCTAATTTATTCTGTAAAAAATTTTTTTATTATTTTTTACCAATTTTGTCTTGGAAAAATTATGATGCACATAAGATTGAGACTCGTCAAAGATCTGTACAAAAAATACCTATCTCAAGATTATGAATTTTTTCTTTCCAAGAATTCTTCGGAAATAATTAGAAATATTAATGAAGCTCAATATTTTACAGTCGTTTTGTCAAGTTATTTAACTTTTTTTTTAGAAATATTAATAATAATTTTTTTAGCTTTTTTTCTAATTTCGGTTAATTTTCAAGTAACCTTGACAGTGATTATTTGTTTATCAATAACTATTTTTTTTATAAATAGATTTAGTAAAAATAGATTGTTGCTTTGGGGCACACAGAGACAAAAATATCAAAAAGATATAAATAAAAATATTTTTGAAAATTTTTTAAACATAAAAGAAATTAAAATATTAAATAAAGAAAAATTTTTTTTAAAAAAATTAATATATTTTGATAATTATCTAGCAAGCATAGATTTTAAAACAGATATTTTTTTACAATTACCAAGAATGATAATTGAAATTTTATCAGTTTTTGTAATTTGTTTTGTAATTTTTAGTAGTTTAAATTTATTTTCATTAAGTGAAATAGTTGTTCTAGTTAGCATTTACATTGCATCAGCAATTAGATTAATGCCTTCAGCAACTAGAATTTCAGCAGCAATTCAAAGAATTATTTTTTTTAAACCTCTAGTAAATTTAATTTATAAGGAATTTAAATTAAATTTAAAAAATAATATTTTTGAACAGATAAATTATTCATCAAAATTTGAGCGGTTAAAATTATCAAATGTAAGTTTTAACTATAAAAATAATAACATTTTATCAAACATTAATATGGTCATTAACAAAAACTCCATTTCTTGTTTTGTCGGTAGAAATGGAAGTGGAAAAACAACATTAATAAATATTATTTCTGGTTTATTAAAACCAACGAAAGGAAAGGTTTTGTTTAATGACGATATAAATCTAAAAAAAAATTCTCTTAAGATCGGTTACGTGGCACAGAATATAAATCTTATAGATGATACTGTAAAAAATAATATTCTATTTGGAAATAGTCTTGAAAAATTTAATGATAAAAATTTTTTATATAGTGTTAAATATAGTGAAATAAGTAATTTTATAAAAAAACTACCAAATAAATTTAATTCTTTTGTAGGAGATAGAGGAACTAAAATTTCAGGAGGACAGTCTCAAAGAATAGGAATTGCTCGTGCATTATATAACGATCCTGACATTATAATTTTAGATGAATTTAATAGCAATCTTGACAATTCTACTGAACAAAAAATTATTAAAAACTTTAATATTTTAAAAAAAACAAAAACTATAATTATTATAACCCATAAAAAATCCTTGATTAAATTTTGTGATAACGCTTTTTTAATTAAAAATAAAAAATTAAAAAGAATTAAGTAAAATGAAAATTTTTTATGATCATAAAATTTTTTGTAAACAGGAGATTGGTGGTCCTTCCAAGTATTTTGTTCAACTAAATAATCATCTAAATAAAACCAATGTAAATGCAAAAATCTTTGCAGGATTTCATTTAAATAAATATTTAAAAAATTATAAATTAAAAAATAGTATAGGTTTTGAAAAAAATTTTTTTTTTTCAAAATATTTTGTTAACACAAAAATTGTATCAAAAATAAACTCATTTAATGAAATCATTAATCTAAATTTTTTAAAGAGTTTTAACCCAGACGTTATTTATAGCACATATTATGATGGATCTTTTTACACAAAAAATAAACCTTTAGTAATTACAGTATTTGATTTGATACATGAAATTTTTTACAAAAGTTATGGATATCAAAATCCTTATTACCCTAAGAAGAATGCTATAGATAGAGCTAATCATATTATTTGTATATCTAAATCTACAACAGATGATTTAATGCGATTTTACAATGTGGATAAAAATAAAATTTCAATTATTCATTTAGGTACAGAAAAAAAATTAAAACCTAATTCAGGGGCTCCGATAAAATATCCTTATATTTTATATATAGGCAATAGGCATCTTTATAAGAATTTTGAAGTTTTCTTAAAGTCTCTTTCAACAGAACCAAAGATATTAAAGAATTTTAAGATAGTTTTGTTTGGAGGTAAAAAAAATTTTGATAAAAATGAATTAAACTTACTAGAATTATACAAGATTGATCTAAAAAATTTTTTATTCTTTGAAGGAAGTGATGATTTGCTTAATTCGTTTTATCAAAATGCAAGATTGTTAATTTATCCTTCAAAATATGAGGGTTTTGGGCTGCCAATTCTGGAAGGATTTGCAAATAATTGTCCAGTTATTTGTAGCAATATATCAGTTTTCAAAGAAGTAGCAGGTAACGCTGCAGTTTACTTTGATCCTAATAAACACGATTCACTTTCATACACTTTAACAAAAGTACTATTTTCAGATCTGGTCAGACAAGATTTAATTAACAAAGGAAAAAAAAGAATAGAATTATTTAATTGGAATAAATGTGCACAAGAAACAAAAGAAGTATATAAAAAACTAATTTGATTATGAATAAAACAGCAATTATTTTTGGTGGAAGTGGACAGGATGGCTCTTATATGTGCAAACTTTTATTAAAAAAAAATTATAAAATTATAAGTATTACAAGAAATTTAAGAAAAAATCTAAATCATAGAAAGATCAAAATTAAAAAAAAAATTATAAAGAAAAAAATTGATATTTATGATAAAGCTCAAATTCAAAAATTAATTATTAGTTCTAAATGTGATGAAATTTATTTTTTTGCTGGACAGCCATCACCTTTAAAATCTATTAATAATTCATTTGAAACAATAACAAGTAATATCATACCTGTATACTATATTTTAGAGGTATTAAAAAAATCCAAAAAAAAAATTAAATTTTTTAATACCTCTTCCTTTGAAATTTTTGCAAGCTCAAAAAAGAAAAAAAGTGAAACAAGTAGTATGCAACCATCTAATTCTTATGGATTATCAAAATTAATTACTTTTTATTTCATAAAATTTTATAGAGAAGAATATAACTTAAAATGTTTTTCTGCTATTTTTTTTCATCATGAGTCAATTTTAAGAAAAAAAAATTTCTTAATTCCAAAAATATTAGATGCCGCTAAGAAAATATCTCTTAATAAAAAAAAAAAATTATATTTAGGCAACATAAATGTAATTAAAGATTGGGGATGGGCACCAGAATATATAGAGCTAATATACAAGATTATGCAAAAAAAAAATTTTAATGATTATATTATAGCTACAGGAAAAAGTGTGTCTATCAAATACGTTCTGAAATATATATTTAAAAAATATAATCTTAATTGGAATGATTTTGTTGTGACAAAAAAAAAATATTATAGAATAAATGATATAAATGAAAGTAGAGCAGACATCTCCAAAATTAAAAATTTTTTAAAATGGTCACCTAAATTTTACATAAAAGATGTTATAAATAAATTAATCTTAAATGAAATTTAATTTATAATGGGTAAAGAAAATTATAAATATGAAACATTAAATTTTTATCCACAACAAAAAAATAAAAAAAGATTTTCAGAAGGTGGATTAAGAATTAACTCACTATCAAAAAAAAGCAAACCTAATAAACCCTTAATAACCCTTATCACAGTAGTACTAAACGGTGAAAAATATTTGCAAGAAACAATTGATAGTATAAAAAATCAAACTTACAAAAACTATGAATTTTTAATTATAGATGGTGGATCTAACGATAAAACTTTGGAAATAATTAATAATAACTCCAAAATGATAGATTATTGGATTAGTGAAAAAGATGAAGGTTTATACGACGCTTTTAACAAAGGTTTAAGATTAGCTAAAGGTGAATTTATTGGAATAATCAATTCAGACGATACTTTTGAAAAGAATGCTTTAGAAATATTGGTAAAATACATTAAATTATATCCAAAAGTTGATTTTATCTTTGGTAGCGTAAGAAAACACTGGGGAATTTTACATGGTTACAGACCTGAAAAAATAAAATACAGCTGGGGATTTTATTCAAGCCATTCAACGGGTTTTTTTATAAAGAATACTGCTGCAAAAAAAGTGGGATTATACAACCTTAAATACAAATACCATGCTGACTATGACTATTTTTACCGAATGATAGTAAAAGATAAAATGAATGGGGTTGGAACAAAAAAAATGGAAATATTTGGTAATTTTAGAAGAGGAGGTTTTTCTAGTAAAGTGCATTGGTTAGAGTTATTAAAAGACGAAATAAGAATAAGATATGACAATGGCCAAAATGTTTTTTTTATTATATTTCTGTTTTTATATAAACTTTTAAATAGACTGTCCAAAAGATTAACAAAATTTTGAAATCTAATTTAATTCATGAATAAATTTTTTTTTTATATAAAACATTTAAGTCCTGCCTATAATTTTGAAAAAAATATAAAGATATTAAAAAAACAAAATAAATTTTCAAAAAAAATATCAAATATACTAGAAAAAAATTCTAATGAATTTCATAAAATAAAATTAGGAAAAAAAAATAAAAACAAAATTTTTTTTGTAATACAGAGACAAAATATTAATTCTGGACTTTTTTCGAATGTTTTTTATGTAATAAATAAACTTTTAATATCTGAAAAAAATAAATTTATACCAGTCGTAGATATGAAAAATTTTGCCAATATGTATAGCGAAAAAAAAAAAATTTTTAATACCTACAATGTTTGGAGATATTATTTTAAACAGGTATCTAATTATAAATTAGAGGAGGTTTATTCTAGTCAAAATGTAATATTTACAAATGGAAAATGGAATAAAAAAATGAGTACATTGCCAACTTCATATAAATTTCAAAAATTGACAAAAAAATATATAAAAATTAATGACAATATTTTAAAAGAAACTGAATTATTTTATAAAAAAAATTTTAAAAATAAAAAAATTCTAGGTGTTCATTTTCGAGGTCAAGAACTCAGATATTCATCAAGACATTACTTTCCTGCAACAATTAAACAAATGGTTTTTAATACAAAAAATTTAATTAAAAAAAAAAAAATTGATAAAATTTTCTTATGTACTGAAGAACAAAAATATTTAGATATTTTTATTAAGGAATTTAAAGACAAAGTTTTTTATTACAATACACTAAGATCATACAATAAAAATAGAATGTACACTTATCCAAGAAAAAACCACAGGTTCTTATTGGGTAAAGAAACTTTAATAGAAACTTTATTGCTTAGCAAATGTAATTTTATTTTATCAACTAAGAATAATGTTGTTGAAGCAGCCAAACTCTTTTCTAAAATTAATAATAATAGTTCTAAAATTTTTTATATAAAAAATGGAACTAATTTTTCAAATCCAATACTTAGAAGATGGGCGTGGCATATAAAAAGCTTCTTGCCAACCTTTTTAGGTGGATTTAAGATAAAAATGAAAATATAAACTAAGATCTATGAAAATATTCATTACTGGAATAGCTGGGTTCTTAGGCTGTCACATAGCAAAAAGAATGATAAAACTTGGCCATTCTGTAGGTGGAAATGATAATATGACTGGTGGAGATAGATATAATTTGCCAAAAGAAATATTATTATTCTCCGAAGTTGATTGTAATGATTATGATGCAATGAAAAAAGCAATCAAAGGATATGATATAGTTTATCATTGTGCTGCTACTGCACATGAGGGCTTGTCTGTTTTTTCTCCCCATACAATTACGAAAAATATATATGGAGCAACTGTTAGCACCATTTCTGCTGCAATTGCAAACAAAGTAAAAAGATTTGTGTATTGTTCTTCTATGGCCAGATATGGAGAGCAAAAACCACCTTTTACTGAGGATATGCCCACAAAACCTGTTGATCCTTATGGTATTGCAAAAGTAGCTGGTGAAGAAACATTAAAAATTTTAGCTGATGTGCATGGTATGGAATATAATATTGCAGTTCCACACAATATTATTGGTCCAAATCAAAAATATGATGATCCATTTAGAAATGTTTTATCAATTTTTATTAACAGAAATTTACAAGGCAAACCTGCTATAATATATGGAGATGGCATGCAAAAAAGATGCTTTTCTTATATTGACGATGTTATTTATTGTTTAGAAAAGCTTGCATTAAATAAAAAAATTAATAAGCAAATTATAAACATAGGACCTGATGAAGAAACAATTTCAATTAAAGAACTTTCTAATTTAGTTGCAAATGAAGTAGGCTATAATGGGCAACCAATTCATGTTTTAGATAGACCTCAAGAAGTAAAAGTTGCTACATGTAATGCCAATAAAGCTCGTAAAATTTTAGGCTATACTACGAAAACTTCCCTTAAAGAGGCAATAAAACGTACAGTTGAATTTATCAAAGAAAAGGGCACAAAATCTTTTGAATACCATATTCCCATTGAAATCATAAATGAAAAGACACCAAGCTCATGGAAAAAAAAATTAATTTAATTAAAAAATATAAATTACAAAAATTGGCAAAGTTTATACATAAAGATATAGAATTTAAAATCTAATATTATAAATGATTAAAAATTTTTTTTCTTTTTATAGCAATTTTTTTTTAATATTAAAATTTAAAATATTTAATTATCGTTTTTATAAAAAAAAAAATAATAATAGCAAAAGCCAAGTTCTTGTAGAGTTTAATGCATTTCATTTTAGTCATTGTTTTATGTCATTAATGTCAAATTATTTGGCAAAAAAATATAATTCTAAGTTAGTAGCTTTTAATAATTATAAATTAACAGCTGTAAATTATGAAGATAGTCTATTAAAAAAAATAAAATGGTTTTTAGGAAAAAGTTTTAAATTAAAATTTTTTGGTATCTACTCTTCGTTTGGTGTATGTGATTTTATTGAACCGACTTCAAAAAAAGAAAATTATATAGAGTCTCAAAATATTTATAAAAATATTATTAAAGAACTAAAAACAAAATCTGATATTACAAAAATCAAAATTGATAATATTCTATTTGGGGATTTAATATATGACGGATATTTAAAGTTAAATTATCAAGTTACAATTGATTTAAAATCAAAAGATTTTCAAGATTATTTATATCATTTTATTATAATATACTTGTATTGGAAAAATTACTTAAAGGAAAATAATGTTACAAGCATTGTTGGTGTTCACAATTTATATGCTTATGGCATTATACATAGACTGGCAATCTTTCAAGGCATTGAGGTGTTTACAGTATTAGTTGGTAGAATTTTTAGACTTGATAAAGAAAATTTATATCAATTCAGTGAATATAAAAATTTTAGATCTGAATTTTCAAATTTTAATAGTTTTGAAAAAGAAAAATTTTTAAAAATTTCATCAAAATCAATAGAAAATAGATTAAGTGGTCATTTAGGAGATAATATAAAAGAGTTGGTTACCACCAAATCTGCATTTTCAAAACCATATAATCCAAATACAAAAGTATTAAATAAAAATAAAAAATTAAAAATATTAATTGCAACTCATCAAGTTGGTGATGCCTGCAATTTTTGGGGAGAAAATTTTTTCCCTGATTTTAAAGAATGGTTGGAATTTTTATCAAATTTATCTAAAGAAACTGATTTTGAGTGGTACTTAAAAGATCATCCTTATTATTCAGATTTAAAATACGCAAAGTCACTAGACAGAACCGCAGAATTATCAAAAGAAATAATAAAAAAAAATAACAAAATAATATATTTAAATTCTGATATATCCCATCATCAAATAATAGGAGAAAAAATTGACTATGTTTTAACAATTTATGGAACAATAGCTTTTGAATATGCATACATGGGCATACCGGTAGTTATGGCAACAAAAAACTGCTCAACTTCAAACTATTCATTTAATATTTTGCCAAAAAATTCTAAAGATTATGAAAATATATTAAAAAATTTAGACAAAATTAGTCACAACATTAATAAAAATGAAGTTTTAGAGTATTACTTTATGAAATATATTTATCATGACTATAATGCATTTTTTGAAAAATTTGGAAATTTTATAAATACTAAAAAAAATAATTTTGATAGCTATGATGGTTTTGAATTTTATGATTATTGGATAAAAAATATTAAAGATAAAGATTTAAAAAATATGATAAATACTTTTGATAATTTCTATAATTCCAATGAACATTCTCTTAATATCTCACATAATAAAAAAATGTTAAATAATTTAATAAGTGAAAATTAAAAAATAATAATTATGAATATTTTTAATTTAAATACGATATGAAAATTTTAATAACAGGTACTTGTGGATTTATTGGATATAGTCTCGCAGAAAGTCTATTAAAAAAAAATATTATTGTATATGGAATAGATAATCTAAATGATTACTACTCTGTTTCAATAAAAAAATTAAGATTAAAAAATTTAAAAAAAAATAAAAATTTTATATTTAAAAAAATTGATATTTCTAACAGAAATCTTTTGTTCAAATTTTTTAAAAAAAAAAAAATAGATATTATTTTTAATTTTGCTGCTCAGGCTGGAGTTAGATATTCGTTAAAAAAACCTGATGCTTATTTTTTTTCAAATCTTATTGGATTTATAAATATAGTTGATTTAGCCAATATTTTAAAAGCAAAAAAAATTTTTTATGCATCGTCAAGCTCTGTTTATGGCGATGCAAAAACGTATCCGGTAAAAGAAAAATTTGAACTTAATCCAAAAAATATTTATGGATTAACAAAAAAAATTAATGAAATTTCAGCTAGAACATTTAGTTTAAATAGTAAAATACAATTTATTGGTTTAAGATTTTTTACAGTTTTTGGTGAATGGGGAAGACCAGATATGATGTTATTTAAAGTGCTAAATTCTTTCAAAAAAAAAAAACTTTTCTATTTGAACGAGGGTGGAAAACATTTGAGAGATTTTACATATATTAGAGATGTAGTTTCAATTCTTAATATTTTGATAAAGAAAAAATTTAAAAATAACTTCGAATTGTATAATGTTTGCTCTAATAGGCCTTTAAAGGTGGCCAACATTATAAATGAAATGCAAAGAAATTTAAATGGCTTGAAGATTAAAACTGTAAATCCTAAAATGCTTAAAAAGATAGAAGTTAACAAAACTCATGGTAACAATAAAAAAATTTTAAAATTAATTGAAAATTATAAATTTACTAGTTTTAAAAAAGCTTTAAAAAATACGATTGATTGGTATATGAAAAATAAAATTTACAAAATTACTTAATCAATTGAAAAAGTGTATATTGTAGATCCTTTTTTTTTATAATTATGATACCTGCCGCCCGTTGCAATGAATGAAACAAATTGTTTTCCCTCTATATTAAAAATAATTGGTGGTGCGCTACCTGCGGCCTCCATTTCATACTCCCATAATATTTTGCCATTTTTTGAGTCTATTGCGTATGCATAGTTATCGTCTGTGCCTGTGTAAAAAATTATGCCAGAACCATTTATTGATAAGCCTCCAAAATTAGGTGTGCCAACTTGTATTTTTTCCCCATCTATTTCCTTATAACCAATATTTTTTTTCCAAATTATTTTTCCAGAAACTAGATCCAATTTTGCTATATATCCCCAAGGAGGATTAGATGCTGGTAAGTCATCTGAAGTTAAAAATTGTGACCAAGCAGGACCGTTTGCTTCTACTCTTATTTTCTTTTTTGAGTATAAACTCTGATCCCAATAAGAAAATAATTGAAATATTAATTTTTTTTCATCTTCTAAAACATCTAGATTAGAATGAACATTTTTCATTTTATCTTTAATATTTTTTTTAAACTTTTCCTGATTAATTAAACTATAACCGACTAAACTTGGAATATATCCTAATCTTTTTTCTCCTTCTTTTTTATTTAATCCATTTCTATTTTTACCATGACATGAGGAACATTTATTTTGATAGATTTTGTAACCTGATAAATTTTTAATTTCTTTTGGAACAATGTTTTGTAAAGTATACATATATGGTCTTAATATCCAGGGTAGATTATTTACAGGTATGTATATTGCTTGTTCTTTGATATCAATAGCTGCCCCTTGCCATTCTGCACCTCCATGGATACCTTTTATTATTAAATCTTTATTAAAAGATGGTGGATAAAAATTACCATAATTTGATTTTTGAAGTTTTTTCAAAATCTCATTTTTTTTATTATTATTAAGATTTTTGATACTATCTTTGGTATAGCTTATTTCATGAAATTTTTCAGGTAGGTTCAAATCAAGTTGATGTTCTGATGTTATTTCACCAGGTATATCTGAATCATATTTTATTTTTTTATAGTTTAAATCAAATAATGGTATACCTGTATTTCTCTCAAGTATTATTGTATTTCCAATTTTAGTTGGAACAATAACAATCTCTAAACTTTTGTTATCAATTTTTAAATCATGCAATATTGGAGGAGTTGGAATATCGAAATCCCACAAATCATGAAAAGTTTCCTGAAAATCCCATAATATCTCTTTTTTTTTTAAATCTACAGCGATTAAACTTGCAGATTTGTGATTAGCTCCTAACCTATTTACTCCATATAAACTGGGTTGAGGATTACCTGTTGTTACATAAACAAGTCCATTTTTTTTGTCTAAAGCAACTCCACCCCAAGGAGATCCTCCAACAAAATTTCTTCTTTCGTCATATAGAGGAATTAAATCTATTAATTTACCACTATTTTTATTAAATAAATAAATTGCTTTGTTTGAATATGTTACAGCGACTAATATGTTTCCATAAATCATAGGTGCAACTAATGTTGGAGCAAATACCGAGCCTTTTTCACCAAAACTTTTTATTATTTTTCCAGTTTCGATATCAATTTTAAATATTCTAGCACCGACAGGTAGATATAAATAATCCTGATTATTAATTTCATCACTTTCAGCAAGCAAACCTCTTCTGGCTGGCTGAGAAATTGATTGTAACTCCCAATTCTTTTTTCCATTAGATCCATTAAGAGAAACAATTTTCCAATCTGGAGTGACAGTTATTAGGTTATTCTTAAAAAAAATTGGATTAGTTTGAATATTTTGAATCCATTTTTTTTTTAAGTTTTTTTCTTTGATTGACGAGTATTTCCAAATTAATTTTAATGAGCCAACATTTTTGTTATTAATACTATTATTTATTGAATATTTTGTGTTCCAATTACCACCATGTGATCTTGTCCAACTATTATATTCACTATTATTAATATTATTTTGTTTTTTTTTTTTAAAGAGATAATCATAACTTTCGCTATTAAAAATCCCTTTTGTGAATTTGTGTCTTTCAGGTTTAAAACTTGATGGTGGTTTTTCAATATTTGTTAAAATATTATATTTGAACTCTCCACCCTTTTTTATGAATTGATTATAAATTCGTCTTGATATTTCATAAAAAAATGGGTTATCGGAAAAATAAACTTTAGTGTTATTTTTTAGGTTTGAAAAAGAAACACAGTTTTCAATATGTTTATATCCAAAATCATAATATGATTTAATCAGATTTAAATTTCTACAATTTTTTTCACTACTAAAATAAATTGACAGAGGTAAAATTGAGAGAATTAATAAAAATAAAATAAATTTTAAATATCTCATAATTGTGAGATATACTATTGTTTGAACAATTGTAACATATTTATGCAAAAATTAAATAAAGAAAATATTATTTTATTAATTTTAGTTATGATTTTGATAAATAATTTTAATTTTTTCAAAAATTATTATTTTTTAATTTCAAGAGATTATTCAACAAGATTCAATAAAGTATATAATTTTTGTGAAAAAGAATCTGTCTCATTTATATCATATTTAATTGACAAATATAAATTTAAGAAAAATATACCAATTAAAAATTTTAAAGTTTCACCTGACCCAAGTTGGATTTTTCTGAATAGTGTTAATTCTGAAATTGATTATTCAAAATTAATTTTACTAAACTATGAAGATGAGTCAAAAATGAAGTTCGATAAGGTTAACTTAAATAATTTTAAAACAAATTTTTTACCAACAGACATTGAAGGAATTAATAAATTAATATTTAAATCAAAAAAAAATTTAGATAATGTAGAAATTAAATTACGACTAGTACATCAAGTTTTTGAGGATAAAAATGTTATTTTAGAAAAAAATATTATACTAAATAGTAAAAACGAGTTTGTTTTAGATTATAGAAATAAAAATTTAAATATAAGAAATGGCAATTTATTGATTAATCTAGAGCTTTTAAATAATAATTCTTTAGATAAAATTGATATTAAAAATATAATTTCTGAAAATATTACTAAGTTTGATTTAGGAAAATTTAATATAATTGAAAATATTTCTAATTGTTACTTATTAGATAAAAATGTTTGAGCTCCTCCAATCAATATTTACAATATTTTTAATAACAGTAAGCTGTTATTTTCCAAAAAAATATTATTCAAGTTTAGTAATATCAAATAATTCAGAAAAAAATTTTATTGAACTTTTATCTTTAGGTAGTGTAATTCATATTTTTTCACTCTTAATTGTATCATTCTTAACATTATTAAGCCAAAAAATTTTAATTTTTTATTTTATAATATTATTTTTACATAATTTATTTTTTATTATTAAAGATAAAGTTTTTACTAATGATATTAAATATGAGAATATTTATTTTTATTTTGTAATTTTAATAATTGTAATTTATTTTTTAAATAATTTTTATATTGGATGGGACGCTCAAAATTATTGGGTAACCAAAGCTTTGACAATTTATAATGATAATTCAATAGAAAATTTAAAGTATACAACCAGACCAGAATATCCTCATTTAGGCTCGTTTATTTGGTCTACTTACATGAAAATTTCATTTATTAATAATGAACTTTATGGACGAATTTTTTATATTTATTTCTTTTGTTTAACCTTATTTTCTATTTCTTATATTTTGTCCAAAAATAAGATCCATAATTTAATTTTTTTTAGTTTTTTAATTTTGATTTGTTTTAAAGAAACATTATTTAACGGATATCAAGAAATTTTAATTTTTTCTTTATTTATTTTAATAACAAAAGAATTTTATTTATTTATAGAAAATAATAAAAACAAAAAAAATTTCTTAATCATTATATTATCGTGTATTTCAATGAGCTGGATCAAAAGTGAGGGAATGATTTTTGCTTTATTATTACTTTTTATTTATTTCATAGCTAATAAAAGTTTATTAAAAAATCAATTGATTATTTTTTTAGTAGCGACTTTGATAATAATTACAAGATTTGCATATTTAAATTTTATTGAAATTGATTCATCATTTCAAAGTGGTAATTATGAATTATTTAATATGTCAAATATTTTAAATTATATAACTTTTGATAGAGTATTTTTAATATTTAAATATTTTATATTTGGTACGTTGCAAAATTTAATCTTTTTATTATCAATAATATCTTCAATTTTTATAATTATAAATACTAATAAAATTAACTTAATCAAATATCAGTTATTTTATTTTTTATTTTGTATAATATTTATTTTCTGTGCATATTTATTTACAAATTTACCTTTAGAGTTTCATTTAAAATATTCTATTGATAGATTATTTTTTCAGGTTTCTGGATTTTTTATTATATTCTTAATTATAGTTTATAAAAAATTATATAAGTAAGTTTCTTATTTTTCTAACATAATTTTTTAAACTAAATTCTCTACTTTTGATTTTTTTAAAAAAATTCAGTTTTTTATCTTTTAATTTAATAAACTTTACCATACC
>Ga0181607_10002963_pt1 | contig 14913 bp, 12 predicted proteins | sample 041ome_9_FD_132420 | JGI IMG/M metagenome (GOLD analysis project Ga0181607, IMG submission 132420) | Coastal salt marsh microbial communities from the Groves Creek Marsh, Skidaway Island, Georgia - 041413US metaG (megahit assembly) | ecosystem: Environmental > Aquatic > Marine > Intertidal zone...
AAAACCTAGTACTCTGTTTATGTATCCGCCGATGGCTTTTTCTGTTGGAACAGCTTGTCCAGAATCGTCTGCAAAGCTATCGTCTGCTGAGAATTCATTAATTGTAACACCTTTCTTAAAGCCGAGTGCGTTTGCATTAGAAAGACCAATTTCACCAGCAAATGTAATATCACCTGTTGCTTGGTCTACACTAAAGAACTTACCTACACGGAAGAAGCCGTCTTGGTCTGTACTTACAAAGAATACACGCCCTTTACGTCTCTCCCAAACTTGGGCTGTAGTTGCAGTATCAGCATCGGTGTAAAAATCAGCTAATGGATTAACTGGATCACCTAAGATAACATTTGGATAGTTACTGTCGTTAAACGATCCTGTACCAATTTGTGTAAAGTCATGTCCTGTTGCTCTAAGTAGTGAAATAGCAACAGTTACTTCTGCTGTACTTCCTGTAGGAAGACCTGCTGTAACTGTTCTCTCACTTGCTGAAACTGCACTGTTTAAACCAGCACCACCATAGGCACTGTTAATATTTGTGCCTGCAATATCAGTAAATTGAACATATGCCCAAGTACCGCTTGTAATACTTGTTGGTACACTGTTTGCGCCTAGTGCGCCACTAGTGCTACCTGTAAGTGTACCAGTTATATTAAATGTACCAGTTATGTCAATTACTTCAATTGCTGAACCAGTTGTACTAGCATGAACAACTGCTGTTGCTCCACTACCTGTCTGTGTTAGTGTTTCACCTGCTACAACTGTAATATTACCTGTAGTATTAATTTGTGAAACTAGTTTGTAGCTTGTAATACCATGTGTTTTACCATCCCAAAGAAAACGCATACCACTAGTATATCCAGGATCTCCAGGATATAGTCCTGCTGATGTTCTGCTATCTCTTGTTACACGCTCTGTGTCGTCATAGATATTAGTACCACTTTCAGTTAATGGTTGAATAGCAAGTTTTGTGTCACCTTGGGCACTACCATACCCACCGGTTAGTTTTGTTGTTTTAACTTCTAATTGTACAAAATCAAACCCAGATTCAAATGTAGTTAATATTTCGTCTACGGCTAAATCCTGACTGAACGAATCTTTGTTACTAAATGCAATGCTTCTATATGTTGTATTGTCACTTTCGTCAAAGTTAATAGCAGTACTTGGTCTAGTAACTAGCCCTGAAGGATCAGCTACACTATCAAATATCATATTGAAGTTATCTCTGTATTCAATAATAGTTCCGTTTGTAACAGTGTCTTGTAGCTGTCCGTAGTAATCGTCAGCTGCAACATCATCTGCTTTTAGATCTAGTTTATAAACTGTGTTGTTATGAACACCTGCAGTAGTACCAAATATTGTATCAACATCAATGGTTAAATCATTAGTCGGAGAACTTCCACCTAAAGCACTTCCACTAATAGTAATAGTTTCTCCTATTGTGTATCCAGAACCTGGTCTATTAACTGCTACAACTGCTGATCCACCAGCACCAATAACACCAACACCTGTAACTGTAACATTAACAGTAAGACCAGTACCTGATCCTGATGTGTTTGTAGCTATTCCTGTATAAGTTGCCGCTGCCGCAGTTGTACCTGCAAGTGTAGTTGAATCTAATGCGTTAACACCAGTAACAATAACATCACCTGATTCGCCTTCAATTCCATCTCCATCTGAATCACTTAAATTAGTAACTGTGGAAATTAAGTAATTGAATACTCCTGCTGTTGGTCCAACAGCACCAGGATGATAAACTGTAATGATACTGTTAGCAGTTGGCGGTCTTTTTAAATCTGTAACTGTAATGCTTGGATCTTCATAAGAGTTTGTATATGCACCGCTAGTAAATACTTTCGCTGGCATCACCTGATCATCTTTTAGTGCAACCTGATCTGGAATTTCGTTAGGGTCAGCACCTTCAGCAATCAAGCCAAAGTTACCATAACCATTTGAACAGTTAAGAGCTCTAATTTCAGAACCGTTATTTGCATACATAGCAGTTTGACAGTAGTAGGTAAATGTTGATACCTGCTCTGAGAACGCAGCATTGTTTGCAATAAGACCGTAACCTAAATCGTTAATTTGTGTAAAGTCGTTTGCTAACATTGAACGGTTACCAGCAGTTTGTAAGAATATGTCTCTTTCAACTGACGAGTCGTCAAACTGTTCTACATCATATCCATCGCCATCGTTAGAGTTAGCATCTAGATAGATAGTTGCAGTTCCTAGACCTTGATCATAATCTGAAATAGCATTAACCTGATATCGTCTGCCTTCTACATAGAATGGACAAGGTAGCTCAGGTGGACGCAATCTTAAACCTTCGCCTGGATTACTTTGTACTGTTAATTTAAACTTATCCGCTGATTGAGGCTGTCCGGTAATTCTTGTTGGCAAGTTACCTACATATGCATCAACATACATACCACCTGCAAAGTTTTTAGCATTAATACTTTTACTAAAACTAGAAGCAGTTTGAATATAAGGTGATTTAGTTAGAACTTGTCCTTGTGGATCAAGCACACACATAAATCCACCATGTCCTTGAACTGTGACGTTTCTTATGATTGTAGCGTCACTCATTAAAAACACATCCATCTCGTCGTTACGCTTAGGTTGATTGTATTCAACATCAAATACAAAGGTAATCTTATCAATCAAATTACCAACAATGGATGCTGTACCAGATTCTCCAGAACCTAGTGAAATATCAGGACTTTCTACAGCAAGAACACCAGCCGCTCCTGCTGTATATTCTCCGTATGTTACTGAATCTGCATCAGCACTTACAAATGTATGTGCAGAAGTTTCAGGCGAAGTTCCAACATTCACAGTTATAGAAGTAGCTGTTGTTGAATCAATTTCTAACTTTGTTTGATATGCAGGATCTGTAGTTCTTGGATATGCATATGGAACTGTATTACCGTCAGATGCACAAGTAAAGGTAATGCTTTCTGGTTCAATTTCAACATACTGTCCTGTCTGTAAACTGTGTGCTCCTATGAATATTTGTAGATCACCAGTTAAAGGATCGTAAATAGCGTTAGTAGGAGTAAATGTTGCATCAACAACAGTATAGTTAGGAGTAGATCCTGATAGTAGAGCATTTGCCAAAGCACTGATATTTTGTATAGCAGCCTCTGTGGCAATTTCCTGTGTGCTGTCTCCTAACTGTGTTAGGTAATCTCCGTCTCCGGCAAGTAGAGTATGATAAGATCCTTGTACTTCTAAAGTTCTTTCTTCACCACCGTTGGTAAGGTCTGCAACAAGAGCGTCAACAATAAGTTTTGTGTCTCGTCTACATTTAGCAACAGGATAGGTTAGATCAGGAAATCTATCACTGATATATCTTATGGTTTCTTCTACTATGTAATCTTTGTTTTCTTTTAGAATGTTAGCCGCTGTGGTATACGAACCAGCATTGGTAATGTCAGCACCAAGGTTAAGTGGTCTGTCACCTCTGTATAGATAATGATAACCAAATTTACCTTGTGCTACACCATCTTGGTTAAAGAAATCAGTACCGCCATTGTTTAGTGTTAATCCGTCAAACTCGTTGTCTCTATAGAAATACAAGTTTGCCCATTTACTCTGTGATATTCTTGGGATCCTAGATTCTGTTTCTGTCTTTGGTTTAATAATTACTCGTCTAAATTCGTCACCTTTTAATGACACATTGTTGCTTAAACGAATAGGATAATCTTCTTCATATATTCCAGTTTCAACCATAATAGTAACTTGTTTTTTTCTAACAAAGTTTCCATACTCTAATGGCTCTTCTGGTTCAAAATCTTTTGCGCTTAGTAAGTGAACTTGGAATACAGTTGGACCAGGTTCAGTTGATCCTGTTTGCGGATCGTTAGCTGATTCTGCACTAACATCATTTGTAAAACTTACAATTTGTCCAATTGCTTCTGAACGCTTACCTCTAATAACCTTACCTGGTAACGCATCTGTATTTCCTGGATTAGTTTGATCAGTATAGGTGCTTGCTCCATTCGTAACAACAATTTTGTATGTGCTACCGTAAACAATGTCACCACCAGAGTCTAGACCATTTTGAATAATATTAGTTACAAGGTCAAACTTATCACTAACAGCTGCTCTAGCATTTGAATCTGCATCTAAATCTCTTGCAATAGTAACAGGAACACTGTTAGATCCTAACGCTCCTGAAGTTGATCCAGTAAACTCGTTACCAGTATTAATTGTACCTGTAACAGATTGTAGTAATACAGTTGAACTATTTGTTACTGAACTTACAACAACACCTGTTGCTCCACTACCTGTCTGTGTTAGTGTTTCACCTGCTACAACTGTAATATTTCCTGATGTAGTAATAGTATAAATTGTACCTAAATCAAAGTATTGATCTTCTTCAATTTGATAAATCTGTCCAATAATACCACTGCCTGTGTACCCATCAAATGTACTAGTATCATATGGTGTTTCTAAAGCACTATCGTTATAAAGCTCAAAACTACTTGCACCAGTAACTTTTACATATTTTTTAGTGCCGTCAGTAATTTGCACCATACCTTCGACATTTCTAAATACAACAATATCGCCATTAGTTAATCCGTGATTAGTTGTAGTAACTACTTCTGATATTGCATTAACACTAATAGAACTAATATTCTTTTGGTTAAATAAATCGTTTGTTAAACAAGCAGCTGCAATGTCTCTTGCTTTTACAATTCCTGAAACGGTTTCTGTTAGTTGTGAAGTGATTGCTATTCTAGCACTAACACCCGAATAATATCTTTGTGCTGCTTGAATAGTTAGATAGTTAGCTGTTAAACCTCTATTAATATCTAATGCAATAGCATCAATTATGAGCCCTACATCTCTTTGACATAGCTCTATATTATATGAAAAATTAGGAAACGCACTGTTTACATAAGCAACTACTTCTGCAGCAATATATTCTCGGTTGTTATCTAAAAGTTTTCTTGCTTGTTCGTAAACTGGTGTTTCTACATCTGCATTTATAACAACACTGGCTGTTTGTCCACTTGTGTGTGTTAATGATTGCATATAGTTACCAGGCTCTGCTGGCGCACTACGAATTAGTTCTTCAGCTCTTTCTGCGGCTTTATTAATAGAAGCAAATGCGTATGTATATGAAGTACCTTCTTTTCCTGGAGGCACACCATTCATATTATCATCACCTTTTGTACTAACAAAAAGCACTTCGGGTGAACTGTATGCTGTATTATCAACATAAAACTTTGTTGCTGCTTGTAAATCTTCTGCACCATTTGGGGATCCAAGTCCTGATAATTCTCCTGGATGATCGTTCAAATACAAACTGCCAGTCATTGTATCGCCTTGTCTGCGAACAACACTAGTTCTTGGCATTGCAGTATCACTTAAGAAGTTTCCGCTCAATGTAGTATTAAGTGATGCATCGGTAATTGTGTGTACATCGTCTGCAGCAATAGTACCGGAAGGAAGAACTCTAAATGCTGAAGCATCTGCATCTACATCTGTTGTAGCATAATCTTTATTTGCTTCAGTGTAAAGCCAAAGCCTTGTTGGACTTACTACCCTAATATAATAAGTTGTATTTGATGTAAGATTAGTAGGATCAGTATCTTCAGCACTGAATTTAATAGCAGTACCATTAGATCCACTTTCAAGTCCATGGCCACCAGATTGTAAACTTTGATCTACTTTATAATAGTTTGATATTTCAATAGCGCCATCTACATATCTGTTTATAGTCCAAGCGTAGTGTAATCGGCCAGCAGGTTCTTCTGCTACTCTTAGCGGAAGTCCTGATGTAATATATCTTTGATCTGCATAGCCTTTAGTAATTACAAGATCGTCAATTGTTATTCCACTTAAACTATCATGTGTAGTATTAAGACGTTCAGCTTCTGCTGTACTAATACCAACATTAGCAATACCGAAACCTCCTGCATCTAAAGGTCCACCTAGTGTAGGACTTAGGTCGTCGGATACTTGAGTAAATGCACTTGAAATTACAAGTTTTCCTGGAGAATCAAAACTAAATGTAATAGTATCTTGGGCGCCGCCGCCTAATGCGCTATTACTTGCAAGTTCAACTAGTTGTATTAGTGTACCAGCATCATTAACTAATGGAATAGTATTGGGTGTAAGTTCATCTGGTGTGTCACTTAGTGTTGTGAATGTAATTTGTCCACCAACACCAAACACTGCATATAGTTCGGAAAAGTTTTCGTTAGTTTTACGAAACGATTCTCTAATACTATCGCCGGTGCCGTCATTACCCTCTACACCAATATTAATATCTTGTTTTGCCATTTATTGCTCCAATTATGCTCTTTCTGCTAATTTATCAAAGTCAAAATTAACACTTACACCACATCCACAGCTACTCTGTGCATTAGGATTTTGTATATCAAACATTGCACCCATTATGTCTTTTTTATAGTCTATTACTGTGCCTATTAAAAACATAATACTATGCGATCCTATTGCTAACTTACCTTCACCTGCATCAATGATTTCGTCATTTTCTTCTAGTTCCAGTTGATTATCAACAGTGTTCCATTGATATTCAAACCCTGCGCAGCCGCCACCTTTGAGGTTTAAAGTTACTGCGAAGCAGTTTCTTTCCCTGCAAATTAGACTGATCTGATCTTGTGCTGCTTCAGTTAGTGTGCAAATTTCCATCTTTAACCTCTTGTTATAACTATTTATCGTATTGTTTTATAATCTTAATGTAAATATAGTTATGTTCATAAAGGAATACACCCTTAAAAAGAGATACGAGCGTCCTAGTAAACTAGGAAAAACGCATACTTATTACAGAAATGTAACTATGGTTATATTGAGATGTGATAGTTGTAGCAAAGAATTTGAAAGATCTAGAGGATCAATGGATCCTAATCGTATAAACAATAATTATTTTCATGTGTGCGGGTCTTGTGATTCTAAACGATTTGCACAAAAAATGGGCATAACCCGTAAACAAATATGGGATATGCCCGCTAGTAGTAATTTAGATATTAGTAAACTTTAGTCTTCTCTTTTGTAGATAGTCCAAGCACCATATGCAATAGCACCGTATGCTACTAAACTTGCAATTGGTTTAAAAATTAAAAATGCAATACCTGCACCAATTAATACTGCTCCATCAAGTGTAGTTCTTTCACTTAAACGAGCATTTATCCATTTTTTAATCATTGTTGTCTCCTCTTAACACAATTATTCCGCAAGCAAGTCTATCACCTGCGTTACCTGTTTTTAAACTTTCTTCGTCGCCGCCCTTACCGAGATCGTCTGTATCACTGTGTATAACAAATGCTCTACCTACAATGCTACGATCACCAACTAAATCAATTCGATCTGCTTTAATTGTAAATTTTGCAATACCATTTTCGTCTGCGGTAATGTTTCCTAAATCGCCAACATGACCGTTTTCTAAATCACCGTGATCAACACCGTCTGGATTATAATGTCCACCTGCTGATTCACATCCTTGACTTAAATCACCGTATTCGTGTACATGAAACCCATGCTCACCTGGGTTTAGTCCTGAGATAGTACCTTTTATAAGTGTAACTCCGCCACTAGTGGCTTGCATACATAGTATATTGCCTTTAACAGTGTCTGAGTGTTCTAGTACACATTGAGCAATTATTGTATCACCTTGAGCTTCTGATATAGCAATGCTTTCGCACTGACATTTTTTAGCACGAGTTCGTGGACAAGATTGAAGCTCGTTAAATCTCATTAGTACTTTAATCCGTCTTTAGTAACATTAGACTTAGTTTTCCTAATTTTAACTTGCTCAGGAAATTTTTCTTCTTTTTTTACAGGAATATATGTAACTGGCCCTGTGTCAATTCTTATACCTCTAATTTTATCCAGCGATAAGTTCTGTTTTATCCCTTTTGTTCTCATAACGATCTCCTATAGCGTATTTATACAATTTAATGCTTGCTAAGTTTTTACATTTAGACTCGACCATGATATCTGCATAGTTTAAGAACTGTAATGCCCAATCGTTAACTGCTGTATTCCACATAAAGTCTGAATGTGCTCTTAGTTTCTGTTTCTTGTAACCTGTTTCTAATAGCACAGACATATCGGGTTTAACATCTGTAGGAAAATCTACAAGACAATCTTCCCTCGATACTGAATAGTGAATAACAGGACGCACACCACGCCAACTATCTACTATGCGAGCAAATCTATCGTCGGTGGGTTGAATGTATTCTCCACTATTGACCCAGTGATGGTGTATGTCAAGTACGAGTGCGACATGTTTTTCAAGTTCGAGGCTTGCGTCGATACCCCATGACATTTCGTCGTTTTCAATAGTAAGTGTGTTTCGTGCTTCTGGAGACAATCGTTGAAGTGCGTTGATGATACCGGCTGGACCTTGTCTACCGGAGATGTGGACATTACACTTGAAGTCTTGCCAATTCTTGCCGTAACCCATCCACCTAATGACGTCCACATGATATTCAAACTCCTCTATGCTTCTATTTACTATATCAGGGTTGTCAGATGCAAGCACAGTAAACTGACCAGGATGCATAGACAGCCGTACATCCAACTGCCTTGCAAGCTCGCCGACCCTTGCGAAATGCTTTTCACAATATGCGACCACAGCAGGTAGTTTCCAATAGTAGCACCAGTCAGACTGAGTGTATACAGGAAGGACATCACTGCCCAGTCGAACCATTCGTAATTCATGCGGTAAACTCCCTACATATTCAATCAAGTTGTAGTACGATTGAATGTTATGTACCATAATATCCCATAGTCGCTGTTCAGCAACATCGCGGGTTTGTCTATTAAGCCAAGCAACAGTTGTGCTACGAGTGTTTAATGGTCGTTGAATTTCTTCTAGTAGTTTCTTTTTTTGTGTTTGATCTGGATGCATATATTTGCATGCAAAACCTATACGCCTTTGTGTTTGTTTCATAAAATCTTCACATGTTGTAAACTTTAAATCCATAATAACTTCTTTATTTCCATTTGTCAACAATAAATGGATCCTTACACTTATGTGGATTAGGATCTCCGTGAAATGCAACAATACAACAATCGTCGGGTGCTTTTACATCTTCAATAGTTATAAATTCTCTATTGCCTCTGGTCATACCTGGTTTGAATCTTTTATCTTTTCTTATTTCCCATTTCCAACTTTGTATCCATTGATCTGGAAAATATTTTGCTTTACCTTGTGTTTCTTCCCAAAGATAGTCTTGGTCACCAAAGTGTCTTCTCATAATATGCAGGTGTTGCTTTTTAAATTTTTGCCATACATAATCAAGTTGACCTTTTTCAAAACGGACAACGCTTGAATTATATTTTTCCCAATTAGGTCGCATGGCTCTTGTAAAATCTCTAATTACACAATATTCACCTGGATAAAAATCAAACAGTCTATCTAAAGTGTTTGTTACAACAAGGTCTAAATCTAAATATAAAATAGTGCCGTTAATTGGAATTTCTGCAGAATAGATATATGGTTTATACCACCAACCGCTAACAGCTAGAGCAGGAGGAAGTTGGATAACATTAATATCTGGATTTAAATCTTTCGGATCTTCTGTAATACAATAAAAATTGTGTTTATATGATAAATTTTGTTTTACCATATTATACATTTTATTAACATAGTCTGCACTATACTTTGTTCCGTGTTTTAGAACTAGTATATTCTTATCAGTAGATGTAGGATCAACATTAGAGAGTTTTTGTCGCCTAGCAAATTCTTTATCTAATTTGCGTTTGCGTTTCTGATCTCTAATATCTGCAATTTCTTGCTTAGTGTATTTTGATTTATCAATCTTAGCCATTTATGAATGAAGTCTTCTGTACTTGAAAGGGTGTATAGATTGCACTATTAGCACCATGCTCAGAACATTCTACTGATTCACACCAACAACGATTGTCGCTCATTTCTTTAACAAGGTTGTCTGCAAACTGCCAGGCGTGTTCAGCAAACTTCTCTACACCAACTCCATCAAACTCTCTTACTTCACATAAATCTAAATCTTGTAGATTATAAAACTCTGCTTTGTGTGGATCATTAATATCGATACAAGTCTTATGATCGAATGAATCTTCTAACCAAGCCTTCAAAGGTTTAAGTCCGCCAAAGTCCACTGCCCAGTTTTTGTTGTCTAGTTCTTTACAACCAAATGTAAATTTAAATTGTAAACTGTAACCATGTAGCAAATGACAGTGTGAATGATCTGCGTTAGGTTGACGGAAGACTGCAGAAAGTCCTATGTTGTGTCCGTATGTTTTAGTCGAGTAGTAAGCCATATATTTCTCCTGTTAAAATATGTGGCGGCAGAATTATAAGGGTTGACGCCAAGTCCTTGTTATTAATACTACTTATTATATATTAAATTACTTAGGTTGTCAAGTGAAACATTTGATAATTTCCATGAATCGGGCAATTCCCAACCTTCATTGTTATATACTGTAAACTGAGTTTTTGGAAAACACTCAAATACTTTTGCTATTTGATGTATCCAATAGCTCGGGTCAACTGCACTCTTATTACTATTGTCATAGTGTTTAGTATTTTTATATAAATTATTGACTTTGTCATTTGTGCCATGCAAGTCGAAACCTATCATTTTTATATCTTTAAAATTAGAAGTTGCGGCTAATAACAGAGCATAAGGTCCGCTCCCCCATTGAAATGGTTCGTCTGCTCTTTTGATTGGCTGATAAGGTATATCAGGTACAGCATATAGGTTTTGCATATGTGACCTAGATACTAACCATTCTTGTCTAGTATAAAGTTTATTGAAATTACTTTGATAAAAGTTGTATGCTTCGTCTACCATTCGACGATCAACACACACTAAATGATCTACAAAACTATCTCTACATATAGCATTACAGGCTATTTTTATTCCGTGCAACGAATTAATGTCTATTCGTTTTCTACTTTCGCCGTTGCCTAAGACAAACATTACTTCCTCATGTGTTGTAGGTCTTTTTTTAGGTCTTTTAGTTCTTTCCCTATATCTTCAAATCTAGATACACTTATCTGCATACTAGTATTGATGGTCTTAATAACAATCATAATCCACCACCACCAAGTGATAGCTACAAACGCAAATGCTATAGAGATAGCTATAAAGAAATATTCTAATGTAGTTGTAAAATCAACAAACCACAAAATAGTGATTGCAAAGAGAGAAAGCACAGGTCCAACCCGTGCTAACATTTCCCAAAATGTAATTTGGGTATTTAACTTTGTATTTGGCCGAACGGTTTCCATTCCCCCGGAGTTCCCGTTCTTACGCATACCCAGCCAATGTAACCAGTTGGTGCCGGATTTTCGTTCCATATTATATCTCCTTTGACATAATTTCCACCGACCGGAATTCCTGCTCCGACTTCAAATTTCTTATTTTGAAATCTAATTCCGTTAGCTGTAGTTATGCTCACATCATCTGTAAAGTTTTTAACACCTACACCAAGTCCTGATTCTACAGTAACTTTGTTGTTTAAAGAAATATTACCATTAGCAGAAATTTCTATTCGTGTTGTGTCATCTGTTATAATTTGTAAAGCACTAGTAGTCCAAGTACCAATTTTAAATTTCTTATCTTCTGTATTATCTATAACAAATTCGTGATCAATATTTTTTAAACTAACTAATCCGTTAGGGCTGTCAGTTCCAATTCCTAGTCTTTGGCTATCACTATCCCAGAATACAAAATTATCAATATTTACACGACCTTCAACTGAAAGGCCTTGTAGTGTTCCTACCTTTTGTAGATTACTTTGTGTAACACTATTACCTAAAGCAGTTAGTGTAAGCACAGGTAACTTTTCAATTCTATAAACTCTGTCACGATCGATGTCGATGTCTTCACTGCTCCAAATTCTGTTTGGAGTATCTCTAAAAACAAACTGTTTGGTGTAATCTACAGCGCCAGTCCATATTAATCCTTTGCCGCTGATGTTACCATTCTCAGCTTTGAATTCTAAAGGCGTAGATCTTTCATTTCGTACATCTGCACTAATTTCATCTACATGTAATTTACTTGCATGTATTTCGCCTTTTACAGTTAAGTGACCGTTAACTCTAAGATCGTTGTTAATGTCTTGCACATTCATTGCTTTAACTGTAATGCCATCATTATGTACAGTTAATGCTACATGTTTTGCTTCGTCAACAATACCAACTGACTTGAAATTAGTAATCATCCCGCCATTGATTTTGTTTCCGCTTAGTTCTCTATCTAATATTTCAGGTTGAGGCGCCGGTTTACTTTGCAAAGCATCTATAGCTTCGCCCAATGCTGTCAGACCATTTCTAATGTCGTGTATCCTGCTCATATTAATATTTATCAGTTTACGCGAAGAAGTATCGTATCAGGATTGCATCGACCATTAAGTTTTGTATCAGTTGTTGCAATATCTTCTAAGAACTTACGCAATTTTACTTTTCCTGCATCTTTAAATTCTTTTAGTTGCAGTTCTGGCTTCCGCAGAGTTTTTTGTATGCTTTCTGCTTCATTAAACCCTATAATTGTGGTTCCTTTAACACTAAGCCCTGACCCGTCTCTACCGGTTCCTGTTGGATCAATATTGCTTGCAGTATACTTGCCTAGTTTGCGTGTTTTAACATTAAACACCCAAAGCTCACTTGCACCTACAATTTGATCTGGGGTAACACTTGCTAGTTTAAACTTCTCATCTGTTTTAAGATATTTCAACTTCTCTACAAGTTTTGTAGCACTCTTAGGTTTAGCTTTACGAGGCGCTCGAGTTGCCTTAGCACTTTCAATTACAAAATCTAATGCTTGAATAAGATCATCAATTGCGGTAGTATATTTTTTAATATCTGCCTTCTTAATGTGCGAATAACCTTCTTTAAGTTGGACCCACATATCTTGTTCATGCTCGCTCATTTTCTTTAGTTGCCCCGGTGTAGGCATACGATCTAGATCTTTAAAATCATCTAGTTCATTTTCAAAGAAACTTTTTAACTTTCGAGCGTGTGCTTGTGTTACTCCTTTTTCTTGGAAATGCTTTTTAAAGTCAAAACCTTTAGGATCAAATGAATCTTTATCGCGTATAAAGCCTTCTAGCCACTCGTCTATTGCTTCGCTTTGAATATATGCTTGATCTCTAATACGCTCTTGGATAGTAGGAACATATACACTGGCTTTTTCTTTTTCTTCTACTTTTTTAACTTCTACAACTTTACTGCCGGCTGTAATAGCATCACTAATTCTTTCCTTAAGAAAATTACTAGAAGGTTTAATTTCGCCTAGTGTTCCAGGCAAACTTTGCCAATAAACATTATGCTTTTCATTATAGTCAGGCATGCCATTGTTTAGCATTTTAGCAACAATGCCTGCTGTAACGCTTAGTGTACTAGCAGGAGCAGCTTTTGCGTTTTTAATATCAGTAGCAGTATACCCATTATCTTTCATCCAAACAAAAACTGCTGGATATAAATCTACAGGTTTATAGTTTTCATAGTACCATGAATGAGTACCTTGTTTGAATCTATGAAAGGTGGCACCATCCATTTCCTCCCAGCCTTGCCAGGTAGGTTCAGTAATTTTTGAGCCGCGCCGTACTCTTGGAGCCGCTCTAACTGTTTTCTTTTTAGTTCTTTTCGGAATAGCCACGTCATAAATCTCCTAATGTTTCAATTAGTATATAGCCTAGGTTTAAAAAAGTCAACTGTTTTTGAGAGTCTGGATCATTCAGTTGCAATGGCTAGTACTAAACTACCTAACCAAATAATAACTAATAGTTCAATCAAAGTTTTTCCCCTGCCGCGAATCCGCGGAATGTTTTAAAGCGTGGAAAGCGCAAACTGTAAGTACCGTCTTGATTCTGTGTCACAGCGTCTGCTCTTACTTCCACAAGTTGATCAAGTAGATTATCGCCAGCGTTCCAAAAATCATCTCTATCACGATCGCTAAAGCCACTACCAACATTGACTGTGATTTCTTTGTTATCGTCGTTGCCGGAGCAAACCAGAGCTCCAAGGCGTCCGACATTCCGTCCAGTACCTTCTTCATATCCAATTACCTTTAATGTTACTTCGATAAACGGTTTGGCTTTGAGCCAAGCATGACTGCGCTTACACTCATAAGGTGCATCAATATCTTTGATCATAACACCCTCGTAACCACCGTCTACAGCCGCTTTATTAAGCCCTACAAAGCGTTGTTCGCCTTCAGGAGTACTTAGGTCTACCTCTTCCCAGTCAAGTGCTTGTACATGCTTTAAAACGCTTGTATGCTGTTCTACCCAAGCCTTGGTAATAGCACTACGGAAACTCTGTGGCTTATCCCATACACCATTTTGGAAACAATCCAACGGAATAGTGTCAAACAAATGTAGTACAGCATCATTTGCACTTACATTATCTTTACGGTGTACTTGTTTCATTAGGTCCTGAAAGTTAGCACTCATTACCTCACCGTCTAGTACAAGTGGATAAGGTACAGGAAATTCTTTTAATACTTCTTTAATCTCATCAATGATATGTCCAAAGTTATGAAACTGTTTTCCGTTACGACTGAACATTTCAACCTTGTCGCCCTGGATAACAGTTAGCACACGAACACCATCAAGTTTGATTTCAATCTGCTTTTTACCAGTCATCTTCTTTTCGTGATTGGCACTGTCGTGAGCAAGCTGACAAGTAAACACAGGAACAGTACCCGGTACTACTTTGTTTACTGTTTTTTCACTCACACCACATCGTAAGTCTTTAATAAGGATCCTACGATACCAATCATTCCATTGTTCGGTAGTAGCAACATTCATTGTTAATTCAATAGCATCACGAGCCGCATGACCTGTAAGCTCTCTTGCTATAAGTTTATCTGCAAGCTCTTTGAACACTTCCCAAGACAGCCCTTGACCAGTTAGCACATCTGAACGCTCTGGAACCTGCTTCACACCAAA
>Ga0181607_10002966_pt1 | contig 14909 bp, 15 predicted proteins | sample 041ome_9_FD_132420 | JGI IMG/M metagenome (GOLD analysis project Ga0181607, IMG submission 132420) | Coastal salt marsh microbial communities from the Groves Creek Marsh, Skidaway Island, Georgia - 041413US metaG (megahit assembly) | ecosystem: Environmental > Aquatic > Marine > Intertidal zone...
ACGCCGGAGATTTGCAGCACCTGATCCAGCATGCCGCGATGCTGGCCCGATACACAGACACGGCTATCGAACCGGTCATCGGCTTCCAGCGCATGGACGAGCGGGAAGAGCGTGATCGCTTCGGGGCGCGTACCGAAGATGGTGAGGATGCGTTTGGTGCCAGCCATGCCGCAGCCCATAGCCGATGGATCGTTAACTATAGCCTAGCGCGCATGTGCCGGAATTTATTGCGGGCGCGGCGGCTCGGCGATGGCTTCGGGGTCAGTCACCTGGATTTCGGGCAGTGCTTCGCTTTCCTCGCCCGGCAGCGGGGCATCGCGCTCCGCCTCGAGCCGCTCGATATAGGCGCGCTCCAGCTCTTCGACGCGGGCCTGCGTGCGGGCAGCCTCGCCGTCGATTTCCTCAAGCCGTTCGCGGCGCGCTTCCTCGATCTGCATGCTGAAGCGACGTTCGGGCGCCACTTCGCGCTCGGCCACGGCTTCCTCGATTTCCTGGATCGAACAGCCCAGTTCCGACCCGCCGCCAATATTAGTGCAAGAACCGGGGCCGAACTTGCCGACTTCGTTGAAATCGCGCGATCGCTCGGTCCAGCTGTTGTTTTCCGGATCACGGCTCTGCCGCAGCTGGCTGGGGATGCGATAGGGGTTCTCGATCTCCTCGCACACCACGATGGTGTCCGCATCGGGAGCATCAGGGCAATCCTCGCCCGTAGGGATCTGGACCATCATGATCCGCTCGTTCCCCTCGCCCTGTGCAGCAGCAGGGGTAGCACCAAGGCCGGCCAACGCAGTGGTGGCAGCAGCAAGCAGGAACGCAGCTTTCATCGTTTCAATCCTCAAATCCAGATGGCCCACAAGGCGCCATTTCGCGTGAACCATGGCTGAAGCAGGCGTCGCCCGCCATGACCGCGATCAAATCTTCTCCGACAAGCGGATCGCCGCGCGGCAGCCCAGCCTTATGGCAGCGGAAAGCAGCGGATAGGCAGGCGCTTTCTCTGCGCCGGCAGCAAAGGCGGCATCGCGATGCTCGCGCTCGTCATCACGGAAACGGGCGATCATGTCTGCCAGTTCCGTATCATCGCCCGATTTCTCGAGGTCCTCCAGCTGGCGGGTGTAATGCTCGTCAATCTCGGTCTCGATCGCCGCAGTGCAGGCCATGGCGGCTTCCGGCCCGATCAGAGCGGTGCCTGCACCCAGCGCAAAGCCCGCGGCATGCCAGAACGGTTGCAGCACCGTGGGGCGCACGCCGCGCGCGGCCATCAGCGCATCGAATTCAGCGCGGTGGCCCTGTTCCTGTTCGGCCATGGCGCGGATTTCCGCCGAATGTGGCCCGCGATCACCCATCACCGCGAGTTGTCCGGCATAGATGCGCGTGGCGCCGAATTCGCCCGCCTGGTCCACGCGGATCATTTCGGAACGGTCTGGTTTGTGCGCTGCCTTTGTCATGCTGCCACCCTAGCTTGCATCGTCCTTGCGCGCCAGCAGCACCCAGATGGTGAAGGCGCTGGCGATGGAGATGATGGCGTTGAAGCCGGCGAGCGAGATACCCACCAGCGTCCACGGGGCCTGGTCACAGCGGATGATCGGCTGGTCGAAGATCGCTTCCAGCATATCGCCGCCATTGCTGGCCGGCAGGGCGCAGCCGGTAATGCCTTCCCAGAAGTGGTATTCCACCCCGGCATGGAAGAAGCCGATCAGGCCGGACGTGAGAATGCCGCCTGCGGCAATCGCCACCCAGATGCGCTTGGGCGGCGCGAACAGCGACAGTACCGCGAAGGCAAGCGCGGCAAAATGCGGCCAGCGCTGCCACCAGCACATCTCGCACGGATAGAGCCCGAACACATATTGCGAGATATAGGCCCCGCCCAGAAGTGCGGCAGGGACGATCAACGCCAGGGCTTGCGCCAGCCGGTCAGCCTTGTTCACTGTATGCCCCGTCAGTTGCGGCGCGCGGTGCCAGCCCGCGCGGCGATGGCAACGCCATTGGTGCGGCGAAGCGTATCCAGCGCATATTGCAGCTGGAAATCGTCAATGCCCTGCTCTTCCAGCTGCTCGGCAGTCATCGCAAAGCGCGGATCGTCGATCTGGTCGCGCTCGAGAGACTTGTCCTCATAAGCGATCTCGTTGACGAGATGGCCGCGCAGATCGCTTTCGCGCATGGCATAGCGCTGGCGGCGCTCGGCATCGGGATCAGACAGCTGCGGCACACGGATATCCGGTTCGATCCCGCCTTCCTGCACGCTGCGGCCGGACGGCGTGTAATAGCGTGCGGTCGTCAGCTTCAGCGCGGTGTCGCGCGTCAGCGGCAGCAGCGTCTGCACGCTGCCCTTGCCGAAGCTGCGCTCACCCATGATCAGCGCGCGCTGGTGGTCCTGCAGCGCGCCAGCCACGATCTCGCTCGCCGAGGCAGAGCCTTCGTCGATCAGCACCACGATGGGCAGGCCTTCGGCAACGTCACCGCGATAGACGCTTTCGGCATCGTAATAGATCGTGTCACGACGGCCACGACCGCGCTGCGAGACGATCTGGCCTTCGTCGAGGAACAGGTCCGACAAGGCAACGGCTTCATCGAGCGAACCGCCCGGATTGCGACGCAGGTCCAGCACCAGTCCCTTCAGCCCGCCGCGCGCCTGCATCCGCAAATCGGCAATCGCGGCGTTCACGTCCGCGCCGACATCGCGGCTGAATTCGTTGACGCTGATGTGCCCGATATCGCCGTCCTTCATTTCCCACGTAACCGGCTCCAGCTCGATCACGCCGCGCGTCACGGTCAGCTCCATCGGCTCGTCACGCCCGGCACGCAGGATCGTGACTTGCACATCGGTGCCTGCAGGCCCGCGCATCTGCTCCACCGCCTCGTTGATCTCGAGGCCGTAGATGAGTTTGCCGTTGACGTGCGAGATGTAATCGCCTGCCTTGATGCCGGCCTGGTCAGCCGGGCTGCCCCGGAAGGGCGAGACGACCTTTACCAGCCCGTCATCCATTTGGATGGAGATGCCGAGCCCCTGGTAATTGCCGTCAATCATCGTGTTCAGCCGCTCCATCGCGGCGCCATCGATATAGGAGCTGTGCGGGTCCAGCGAAGCCAGCATCCCGTCAATCGCGCCACGGATCAGCTGCTCGTCATCCACTGGCTCGACATAGCTGGACTTGATCCGCTGGTATGTCGCGAAAAGCTTGGCGAATTCCGGCGAGGCGCGGCCTTCCACCTGCGCGAAGGCTGCGGTGGTGGCGGGCAGCAGCGCCACGGCAGTGCAAAGGGCAGCAGCGCGAATGGCCGGAGCAAACTTTGGGGCAAACTTCATGGCACGTGTATCCTGTTGAGTCCCAAGCTGTTGTGTATCGCAAGGGTTGGCTGAACACCAGATGAGGATGTTTCGCCCTGATCCAAGTCCCGTAGCGGGACATCTGGCGTGATCACTTGCGCGATAGCCTGGCCAGCCCGGTCCGGCCACGCCGATGGGCGCGCCATCGACCAGCTGCTCCCCCACGCTCACATCGCTGCGGGCAAGGCCGGTGACAAGGCTGCTCCAGCCGCCGGCATGTTCGATGATCACGATCTGGCCATATCCGCGATAAGGCACTGAAAAGGCCACCCGCCCTGCGGCGGGCGCGACGACCTGCGCATTGGCGCGCGGTGCCAGCGTCACGCCTTGGCTCAAGCCATTCTCCAGCGGCGCGCCAAAGCCGGTGACCGTGCGACCCGTAACCGGCAGTATGTAGGGCGAAGGGGCGCTGCGAGCCTGTTCGGCTTAAGGTGCAGGCAAGGGTTCGCGCGCGCTGGAAACGGCAAGGCCGCTGCCGGGGCGAAGCACCGGGCCGGGCAAAGCGGCGAGGCGGCTGCGCAAGGCGGCTGCGCGTTCCAGTTCGCCTGCCAGCGTATCGAGATCGCGCGCCTGTTCTGCCAGCGCCAGCGCCCGCTCGGCTTCGCGACTGGCGACGCTGCCCGCCTCACGTGCGGCAAGCTGTAGCTGCGCGGCGATCCCGGCCAGTTCCTCGCTGCGCGCGGCGAGCGATGCTTCCTCGGCGCGCAACACATCGGCTGCCTGCGTGCCCTCGTGCTCCAGCTGGCGCGAACGGTCAATCCGCTGCTTCAGGCTGGCGGTGCGTTGTTCGATCTGGGGCACGGTGTTGGACATCACTGCGCGCAGGTAGACAAGGTCCTGCACATCGCCGGGCCGCAGGATCGCCAGCGCCGCCGGGCGGCGCGCGAATTGCTGCAAGGCGGCGGTAAGGCTGACGATGGAGCGACGCTCCTGCCCGAGCTGGAGGTGAAGCTTCTCGCGCTCCGCAGCTATCAGCGCGCTGCGCGCTTCGGCAGCGGCAATGCCGGCTTCTGCCTGCTGGATGCGGGCAGCGAGCGCGGCCACTTCGCGCGCGGTGCGCTCGGCCTCGTCTGCGCTTTCTTGCGCCTCGCGCTCCAGCCGCTCGCCGCGAGCCTGCGCGGCATCGCGCTCTGCCACTGCCTGTTGGAGCGCGGCGCGCGTCTCGTCCGCCGTGTCATAGGCAGGGGCAAGCTGCGCCGAGGCGGCATAGCCAAACAGCGCCGAGGCAAACAGGAGGACGAGGATACGCGACATCACGCGCTATCCTGACCGATGATAGGGATGCCCGGCAAGTATCGATGTGGCCCGGAACAGCTGTTCCATCAGCATGGCGCGGGCGAGCAGATGCGGCCAGGTCGCCTTGCCGAACGCCAGCAGCAGGTCTGCCTCGTCCCGTTCTTGCTGCGAGTGCCCGTCTGCCGCGCCGAGCACGAAACGGCATTCGCGCATCCCGCCATCGCGCCACTTTTCGAGCACTTCGGCGAATTTCTCGGACGACAAGTCCTTGCCCTTTTCATCGAGCAGGACAGTGCGAAACGGCGTTTGCGGATCAGGGATGCGCCCGCCGGTTTCGGGCAGTTCGGTGAGCTTTACGGGCCATGCGATGCGCTTTTCATAACGCGCAACCAGCTCCGCCTCGGGCGAACGGGCAATCTTTCCGCGAGCGATGACATGGAGAAGGATGGTGGCTCGCCTCTTGCTCCCCTCCCGCCTGCGGGAGGGGTTGGGGGTGGGTCTTGGCGCAAGGGTGTTCCCAAGGGCCCACCCCGCTGCGACTAGCTTCGCCTGCGGCTCAGCAAGTCTCGCTGCCCCTCCCGAAAGCGGGAGGGGATGAATCAGGCCACACCTTCATCCCCAAAGCCCCACATGCGCTCCAGATTGTAGAAGCTGCGGACTTCGGGGCGGAACAGGTGCACCACCACGTCACCGGCGTCGATCAGCACCCAGTCTGCCGCGGGCAGGCCTTCGATGCGTGCCACACCGTGGCCTTCCTGTTTCAGCCTTTCGGCGATCTTGGACGCCATGGCGGCGACCTGACGCGTCGAGCGGCCCGATGCGATGACCATGTGGTCAGCGATCGAGCTTTTGCCTTCGAGCGGGATGGAAATCACGTCCTGCGCCTGGTCATCATCCAGCTGCTGGAGGATGAGAGCGTGGGCGGTGCCGGCTTCAGCGGTGATGGTGTCAGTGTTGCTGGTCATGGAAATGATGGTTGCGGTGCCCGTAGTTGCGGGGATGGCTTGCGCCTGTGTCATCGCGACGTGTCATGCTCCTGATTGGCGTAATGGACAAGAAAAAGCATGAGCCAGGAGCGCCTCATGCGTCCCGCCCCCTTGCGATGTCATGAATAGGGGAATGCGTCACTTCATCCCTGGAAGCAGGCCCGGCATACCGGTCTGCCCAAGCGGGATCCGCCTTTCGGATTGTTGTTGCCGAGCGCGGATCGGGATCGAAACGCAATTCTATCAGCGCAGGTGCGCTCCATTCGCTCCGGTTTCGCAAGCCGGCTGCGTTCAACCGGTAACGTCGCAGCCAGACCATCGCGGGGCTCGCGAGGGCATCGCCATCATAGCCGGGCCTTGCAATGACCGCAATCGGCATTTCCCGGGCGATTTGCCGCCAGTCCTTCCACAGGTGGAATTGCGCCAGGTTGTCTGCCCCCATCAGCCACACGAAGCGGCGCCCGGCATATCGGCGCTTCAGTTTGCGAAGCGTATCAACGGTATACCGCGTGCCCAGTTCACGCTCGACGGCGGTGGCGCGGATACGCGAATTGCGACTTTGCGCGAGCGCCGAGCGAAAGCGCGCGGAGAGCGGCGCCATGCCCTTTGCCGGCTTCAGCGGATTGCCGGGAGAGACCATCCACCACAGCTCATCCAGCCCCAGCGCATCGATGGCGAACAGTGATATGCGCCTGTGCCCGCCGTGCGCAGGGTTGAAGCTGCCGCCCAGAAGGCCGGTGATCGGGCCGGTGAGCGATCGGGGCACCCCTGCTTACCGTTCCGGACGACGCGGCGAGACGCGGAAGCCGTGGCGGCCATCCTGCGCCTTGATCGCCCATGCCGGATATTCGTCATCAAGGCGGCCGACTGCATCAAGTGTGGCGAGATCTTCGCTGGTGAGGTCGATATCGCTAGCGGCAAGGTTCTGCTCCAGCTGCTCGGCGCGCTTGGCACCGATGATCACGCTGGAGACGACGCGCTGATGCAGCAGCCATGCCAGCGCGATGGCGGCCACGCCCACCCCGCGGCTTTCCGCCATCGGGCGCATGGCTGCAACAGCCGCCGCAGCCATCGGCTTGTCCGCACGCGGGAAGTCCAGCTTGGCGCGGCGGCCATCGCCCTTCACCTCGCCATCCTCGCCGAAGTCATACTTGCCGGACAGCATCCCGCCCATCAGCGGACTCCACACCATCAGGCCAAGGCCTTCGGAGCGCATCATCGGCACGATCTCGCGTTCGAGTTCGCGCCCGGAGACGGCATAGAAGGCCTGGTTGGAGATGAACTTGTCCCACCCGCGCCGCTCTGCAATGCCCAGCGCCTTGGCGATCTGCCACGCGGCCCAGTTGGACACGCCGATATAGCGCGCGCGGCCGGACCGGACGATGTCCTCCATCGCGCGCAAGCCTTCTTCCATGCCCGCAACAGGGTCCCAGCCGTGGATCTGGTAGAGGTCGACATGGTCGAGGCCGAGGCGATCAAGGCTTTCGTCGATCTGGGCGAGCAGGTGATAGCGGCCATAACCCGAATCGTTCGGCCCTTCGCCCATCGGGCCCATGCCCTTGGTGGCGATCACCACGTCCTGCCGCGAAACGCCAAGATCCTTCAGCGCCTGACCGACGAATTCCTCGCTCTGGCCTTGCGAATAGACATTGGCCGTGTCGATGAAGTTGATCCCGCCGTCGAGCGCCTGCTTGATGAGTACCGTCGAGCCTTGCTGGTCAAGGTCGTGCTGGAAGAAGGCGCTGGGCTTGTTGCCGAAGGTCATCGCCCCCAGGCACAGTTCCGAAACCACCAGGCCCGAATTGCCGAGCGTGTTGTAGCGCATTGTCTTCTCCCTCTCCCCGGTGCGGGTGAAGGATCAGGGGCGTGCCTGCCCCGATCCCAGCACCTGCCACTTGTATGTCGTCAGCCCTTCCAGCGCGACTGGCCCGCGCGCATGCAGGCGGCCCGTGGCAATGCCGATTTCCGCGCCCAGCCCGAACTCGCCGCCATCGGCGAACTGGGTAGAGGCGTTGTGCATCACGATGGCGCTGTCCACCTCGGCAAGGAACAGCTCTGCCGCTTCCTTGTCTTCAGTGATGATCGCATCGGTGTGGCCGGAGGAATGCGCAGCGATATGGTCCATCGCGTCATCCACATCATCGACCACCGCGACAGAGGCGATGGCATCGAGATATTCGGTGTCCCAATCCTCGGACGTGGCGGGCTTGATGCGGCTGTCGAGAGCCTGTGCGCGCTTGTCTCCGCGCAGCTCGCAACCGGCATAGAGCATGGCGCCGACGACATCGGTGGAGCCGGGGAATTTAGCGTCGAGCAGCAAGGTTTCCAGCGCCCCGCAAATGCCTGTGCGGCGCATCTTGGCGTTGACCGCGATATCGCGCGCCATCGCCGGGTCAGCGGCGGAATGGATGTAGGTGTGGCAGATGCCATCGAGATGCGCGAGAACGGGGACGCGGGCATCATTCTGCACCCGCTCCACCAGGCTCTTGCCGCCGCGCGGCACGATCATGTCCACCAGCCCTGCTGCGCGCAGCATACCGCCCACGGCTTCGCGGTCCTGTGTCGGCATCAGCTGGATCGCAGCTTCGGGCACACCCTTGCTGGCGAGGCCTTCCGCCATGGCTGCATGGATCGCGCGGTTGGAATGCACCGCTTCGCTGCCGCCGCGCAGGAGCGCAGCATTGCCCGAACGCAGGCACAACGCTGCAGCATCCGCCGTCACGTTGGGGCGGCTTTCGTAGATGATGCCTATCAGGCCGATGGGGATGCGGCGGCGCACCAGTTGCATCCCGCCGGGCGCGGTGCTGCGGTCGATCTCCTGCCCGACAGGATCAGGCAGGCCGGCCACGTTTTCAATGGCGGCAGCCACGGCTTCGAGCCGGGCTTCGTCCAGCTTCAGGCGATCGAGCATGGCGCCGGTAAGGCCGTTGGCTTCGCCAGCCGCCACGTCCTTCGCATTTTCTTCAAGCACCTTGGGGGCGTTGGCGCGCAGGCTCTTTGCAGCAGCCTTCAGCGCTTCAGCCTTCTCGGAATCGCTCATCCGGGCGAGCACGCGCTGGGCCTTGCGACCGGCACGTGCAAGTTCGCCGACCAGCTTGTCGGCATCGTCTGTGGAGTTGATTTCATAACTCATGTCGGGGCACGTAACATTGTGGGTGCTGCTTGTCACAGGGGATTCGGTTCTCGCGCATCAGTTCGCGAAATTCGATTTGGTTCCCGATATTTCTGCCCCTGATCGCTGCGCTGCAACGATTCATCGCGAAGACTCTTCGATTCGCCCCATCGCGGGCAAAGTACCGTGGACGTGCCCGGCACGGACGTTAGGCAGTTGCGCTCAAGAGTCGGATATATACAAACCCAAAGGGGTCGTTTTGGACACGAAAACCGCTGGCGGATTTTGGGACCGCCTGCGGGCCAGGTTCCCGGAGCGTGAGCTTTTCATGCGCTCCCAAGGGCAGGTTCGCTTTATCACCATCACCACCAGGATGCAGATTACAGCTGTCGGTCTGGCGCTGTTCGTCGTCCTGCTTGGCTGGGGTACCTCTATGGCCATCAGCCAGTGGCAGGCGAGTTCCGAACGCCAGCAGCTGCTCTCACGCGAAGCCGAGGTGGAAGATGCCGAAACGCGCCTTGCCGCCTATCGCGATGACCTTGAAGCAACCACTGCAGACCTCGAGAAGCGCCAGGATTTCCTCGACGGCATCCTCACCGCATTGCCGGAAGACCTGCTAGCCGAAGGCGAGGAAGACGCCGGCGACAAGGTAAGCGATTCCGCTGACGAATCCGGTGAACTCATCAGCCTGATTGAAAGCGCCGTTCCCGAAGCGTTAGGCCTTGCCCACCTCCAAGCGCGCCAGATCGCCTTCGTCGAACGCCTGACCCGCTATGCCGATCGCCGCGCCCAGCGCACCGAGCAGGCAATCCGCTCGCTCGGCCTTGATCCGCGCATGGTCATGGTCGCCGATGACGAAGCACTGGGTGGCCCGCTTGAGCTGCTGTCTTCCGAGGCTGACGGTGCGCTCGATCCGCGCTTCGAGCGCCTCGCCCTCAGCCTGTCGCGGATGAGCGCGCTGGAGCGTGGCCTCAACGAAATTCCGCAGGTGATGCCTGCTGACATGCGCAATATCTCTTCCGGCTTCGGCTATCGCCGCGATCCGTTCAATGGCAGGGCCGCCATGCATCGCGGGCTGGATTTCAAGGGCCCGCGCGGCGCGCCGATCCTTGCCGCCGCCGATGGCCGCGTCAGCTTCGTGGGCAACAAGTCCGGCTATGGCCGCGTGGTGGAAATCACGCACGGCAACGGCATGATGACCCGTTACGCCCACATGTCCGGCTTCGATACCAGGGTTGGCCAGGAAGTGGCAGCCGGTGACCAGATCGGGCGCATCGGCAGCACCGGTCGTTCCACCGGCCCGCACCTTCATTTCGAAGTCCATATCAATGGAACCGCGGTCAATCCGCGCCCGTTCCTGGAGACTGCCCCCCATGTTCTCGAAGAAGCCCGAGCAGAGTTCACCCCTTCCGGTGAGGAAGCCCATGGCAAATAACGGCGCCACTTTCTCGGTCCTGGGGCCGGACGTCACCATCACCGGTGACATCGAGGCTTCGGCAGACCTGCACGTGGATGGCACGGTGAAGGGTGACCTTTCCTGCGCTTCGCTGGTGCAGGGCGAAGCGAGCCATATCGACGGCAATATCAAGGCCGAGCGCGCGCGCCTGTCGGGCACGGTCAAGGGCACCATCGCCGCGCGCGAACTGGTGATCCTGAAGAGCGCCAAGATTGAAGGCGACGTGTCTTACGAAACGCTCACCATCGAGCAGGGCGCAGCCGTGGAAGGCCGCTTTGCCCCCAAGGGCCTGGCTGGCGATTCGCGCGGTGCCCCCGCTTCCAAGGCGGGCGCAGCGGCCAAGGATGACAGCAGCGAACCCAAGCTCTCGCTCGCTAGCACCTGAAGCCGCCTCAACGGAACAAACAAAAAGGGCGGCCTTCGACGGGCCGCCCTTTTGCTTTGGATTGAACCGGTATTGCGGGCAATCAGCCCTGCCAGTTCTCGCCTTCGCCGACTTCTGCCGCACGCTTGGCCACCAGCCATGCTTCGGCTTCGGCTTCCTGCGCAGCTTCGGCGGCAGCCTTGGCAGCGGCTTCACGCTCTGCCTTCAGCTCCTCGATCAGCGCTTCGCGGTCATCCTTCTTCTCGACCACGGGTGCGGCTTCGCCTTCTTCCAGGCCTTCTTCAGCCGGAGCTTGCGCGGCGACCTTCTTGGCAGCCTTGGCAACAGCAGCGTCAAGTTCGCGCTGCGAACACAGGCCCAGCGTCACCGGGTCCTTGGGCTGGATGTTGGAGATGTTCCAGTGCGAACGATCGCGTATGGCGTTGATCGTGTTGCGCGTGGTGCCGATCAGCTTGCCGATCTGCGCGTCGGAAATTTCCGGGTGGCTGCGCAGGATCCAGGCGATGCCATCGGGCTTGTCCTGGCGCTTGGACACCGGCGTGTAGCGCGGGCCCTTGGTGCGGCTCACGTCAACCGGAGCCTTCTGCATCTTCAGCGAATAGGAGGGGTCATTCTGGCCTTTCTCGATCTCCTCATGCGTCAGCTCGCCAGAGTGCACCGGATCGCGGCCGGTGTACTTCGAACCGGCCAGATCGTCTGCCATGGCCTGGACTTCGAGGATGTGCAGGCCGCAGAACTCGGCAATCTGTTCAAAGCTCAATCCGGTGTTGTCGATCAGCCAGGATGCGGTTGCATGAGGCATGAGGGGAGTGGGCTGTGCCACGGTACTTCTCCAATCGAAAATAAAAGGGCCGCCCCTCGCGGGACGGCCATTGCGGCACATGGTCTAGTCTGTCTGTGGACAAACGGCAAGCATTTGAGTCGTTGTGCGCCTTGCAAGCGCCTCGACTGGTCAGGCGATGGCGGGTTGCAGCTCGCCGAGTTCTGCTTCGTCCTGCGCCGGATGGAGCGCAGCAAGGAACTGCCGCGCGCTCGCCTCCCAGCTGAACGAGCGGCCATGCTGCAGGCAATCGCTGCGCTGCAACTCCAGCGCGGCGGCAATGGCCTCTTCCAGCCGCTCGTCCATCGCGCCTGACAGGGGGGAGAGCACGTCGAGCGGCCCCGCCACCGGGAAAGCGGCCACCGGTGTGCCGCAAGCCAGCGCCTCGATCATAACCAGCCCGAAGGTATCGGTGCGGCTGGGGAAGACGAAGACATCCGCCCCGGCATAGCAGGCGGCGAGCGGCTCACCCTTCAGCTTGCCGAGGAAATGCGCATCGGGATAGCGCGCCCGCAGGCTGGCAAGAGCCGGGCCATCGCCCACCACCACCTTCGATCCGGGATGGCTGCTGGAAAGGAAGGCCTCGATGTTCTTCTCCACCGCGATGCGCCCGACATAGAGCTGGATCGGGCGCGGCAGGGCGAGGAACGGGTCCGAGGGCGGATAGTCCGGGTGGAACGTCGCGATATCGACACCGCGGCTCCAGTGGCGCAGCGGGTCGATGCCCTGCTGCTGCAACTCGCGGCGGATCGTCTCTGTCGCCGCCATCACGGCGGATGACCTGGCGTGAAAGCGGCGGATCACCGGCCAGATCCATTGCGCAGGCAGGCCGGTGCGCCGCGCGACATAGTCGGGAAACTGGGTGTGATAAGCGGTGGTGAAGGATCGCCCGTGGGCGAGGCACCAGCGCCGCGCCGCCCAGCCGAGCGGGCCTTCGGTAGCGATATGGATCGCGTCCGGCTCGAAAGCGGCAATGCGCCTGCCCACGCTGCGCTTGCCCGCCAGCGCCAGCCGGATTTCGGGATAGGTCGGACACGGGAAGGAGGTGAACTGGTCCGGCGCGATCAGTTCGACCTCGTGCCCCTGCTCGCGCAGCCTGTCGGTCACGCTGGCAAGCGTGCGGACCACGCCGTTGACTTGCGGCATCCACGCGTCGGTGACGAGGGCAATGCGCATCCTATGCTGCGGAACCTTGGCGGTAGTCTCGAAAGTCGCGTCAGCCGCAGCATCCTGTTTACGCCGGGCGATTTCTTCCGGCCAGTGGAGGATTTCCATGCGGCCATCTTCATGTTCGACCAGCGCGTTGCAGCCTTCCACCCAATCGCCATCGTTCCAGTATTCGATCTGTTTTTCACCGTGCGGGAACAGGCGGTGTTCGGCGGTGTGGATATGGCCGCAAACCACGCCATCCACGCCGCGCTGAGCGGCGGCGCGTGCCACAACCTCCTCGTAGCGCGGGATGAACTCGACCGCGTTCTTGACCTTGTGCTTGGCCATCTTCGACGGCGACCAGTAAGGCAGGCCAAAACGCTGGCGCACGGCGTTCACCCATTGGTTCAGTGCCATCATCGCATGGTATGCCGCGTCCCCCACGAAGGCGAGCCAGCGATGGGCGAGCATGATCGTGTCGAACTCGTCGCCATGCAGCACCATCAGCTTGCGGCCGTCTACCGTCTCGTGGAAGGCCGCGCGCTGGATCTCGACCCCGCCGAAATGCAGCCCGCTGAACTGGCGGAACATCTCGTCATGGTTGCCGGGGATATACACGATGCGCGTGCCGCGCTTGGCGCGCTTCAATATGCGCCAGACGATGTCGTTATGCGCCGCCGGCCAGTAGAGCTTCTTCTTCAGCCGCCAGCCATCGATGATGTCACCCACGAGATACATCGTCTCGCTGTCGACATTGTCGAGGAAGTCGATCAGCAGCTCGGCATTGCAGCCCTTTGTGCCAAGGCGCACGTCGCTGATCCAGATGGTGCGGAACCTGCGCCGTTCACCGCGCGGCTTTTCCGGCACGGATGGCTCGTGCGTATCGACGTCGGGCAGCGCGGGCGCGCCGTAACTATTGCCGAAATTGCCTTCGATATAATCGCCAAACATGGGCCAATTGCCCCCAAAGCTGCGTTCCTGGCTTCGGGGCTATGGCGGGCAATTGTGACACGTGAATCACGGTTCAGGGGCAGAACCGCGACAATGTGACCGTTTGGAGTCGCGCAAAATCGCAGGAAAGCAGGCGTTTCAGCCGTCGATCACATAGGGCTGCTTGCCCAGCCAGGGCGAAACCATGTTGTAAGGCACGGTCACGAACACGGCTTCGACGCCAGCAATCTTGCCGCCGACGATCTTGAACAGTTCCAGCAGCACGAAGCTGTGCGGGAAGTGGAAGATCGACTTGTGCTTGCTGCCATCGGTCCAGGTCACGTCCATCACCTTGCCGGCATGGTCGATGAATCCGGCAGCGCAGACGATGCCCTTCTCCTCGTCCACCAGCGGGTAACGGCGATCACGCAGGCGATCGTCATAGATATACTGGCCGAGGCGGAACTGGTCTGCCGTGCCCATCGCGGCAATGGGATAGCCTTCGATATGGGTGTTGGTGGTCTGCAGCCCGTTTTCGATCCGGTCGCAATCGTCAGTAAAATCGACGTGCAGCGTGCCGTCGTTCAGCTCCAGCGTCTCGAAATAGCCGTTGGCGATGGCGATCATCTCCTCGCGCGAAGAACGCTCGCCTTCCGGCACGTCAGCCAGCATCAGCGGGCGCGGCGCGGTGTAGCCTTCGATGCTCGGGAAGGGGCCGAATTCCATCTCGCGGCAGATGATCGTCTCGACCTCGGTGATGGCATCGGCAGTGCAGGCCATGCGCGTGCCCATGATCGCAGGATGGCCATATTCCTCGATCACGCCGAACCAGCTGACTTGCCCGGTGGCGACGTCGGCGCATTTGAGATCGTAACCGGGGCGGCGGGCAGAGATGGTGTTCCACAAACCGTCACCGACCTTCATCTGCACGTTGTTTTCGGTGAAGATCACACCATCGGCTAGCTTGAGGCGCGACGGGTCCTTCGCCACCAGCGCTTCAAGGTAAGCGTCTGCCATTGCGTAAAGTTCGGTACGTGTCGGTGCAGTCATGTCTTTGCTATTCCTCTCCCACGGCGAGCACGATCTTGCCGAAGTGCTCGCCCGCTTCCATTCTTGTGTGCGCCTGCGCCGCTTCTGCCAGCGGAAAGGCCATGTCCATTTGCGGCCGCAGCCTGCCTTCTTCCACGAAGGGCCAGGCACTATCCAGTATCTCCCCGGCCAGCAGTGCCTTGAAGCCGTCCGAGCGCGGGCGCAAGGTTGATCCGGTGAGCACCTGCCGCTTCACCATCAGCTTGACCACGCTGATCTCTGCCGAGGGGCCGCCCAGCGTGGCGATGGTGACCAGACGGCCATCCATGCCGAGGCAATCGAGGTTGCGCTGGGTATAGCTGCCCGCGACCATGTCCAGCACAACGTCTGCCCCTTTGCCGCCGGTAAAGTCCTTTACCGTCGCCACGAAATCCGCCTCGCGATAATTGATCGCCAGATCCGCGCCGATGCCGCGCGCCTG
>Ga0181607_10002976_pt1 | contig 14885 bp, 15 predicted proteins | sample 041ome_9_FD_132420 | JGI IMG/M metagenome (GOLD analysis project Ga0181607, IMG submission 132420) | Coastal salt marsh microbial communities from the Groves Creek Marsh, Skidaway Island, Georgia - 041413US metaG (megahit assembly) | ecosystem: Environmental > Aquatic > Marine > Intertidal zone...
GGCCCACGCGGTGGAGGGGGTCGTTTGGCAGGCACGTGTTCACACTCCGCTTGCGATCAGCGTCTTAAATATCCAAATTCGTGACCGATAGCGCATTATCTTGAATAAATTGTCGGCGCGGCTCCACCACATCACCCATCAGTTGTTCGAATAAATTATTCGAATCCGCAACGTCGCGAATTTTGACTTGCAAGAGTGACCGCGCATCGCGATCAAGCGTCGTTTGCCACAGCTGATCCGGATTCATTTCCCCAAGACCTTTATAGCGCTGCAAACTGACGCCTTGTCGGCCATGGTCAATCACAGCGTTTAATAAATCGCTGGGCGCTTGCACCAGGTGAATTTTATCTTTAATCCGCAATTCCGCCGGCAAGGCATAGATGGTTTGCAAATCGGCGGCCATCGCATCGAGGCGACGGGCATCGGCGGAGGCGATTAAGGGCCCGTCAATTTGCACTGTTTCTAACACGCCACGCAGCTCGCGCTCAAAGACCAGACCGCCATCCCCCGAGGGGCGCCCCGACCAACCGCGCTCAACTTCATCTTCCAACGCATCAAGGCGTCGCGCAATATAGGCAGAGGCCTCGGCCGCGTGATCCTGATTTGATAAAATATCGGGCGTCAGCGCGCCAGCAATTGCAGTTTGCTCAATTGCCTGTTTTGGATAACGGGGCGGTAAGGCCGATAACATGTTTTGAACTTGTCGTGCTTGATCGATGATCAGGGTTAAATCGGCACCACTGCGCTGTTCGCCCGAGTTAAGGGTCAAGACGGCATCTTCGAGCCCGGCGGCGATCAAATAATTATCGAGCGCCGCCTGGTCCTTCAGATAGGTCTCTGAGCTGTTGCGTTTGACTTTATAGAGCGGCGGCTGCGCAATAAACAAATGACCCCGCTCAATGATTTCACGCATTTGTCGATAGAAGAACGTAAGCAAGAGCGTTCGAATATGCGCGCCATCAACATCGGCATCGGTCATGATAATAATTTTGTGATAGCGCAATTTATCGGCATTAAAATCTTCACGACCAATGCCCGTTCCGAGCGCCGTGATCAGGGTTCCAATTTCATTGGATGACAACATTTTATCAAAGCGCGCCCGTTCGACATTTAAGATTTTTCCGCGCAGGGGCAAGACCGCTTGGTTCGATCGATTGCGGGCCTGCTTGGCCGAGCCACCCGCAGAGTCACCCTCGACAATAAAGAGTTCAGACAGGGCCGGGTCGCGCTCTTGGCAATCCGCCAGCTTGCCGGGCAAGCTTGAGACATCGAGCGCCCCTTTGCGGCGGGTTAATTCGCGGGCTTTGCGGGCCGCCTCACGCGCGGCAGCCGCCTCGACCACTTTCGCAACAATTGCCCGTGCCTCGCTGGGATGTTCTTCAAACCAGGTGCTTAAAACCTCATTCATAATGCCCTCGACCACGGGGCGCACCTCAGAGGAGACGAGCTTATCTTTGGTTTGACTTGAAAATTTAGGATCTGGAACCTTCACCGATAGAACGGCGGTTAGTCCCTCTCGGCAATCATCGCCACTCAGAGCTACTTTTTCTTTTTTCGCAATGCCGCTAGCTTGCGCATAATTATTGACCGCGCGAGTTAAGGCGCCGCGAAAGCCTGCGAGATGGGTGCCGCCATCGCGTTGCGGAATATTATTGGTGAAGCACAGCACCGTCTCGTGATAGCTATCATTCCACCACAGCGCCACCTCAACACCAATGCCTTCATTCTCGGCGCGAATGCTGATCGGGCTCTCCAGCAGCGCGTTTTTATTGCGATCAAGATAGGTGGCGAACGCTTCTAACCCGCCATCATAGCTAAAATCGACGGTCACGGGCTCGGCTTTGCGGGCATCGGTGAGACGAATGGTGACGCCACTATTCAGGAAAGCGAGCTCGCGCAAGCGGTGCTCTAAGGTTTCAAAGCTAAACTCCGTCATCGTGAATGTCTGGTCGGAGGGGTGGAAGGTGACTTGCGTGCCGGTTTCTTCGGTGGCGCCAATCACCTCAAGATCGCCTGCGGCATCGCCATGTTCGAAGCGCAACTGATGAACCTGACCGCCTCGATAGATCACCAATTCGAGCCAATCGGACAGCGCATTGACCACAGAAATCCCGACGCCATGCAAACCGCCCGAGACCTTATAGCTATTTTGGTCAAATTTTCCGCCCGCATGAAGTTGGGTCATAATCACTTTGGCAGCGGACATGTTTTCTTCGACATGCATATCGGTGGGAATGCCGCGACCATTATCGGTCACCGTAACCGATCCATCGCCATTCAGCGTTACAGTGACAGTGTCGCAATGGCCGGCCAGAGCTTCATCAATCGCATTATCAACCACCTCATAAACCATATGGTGCAGACCAGTGCCATCATCTGTGTCGCCAATATACATGCCCGGCCGTTTGCGAACGGCCTCAAGGCCTTTCAAAACCTTAATGGAACCGGCATCGTAATCATGTGTATTTTCTGATGGATCACTCATTTTCTACCCCGTTATACCTTCCGTGCATCTTATCACGACGCCTCGGCAATAGCCCCATGGGCAACCGAGAAATAATCTGTCGACCGCTCAAAGGCGGTAAAATTACGGCGATCGGTTCCCGTAATCCAAACCTGTCCACCCAAGGCGACCAAAATATCCGCAAGCGCCGCCCGCCGCGTCTCATCAAGATGGGCAGCAACTTCATCGAGGAGCAAAATCGGAATGTCTCCCGTTCGGGCAATCACCGTATCGGCTTGCGCCAATATCAGCCCAACCAAGAGAGCTTTTTGCTCTCCTGTCGAACAATCTGCCGCCGGCATATTTTTGGCCATATGATAGACCAGAAAATCAGAACGATGCGGTCCATCGAGCGCCCGGCCGGCGCCGGCATCGCGCGCCCGCATATCCGACAATTGCGATCGATACTGATCTTCAACATCTGAGGCCGCCTGCACGCGCAGCGCAGATTCTAAACTTCCTTCAATCCCAATCCGCGCCCGCGGAAATGTGTCGCCGGGCAAGCGTTCTAACCCGGCCGCCAAAGCATCAATCGCCTGTAGGCGTGCCGCCGCAATCATGGCGCCATTGAGCGCCATGGTATCCTCGAGCCCATCCAGCCATACACTGTGATGGTGCCAACCTGGTTCCGACAACAGACGATTACGCTCGCGCATCGCTTTCTCAAAAGCCTGGCCGGCGCGTGAAATGCCCGGGAGTAATGTTGCGGTGAAGCGATCGAGGAAGCGGCGTCGCCCCGAGGCGGCATCCACAAAAAGACGATCCATCGCCGGCGTCAGCCAGAGCTGCGGCAACAGATCCGACAAATGATCCATGCCCCGTATCTCCGCGCCATCCAATTGCACCTGCCGACCATCCCCAGCATGATCGATGCGAACCCGCACATCGCCAGCGGCCACCCGCATATCGGCGGCAATCGACCATTGGGTCGCTTCATCGCGGGTCGCGAGATCTGCAAAATTGGCCTGACGCAGCCCCCGCCCCGGACCCAAAAGAGAAATCGCTTCTAAAATATTCGTTTTGCCCGAACCATTATCGCCCACTAAAATATTGAGATGCGGCCCAAAGCGACAATTCAATGAGACGTAATTCCGAAAATGCGCCAAGCCTAAGCGGTTCACGCTCGGCGCGCTTGAAGGGGACGAAATAGAGCCGCTGGCGGTTTCACTGTGCTGAGGCGACGCCTCTTTCTCAGCGCGTGCACCGGCGGGCGGCGTCACGGGCACATCCCCCTCATCTGTCCATGTCGTTGCCGAAGACAGGCCTGACCCTCGAACAAAAGGCTGCGTGTTTGCCACCTCACACCCGCATTGGCATCAGCACATACAGGACATCCGGGTCTGACTGATCGCGAACAATGGTTGGCGAGCCCGCATCGGCAAGCTCAAACGCGGCGGTTTCGCCATCAATTTGGCCCATAATATCGAGCAGGTAACGGGCATTAAACCCGATCTCAAGCGGTTGCCCCTCATACGACACAGGCAGCTCATCCGTGGCGCTGCCACTATCTGGATTAGATACGCTGAAGGTGAGGCGGTTGGGCTCCAACATCAGTTTCACAGCGCGTGATTTCTCACTGGAGATGGCCGAAACACGATCGACACTTTGCGAGAAGGAGCGCACATCCGCACTGAGCATTTTATCGTTATTTTCGGGAATGACCCGGCTGTAATCTGGAAATTTGCCATCAATGAGTTTCGAGGTCAGCACAATGGACTCGAAGGCAAAATTAATGCGGGTTTCTGAAATCTGAACACTGACTTCCGACGACGCCTCTTCCAATAATTTCTGGGTTTCGTTAACCGTTTTGCGCGGCACAATGATCGCCGGCATGCCCGCGGCGCCAACGGGTTGGTCAATTTGCGCTTGCGCAAGACGGTGACCATCCGTGGCCACTGCGCGCAGCATTGGTCGGCCTTCGGCCTCAACCGTGTGCAAATAAATCCCATTGAGGTAGTAACGCGTTTCTTCAGAAGAAATGGCAAACCGCGTTTTATCGATCAACGCCCGCAGGGCTTCCGCGGGCAAAGCAAAGGCAACCGGCATTTCATCTTGCGACATGGCTGGAAAATCTTCTTGCGGCAGGGTTTGCAGCGCAAAATGGGCCGGGCCCGAGGTTAGATTTAGACGACCATGCTCCGCATCGAGCGCCAGCTCAACTTGCGTGCCATCGGGCAGCTTTCTCACAATGTCATAGAGCGTATGGGCCGATGCGGTGACAGCCCCTTCTTGGGCAACTTCAGCTTCAATTTTCTCCCGCATCTCGATCTCAAGATCGGTTGCCGTGAGGGCTAAGGTTCCGCCCTGCGCCTGCAAAAGCACATTTGATAAAATGGGGATCGTATTGCGGCGCTCAACCACGCTTTGAACGTGATTTAAGGCTTTCAACAACGCATTTTTTTCGATGATTGTTCGCATAATCCATCTCCTCGCCGAGCACGGGCGCTCCCACATGGGCCAACCCCTGAAAGTCGCGGCCTCAACGAATGAGACGACCGCGAATCACAGCCTAAATTCTCGCTAAACTATAGCAGAATCGCTCGGGAGAGGTGAACCATTTTGGCCTTTTTTGCGCAGTTTTTTGCTAGTTTTCCAGCATCCGACGCAACAAATCGACATCTTCATCCAGCGCCGGGTCTTCACCCCGTAATTGCTCGATTTTCTTGACCGCATGGATCACGGTGGTGTGATCCCGCCCGCCAAATTTCCGACCGATTTCAGGCAGGGATCGCGACGTCAACTGCTTGGAGAGATACATGGCAATCTGACGGGGCCGCGCAACCGTGCGGGCGCGACGCGCTGATAGCATGTCACCAATGCGAACGTTAAAATACTCAGCAACCCGACGTTGAATTTCATCGATCGTGACCCGCCGCTCCGACGCGCGAAGTAGATCGCGAAGCACGTCTTGCGCCACCTCTAATGTGATCGGTTTGCCGACAAAGGACGCATAGGCCACGACCCGATTAAGCGCCCCTTCAAGTTCACGCACATTAGAGACGATGCGCTGGGCCAGAAATTCTAAAACCCCTTGAGGGATATGGATTTGATCGCCGCGCGCCAGCAAAGTGTCAGCCTTGCTTTGCAAAATACCCAGACGCAACTCATAATCCGTTGGATGAATATCGGCGACCAATCCCCAGCCTAAGCGCGAGCGAATACGCTCCTCAATGCCCTCAAGGTCGGAAGGAGAACGATCGGCCGAGATAATCACCTGACGATTATGATCGATCAATGCATTAAAGGTATGAAAAAATTCTTCTTGCGTCGAATCCTTGCCGGCGATGAATTGAATATCATCGATCATCAGCACATCTACTTCGCGGAATTGCTGCTTAAAGGCCATTGTATCTTTAAACCGCAACGCGCGAACAAATTGATACATGAATTTTTCAGCTGAGAGATACAAAATGTTGCGCTCGGGATGATGCGTCCGAATATCCCACGCAATGGCGTGCATCAGATGCGTCTTACCTAAACCAACACCCCCATATAGAAACAATGGATTAAAGGTCACCGCACCATCTTCGCTTAACCGCCGCGCGGCGGCATGAGCCAGCTCATTAGATTTCCCGACAATAAAATTATCAAAGGTAAAGCGCGGATCGAGAGGCGCGCCCATTTCCTGCCGACGCGGGGCGGGCGCTGGGGGCGCCGGTTGTACGCGCCGCTCAGGGATGGGGGTTAAGCGGCTCGGAGGTGCTTTTTGCACCCGAGTTTGCGGCGTCGGGGGTGTCCACTCTGCTTGCAGGTCGATATCGATCCGCTTGACCGTGTCATCTTCAACCCGCCAATAATCGAGAATACGGCTTAAATAATGGGCCTCAATCCAACTGCGCACGAAGCGCGTTGGCACTTGCAGGGTGACGCGGCCACGGGTGCGGCCTTGTACAGAAAGCAGTTTAAACCAGCTATTGAAGGTCGCTTCGCCCAATTCTGCGCGCAGACGCGAACGCACACGATGCCACTGCATGTCGAGCTCGCTTTGTCCTTCAGGTGAAGGGCGGGCAGCAGCCATGTCCTCTTCAATGGGTAAATCGTCCTGCTTCATTCCTTCCCCCTCGTAAAAATCATTGTTGCCCCCAGGGCAGGCCGGCTTGTTTCCAGCCATTAACGGTTCCCCGATGGCCAAGCGCATCGAGATCGCCCTCAAAACCACCAGCAATATTATAAACAGCGCAATAGCCGGCGGCGGTCATCGCCTGCGCAGCCGCCATTGAGCGCGCACCAGAACGGCACAGCATGAACAAAACGGTTTCTGTCTCGGGATATTGTTGCGAAACAAGATCCACAAAACCTGTATTGGGTTTCATTTCAGGAAACACTAACCACTCGACGCACGCTAATTGATTTTCAGCCACGACAGGCAATCCAACAAAAGCCCATTCGGGTCGCGTACGGACATCAATGATCTTGGCCGCGTCCACATGCTGAAGCGTTTCATAAGCTGTTTCAGGTGAAACGTGCCCAGCAAATCCGTCATGTGTCACATCTAGAATGTCGATCTGCGTCACGGCACATGCCCTCTTATTTATCATTTAAAACCATATCGGAATGATATGACGTACCCTTACGCATTCTCCGCGCCCATCCTTGAGATAGACAGGTAACCCTCTGAATAATAAAGATATTATTCAGACAGCACGGCGGCTTTGAACGTTCGGCTTATGTCCTGACTATAGGTTCAACGACCAAAAATATGCAACGGGAAAGAAACGAGAACATGGCATTTTTTAATCGCGCCGCCGAAAAAAATTTTAAAATCTGTTCGATTCCCGACACTTGTTTCATGGCCGTCCTCAAAAAAAAATTTCGAATTTTTATTTCGCTATTTTTATTTTGTGATCTGTTCTCGATTATCGTCTCATTGGGCTTAAGTCTGTCATCCGACCAGTGCCGCAAAAGCCATAAACACTAACCCAAAAAAAACCCGCATCGGGTGACGCGGGTTCGTTTGATCTACAAATGGATAAAAAAATTATCCGAGGCTGTTCACCCGTTTGGCCAAGCGGGACACTTTACGCGATGCGGTCTTGCGATTTATTGCGCCTTTTTGCGCCGCACGCATTAGCTCAGGTTGAACATTGCGCAGAGCCGTCGCGGCCGCATCTTTATCGCCCCCCGTTAACGCCTCTTCGACACGCCGCAAGAAGGTGCGGACGCGGCTGATACGGCTGCGATTACGCGCCGTACGACGCTCAATTTTGCGGACCATTTTCTTGGCAGACTTCGTATTTGCCATCAATTTAACCTATCAATTCAACTATCTGTGACGTGCCCGCGCATTCACACACGACCGAGCACCCAATGTTCATTTAATACACAGTCCCCAGGTTGCTGGGTTGGACACCCCACCTTTACCGACCATCTGCAATGTCATAAAGATGAGATTTCCTGAAGAAACCCAAGGAAACTCGGGCGGTTATAGGCGCCACAGCCTAAGGCGTCAACCGATATTTCTACCGATCAGAAAATTTGGGAGCCCGCTTTTCAATGAACGCCGCCATTCCCTCTTTTTGATCCTCAAAGGCGAATAGCGAATGAAAGACGCGTCGCTCGAAGCGCACGCCCTCGGAGAGGGTTGTTTCATAGCTTCGATTAACGCATTCTTTGGCGATCATAACCGAAGGCAATGATTTCTCTGCAATTTTTGTAGCCCTCGCAATCGACTCGTCCAATAATTTATCGGCCTCAATAACCCGACTGACCAAGCCGCAGCGTTCGGCCTCATCGGCCGACATCATGCGTCCCGTCAGGCACATTTCCATGGCTTTCGACTTACCGACAAAGCGCGTCAGGCGTTGTGTGCCACCCGAGCCAGGGATGACGCCCAAATTAATTTCGGGCTGACCAAATTTTGCCGTATCAGCCGCCAAAATAAAGTCGCACATCATCGCAAGCTCGCACCCACCCCCAAGCGCATAGCCAGCAACGGCGGCGATTACAGGTTTGCGTGTTCGCGACACGGCTTCCCAATTGGCAGTGATAAAATCCTCAGTCATCACATCAATATAGTTTTTCGACTGCATTTCCTTGATGTCAGCACCCGCCGCGAAGGCTTTGTCGGATCCGGTCAAAACCATACATCCGATCGCCGGGTCTTCCTCAAACCGAGCGACCGCATGGGTCAGCTCATCCATCAGCGCGCCGCATAAAGCATTGAGGGCTTGAGGCCGATGCAAGGTGATCAGGCCAACATGGCCACGCGTTTCGACTAGAATATTTTCGTATTTCATTCAGGGCTCCTTTTGTCACCCGTCAACCGGGCGCCACACTGTGTTACTCGCGTGAAATAGCTAAAGGTGTCAAGGTGAAGATAATGCGATCATCTGCAAAATGAATATCCAATTGCTCGGCGGCACGCTCAAACCGCAAGCCATCCGCGGCGCGGTTCCACCCTAAATTGGGCAAGCTCGTCGTATAGAATTTCTGAATTTCGGCGACATCGAGCGTGGTCGGACACTGGGCAACCGCGGTAACAATTCGGCCTTCGGTCGTATCAAAAAAAGATCCATCATCGACCAGCTCAACAACGCCCTCAGGCAAAGGAATATCAGGCGCATTTTGCAAGCTGTCTCCCAGCGCTGCCGCACTCACATTTAAGATCGCCACGCAAAAGAGGCATCTGATCAGCTGCGACATAAAATCTAACGATAAGGGCTTAAGCATATGGTTTATCCTCGGCAACGCCGTTTTAGCCTACTCCGGGCTGGGCAGCGGAGCGTCTAGCGCTGGCAGTGAGGGCAAAAAAATGTGGATCGGCCCGACTGCACTATTCTTTGCACTATACCCGTACAATCCGATTGCAAACAAGGGGCGCCGGCACGGTCGTAAACGGCGAAGCGATGCTGAAAATAGCCGAGCGCGCCATCGCTGTGACGGAAATCTCTCAAGGTCGAGCCCCCGGCCGCAATGGCCTCGGCAATGACATCTTGGATGGCGGGTATCAGCCGCGCGACGCGCACAGGGCCCAACCGGTTGGCTTTACGTCGTGGCGAAATTCCAGCTCGAAACAAGGCTTCGCACACGTAAATATTTCCCAATCCGGCAATCACCTCTTGGTTTAAAAGAGCCGATTTAATGGGGAGCCCGCGTTGGGTGAGGCGGGGATAAAAATCTTCAAAAGTAAGATGCGCATCTGGTTCAGGCCCCATGCGCACAAAAGCCGGATAGGGTGTGTCGGCCGGGAACAGATCCATATACCCAAAGCGGCGCGGATCGGCATAATGAATATGTGTGCCATCATCCAATTCCATCTGAACATGAACATGCTTGGCAACGGCCTCACTTTGGGCTTGAGCATAGAAATGAGCGTCCAAAGCCGGTGCCGGGCCATCACCGCCTGGTCGGATCTCGAACCGGCCGGTCATTCCCAAATGCGACAACCATATCGCCTCGTCCCCGCCAGCATCCTCAACATGGATGAGTAAATATTTCGCCCGTCTCGACACCTGCTGAATGCGCGCACCGGTGAGGCGGTCCTTAAAATGCTGAGGAAAGGGAAAGCGTAAATCTGGCCGGTTGAGGGTTAGGTCACGAATAATACGCCCTGTCATATGCGGCGCGAGCCCGCGACGCACGGTCTCAACCTCAGGAAGCTCTGGCATGTTCGCACCGAATGATCATGCGCACTATTATGGCGTGGGTGCGAGCCGAGGTAAAATCATAACGATGTGAAGTTCTAGTTTTTATGAATAATTTCGGTTATCGTCGCGCCATGACGCAAGAAGATCCAACAACCTCCTTTGGTTTTAGCCAAATCCCTGCCTCGCAAAAGGCCGCGCGCGTGCGCGATGTTTTTGATCGCGTCGCCTCGCGCTATGACATTATGAATGATGTGATGTCGGGGGGGCTACATCGTGTGTGGAAGCAACACATGATCCGACGCCTACCGCTGCATCATATGTCGCGCCCATTAACGATGATCGATATGGCGGGGGGTACGGGCGATATCAGTTTTCGCGCCCTAAACACGCGCGCCGGACGGGCGGGCCAATTAAACGTCCAGCTCATGGATATTAATCACGAAATGCTGTGTGTGGGCCAGCAACGCGCGACGGCGCTGGGCCATTCGATCGACGTGATTGAGGCAAGTGCAGAACATATTCCCTGTGCCGATCAATCCGTGGATATTTTCACCATTGCCTTTGGTATTCGCAATGTCACCGACCGCGCGCAAGCGCTGCGCGAAGCCTATCGGGTGTTGCGTCCTGGTGGGATTTTTGCGTGTCTGGAATTTTCGCACATCCCAAACGACATGCTTGGGGGGCTGTATGATCAATACTCGTTCTCGCTCATCCCGCCGATCGGTCGCATGATCACCGGCAGCGCCGCGCCCTATCAATATTTGGTCGAAAGCATTCGCATGTTCCCCACCGCCGAAGCCTTTACGAGCGAAATTGAGACCGCGGGCTTTTCGCGCGTGCGCGCCGAACGGTTAAGCGCGGGCATTGTCGCCCTGCATCTCGGCTGGCGGATCGCGCCGTGATCTCGAGCTTAAGGGGCACACTGCGCCTGATGCGCATGGCGCGCCTTTTGCTCGCGCAAGACGCGCTGTTACCCGATCATTTTTTACGCAACGGCTCATGGGTTTTGCGGGCCGGTCGGCGCGTCTTTACGCTCGGCGTCAAACGCTTAGAAGGCGATAACCGGTCGCGAATTTTATCTGACCGCATCGCCAAGCTGGGGCCGACCTATATTAAATTAGGCCAATTTCTAGCCACTCGTCCGGATGTGATTGGCGCGGCGATGGCGCGGGATTTGCGTCATTTACAAGACAAGATGCCGCCCTTTGAACAAGCCCAAGCCGAGGCGATGTTGGCGCAAGATATTCCGCAGGCCCACAGCATTATTGCAGAATTAGGCCCGCCCATTGCAGCGGCCTCGATTGCCCAGGTCCATCGGGCGAGGGATGCGCGGCACCCTGAAAATTATTTGGCTGTGAAATTATTGCGTCCTGAGGTCGAACAGGTGATCGCCGGCGAGATCCGCGCTCTGACACAAATGGCCCATTTACTCGAAAAATTTTTTCCAGCGAGCCGACGTCTGCGTCCGGTGGCCAGCATAGAAACTCTGGCGCGCTCAATGGCGCTTGAGACCGACTTGCGACTGGAGGCCGCCGCGCTCGCCCAATTGCATGAGAACACAAAAAATGATCGCCACTTTGTAGTGCCTCGGGTCATTTGGGAAGCCACCAGTAAACGCGTGCTGACCATGGAATGGATGGAGGGCATCCCAGCCAGCCAAATTGAGGATTTGCAGAAAGCCGGCCATGACATGGCGCAACTGGCCATTCACCTCATTCAAAGTTTTTTGCAACAATCGCTGCGGGATGGATTTTTCCATGCGGATCTCCATCAAGGCAATTTGCTTGTGCGCGAGGACGGGGTTTTGATCGGAATTGATTTGGGAATTAACGGCCGATTGGACGGCGATAGCCGCCGGTTCCTCGCGGAAATTCTGATGGGCTTTATTGAGCGCGACTATGATCGCGTGGCGCAGGTGCATTTTGATGCGGGTTATGTTCCCCCCCATTACAGCCTTGGTGAATTTTCTCAAGCTCTGCGGTCGATCGGCGAACCCATTCGCGATCAGAACGCCGAAAATATTTCGATGGCGCACCTGCTCGCCCAGCTTTTTGACGTAACGGCCCAGTTTTCCATGGAAACTCAACCGCAACTTTTGCTGTTGCAAAAAACAATGGTTACGGTGGAAGGCGTTGCCCGTAGTTTTGACCCGCAGCTCAATATTTGGGATGCAGCACACCCCATAGTCTCACACTGGTTGCGCAGCCAAGTGGGACCACAGGCCCAGTTTCGTCGACTACGCCACGACCTCGAGAGCGCCCATCGCAGCCTCCGGCAATTGCCGCAAACGCTTTTGGCTCTCGAAGCGGCCGCGCAACATTGGCAGAAGCCTCCTCAGGCTGACAGACTGGCCCGCATCCTGGCCGTCATCGGCCTGTTCGGCCTGGGCGGGTTGGCGGCGCTTATTTGGTTGGGTGTTTAAGCCGATTATACACTATATTTTTGGTATATATTGGTATTTCCATAAACTATATGATAAACCTGTAAGATCACGCGGGCGTCGGTGCGCGCCACGAAATAAGGGTCATGGCAGAAATGGAACCAGCACGGATCTTGCTCATTATTGGCGGCGGCATTGCCGCTTTTAAAGCGCCCGAACTCGTGCGCCATTTGCGACGTCAGAATTTTGCGGTGCGATGCATCCTAACCGCTGGTGGGGCACAATTTGTCTCGCCCTTAACACTGGCCAGCGTGTCCGGCGATCAGGTGTATGAAAATCTGTTCGACCTCACCGATGAAGCCGATATGGGCCACATTCAATTATCGCGCGATGCGGATATGATTTTAGTGGCGCCCGCCACCGCCGATCTGATCGCCAAAATGGCGCAAGGCATTGCCAATGACTTGGCGAGCACAACGCTTCTCGCGACCGATAAACCCGTGGCCATTGCCCCGGCGATGAATGTACGCATGTGGCACCACCCCGCCACCCAACGCAATCTCGCGCAATTACAAAAAGATGGCATTCATATTATTGGCCCAGATGAAGGGGATATGGCGTGCGGTGAATATGGATTGGGCCGCATGCGCGAACCCGATGACATTGTGCGCGACCTCATGGCGCTTCAGCAGGGGACAGCCTGTGAGCCCGTTACCGGGCCTCTTTTCGGACGCCATGCTTTGGTGACCGCGGGGCCAACCCATGAACCGCTTGACCCGGTTCGGTATATCGCCAATCGATCTTCCGGCAAACAAGGCTATGCCATTGCAGCGGCGCTTGCGCAGGCCGGCGCGCGGGTCACCTTGATCAGTGGCCCCACCCAGCTCGCTGTGCCCAAAAACGTAGAGCGCATATCGGTTGAAACAGCGCGCGACATGCAGGCCGCCGTCCACGCGCATTTACCAGCCGATATTGCAATTATGACCGCCGCGGTGGCCGATTGGCGCCCTGAAAAAATTGCTGAGCAAAAGATCAAAAAAACCAAAGAGGGGCAAGCCCCTCACATCGCGCTTATTGCTAATCCTGATATTCTTGCCGAGCTATGCCAGCATGCGAAACGCCCCCAATTGGTGGTTGGTTTTGCTGCGGAGACGGAAAATGTGGAAGCGCATGCCGCCGAAAAATTTGCCCGAAAAGGGTGCGATTGGTTGGTTGCCAATAATGTTTCACCTGAAACCGGCGTGATGGGCGGCGACCATAATCAAGTCACTTTATTTACGCAAACGGGCCGAGATGCTTGGCCACCCCAGACAAAAGCTGACGTCGCGTCGGTCTTAGTCGAACGTATTTGCGATGTGTTCGGAGCAAAATCGAGGAGCTGAGCCATGACACCTGTAAATGTTCCCATTCAGCGACTGCCGCATGCCCACGATATCGAGCTGCCTTTTTATGCGACGACGGGGGCGGCTGGGATGGATCTGCGCGCCGCAACGAGCGATCCCATCACACTGGCGCCGCTTGAACGTGCCTTAATTCCGACCGGATTTGCCATCGCGCTTCCTGATCATTTTGAAGCTCAAATTCGCCCGCGCTCCGGCTTGGCCGCCAAGCAAGGCCTGACCGTACTCAATTCGCCGGGCACAATTGATGCCGATTATCGGGGCGAACTGAAAGTTATTTTGGTGAACCTCTCCAATGAAACCGTCACGATTGAACGCGGCGATCGGATTGCGCAAATGGTCATCGCGCCCGTCACCCAAGCGCATTTGACGGAGGTCGAGAGCCTGTCGACCACTGACCGCGGCGCAGACGGCTTCGGATCAACAGGGGTGAGCTGATGCATATTCTCTCACGCAAAGCTCTTTTGGCGCTCGAAGCGGTGATCGATGTGGCGCTGTATGCGCGCCCTGAACCCGTGCAAGCGCGCGATATTACCAAACGGCAAAATGTGCCGCAGCGCTATCTTGAGCAAATTATGCAAGCGCTTGTGCGCGCCGATATTTTACGCGGTGTTCGCGGCCCGCGCGGAGGCTATCGTCTGGCGCGCGAGAGACGCCGGATTACGGTCGGTGAAATTTTATCGGTCATTATTGAACTTGAAAATAGCGACCAAGATCTTCCCGTCTCGTCCGAGATCGGGCAATCTGTGGTCGCCCCCTTTTGCCATCAACTGACCTCTCATATGGCGCAATTCCTAAATGAGGTCACCATTGAAGATTTGTGTCAGCGCGCATCGACCGAGCACATACAAGCGCTCAATGACCGCAAAGAAGATTTTACCATTTAACCACGGAGACACCGACCCATGAGCGAAACAGCACGCACGACCGGACGCGGAAAAATTTATGAATCCATTGTTGATACGATCGGCAATACGCCCCTCGTCCGTTTAAACCGGCTAATGGAAAATGAGAAA
>Ga0181607_10002993_pt1 | contig 14819 bp, 13 predicted proteins | sample 041ome_9_FD_132420 | JGI IMG/M metagenome (GOLD analysis project Ga0181607, IMG submission 132420) | Coastal salt marsh microbial communities from the Groves Creek Marsh, Skidaway Island, Georgia - 041413US metaG (megahit assembly) | ecosystem: Environmental > Aquatic > Marine > Intertidal zone...
CAAGATAATCATTTAAAAGAAATGCTAGCATCAAATGGAAAAAAGAGGATTGTAGAAAAATTTAGCCCATCTATAATCTGTAATAAATTGATTAATTACTATCAACAAGTTTTAAAGAAGTAAAATGACCAAAACTTTCATGTCAATTACTATAGATACTGAATGCGATAAGTCAGTTGATTGGTCTAACTCTAATCCACTGACCTATAAATCTGTAACTCATGGAATACCAAATATTCTTCAGCCAATATTTAAAAAATTTAAAATTAAACCAACATATTTTCTTTCTCCTGAGGTGATAGAAAATCAAGAATGTATTGATGTATTTTTAGGTATATTAGACGATTGTGAGTTAGGGACTCATCTGCATGCTGATTATATTGAGCCAGAGAAAACATTCTCTAATTTTGGAGGCAAAGAAACTCATGCTTTTCAAACTGATTTTTCACCTCAAATAGAATTTAATAAATTAAAAAATTTAACTAATAGTTTTTATCAAGCGTTTAAATTCAGTCCAGCAGTTTTTAGATCTGGAAGGTACGCCGCAAATAAAAATACTATTCAGTCTTTAATTAATCTTGGTTACAAAGTAGATTCTAGTTTTACCCCTCATATGAAATGGATCAGTCCTCAGGGCAATGTTATCGATCACAGGTCTTCACCGGAGCAGCCTTACTTTTGCAATCCCAAAAATATATATCAAGAGTCTGAAAGTACCTGGTTAGAAATTCCTATTACTATCGTGAACACAAAAAGATTTTTCTTTTTGAATAAGAAAGTGTGGCTTAGACCAAAGTTTGCTTCTCTTGCAGAAGTAAAAAAAATTTTTGAGTGTATTAAGTCTAAATACAAAAATAATGACTTTATTATTTTTAATATGATGTTCCACTCCCAAGAAATTATACCTAACGCAAGTCCTTATACTAGAAATGACAATGAGGTAATAGAATATTTATCTTTTCTTGATGAGGTTTTTAAGCTTGCTCAAAAAGAAGGTATAATGTTTTCAACACTTGAAGAAATCTACAGTATAGCCACTAAGTTTTAGCCAAACATTTGATGGAAAAATGAATCTTAAGCTAAAAATTTTCTTGAGGCTTAAGTATCTCCTGCATTTAATCTTTTTTTATATTTTTAAGTTTGATCATTGGCACATTAGCTCTATAGAATCTCGAGAATACTGCTTAAAAACACTAGAGTATATTAACAGCAATATTCATCCAAATGATTGCATCATTGAAGTTGGGTGTGGATTAGGCGAGACTATTTGCAAGGTTAATGCTAGCAATCTTAGGGGTTATGATACTTCCTCTAAAGTTATCCAAGCAGCCAGGCTATATGATTTTAGAAATAAAGTGTCTTTTGAGATAGGATCATTTGATTCTTTTAAAAATTACGATATTAAGTATTTAATTGCATTGAATTTTCTGCATGATTTTGACTCGCAAACTGTTTCAAATTGGCTCAATCAATGCACCGAAAACAATAAAGTACAGTACTTAATTTTAGATGAAATCAAAGATACGGCGTATCAATATAATCATCACTTTAGTCAGATTTTACCAAAAAGTTTTCTCTTAGTTGATAACATAGGTGAAGAATATAGATATAATCGTTCCATTAAAGTTTTTAAAAACCTCGAAATTATTTCTTAATTTTTATTTATACTCAAGATGAATTCTAAATATAAGTTCACCATCTTTACATCTTGCTATAACAGTGAGAAATTTATTCATCGACTCTATAACAGCTTAAAAGCCCAATCATTTGGAAATTTTGAATGGTTGATTGTCGATGATTTTTCTAATGATTCGACCAGATCAATTTTGGAGTCTATTGAGAGAGAGGCACCCTTTGATGTAAGAGTTTTTTATAATAAATCAAATCAGATGATAGCATCCTGTTGTAATTTTGCTGTCAAGAATGCAGATGGTGAGTTTTTTATTTTTTTAGATCATGATGATGAATTAGTTCCACAAGCATTAGAAAGATTCAATGACATATGGAATGATATTCCGGTCGATCAGAAGTCTAATTTAGCTGGAATGATGAGTAATTGCCAAGATCAGCATGGAAATTTTTTTCAAGATGAGCTTCCTGAGCCACCATGCATAACTAGTTTTTATTCAATGTATTATGAGCTTGGAATAAAGGGAGAAAAACTCTTTTGCTATCTAACGTCTGTAATGTTGGAGAATAATTTTTCTGAAATAGATAGATACGTTCCAGAGAATGTTGTGCTTTTAAATATTTCAGATAAGTACGAAACATATTTTTTTAATGAAAATTTAAGAATTTATCATGTCAATCAACCTGGTCATGAAAGCCTTTCTGAAAAATTAACTCGTGGATGGAAAATAACCTTTCCATTGGGTATGAGGCATGCAAAATTAGAGGATTTAAATCGACGCTCCATGAAAATGATACGAGATCCATTCTTATTTTTCTCAACTATCATTCATTTTTACAGATTTAGCCTGCATGCAAATATTACATTTAAAGAATCATTAAATGATTTAAATTCTTTGTTTTTAAAGATCTTATTATGCTTGATTGCCCCTTTTTCATTATTATTATATTTTATTGATAAGAAGAAGGTAGAATAGTTTTGAGGAATGAGTAGAAGCATTAAATTAACTTCAGAATTAGACTGCGTAACAAGTTCAAGGGCCTGTCAAACTGAGGTAATTCATGACAATGACAAAATTTTAGGTAAAAATAGCGCTCTTACTTAAAATTCACCAGTCAATTTATCGTAATTTAAAAATGAATAAAAATTTAGACAAGACCACGGTGGATAGCTTTGGAGATGAATGGGAGAGATTTAATCAATCAGAATTATCCGCTGAAGAAACTCAACAAATCTTCGATCAATATTTTAAAATTTTTCCATGGGACTCTTTGCCAAATAAAGCAGAAGGCTTTGATATGGGCTGCGGCTCAGGCAGATGGGCTAGAGTGATTGTAAAAAAAGTTGGTCACCTAAATTGTATTGATCCCTCTGATGCAATCGAGGTTGCAAAAGGCACTTTAGCTACTTTTGATAATGTAAGTTATTTTAAGAAATCTGTAGATGAATTTTCACTAGAAAATGGCAGTCAAGATTTTGGTTATTCATTGGGTGTTTTACACCACGTTCCAGATACAGCAAAGGCAATTCAGCAATGTGCAGCATTGCTAAAACCTGGTGCTCCATTTCTAATGTATCTATATTACGCATTGGAAACACAATCGATTCTATATAAATCTCTGTGGAAATGCTCTGATTATCTAAGAAAAATAATATGCAGATTACCGCCTACTTTGAAACATTACGTAACAGATTTTTTAGCAATAATACTTTACTTTCCGCTAGCAAAAATTGCATTTTTACTTGAAAAATTTGGAATAAGCGTAGATGCTTTCCCTTTGAGCTTTTATCGAAACTGTTCTTTTTATACCATGCGAACTGATTCTCGTGATCGCTTTGGAACACCCTTAGAGCAAAGATTCACTCAATCACAAATTAAAGAATTAATGCTTCAAGCAGGATTTACAAATATTATCTTTAGTGATACTGAGCCAAAGTGGTGTGTGCTTGGAACCAAATCTTAAGATTTTTCAATGTGAATGCCATTTATAAAAACAAAAAAAAAATCCTTGTAATTTGTCCTTTCCCCCAGGGTGAGGCAGCAGGCCAGCGTTTAAAATATGAGCAATATTTTGAACTTTGGAAGCGTGCTGGTTATGAAGTTACTGTTTCATCCTTCATGGATATGCGCATGTGGCAAGTTGTTTACTCTAAAGGCAACTATTTAAAAAAAATATTTGGAGTGCTGCGTGGTTTTTTTAGAAGATTCTTAGACCTTTTTCAACTTCATCAGTTTGATATTGTTTATGTTTTTATGTGGGGTACTCCATTTGGGTCATCTCTGTATGAGCGCATTCTGCGTAAGCAGAGTAAGAAGGTAGTTTATGACATAGAAGATAATGTAATGATGCAGCAAAGCAATACTTTAAATCCAATTACACAATTTCTGAGAGGCCCAGGAAAAACAAACTTTCTTATTAAAAAGTCAGATCATATTATTACCAGCTCACCTTTTTTAAATGAATATGCTTTAAGTATCAATTTGGCAAATTCAGCTACTTATATTTCATCATCAGTAGATATAAACCGATTCATCCCATGCAACTCATACTCAAATAAAGATATTATTACATTAGGATGGACTGGAACATTTACCTCCAAAGAATATCTAGATTTAATAGCTCCAGTTTTGTTAAAGCTATCGCAAAGGATAAAATTTAAGTTAAGAGTCATTGGTAATTTTGAATATAGCCTTCCCGGAGTAGATATTGAAGTAATCCAATGGACAAAGAAAAATGAAGTTGTTGATTTGCAAGGGATTGATATAGGCCTTTATCCATTACCGAAGAACGATTGGGTATTGGGCAAAAGTGGTCTAAAAGCTATACAATACATGGCATTTGGACTGCCAACAGTTGCAACTAACGTGGGAACTTCACCAAGGATAATACAACATATGCAAAATGGTATATTAGTTAATAATGAAGGTGAATGGGAGAATTATTTAGAAATGTTAATCAATGATGCTAGCTTAAGAAAGAGACTGGGAGAAAAAGCCCGAGAAACTGTGAAAATGAAGTATTCTACCGATGTTATTGGTGCAAAATATATTGCTGTGCTAGATAGTTTGTATGGAGAAAAAAATGGATAACAGCAAAAAAATTTACATAGCTGGTTCGGGGGGCATGTTAGGAGAAGCATTTTACTCGATCTTTCAAGATGAGTATGAATTAAAGTGTACAGACATAGATGTTAATGAGTCATGGCTTAGTTACCTTGACTTTACCGACAGAGAGTCATATATCAAGGATGTAGTGAATTTTGATCCAAATTATTTATTTCATCTAGGCGCATTTACTGATCTTGAGTATTGTGAAGAAAATCAAGATGAGACATATATTACAAACACCTTATCGGTTGAAAATGCAGTTTTTATAGCAAATAAACTTAATATCCCACTTTTGTATATTTCAACTGCTGGCATCTTTGATGGGAAAAAAGACACCTATGACGATTGGGACACGCCCAATCCGCTTGGTCATTATGCAAGAAGTAAATATGCTGGAGAGTTATATGTTCAACAGAATGCTCAAAGGTTTCTTATTTGTCGAGCTGGATGGATGATGGGTGCTGGGCCAAATAAAGATAAAAAATTTATCCAAAAAATGATGCAGCAAATTAAAAATGGTTCTAAGGAATTATTTGTTGTCAATGATAAGCTAGGTACGCCCACATACACTCATGATTTTGCTAAGAATGTAAAACTTCTTTTAGAAAAAGAATTATGGGGCTTATATAATATGGTTTGCGGAGGAATTACTGGCAGGCTTGAGGTAGCACAGGAGCTGGTTAATATTCTGGGATTAAGCAATTCTGTAAAAGTAACCCCTGTTGATTCAAGCCATTTTAAAAAAGAGTATTACGCTGAAAGACCACCCTCAGAAAGACTAGTAGATGCAAAACTAAACTTACGTAATATTAATGTTATGAGAGATTGGAAAGTTTGTCTAACTGAATATATTGATAATTATTATCAAGGTTACATAGACAATTAAAATTTTATCTAAGTAACTTTCATGAATGTTATCAGTAAAGTAATCATATAAATGAAATTTATTTTAATAGGGTTTTTCTTACGTATTCTTGTTGCAATCTGGAATGGATTTTTTGGTCCTAGCTTTGGAGCTGAAGGAGACGCAGAAGTTTTCCATGAAATTGCTATAGAGGTTGCTTCCACAGGTGTATTTGATACAAAGTTTAACATTGGATGGATTTATGCATTCTTTCTAGGAATAATTTATCAGATAACCACTGTGCATTCTATTTTTCTTGGTAGCCTCTTATCATGTTTTGCTTGGTTGTTATCAGCTATATTTTTAAATAAATCTATTAAGTTATTGCAAGTGCAAAAAAAACATAGAGATTTGGCGCTACTTATATATGCATTAATTCCGTCTTCTATCTTATTTACAAGCGTGACCCTTAGAGAAGTTTATCAGTTACTTTTTGTAAATATTTTCATTTTTTCTTCATTAATGATTTTAATTAGAAAAAAAAATATTTTTTGGTTTTTATTGATTTTTGCAACAATTGGCATGGGAGGGCTTCATTTTGGCTTAGTTTTATATGCAATGTTAGGGGCAATATTAACTCTTTATTTTACCTCTATCAAAAGAAATCAAATACTTTCTATTGAATTAATTATATTTTATATACCAATCTTAAGTCTTTTATCTTATTTGGGGGTTACTTATGGAACTGAGCTTGTTCCATTTGAATTCGAAAGAGGGCTAGCCGGGGCCGTTCAAGCTTATCAGGCTGGACACAATGAGGCTAGAGCAATGTATACATTTAAACCTGAGATAGAAGGTTTTTTTGGTTTGATATTGTTCATACCAGTAAGTTTATTTCAATATCTTCTTGAACCAATGCCATGGAAAGTACAGACACCTCTTGATCTAGCTTTGTTTATTGAGAACATTTTTAGGATGACCTTGATTTACTTTGCAATAAGAAGTTTTTTTAAGGTCAATATGAGTTACAAAACCCCAGTATTATTTTTAATAATGATGTTTTTTGCATTAGAAATATTGTGGGCATTGGGTACTGTGAATTGGGGCTCAGCAGCAAGACATCATATACCAGCCATGGGAATTTTAGTTCTTATTGGAATTTGTCTCTTGGATAAAAATATTCATAGAGTTATTTCTATAAATTCATCAAGGTCAAAAAAAATCTAATGTGTGGATTTACTGGCTATCTTTCTACTGGCAAGAATAATCATAAAATCAAATCTGATTTGATTATTCAAAAAATGACAAATTCTCTTGTGCACAGAGGCCCAGATAGCGAAGGTTTTTGGTGTGACTCTCAAGTAGAAATTGTGCTGGGCTTTAGAAGACTTGCAATTTTAGATATTTCAACTAATGGTAATCAGCCCATGATCTCCAAAAGCGGCAAGTATGTAATTACATTTAATGGAGAGATTTATAACCATCTTGATCTGAGAAAAAAAATTCAGATTGAAGATTCTGGTATTAGTTGGATAAGCACTTCTGATACTGAGACTCTTTTGGCTGGATTTGAATTATGGGGAATTGAGGAAACCATTAAAAAATGTAAAGGTATGTTCAGTTTTGCAGTTTGGTGTAATAAATCCAGGGTCCTTACATTGGGAAGAGATCGATTGGGCGAAAAGCCATTATATTATGGTTGGCAAGGCGAAGGAGAGCAAAGAGTTTTCTTGTTTGGATCCGAGATTAAATCTTTTTTGAAGCATCCTGGATTTTCCAAAGAAATAAATAAAGATGCCATCAGCACCTTTCTCCGTAATAGCTACATTCCAGCACCTCATTCAATCTATAAGGGGATCTTTAAGTTGCTTCCAGGATGCCTTTTAAGAGTATCGATTAATGATCAAAATCCTATAATTTCTAAATATTGGTCTGCTTCCAAGTTCATTAATGGAGACAAGAAATCAATTTTTTATTCAGATGCTGAGGCCGCTGACAAACTTGATCATATTTTACAAAAGTCTGTTAAACAACAAATGATCTCAGATGTTCCTTTAGGAGCATTTTTATCTGGAGGGATAGATTCATCTCTCATAGTTTCCATGATGCAGTCACAATCGTTAAAAAAAATTAGAACATTTACCATTGGGTTTAATCAAAAAGAATTCAATGAAGCAAACCATGCAAAAGCAATAGCATCACACCTTCAAACCGATCACTCAGAACTATACATAGACTCCAGTGACTTATTGGATGTTATTCCAAATCTACCAAGTATTTACGATGAGCCATTTGCAGACTCTTCTCAAATTCCAACCTATTTAATTTCACAATTTGCAAAACAAGATGTGACTGTTGCATTATCAGGAGATGGTGGCGATGAATTATTTGGTGGGTATAATCGTTACAAAATTACCAATCAATATTGGAATAAATTAAAGCATGTTCCTGTATTAATAAGAAAATTATTATCTGCAGGAATTTTGTCACTCTCGGCTAAGCAAATTAAATCTATCTCTTCTTTTCTCGGTAAAAATGTAAATTACTCAAATTTTGCTGACAAGCTTTATAAAGGAGCAAATGTTCTGCCAAGTAAGGATATCTATTCATTATACAAAGGGCTGACCTCTGCTTATATTGAGCCTGATTCGATAGTGATTGATGGAAATGAATCAAATGAATTTTTTGAATCAAATTATCAAAAATTTAAAGGTTTAGATAACTTATCAATGATGATGGCCATGGATTTATTAACATACATGCCTGATGACATACTTACAAAGGTTGACAGAGCAGCTATGGCAGTTTCTCTTGAAACCAGGGTTCCAATGCTTGATCATAAGGTTGTTGAGTTTGCTTTATCCCTTTCAAACAAATATAAGTTAAGAAATAATCAAACTAAATGGTTGCTGAAACAAACTCTTTATAAATATGTCCCACAAAATTTAATTGAAAGACCCAAGTCAGGATTTGCTATTCCAATTGGTATTTGGCTTCGAACAAGTCTCAAGGATTGGGCTGATGATCTTTTGGATGAAAGAACAATAAATGATCAGGGATTTTTTAATGCGGGTTTAATCATGAAGCGATGGCATCAGCATCAATCAGGCAGCCATAATTGGGAGCATTTTTTATGGAATGTTTTAATGTTTCAAAGCTGGTTTATTAATTTTCATGAAAAAAACTAAAATTTTATTTTTTGTAAATGTTGATTGGTTTTTCATCTCTCATCGACTGCCTATAGCAATAGATGCTGCTGCTAAAGGTTATGAAGTTCATGTGGCTACGACAGTTACTAATCAGGCAAAACAAATAGTAGATTATGGATTTATATTGCACGATATAAATATATCTAGAGGCAAAACAAATCCTTTTTTTGTGATAAAAAATCTTTTTGATATTATCTTTCTATTTAAAAAAATTAAACCAAATATTGTCCACCTTGTAACAATAAAACCAATTTTACTTGGCGGCATTGCTGCAAGATTAACTAATGTTCAGGGCGTCGTGACAGCAATTTCTGGGCTGGGTTATATTTTTATAAATCAAGGCTTCATCGCTTCAATTAGACGTTTTCTAATAAAGTTGCTATATCGTTTATCCTTGAGACATAAAAATATAATGATAATTTGTCAGAATCAAAATGATTTACAAGAGATCAAAAGCCTCTCAAAACTAACTGATAGTTCATTCACAATAATTGAAGGGTCAGGAGTTTCATTAGAAAAATTTAAATATTTTCCAGATACCAGTGTAATACCAAATGTAATGATGGCATCAAGGCTTCTTATTGATAAAGGCGTTGTAGAGTTCTATGAAGCTGCAGCTATTTTAAAGCAAATAAAGTTGCAAGCTAATTTTGTGATAGTTGGGGAAACAGATCCAGACAATCCAGCAAGCATTCCTGATGATTTAATCGAAAAATGGAAGAATGAAAATATAGTTGAATTTTGGGGGCATAGACCAGATATGCAAAATCATTTACCAAAAGCCTCCATCGTTGTATTGCCATCTTATCGGGAAGGCTTTCCAAAGGTTCTAATAGAAGCTGCAGCTTGCGGACGCCCCGTGATTACAACTGATGTTCCAGGTTGTAGAGATGCAATATATAATACAGAAACTGGAATTTTAGTACCGCCCCGAAATGCAAAAGCTTTGGCAGACGCTATTAAAAAACTTATATTAGATAATCCTACTAGACAAATGATGGGAACTAAGGCCAGACAAATGTCAGAAGCAAGATTTGATGAAAAAATGGTTATTACAAAACATCTTCATATATACAAACAGCTAGTTGAGAATGCTAACAAGACAAAAATTGATAATTAATTAGAGATGAGGTATTTAATCACTGGAGGAGCGGGTTTTATTGGAAGCGCCCTTATTAGACACCTAGTTTCCTCACCAGAAAACAAAATTCTTAATATTGACTGCCTAACATATGCTGGTAATCTCGATTCGCTTGAAAGTATAAAAAATCATACAAATTATTCTTTCAAAAATCTTGATATTTGTGAGTTTGAAAGTTTAAAAGATACTTTGCAAAGCTTTCAACCAAATGTACTGATGCATTTAGCTGCAGAAAGCCATGTCGACCGCTCAATTGATAAACCTGGCGCCTTTATTCAAACTAATATTATTGGAACATATAACTTACTTGAGGCAACTAGGCTATATTTAGATGGCAAAGAAGGAAATTCTGATAACACAGATTTTAGGTTTCACCATATCTCTACAGATGAGGTGTTTGGAGATCTGGTTGGAAAAAGTGACCTTTTTGTTGAAACAACACCATATGATCCAAGCTCACCATATTCAGCATCAAAGGCCAGCTCTGATCACTTGGTAAGGGCATGGGGAAGAACATTTAAAATACCTTTTGTCATAACTAATTGCTCTAATAATTATGGTCCATTTCATTTTCCAGAAAAATTAATACCTCATACCATATTAAATGCTCTAAATGGTAAATCAATTCCTGTTTACGGCAAGGGAGATCAAATCCGAGATTGGTTGTATGTTGAAGATCATGCAAGAGCACTTCATTTGGTTGCATCAAACGGATGTATAGGGGAAACCTACAATATAGGTGGATATAACGAAAAAACAAATATTGAGGTGGTAGAGGCTATATGCTCAATTTTAGAGGACCTTGCTCCATCAAAACCAGCGAATGTTTCATTTTATAAAGATTTAATTACATTTGTATCAGATCGACCTGGGCACGATTTAAGATATGCTATTGATGCATCAAAGATAACTAATGAACTTGGTTGGAAGCCAGATGAAACATTTGAAACAGGCTTATTTAAAACTGTTAAATGGTATTTAGATAATCCAACCTGGTGGAATAGAGTTCTTGATGGAAGTTACAAATTAGAGAGAATTGGTAAGATACAATAGTGTCTCTTAACTTATTAGCATACCTTAGAATATGAAAGATAAAATCTACAAAGGGATAATTTTAGCCGGGGGTACAGGCTCAAGACTTCACCCAATAACTCAAAGTATTTCTAAGCAATTATTGCCTATCTATGATAAGCCAATGATTTTTTACCCACTTTCAGTTCATATGCTAGCAGGCATTAAGGATATTCTTATTATATCAACACCATATGATTTACCTTTATATAAATCATTGCTTGGAGATGGCTCTCAACTTGGTATTTCGATCAGCTATACTGAGCAACCCTCTCCAGATGGATTAGCTCAAGCATTTTTGATCGGTAAACATTTCATTGGAAATGATAATGTTTCGTTGCTTCTTGGAGATAATGTATTCTTTGGGCCCAATTTCTCGCTTGCTTTAGACCAAGCTGCTAATAAAAATAAAGGAGCAACAATTTTTGGGTATTATGTTCAAGATCCTGAAAGATTTGGAGTCATGGAAGTTAATAAAAGTGGGAAGGTGCTGAATCTCGAAGAGAAACCTTTAAAACCTCGGTCAAATTATGCAGTAACTGGCCTGTATTTTTATGATAACGATGTTATCGAGATTGCATCTAATTTGAAGCCATCAGCAAGAGGGGAATTAGAAATCACAGATATTAATTTGCAATACTTAAAAAATAATTGCTTGGAAGCAGTTATCTTAGGAAGAGGTTTTGCATGGTTGGACACTGGCACCCCTGATTCATTATTAGATGCAGGCACCTTTGTTCAAATGGTAGAAAAAAGACAAGGCCTAAAAATAGCATGTCTAGAAGAAATTTCTTTTAATAATGGCTGGATTACAGAAAATGATTTAGAGATTCAAGCTTCAAGATATGGGAATTCTAGTTATGGCAATTATCTCAATAGTATTTTAAAAAAATTTTAATGGAAATTGTTAAAACTACTCTAAATGATTGCTTGCTAATCAAGCCTAATGTATTTAATGACTCTAGAGGATTTTTTTTAGAAACCTTTCATCAAAAAAAATATCAAGAAACTCTTAATATTGACTATCCATTTGTTCAGGATAATCATTCTCGCTCAACATTTGGTACTTTGAGAGGCCTTCATTTTCAAAAGAATCATCCTCAAGGCAAACTTGTCAGAGTGTCAAAGGGAAGAGTGTTAGATGTGGCAATTGATATAAGGCAAGATTCATCTACTTTTGGGCGCTCAGAAATCTTTGAATTGTCTGATAAAAATTTTCATCAAGTATGGATACCGCCGGGCTTTGCTCATGGTTTTTTAGTGCTATCAAACATTGCAGATTTTGAATACAAGTGCACTGATTATTATCGACCAGAAGATGAACAATCAATTTTTTGGAGGGATTCAGATCTATCAATACCTTGGCCAGAAGATATTAAGATTCTTATTTCTGATCGAGATGCAAACGCTCAGTCATTTCAAGAATATTGCAATAAGTTGTAATTAGGCTATATGTAAAGGCGAAAATAATTTTTGATATAAAATATATGCATACCTCTTTTTTATCTTATTTTAAAGTCTTAATTACTATATAATTATTTATCAATCTTAAGGAGTTTGAATGTTTAACCATAATCTATTATTAAGAAGAGCCGCTTTTTTATTCCTGTTTTTTTTCTCGGTATTTACTTTTTCTCAGGCATCAAACCCCTTAAGTGATGAATTTCTAGAGGGTCTTCCACCTGATGTTCGTGAGGAATTAAAGTTAAATAATGCTGTTAAAAAAGAAGAAGATCTTGAAAAGCTATTTCGTGCAGATACTGAGTTTGATAAAACAAAAGATGTTCTTGAAAAAATAAGATATGAACTTGCAGGAATAGAAAAAAGACTATCTCAGTCTAACGGCGATGATTCTGATAAATTGAAAAGGTTTGGAGAGACATTTTTCAGCACAATACAATCATCGTTTATGCCAGTAAATGTCCCTAGTGCTGCTGGAAGTTATATCTTAGATGTTGGTGATACATTAAAAATTATGCTTTCCGGAGGCGCATCATCAAACAGTATTTCAAAAAGTGATGAGGATCAAATGGTTCAGCGCGACGGGACAGTTTCATTACCAAATTTAGGTAAAATAGTACTTGCAGGTTTAACTTTGGAGCAAGCCCAAGAAACACTTGCTGAATATGTTAATAAGGCTTCTCCAGGTACATCAGCCTATCTTTCTTTGGCGAAACTAAGAGATATCCAGGTGCTAATGCTTGGAGGTATTGTTAGTCCGGGTATTTTTACTCTTAGTGGAGGATCAAGTATTTTGACTGCTATTAATGCTGCGGGCGGAATAACAAAACAAGGTTCATTCAGAAAGATCGAGCACAAAAGAAACGGCGAAGTTTTATCAGTTTTAGACTTATATGATGTTTTCATTAATGGAAATATAGACTTTGCATCTCAACTCAGATCTGGTGATGCCATTTTAATTCATCCAGTATCAAATCTGATCCCCGTTTCTGGTGGCGTAAATAATGAAGCATTATTTGAGCTCTTACCTGGAGAAACTGCTGCTAATCTAATTCAATTTGCAGGTGGTTTTTCCTCAGCTTTTGATGGTCATGAAAGCATCTATATTAAAAGGGTTGATCTAGTTTCGAATAACATTATTGATATTCCCATAAATCAACTAGATGGATTTAAACTTCAGTCAAGAGATATTGTTTTAGTTCCCTCATTTGCCAGCATAGAAGAGTCAGCCAAGGAAGTCACTATAGAAGGCATGGTTAGCAGGCCAGGTAAATATTATGTTAATGAAGGAGAGAGGCTTAGCGATCTTATTAAAAAAGCTGGCGGTTACAAGCAGAATGCCTATGAATTTGGAGCGGGTTTATTTAGGCAAGGAGCTATCGAAGCCGAACAAGAATTTGCTCAACAGAGTTATTTTGAGATAATTAATACCCTGATATCAAATCTTGCTCAACCAGGAGTTTCAGCATCCCCTGAAATTATTGGATTACTTTCGGAGGAATTGAGATCGCGAAGAAATGCTGGCAGAGTGATTGCTGAATTTGATCTGAACAAGCTTCAAGATAATCCCTCTTTGGATATGACCCTGATTGATAAAGATAGAATTATTATTCCTGAACTACAAAAAGTTGTTTATCTTTTTGGAGACTTCAGGAATCCATCTAATACTACATATAATCCAGATTATAATATTCAAGATTATATCCGTATAGCTGGGGGTTTGAATGAATCAGCCTATGATGAATTAATTGTGATAGATCCATCAGGTAAGTCTCAGGTATACAGGAATAGGTTATTTACACGTGACAAAATATATATATATCCTGGATCAGTTATTTATGCTTCTCGTGATATAGGAAAAGTTGACCCTGTTAGATACGTGGCAAATATTTCCCCTATTTTAAGTAGCTTAGCACTTTCATTAGCATCTTTGAATGCTATAAATGACTAGTAAATCGTCATGTTTTTTCTATGATATTTGAAAATTAAATTATAAATAATTGCGTGCTTATTTATTTATTGCCTAGGAAAAGATACCTTTCTGTCCTAGTATTTATTTTCTCTTCATTACCAATATACGCTGGACTGGATGACTATATTTATCCCTACTCATCTCCTAGTTTTAATGAATACGGCGCTCTTGGGCTTATAAGAATGCCGTCAGCTAGATTTCATGAAGAGGGCACTATATCTTTTCATTGGTCTAAGAATAACCCTTACACTAGAGGAAGCATTATCGCATATCCATTCAGTTGGTTTGAAGCGTCTTATCAATACACTGATGTTAATAATGCCCTTTATAGTGATGTTGAAAGTTTTAGTGGCAATCAAACATATAAAGATAAAGGGTTTGA
>Ga0181607_10002995_pt1 | contig 14809 bp, 13 predicted proteins | sample 041ome_9_FD_132420 | JGI IMG/M metagenome (GOLD analysis project Ga0181607, IMG submission 132420) | Coastal salt marsh microbial communities from the Groves Creek Marsh, Skidaway Island, Georgia - 041413US metaG (megahit assembly) | ecosystem: Environmental > Aquatic > Marine > Intertidal zone...
AAACCAAGACAGCTTTTCGGAGGAATTCGAAGAGGTGACGCTGACAAAATCGGTGTTTGTGGTCGATGGCAACCGCATGACAACGGCGGGCGGCACCTCGTCTATTGACCTGATGCTGAAACTGATTGCCGATGATTACGGCGAAGAGATTGCCAATTTGGTGGCCGATCAGCAGATCTATTCCTCGATCCGCACCGACCAAGACACCCAACGCCTGAGCGTGCCCACCCGTATCGGCGTGCGCCACCCCAAGCTGAGCATGGTGATTCAAAAGATGGAGCAAAACATCGAAGAGCCCATCAGCCCCTCGGCATTGGCCAAAGAGGTGGGCATGTCGACGCGTCAGCTGGAACGATTGTTTCGCCGCTATTTGAACCGCAGTCCGAAACGCTATTACATGGAATTGCGCCTGCAAAAAGCGCGCAACCTGTTGATGCAAACAGATATGTCAGTGATCAACGTGGCCTTGGCCTGTGGGTTTGCCTCGCCATCACATTTTTCGAAATGCTACCGCGCGCATTACGACACCACCCCCTATCGCGAACGCGGCAGCCACGCCACGCGCTTGTCAATCTAGATCCATCGCGCGCGGCCGGGGCGCGACTGGCCTAGCGGGCCGGCGTCAAGCGATAGACCGCGCCATTGCCCTCTGACAGCATCCACAGGCTGCCATCGGGGGCCTCGCGCAGATCGCGCACGCGCGCGGTTTGTGGCGCGCTGATCCGCTCTAGCTCGGCAGTGCCGCCGGGGGCCAAGCGGATGATCATATCGGAATTCAACGAGCCCACCAAAAATTGCCCCGCCCAATCTGGCCACAACCGGCCTGAATAAATCACCAACCCCGATGGCGCGATCGAGGGATCCCAGTAAAAGACTGGCTGCTCCATTCCCGCGCGCGCAGTGCCCACGCCGATTTTCAGCCCCGAATAATGCGTGCCATATGAAATGACCGGCCAGCCGTAATTGCGCCCGGGCAGGATGCGGTTGATCTCGTCGCCGCCGCGCGCACCATGTTCGTGCGCCCATAGCTGCCCCTTGGCATCAAAGGCCAGCCCCTGCGGGTTGCGGTGCCCGACCGAATACAGTTCCGGCACCGCCCCCGCCAGCCCAACCAGCGGGTTGTCGCGCGGCACGGTGCCATCGCTGTTGATGCGTAAGACGCTGCCCATTGTGGCGGGTGATATCTTGGGCGGTTGCGTCTGCGCCGCGATCGCCGATGGTAAAAAACAGCCGCCCCGAGGCATCTTGCACCATCCGCCCCCCGAAATGCCGCCCCCCGCTGGCGCCCGGTGTCATCTCGAATATCCGGCGCGGGTTTTGCAGCGTTGTCTGGTCGCGCGACAGCTGGGCGCGGGTGATGGCCAGCCCCGTGCCCCCGGCCGCATGGCGCACCGTATGAGACAAAAATATGTGTCGGCTGGTGGCAAAATCACGCGCCACCAGCACCTCGAGCAAGCCGCCTTGGCCGCTTGGCACAACCTCGGGCAGGCCGGACAGGGGTTGGGCCTGCCCTGCCCCATCCAGCAACCAAAGCCGCCCCTCGCGTTCGCTTAGCAAGGCATGCCCACCGGGCAAGAACGCCAAAGACCATGGCGTTTCAAACCCTTGCGCAACGGTCTCTACCCGAATGTCGCCGGTTTTCGTGGCCAGCGTTTGGGCGTTGGCCGCGTGAAACGTCAGGAAAAAAATGGCACATAGAATACGCAGCATGGCAAATCCTGTGGCTGAAAAGCTTGTGTCTGGTGGCATGGGCGCCAACCGATATGTGGGGCGCTGGGCCCGCGCGGCAAGGGCCATGCCCCATCCCCCGGCTTACGTTGCCAGAGGTCACGTTAATTCCCTTTTCTTTTATCAAAGGCCGCACTAAGGTTTTCGCCGGACCATTGTTCCAATTGGGAGTTTACTTATGAAAAAACTGATGATGGCAACCGCCGCTGCTGCGTTGATGGCGACTGGCGCGTTTGCAGGCGGGCATAGCAAAGAAGTGAAACTGGGTGTCATCCTGGGCTTCACCGGGCCTTTGGAATCGATCACGCCGCATATGGGCGCGGGCGCCGAATTGGCCATGAAAGAAGTGTCCGACAGCGGCAAGCTGCTGGATGGTGTGATGGTTACGCCCGTGCGCGGCGATTCCACCTGCATCGATGCGGGCGCGGCCACTGCAGCCGCAGAACGCCTGATCACCGCTGACGGGATCAAAGGCATCATGGGCGCAGATTGCTCGGGCGTGACCGGCGCGATCTTGTCGAACGTGGCACTGCCCAACGGCGTTGTGATGATCTCGCCCTCGGCCACCTCGCCGGGCTTGTCGACCGCCGAAGATAACGGCCTGTTCTTCCGCACCGCGCCCTCTGATGCGCGTCAAGGCGTTGTGATGACCGAAATCCTGATGGAAGAAGGCATCAAAGAAGTGGCCGTATCTTACGTGAACAACGACTACGGCAAAGGCTTGGCCGATAGCTTCCAGGCCGCGTTCGAAGCGGCTGGCGGCAAAGTGACCATCAACGCCGCCCACGAAGACCAAAAAGCCGACTATTCGGCCGAAGTGGGCGCATTGGCAGCCGCAGGCGGCCAGCGTTTGGTTGTGGCCGGCTACGTCGATGGCGGCGGTTCGGGCATTGTGCGCGCCGCATTGGATGCCGGCGCATTCGACAGCTTCCATTTCCCCGATGGGATGGTGGGCGCGAAGCTGGAAGAAAACTTTGGCTCGGAAATCGATGGCTCGACCGGCCAGCACCCCGGCACCGACAGCCCGGGCGCAGCCAAGTTCCAAGAGATGGCAGGCGATGCGTTCGACCCCACCAGCGCCTTTGCAGCGGAAAGCTATGACGCCGCAGCGCTGATCATGCTGGCGATGCAGGCGGCCAACTCGGACGATCCGCAGGTCTACAAAGACAAAGTGATGGACGTGGCCAACGCACCGGGCGAAAAAATCTACCCCGGCGAGCTGGCCAAAGCGTTGGAACTGCTGAAAGCGGGCACAGATATCGATTACGTCGGTGCAAGCGCGGTTGAACTGATCGGCCCCGGTGAATCGGCTGGCAACTACCGCCAGATCGTTTTCAAAGACGGCAAAATCACCACCGCCAAATTCCGCTAATCGTCGAAAGACACGATGTAAGCGAAAGAAAATTGCAGCCCGGGGCCACCCCCCGGGCTGTTTGTTTCCTGCAGGTCTGTGGGTGTTAGGTAAAGCTTGAAATGCGTGCCGCACCTCGGCTAGTGACGCCGAAATTCATCACCCCGCCAGCGGTTCAACAACGGAGGTCTGCGGCCTGATATGATCAGAGTCGAAAACTTGCACAAACATTTTGGCGGCTTTCACGCGGTTGATGGGGCCAGCCTGGAAATTCAGCCTGGTTCGATCACCGGCCTGATTGGCCCAAATGGCGCTGGCAAGACCACGCTGTTTAACGTTATTGCCGGGGTGTTGCCCCCCACCAGCGGGCGCGTCACCATGGCGGGCGAGGATATCACCGGCCTGCCGCCGCATGCGCTGTTTCACAAGGGGCTGCTGCGCACGTTTCAGATTGCGCATGAATTCAGCTCGATGACATGCCGCGAAAACCTGATGATGGTGCTGGGCAACCAAGCGGGCGAGCAGCTGTGGAACACATGGTTTGGCCGCAAACGCATTGCCGACGAAGAACGCGCGCTGCGCGCCAAGGCCGACGAGGTGCTGGAATTTCTGACAATCAGCCATTTGGCCGATCATAAGGCAGGCCAAGTGTCTGGTGGGCAGAAAAAGCTGCTGGAACTGGGCCGCACCATGATGGTGGATGCCAAGATCGTGTTTCTCGACGAGGTGGGCGCAGGCGTCAACCGCACGCTGCTGAACACCATTGGCGACGCGATTTTGCAGCTGAACAAAGAGCGCGGCTACACCTTTGTTGTGATCGAGCATGACATGGATTTCATCGGCAAAATCTGCAACCCGGTGATTTGCATGGCCGAGGGCAAAGTATTGGCCGAAGGCACCTTGGCCCAGATCAAGGCCAACGAGCAGGTGATCGAGGCCTATTTGGGCACTGGCCTGAAAAACAAAGATAAACTGGCGGAGGCTGGCGTATGAGCACCCCCAACACATCCACCGCGCGCGGTGGTGCTGGCGCCTCGGCGCTGGCGGGCGATGCGCCCTTTTTGATCGGCGAGGCCATGACCGGCGGCTATGGCAAGGGCCCCGATATTTTGCACGCCTGCACCATTGCCGTGAACCCCGGCGAAATTGCCGTGATCGTGGGCCCAAACGGGGCGGGCAAATCAACCGCGATGAAGGCGGTCTTTGGCATGCTTGATCTGCGCGAGGGGCATGTGCGGCTGGATGGCGAAGATATCACCCACCTGTCCCCACAAGAGCGCGTGCGCAAAGGCATGGGGTTTGTGCCCCAGACCAGCAATATCTTCACCTCGATGACGGTGGAAGAAAACTTGGAAATGGGGGCGTTCATCCGCACCGACGATATCCGCGAAACCATCGAACAGGTGTTTGATCTGTTCCCGATCTTGCGCGACAAACGCCGCCAGCCGGCGGGCGAGCTTTCGGGCGGACAGCGCCAGCAGGTGGCGGTGGGGCGCGCGCTGATGACCAAGCCAAAAGTCTTGATGTTGGACGAACCCACAGCCGGTGTCAGCCCCATTGTGATGGATGAATTATTCGACCGTATTATCGAGGTCAGCCGCACCGGCCTGCCCATTTTGATGGTGGAACAAAACGCCCGCCAAGCGCTGGAAATCGCCGACAAAGGCTATGTGCTGGTGCAAGGTGCCAATGCCTTTACCGGCACCGGGCGCGATTTGCTGAATGACGCCGACGTGCGCAAAAGCTTTTTGGGGGGGTAAGATGGAATTTCTCAATGCCTTTGTGGCGCTTTCAAATTTCGTGCTGATCCCGGCCATTGCCTATGGCAGCCAGCTTGCCTTGGGCGCGCTGGGTGTGACGCTGATTTACGGCATCTTGCGCTTTTCCAATTTTGCCCATGGCGACACCATGGCCTTTGGCACCATGGCAACCGTGTTGATCACGTGGTGGTTTCAATCGATGGGTGTTAGTTTTGGCCCCCTGCCCACCGCGCTTTTGGCGCTGCCCTTTGGTATCGCGGTCTGTGCCGCGTTTGTGTTGCTGACAGACCGGGGCATTTACCGCTTTTACCGCCGCGTAAAGGCCAAGCCGATCATCTTGGTGATGGCCTCGCTGGGGGTGATGTTCATCATGAACGGCCTTGTGCGCTTTATCATCGGTCCCGATGATCAGCGCTTTGCCGATGGGGCGCGCTTTATCGTGACGGCGGGCGAATTCAAGAAAATGACGGGCCTGTCCGAGGGGCTGGCGCTGAAATCGACCCAAGCAATCACGCTGGTCACAGCCATTGTCGTGGTGGCTGCGCTGTTTTGGTTTTTGAATAAAACCCGCACTGGCAAATCGATGCGCGCCTATTCCGATAACGAGGATCTGGCGCTGTTGTCGGGCATCAACCCCGAACGCGTGGTCATGGTTACATGGCTGATTGTGGCGGGTTTGGCCACCATCGCGGGTGTGCTTTATGGGCTGGATAAGTCGTTCAAACCCTTTACCTATTTCCAGCTGCTTTTGCCCATTTTCGCCTCGGCCATCGTGGGCGGCTTGGGCAACCCCTTGGGGGCGATCGCGGGGGGCTTTGTTATTGCCTTCTCCGAGGTGATGGTCACCTACGCATGGAAAAAGGTGGCGGGCTACCTGCTGCCCGAGGCATGGGCGCCCGATGGCTTGGTACAGCTGATGTCCACAGACTATAAATTCGCCGTCAGCTTTGCGATCTTGCTGATCGTGCTGCTGTTCAAACCCACGGGCCTGTTCAAGGGGAAATCGGTATGAGCACCAGTTTGAAAACCCCGCTTTTGTTTGCCGTTGTGGCGGCCATGATCATTGCCACCGGCCAGATGCAAAGCTGGAACACCGCGCTGCAAATTTTGAATTTCGGCCTGATCAGCGCCATCATGGCGTTGGGCGTAAACCTGCAATGGGGCTTTGCTGGCCTGTTTAACGTCGGCATCATGGGCTTTGTGGCGCTGGGTGGCTTGGCCACTGTCATTGTCTCGATGCCCCCCACAACCGAGGCCTGGTCGGCGGGCGGGCTGCGCATTTTGCTGGGCCTTGCCATGGGGGCTGCCACGATTGTGGCGGGTATCTTGCTGTGGGCGCGCCTGCCCCGCGGGCGGATGCGCGGGCTGGTGGTGGCGGCAGTGCTGGTGCTGGGCTTTGCGCTGTTTCGCATGGTGTTTGACGGCGGCGTCAGCGCGGTAGAGGCCGTGAACCCCGCCAGCACCGGTTATCTGGGCGGTTTGGGCCTGCCGATTTTGCTGGCATGGCCCTTGGGCGGCGTTCTGGCGGCAGGGGCTGCGTGGATTATCGGCAAAACCGCGCTAGGGCTGCGTTCGGATTATCTGGCGATTGCGACGCTGGGCATCGCCGAAATCATCATCGCCGTGATGAAAAACGAAGATTGGCTGGCGCGCGGCGTGAAAAACGTGATCGGCCTGCCCCGCCCGCTGCCATACGAGGTAGACCTGCAACAAGACCCGGGCTTTGCTGCCACCGCCACCAGCCTTGGGCTGGATCCGGTGACCGCCTCGACGCTTTATGTGAAACTGGGCTATTCGGCGCTGTTTACCGTGGTGTTGGTGGTGCTCTTGGTCTTGGCCCAGCGGGCCCTGCACAGCCCATGGGGCCGCATGATGCGCGCGATCCGCGACAACGAGGTTGCCGCCGAAGCCATGGGCAAAGATGTAACCCGCCGGCACCTGCAAATCTTCATTCTGGGATCGGCTGTTTGCGGCATTGCGGGCGCCATGATGACCACGCTAGACAGCCAGCTGACCCCCGGCGCCTATCAGCCGCTGCGCTTTACCTTCCTGATTTGGGTGATGGTGATTGTTGGCGGCTCGGGCAACAATCTGGGCTCGGTTCTGGGCGGGTTTTTGATTTGGTTCTTGTGGGTTCAGGTCGAACCTGTGGGCCTATGGGCGCTGGAACTGCTGACCAGCGGCATGGCCGAAGACAACGCCTTGCGGATGCACCTGATCGACAGCGCGGCCCATATGCGGCTGTTGACCATGGGTGTTGTGCTGCTTTTGGTGCTGCGCTTTAGCCCCAAGGGCTTGCTTCCCGAAAAATAGGTGCGGGGCCCTGTGCCACGCGATAAAGGCGCGCCCCAGTGGCGCGCCTTTTTCATTTAACGGCCCTTGAACAGCCCACCCAAAATGCCGCGCACAATACGCTTGCCCGTGGTGCCACCCAACTCGCGCAGCAAGGCCTGCCCCAGCGCCGCGCCCAAACTGTCTGGCTGGCTGCTGCTGGCCCGCCGCCCGCTGCTGCCGGTATAGCGCCGCCCGCTGCCCGCACGCGGCACCGCTTGCGCCTTGGCGGCGCTTTGCGCTTCGGCCTGTGCCTGTTCTGCGGCGGCTTGGGCGGCGGCGGCATCTGCAGCGGCTTTGGCCCTTTCGGTCAATATTTCATGCGCCGATCTACGATCAATCGCGCGCCCATATTTGTCTGCCAAACCGCTTTCGGCCATCACCGTGGCCCGCTGGGCTGGTGTGATGGGCCCAATCTGCGACGATGGTGGCCGGATCAAGGTGCGCTGCACAATCCCCGGCACCCCCTTTTTTTGCAACATCGAGGTCACAGCCTCGCCCACACCCACCTGCAAAATCGCCTCTTGCGTATCAAAGGCCGGGTTTGGCCGATAGGTTTCTGCCGCCTGACGCAGCGCCTTGGCATCGCGGGCGGTAAAGGCGCGCAGCGCGTGCTGCACCCGGTTGCCCAGCTGGCCCAAGATATCTTCGGGCACATCCGCCGGGTTTTGCGTGACAAAATAAACCCCAACCCCCTTTGAGCGGATCAACCGCGCCACCTGCTCGACCTTGTCAAGCAGCGCTTTGGGGGCATCATCGAATAGCAAATGCGCCTGGTCGAAGAAAAACACCAGTTTTGGTTTTTCCGGATCGCCCAGTTCTGGCAGTTCCTCGAACAACTCCGACAATAGCCACAGCAAGAACGTGGCATAAAGCCGGGGGCTGGCCATCAGCTTGTCGGCCGCCAGAATATTCACCATCCCCCGCCCTTGGGCATCGCAGCGCATCAAATCGGCCAGATCAAGGGCTGGCTCGCCAAAGAAATGCGTAGCCCCCTGGTTTTCCAGCACCAAAAGACGGCGTTGGATGGCACCGATAGAAGCCGCCGAGATATTGCCATAGCGCAGCGCAATCTCGCCTGCGTTTTCGCCAAGCCACACCAACAGCGATTGCAGGTCTTTCAAATCCAACAGCGGCCAACCCTGTTCATCGGCCAGACGGAAGGCGATGTTCAAAACACCCTCTTGCGCCTCGGTCAGCTCTAACAGCCGCGCCAATAACAAGGGCCCCATTTCGGCCACCGTGGTGCGCAGCGGGTGCGCCTGTTGGCCGAAAATATCCCAAAACGTCACCGGGCTGGCGGCATAGGCGAAATCCTCGAAACCGATGGTGGCATTGCGCGCCATAAAGGGCGCATGCAGCTTGCCCGCCGCATCGCCCGCGCGCGCCATGCCCGACAGATCGCCCTTTACATCAGACAAGATCACCGGCACCCCGGCGTTGGAAAACCCCTCGGCCAAGATCTGCAAGGTCACGGTTTTGCCCGTGCCCGTGGCGCCTGCCACCAACCCGTGACGGTTGGCATATTTCAGCGCCAAATATTGCTTTTCCGCATACTCTGGCCCACCACCGCCGATAAACACACCCTCTTGCACCACAGCGCCCCTTTCAAACACAGCAAACACAGCAAACGCAGGCAGCATACATTCTTAATGTTTCTCTGCCAGTCTGAATTCGTCCGCTTGCCCCATGTCCTCTGGGCGCGGGCATTTCCTCCCTGTCAGACTGGCCGCATCCTTGGGATGCGGCCTTTTTTTCAAATGTTGCCCCAGCCGTGCAAAGAATGTCTTTTTTGCCTGTTGACGGGTCGCAAAAAACGCCCTAGCGTCACTTTCAATGACTAAGTCGGCCAGTCCGGCGGGGAGTGTACTTATAAAAAAAGGGGCCTGTGTAGCCCCTTTTTTCTTGTCGGGCATCGGCGAAAATCTGCGCGTTTCTGCAAGCTTAGCAGGCTTTCTGGCCTGACATCGGCATTTTTGCATGCTAAGCCAAACACAAGGGGCACCCCCCCAGCAGCAACATGGGGCACATCCGATGGCACGCATTCTTTCCACCCTTTGCATCGCGGCACTTTTGACCGGGCTTGCGCCGGCTGGGGCGCAAGATCAGCAAACCGGCACCGGGGCAGACCTGCCCGTGGGCGAGCCTGTGACCCAAGACAAAGTACCGGGTCAGGCCTATATCCGCGAAACCAATGGCGATTGGGGCATGGAATGCCTGTATGTGCCCGAAGGCCAAGAAGAGCCCTGCCAAATGTTTCAAGCCCTGCTGGATGACAGCGGCAACACCGTGGCCAATGTGCGCATTTTCCGCCTACCCGAAGGGGGGCAGGCCGCCGCCGGCGCCCTGATTGCGGTGCCGCTGGAAACATTGCTGACCGCACAGCTGACCTTGGGTATCGATGAGGGCATCACCAAACGCTATCCCTTTACCGTCTGCGACAGGCTGGGCTGTTATGCCAGAATCGGGTTTACCAACGAAGACATCACCGCCTTTAAAAAGGGCGCGGTGGCAAAATTGGGGCTGGTCCCTTACGTCGCGCCCGATCAACGCTTGCAGCTGTCGCTGTCGCTGAAAGGGTTCACCGCCAGTTTCGGCAAAACGTCGATCATGCAATAACGCTTAGGGCCGCCCACGCAAACGGCACAGCAGCAACCGCAGCGCGCTGCCCGCAGCCCCACAGACCAGCGCCCCGTCCGCCACGCGCCCGGGCTGCGCTGCGGCCATGGCCAAGATATGGGCACTGTCCCAGCTGGGCAAAATGGCTGCCGCCACCCCCGGCCCACGGGGCAAGTTTGCCCGCCCCCGTGCCAAACGCTGCAGCCCCTTTTGCGCCAATTCAGCCACCGCATTTGGGCGCCCATCCACCAAGGGCTTGCGCCCTGCCCGCTCTAGCGCTGGAATGGCGCGCAGCCACGCAGCCACCCCCTGCCCATAGCCGATATCGCGCAGCGCCGCCTCGGCCGCAGCTGGTGCCCCCAAGGCACGCGCGGCCACCCACATCAGCCCCGCCGCCGTATCCTCGATAAACCCATCAAACGCCGCCTCGTCTTCAAACGGGTCGCGGTAAATATCCCATCGCCGCGCCAAAATCAGCCGGTCCAGCAGCGCACAGGCCGGGTCATCCAGCACCCCCACCAAAGGTGTCACCACCTCGTGGCGCCGCACCCCCTGCCCGCGGGAAACCTCGTCCAGCGCATCGCGCCACCATTGCAGGCGCATCTCGGCAATCATCGGCTCGGCCGTCACCCATGGTGCGCGGCTGACTTCGACATTCAGCGCATAAAGCGGAAACAACACCGCGCGCGCGGCCACGGGCGCGGCCATGGCGGCGCGAAACCTGTCGGGATCGGCGCGCTGCACCAATGCGGCACAGGCGGCTATGTTTCCCTCGCTCACGATCTTGGCCCTTGGGTTGTGCGGTTCATGCAGCCTTGTTTCACTTTGCTACAAATACTCATTCCACCGCCGCAACACTGCGCAGCAGCTTCCAATTGATCGCGTCCAACAGCGCCTCGAAACTGGCATCCACTATGTTCGGGCTGACGCCCACGGTGGACCAGCGCCGCCCGGCAGCGTCTTCGCTGTCGATAATGACGCGGGTCACCGCCTCGGTGCCGCCTTGGGTGATGCGCACCTTGAAATCGACCAGCCGCATGTCGTCGATCATCTCGGAATAGCGGCCCAGATCCTTGGCCAGCGCCTTGGCCAGCGCGTTCACCGGCCCCCGGTCGCTGCCGGTTTCGTCCATGGATTCGCTGACCGACAGTTTCTTTTCGCCATCCACCCGCACAACAACCACGGCCTCGGATAGGCTGACCATTTTGTCATATTTGTTTTTGCGCCGCTCCACCGTCACCTTGTAGCGCTTGACTTCGAAAAACCGGGGCAATTGGCCCAGCTCGGCGCGCGCCAGCATTTCAAACGAGGCCTGCGCGCTGTCATAGGTATAGCCTTCGGCCTCGCGCGTTTTCACCAGCTCCAAAATCCGCGCCAAGGCCGGGTCGTTTGGCGCAACCTCTATCCCGGCATCGGCCAAGCGGCGGCGCAGGTTGGATTGCCCCGCTTGGTTTGACATCGGAATGATGCGGGCATTGCCCACCAAGGATGGTTCGATATGTTCGTAGGTGCTGGGGTCTTTCAAAATGGCGCTGGCATGCAGCCCGGCCTTATGGGCAAAGGCGCTGGCCCCCACGTAAGGGGCTTGGCGCAGGGGCACGCGGTTTAAAATATCATCCAGCTTGCGGCTGATCCGCGTCAAGCCCTGCAGCGCCTCTAGGGTAATGCCCGTGTCAAACTGGGTGGCATAGGGCGCCTTTAGCAATAGGGTTGGGATCAGGGTGGTCAGGTTGGCATTGCCGCACCTTTCGCCCAGCCCGTTCAGCGTGCCTTGGATCTGGCGCACGCCCGCATCCACCGCCGCCAAGGTGCAGGCAACAGCGTTTTCGGTGTCGTTGTGGCAATGAATTCCCAAACGATCGCCCGGAATACCGGCAGCAATCACCGCGCGGGTGATTTCGCCCAGTTCGGCGGGCAAGGTGCCGCCATTTGTATCGCACAGCACGATCCAGCGCGCACCGGCTGTGTATGCGGCATGCAGTGCGGCGATCGCATAATCCGGGTTGGCCTTGTAGCCATCGAAAAAATGCTCGGCATCAAACAGCGCCTCGCGGCCACGCGCCACCACATGGGCCACCGATTGCGCGATGTTATCCAGATTTTCCTGCAACGCGATGCCAAGCGCGGTTTGCACGTGGAAATCATGGGTCTTGCCCACCAAACACACCGCCGGCGTGCCCGCGTTCATGACAGCTGCCAGCACATCGTCGTTTTCGGCGCTGCGACCTGCGCGTTTTGTCATGCCAAAGGCGGTAAACGTGGCGCGGGTTTCGGGGCGGGTGTCAAAAAAGGCGCTGTCTGTGGGGTTGGCGCCGGGCCAGCCGCCTTCGATATAATCCACGCCCAAATCATCCAGCGCTTGGGTGATCTGAATTTTCTCGGGCGTCGAGAATTGCACGCCTTGGGTTTGCTGACCGTCGCGCAGCGTGGTGTCGTAGATGTAAAGGCGCGCGCGGCTCATGGGCGGCCCCCGGTGGCACGGGCGCGCAGGGCTGTGTTGTGGGCACCCCACGACCCCATGCCGCCAGCCGGGTCAAGGCACACCCCGCGCGGGACGCTTGGCGCCCGGGCAGTATCGGGCCGGGCGCGACGCTGTGGTGTGCACATCTTCATAGAACCCCCTCCAATTTGGTCGGGTCAAATGTTGGGCCGGGCACCAGATCTACCCCATCCTTGGCCATGCGCACCTCTAGCCCTGCGGCCAGAAACGCCGCTTTTAGCCGGTCCACTTCGGCAAAATCCTTGGTCTGCATCGCAGCGGCACGGGCGCTGGCCAAGGCCTGTGCAAATGGCGCCAGATCGGCCACCGCGCCATGCGCCCAATCACCCATTTGCGGCAAAAGCAGCCCCAACATATGCCCCGTGGCCGCCAGCGCGGGGTCATCACCCGCCTGCGCCAAGCGGTGCATTTCAGCCAACACACCGGCGGTGTTCAGATCATCGCACAGCGCAGCGAATGCCGCCTTTGACGACTGGCTTGGCGCCACATCTTCCACCAAAGCGCGCCATTTGCGCAAATTCGCCTCTGCCTCGGCGCGTTTTTTCTCGTTCCAGTCCATGGGCTTGCGGTAATGCGTGCCCAGCATCACCATGCGTATCACCTCGCCCGGCACCCCCTGCTCCAGCAGGTCACGGACCGTAAAGAAATTGCCCAAGGATTTGGACATTTTCTTGCCTTCCACCTGCAGCATCTCGTTGTGTAGCCAGAAATTTGCAAAACCACCCTGCGGATTGGCGCAGCAGCTTTGCGCAATTTCATTTTCATGATGGGGAAAGGCCAAATCGATGCCCCCCCCGTGGATATCGAAACTTTCGCCCAGCAACTCGAAACTCATGGCCGAGCATTCGATATGCCAGCCCGGCCGCCCCCGGCCCCAAGGGCTGTTCCAGCCGGGCAGATCGGCGTCCGAGGGTTTCCACAACACGAAATCCATCGGATTGCGTTTATAAGGCGCTAGTTCTACCCGGGCGCCGGCGATCATATCCTCGACCGAGCGGCCCGACAGCGCGCCATAATTGGCATAGCTTTCCACCGCAAACAGCACATGGCCTTCGGCCTCGTAGGCATGGCCGCGCGCCACAAGCTGATCGATCATCGCAATCATCTGGGCGATATATTGCGTGGCCCGCGGCGCATGATCAGGCCGCGCATTGCCCAATGCATCCATATCGGCGTTGTACCAGGCAATGGTTTCCTCTGTGCGCTCGGCGATCAATTCTTCCAGCGTGCCCGCGGCACCCGCCTGTTTGCGCGCCAGCGCCGTTGCGTTAATTTTATCATCCACATCGGTGAAATTGCGCACATAGGTCACAGCATCTGGCCCATAGACATGGCGCAGCAAGCGGTTGAGCACGTCAAACACGATCACCGGCCGCGCATTGCCCAAATGCGCCCGGTCATACACCGTGGGCCCGCACAGATACATGCGCAGGTTCGTGGCATCAATTGGCACAAACCGTTCTTTTTGGCGGGTCTTGGTGTTGTAAAGGCGAATGTCGCTCATCTTATCCTCGCGCGCTATCAACGCGGGCTTAGCAACTTCGTCTGAAATGCGAAAGTGTGAACGGCCCGCCTGAATGGTCAGTGGGTCGTACAAATGCCAATAAGGGTGCACACCATGGTCATGAACGCAACATTACCGCCAACCGCCCCCCTTGCCAAGGCCCCATAGCGGTGACAGTTTGCGCGCAAACTACGCAAGGCGCGCACTGGCTGCGCAAGGGGGGGCTGGTGCAGGCATCCAAACGAATCTCGGGTGTTGTGGGCGCAGATGGCGATGGCTGGGGGCTGTTTTTTCGTGCCCGCGCCTTGGCCGAGGCGGGCCACAAGATTACCGAACTTACGATTGGCGAGCATGACATCCGCACCGCCGCGCCCATTTTGCAGGCCATGCACGCCGCCGCCATGGCAGGGCACACAGGCTATGCCAGCATTCCGGGCACGGACGCCTTGCGCGATACAATCGCCGCCCGCGTGGCCCAGCATACCGGCGTGCCCACAACCCGCGCCAATGTGCTGGTCACCCCGGGCGGGCAATCGGCGCTGTTTGCCGCCCATCACGCCGTGCTGGACGAGGGGCAGCGCGCGCTGTTTATCGACCCCTATTATGCCACCTATCCCGGCACCATTCGCGCCGTGGGCGGCGTGCCAGTGCCCGTTGCCGCAGCGCCCGAAGACGGGTTTCAGCCGCGCGGCGCCGATATTGCCGCCGCAGCCCCCGGCGCGCGCAGCTTGTTGATCAACAGCCCCAACAACCCCACTGGCGCGGTGTATTCTGCCCAGACCTTGGCCGCGATCGCCCAAGCCGTCATTGCCAACGACCTGTGGCTTATTTCAGACGAGGTCTATGACACCCAAGTCTGGCAAGGCGCGCATATCTCGCCCCGCGCCCTGCCCGGCATGGCCGCGCGCACGCTTGTGGTGGGCTCGCTTTCCAAAAGCCACGCCATGACCGGCAGCCGCCTTGGGTGGGTTGTGGGCCCAGAAGAAATGATCGCGCTGATGGCCTCGCTTGCCATT
>Ga0181607_10002996_pt1 | contig 14806 bp, 10 predicted proteins | sample 041ome_9_FD_132420 | JGI IMG/M metagenome (GOLD analysis project Ga0181607, IMG submission 132420) | Coastal salt marsh microbial communities from the Groves Creek Marsh, Skidaway Island, Georgia - 041413US metaG (megahit assembly) | ecosystem: Environmental > Aquatic > Marine > Intertidal zone...
CGGATGGATTGGCAGCAGGAAAAGGCGTAATTATAACAGAAGACAGAGAAGAGGCCAAAGCCGTTTTAAAGGAAATGATTCTTGAACAGAAATTTGGAAAATCTTCCGCAAAAGTGGTGATTGAAGAGTTTTTGAAAGGAATTGAAATTTCTGTATTTGTAGTTTCTGATGGTAACAATTATAAAATCCTGGGTTCGGCAAAGGACTATAAACGGATTGGAGAAGGCGATACAGGTTTGAACACTGGAGGTATGGGTGCCATAAGTCCGGTCCCCTTTGCAGATGCAACCTTTATGCAAAAAGTAGAAGATCGTATTGTAAAGCCCACATTGGCAGCACTTCGAAATTCGGGGAATCCCTATAAAGGGTTTTTATTCTTAGGCCTCATGAATGATGATGGCGAACCTCAAGTAATTGAATATAATGTTCGAATGGGAGATCCAGAAACCGAAGCAATATTTCCAAGACTCAAAACCGATATGGTTTCGATGTTAATGGGCATTGCGAATGGGAACTTGGGGGATATTGATTTTGAATTGGATTCACGCAGTGCAGCAACTGTTTTTGTGGTTTCTGAGGGCTACCCAGGTTCAATTCAAAAAGGCAAAAAGATGAATCTAGGCGTTGAAACCATCGAAGATTCGCAATATGTTTTTCATGCTGGGGTAAAGTTAGATGGCACTGACTTAATAACCAATGGTGGACGGGTTACAGCGGTTACTGTTTTGGAGGAAACTTTGGATTTGGCCATAACACAGGCTCAAAAATTAGCTTCAGAAGTTAACTTTGAAGGAGCTACTTATAGAAAAGATATTGGATTAGATTTATTGAAATATGGAAATTAAGTACCCAGAATTACCAGAAAATGTCAGTCCGCGTCCAGGAATGAGGAAGATATTAAATTTGTTCCTAAGGGGATTATTAGTGGTTTTGCCCATAGCCCTAACTATTGGAATTCTATTTTGGATATTGGGTTTGCTCGGGAGTGTACTGCATCTGAATAACTTATCATTCGGAGCAATCATTCTATATTTGGTTTCGGGTATTGCGGTTATTACTCTAATTGGAAAAGTTACCGAAGGAGTAGTGGCGCAACAGGTAATTTCATTTTTGGAAGGCGTAATTGAAAAAGCACCCGGCTTAAGTTGGATTTTTGGTACCACCAAAGACGTAACCAAGGCTTTTGTAGGAAAGGAAAAGAAATTTACCAAACCTGTTCGTGTAAGAATTACCGAATACCACTGGCGTTTTGGATTTTTAACCCAAGAAGATTTAGAAGAAGTAGGAATGCCCGATCATTGTACGGTTTACCTTCCCATGAGTTATGCCATAACAGGTGAATTGATAGTGGCAAGAAAAGTAGACGTTGAGCCATTAGACGCGGATCCCGGTGCACTTATGAAGTTCATCGTAAGCGGCGGTGTCACGGAAATTAAGTAATCAGAGTATCTTGGGGATAATTTTTTTATCCCTTATTCGTTATTATTAATGTAACCCACGTTATTCGCACACACATATGATTCATTTGGATATACTCCTACAAGCAGGTACTACCATGGCCGATTCTGCTACCCTAGCAACTGGGGCAGAGACAACCGAACACGTTTCGGCGCCTATACTCGAAATCATGGGAAAGGGAGGCTTCGTTATGGCCTTGCTCGCCCTTTCTTTGGTTGTTGCCATTTATTTTATTGTAGAACGTTGGATATATTTGGGTAAAAGAGCCAAGTTAGACGATAATTTAATCAATGTGATTAAGGATAACCTTAAGGAGAATCGTCCTGATTCTGCACTTGCTTTTTGCGATCGAACACCTACCGCACAAGCTCAAGTATTGGCCACCGGCTTGCGTTTTTTGGGAAGTAATATGCGGGAAATTGAAAGCGCTATGGAAACCAAAGGGAGTGTGGAACTCAGCGCTATGGAAGGTAATTTACATTATTTAAGTCTTATCGCTCGTGTGGCTCCTATGTTGGGTTTCGTAGGAACCATCTGGGGGGTAATTAACATTTTCTATTCAATTTCAACTACGAATGACATTAGTATCGGAGCTATTTCAGATGGTTTATATGTTAAAATGGTAGCCTCATTTGCGGGACTTTTAGTAGGTATTATTGCATTTTTGGGCTATCAATTGTACATCCGTCGTATAGATCGTTTTGCGGAAAGATTGCAAGAGCAAAGCTTAAAATTGATGGAAATTCTAGTGACTACAAACCTTTAATCACAAGCGCATGAACCTTAGAAGAAGAGCCCGAGAAGAAGCAGAAGTAGAATCGTCGTCTATGAACGACATTATGTTCTTCCTGATGTTGTTCTTCTTGATTGCGAGTACTTTGGCCAATCCCAATGTGATTAAAATCATGTTGCCTAAGGCCAAAACTACGAGCACCATCCAAACCAAGCCATTAATTTTAACGGTGAAGTTTGATGAGCGCGACGAAACAAAATCAAGTATCCAATATTTTATTGACAATGAGAAATCACCGCTTCCCATTCAAGAAATTGAAGCGCGTTTAATAGCGGCACGTGATAATTTCTTTGACCCAGAGAATCCTGAAAATAGAATGAATGTAGTATTGCGTTTAGACCGCAACTTAACGGTTCAGCAAATGGTGGATGTTATGGAAATTGGGGCAAACTTGGGTATACGTATGGTCTTGGCTACAGATAAGTCAAGGAAATAACAAAAATCTTCCATGAAAAAAGCACTGATAATTGTCTTTTTTCATACAACCCTTGTCAATTTTGGGTTTACACAGACTAAGGCAAAGATTGGTCTAGGCTATCATTCCGTTTCAGTTGATCGTGGTTTTATTATTCCGCATCACGAGGATATGTACCATTTGTATAAGCCAGTGCATTCCTTGCAGTATGCCTATTTATTACCGCTCAAAAACACATCTAGTCGTTTAGGAGCATTGATTTATAGCGCCGATTTGGGTAGTTCTATTTTGGGTAAGGCTTTTGCTTTGGGACTGAACGTCGAAAAATCTTGGGTTCCATCCCCAAAAAATAAGGTGCTATTGGGTTTTGCAATGGGTTTGGGAATGGTTACGAATCCTTATGATGTAGAAACAAACGATCAAAACCGGGCCATTGGTTCAATGGGGAATGCCTTTGGACAGTTATATGTTGTGGGCTCTCATGCGGTGTCTAAGTCATTATCAATTGGTTTTGGACTGCGTTTTAGCCACTTTTCAAATGGTGCTTGGAAGGCACCAAATTTAGGTGTTAACATACCTAGTGTGTCCTTGGGTTTAAGTAAGGGGATTAGCGCAAAGTCAATCGATCAATCGGATTTTACGTATAAATCTTGGCGTGGATTTGGATCCATTAGAATGGGTAGAAAAAGTTTAGACATTGATGATTCAAGAGCATTTTGGGTCCCTGTAATCGAAGTAGGTGCGATTCATGGTATATCAAAAAATGGAAATTTACGATTGGCGCTATCCACGCATGCAGATCCTTTTTATCGTTTTGAGAAGTTTGAGAAGCTTAAACCTTTTTCTTTTTCTAATGGAATGGATATCGGTCTGAGCGCGGGATATCATCAGAGTTTTGGCAGATGGGGAATGTTATTTGATTTAGGTTGGTATTTGTACAAGCCCAATCCAGGATATAAAACGCCTTACTTTGAAGCGTTGGGTATTACTTATAGTTGGAATAAAAATATAATGGCTATGGCTCGTTTAAAAGCCAATAAAACAACAGCAGATTTAATTGAATGGGGATTGGTTTATACGTTTGATTAATAGACTTCCGCCCCAATTCTATATTTTACGTAGAAACCGGCACTGAAAGCGAATTGCTTTTTTTCAATATGCCAGATTGGTTCAAATCTGAAATCAAAAATGCAAGAATTAGGAATGAGAACCCCCATCCACTGGTAACGGGCCATTAAGAAATTCCGATAATTTGTGAATTTATATGGGTTCCCAATCTGTTCACTTAAAAACAAGTTGGTGCCTAGTGGTGCAAAAAACTCCTCAGCATAGTAATGAGAAAGTACCAATTGGTGCTTTCCTTGTGGATTGAACTTTACTTGGTTGTACCAAGCATGCCCGTCTTTGAATGACGTTAATAAGCGCGGAGAGAAATCCTGCGAACCGAAAACAACACTTTCGAATTGTAACTTATTTTGGTATTCGTATCGCAATCCGGCACTTCCATTCCATTTATTTTGAACAGGCTTTCCCACTGATAATGATTCTCCCCCTTGGTGATAAATCAAACTACTTATTGGGATACTCCAATTATGTTTGGATGGTCGCGCATTCAATTTGAATTTACCGCTCCACCCAAAGGAAATAATTTCTTGTTGGGATTGTTGGGTAATGGCCATTTGTCGCCAATCTAGCCAGAGGTCAGATTCGAAAAACAGGTTGTTAAACAAATATTGGACGCCGTATTCTATTGGTTTGGTTAAGTTGAGCTCATAATTATATAGGGGTTCATATAATTGATGCCGGGTATTGCCGTGTAAGCTTCCTAAAATGAGATGATGCCGGGAATTGAATGCATGGTTGAACTGGATTAATGGGTAGATCTTAGATTGATTAATACCTCCGAAAGGTATATTCCCCAAAACACCGAGGTAAACATTTGAGCCATTATTCTTGAAATTGTGTTTTAAGCCCATGCCAACTTGGGTGCCAAAAAAGGTTTTCCCGGGGTTGTGGCTTTCCATGTATTCGTTATTCTTGAAATAATGAAGAACTTGAACGCCCCATTTTTTCTCGGTACTATTCAAAGACATGAAGGGTAACTTCAAGGTCTTTTGGTTTAAGGCTAAGGAGTTATAGGTGCCATTAAAAATTGGATTTTCTAGTTGAGCATTTAAACAAATTACCCTCGAAAAGGCAATGATTAAAATCCAAAATTTGGCAATTGACATATCGCAAAGTACTTAAAAACCGCGGAGTTTTCTAAATTGAATACGGGCTTCTGATACGAATAGGGATTGCGTATAATCAACGATCAATTTTTGGTAGTTGGCTTTAGCCTTTTCTAAATTCTTTAATTGGTACTGCTGGATCTGAGCCAGTTCAAACAGCGCATTATCTGCAAGAATATCACTTGGATAAGTTTCTACTAATTTCTCATAAAGCGAAGCGGCCATTTCATATTGCTTCTTCTTATGGTACAGCTGGGCTTTCATGAGCATGATCTCATCACCGAGTGAATGTCCTGGAAAGCTAGCGGCAATTTTTTCAGCATAATGTAATGCAGAATCTAACATGCCTTGTCTTTGGAATAAACGCGCTCTTGAATACCATTCCAATGCGGTGTAATTACTGTCAATCCCAAGATTGTCCGTAATACACAATGAGAGTTCCATGGCATCGTTAGAAATCAATTGGGTGGTGGCTCCTTTTAGTACATCTAATTGCATATTCGCCCAGTCGTAATCACCTCGGTAGAATGAAAGTTCTGCACGTTTAAACTTAGCTAATTGCCCAATGGGATCATCTTTGAATTGTTTTTCAACTTGAGCCAATAGCAATTCACTTTGGTATACATCGCCATTTTGTATGAGCAAGTTGGATAATGCAATTTTTGCTTCGGCGTTTGTTTTCCGATCTAAATAATCAGACTCTGAGAATCTTTTTAAAACTTTAATGGCCGAGTCATTTAATGTTTTTTCTTGTAGACGTTTGGACCAAATGACAGCGGCCGGGAGGGTGCTTTTACTTGGAGCATTATCTGCAATAAATGCAGAAATTTGATCATCAAAGTTTTGCGATAATTGATAATTTTCTTGTTCTGATAGTTGGAATGACAATTCGAACCATCGACTTTGAGCTTCGTAATAATTGTATGCGTCTTCTCCTTTTTTAATGCAATATTCCAAACATTTGATGGCTGTTTTTAAAGCTCCATTGCTCGCGCACAAGTAGGAAAGTTCAAACATCCGATAACCATCCTCTTTTAGTCTAAGGTCTAAGGATCGTGTATAAATGAAGGCTTTATTCCAATCTTGTAATTGAACAAAGGTCCATTTGAGCCATTCGCTGAAACCTTGCACCTGCGGATACTGTTTTATTTTTACAAGTAGCATTTCTTGTAAGGCCATGATATCGGCAGAGTCGGTTATGTAAGTGTCAAAGATGCGTTTCAATTGGTCATGTGTTGCATTAGATCCCCCAATTAAATCTAAATATCGTTCTAATGCTTTGAGGCGTTTTCCATTCTGCATTTCGAGTAAGGCAATTTGGTTGGATAAACGCGGATTAGAGCCGTAAATATTCTCTGTTTGAACCAAAATATCTATGGCTTCTTCAGACATATCTCGACTTTGGAACCTGTCGGCTGCCTGAAGGGCTAAGCTTATATTTTCTTGGGATTTCTCCAAGATCAAACGGTACAATTTATTATTGGCACGGGATTCAGGATCATCTTGAGAATTTATCCAAACTTCGTCGACCATAAATATTAATGGATAGCCTGTGAGCTTGGCCATCTTACGCGCGGTTTTCCTAGCCGTTTTATATTCCTTTAGGTTAACTAAACATTGAATATAGTTTTCATAATACTGGCTGTTCTCTGGGTTTTTTTCGTGAAGTTCTTCATACAGTAAAACGGCTTTTTGAAAATCTTTTCTATCGTAAAGGGATTGAGCCAATCGAACATTGTCTTGGGCCTGTGCTGTTTGGAGGCAACACAAAAGGGTTATTACAGAAAATAATATCTTCAGAAGCCTTTTATTTATCATGATTTAAAAAACTCAGATGGGTCAAGTTGTCTTTCAACCATTTGTTTATAGATTCCATCAGTCATACTAAGAAGTTCTGTATGAGTTCCATGCTCAGCAATCCGGCCATGCTGCATTACCCAAATTTGGTCGGCATTTTTGATCGTACTAAGTCGATGTGCAATTACCAAAGAAGTGCGATTTTTCATTAATTTTTGCAATGCTTGCTGTACGTAAAATTCACTTTCTGAGTCAAGTGCAGACGTGGCTTCATCCAAAATTAGCAATTTAGGATCCCTCAGAATAGCACGAGCTATAGCGATTCGTTGTTTCTGTCCACCTGAAAGTTTCATGCCTCTATCTCCAACTAACGTATCAAAACCATCTGGGAATGCATTAATGAAATCAAGTGCAAAAGCATCTTTTGCGGCTTGTTCAATTTCCTTGTCTGATGCACTTGGTTTACCATAACGGATATTATCATATATGCTTCCTCCAAATAGGGTAACTTCTTGGGGAACTAGGGCCATTTGGTTTCTATAGTGGTGCAGTTCTAATTGGCTTATTGGGGTGTTTCCAAGCAGAATTTCACCTTCTTGAGGTTGGTAGAATTGGTATAGAAGGGCCGTCAAAGTTGACTTTCCAGAACCACTAGCTCCTACCAAGGCGGTACTTTTACTAGGGAGCAACTCCATATCGATGTTCTTCAGCACGTGCGATTCCGATCTTGAGGGATAGGAGAAACTGACTTGTTTGAATACGATGGGTTTGTCTATAACGGAGGAGGCCTCTGTTTTGTTGGTTTCTTTAGGTGAATCGATGATATCAATGACGCGATCTATTGCGCCTAGTGTTTTTTGGATTTGTACAAATTGTTCGGCCATGCCGCCCATTGAGGTGCCAACAAACGCGGTTAAAAGCATAAAATTGAATAATTCTCCAATAGGCATCGTGCCTGCTTGTACCATACCTAGTCCTAGATAGATCAGCCAAATAATGGCACCAAACAAACAAATAATGATAAAGGAGCTGAAAGCACCCCGCCAATATCCACGCTTGATACTTTCTCTTTTGAGGTATTCTGCATTTTGGGTGTATCTCTCCGTTTCAAAGTCTTCATTCGTAAAGGCCTTCACGTTGATAATTCCAGAAGTGGTTTCTTCAACGATAACATTATTTTGAGCCGTAATGTCCTGAACTTCCTTTGAAATTTTGCGAATATATTTACCAAAAAATAGGGCAATAACCACTACAACAGGGATGGTAGAAACCATGTACAACGCGAGGTCAGGAGAACTGGTAAATATTAAAATAATACCGGCGACCATAATTAAAATCTGCCGAATGAAGAAGGCTAAATTTGTGGTAAAAGTATCTTGAATTTGTGCAATATCTGCGCTGAAACGACTTAAAATTTCTCCTGTTCGATTTTCCCCAAAAAAGTGCATGTTTTGACTCACAACCGATTGGAATAAATCCGTACGCAAACCTTTAGTCATGTCTTCGGTTACACGCACGTACAATGAAATTCTTAAGAAACTGAACAAGGCTTGTACAGCGAAAAGTATGATAAAGTAACGGGCAATTTCTTGGATTCGTTCGGTGCTAGGAGCTGTTGAAACACCTCCGTTTTGGTATACGAATACGCCGTCCATCATATTGCCTAATAACTTGGGAAAAAGAATAGAGGCCCCTGCAGAAATTGCTAAAAACAACGTGCCGAGTGCAAAAAGCCATCTGTTACTTTTTGACATATATCGGAACAAACGCAACGATTTTTTTAAGTTTTCGCGGTTGAATTTTACTTTCGGAATTTCACGGTCAGTTTTTCTGGATGCCATAATCGCAAAAACAAAGTTCGGTAATTTAAGCCGGCTTTAGGGGCAATGTATTACATAGTTGTTTGAATATCTAAAAACTATCGATAAAATGAAGTTGACAGACCTTTTTGATTTATGGTTTCCTCGTTATTGTTTGGTTTGTGAGAAAGCCGTTTTTGAGTCTTATGAGCGTTATTTGTGTATTTCTTGTTACTCGAATTTGCCGCTCTATTCTTTCCCCATCCTGGGAGCAAGTCCGCTTATAAAAACCTTTTGGGGTCGTTGCGAAATTAAGTATGCGGGATCCCTATTGATGTATCAATCGGGATCGAAGTATTCAAATGTCTTCAAGGAAATTAAGTACCGTGATAGGCCTGAAGTGGGAAGTTTTTTTGGTTTTGTTTACGGGCAGAGAATGCAGAAATTATATCCCCAAGAAATAAGTGAAATTGATTGGCTTTTACCCGTTCCTATGACCCGCAGGAAGAAACGTTCAAGGGGGTATAATCAGGCCTGGTTCATTTCAAAAGGACTGGCTAAAAGTTGGTCAAAGAAAGTTGACACTTCGCATTTAACAAGGGTAAAAGAAAGAGGTTCTCAAACGCAGAAATCGAAAATGGATCGATGGTTGAACGCCAAATCGGTGTACGCCTGTTCTAAACTGCCTTCGGAAGTAAAACATGTTGCTATAATTGATGATGTGATCACGACAGGAGCCACCATTGAATCTTGCATTGCGGCAATCTGCCAAAATAACCAAGTTCAGATTTCTGTTTTTTCGCTTGGTTTTACGGATTCGTAAATGGCCTAAAGGTCAGTAAAATCACATAATAAGGCTGGAAATGTACAAGTTTATTTAAAACGCCGTGAAAATGGTTATTTTTGTTGATTAAGAAAATTGTATGATGAAGAGATTATTACTTGTAGTTTGTGCCCTTTTTGCGGGTTTTTCCGCTTTAAATGCGCAAAGAAGTTCCATGTCTGTAAGCGGGGTTTTGATGCCACAATATATGGCCTCAGGTTCTTCGAGCAGTGAATTAATTACCTATACCAGGATGAGAATAGGGCCTATTGACCCGAATGCATCCTACAAATACATTGCGCGTTGTTTTGAAGCAAGCGAATTGGACACGAGCATTTTACTTGCTGGTCATGGAGGCGTAGTGTACAATGATAATGGAACGCATCGTTATGTTACTTCGCATTCTTTTTCAAGTAATGGAGGGCACGATACCCTTAAAACCGATTTCATGGGTTTTGCAGAATTTTGGGTAGGATTCGTAGGTGATGGAAGTTCTTTCTTCTCTGATGGAAAAGCAGTTTATGCAGGCTTAACTCTAATTGGATTAGCCAATAGCGATACAAGCTACCATTATGCAATGGATTCCATGACGGTGATTTCTTTCGGAACAGGTTCGGGATCCAATGAAGGTACCGCCATTTATGGAGAATCATATGCGAATGAATCGGACTATATTTCTTTGTATGATGATAAAGATGCGATTGGAAGGCCTATAGCCGTTACCACTATAGAAAGCGGTAAATATTCCGGTGCTACCTTGTCAAATCTTGCGACATTCTATAATAGCAATGTGTTCAAGAAGTCTAAAATGTGGGGGACTATAATTCCCAATGATTTATCGAATGGAATACGCGCTATTACACGTTGGAGTGCAGCGGGGTTGACTCAGTACAACCAGCAAGATGCCGATGGCGTTTGGGGTAAGAGTACAGATACCCGTAATGCAAGCGGCGGAACAACAGCCATTGTGATTAGCAAATCTGATGCCCCTTTAATTGCACCTGAAATTTCATTCCAAAGTACGGCTGGATATTTCAGTGAAAAAGAGTCAGAGGGATATGTAGTAATTGAAAGAAAGTATAGCAATGAAATGGCTCAAACCGTTGAGGTGAGCATTTCTGGAGGAAGTGCAACGGATAATTCCGATTACAAACAAAGTTTTAGTAAAACAATTTCATTCCCTGCAGGTGCGGACGCTACCGATACAATCAAAGTTGAAATTCTACAGGATGCCATAGCAGAAGGTAGTGAAAATATCTTCTTCCGTTTGGCTAATCCTCAAAACGCGAATCTTGGTACAAATAAAACGCACGAGTTAGTACTTGTTGATGACGATCAATTGAGTATTTCAATGGCAAGTGCTGAACTAAAAGTCAACGAGAATGCAGGTACATTAAGTATCGAAGTGAAGACGGATCGCGGGGTTAAAGATCCTGTTGAACTGACCCTTTTGATAAAATCTCGTTCGGACAGTACGCGTGTGCCACAAGAGTTCGCTTTAGGTAAAATCAACACGAGTGATACAACCTTCTTCTTAGGAAATGACAAAGGCCGTGATTCCATTAAGCTTACCGCTTACATTGGTGATGACTTGGCCTATGATTGGGACGATAGCGTAGTTGTGGTTATCCGTAAAAAAGATGGTTTGGGTACTATTAAAGACAGTACGACCTTAGTGATCATCAAGGATAATGATGGTCCATCCACGATTCGTATGGTTCAACCATCTCTTGTGGTTTCTGAATCAGTTGGAAGCGTGGCTGTTAAAATTTTAGTGGTTGAGAAAAAAGATGCAGGTGCAGACTTCGCTTTGCGTTTTCAAACGGCTGAAAGCACCGCTAAGGCTGGATTGGATTTGACTTTTAATCCGGTTTCTCAAATTAAAAGCATCGATGGAAATTCCCCAGATACCATTGTCTTCAATGTGCCTATTCGCGAAGATGATGATTATGAAGGAACCGAATACGCAAAATTTGGTCTTATCAACGTTTCCAATACTACTATTGTGAAGCCAGATACGTTCAGAATTACCATTTTGGATAACGATTTACCTATTTACCCTATTTCTACGATCAATAAGCAGACCAAAGCAGACGGTCAAGCGGATTCATTGGGGGTAGCTTGTAGAATACAAGGTGTAGTATACGGAATTAATACAAGAGCTTCGGGTCTTGGATTTACTGTAAAAGACTACACAGGTGGTATTGGCGTTTTCTCTTCTTCCAAAACATTTGGATACAATGTTAAAGAGGGTGATTCTGTAATGATACAAGGAACTATCGGTCAATTCCAAGGAACTGCTCAAATGGGTGATTTGGATACTATTATCCGACGTTTATCTGGACTGAAATTACAAAGCCCAACTACCGTAACAGCAATTACAGAGAAAACAGAATCAGACTTAGTGGAATTGCGTCGTGTTAAATTGGTTGATCCAATTGAATGGCCAGAAAGCCCACTGAATGCTAATGCTTGGGCTTATGTGCGTGTTGAAGGTTCTACAGGTCGTATTGATACTTTATATATCGATGCCGAGTCTGATATTGATGGAACTACGGCTCCAAAAGGCTATTTAAACATTGCAGGTATTGGAGTTCAATTTGATAATAAAGCGCCTTATAAGGAGAAATATTTCTTATCGCCAAGGAGTTTGAACGATTTCAATCCTGCTTCTTTGCCTGTGATACGTTTTGAGCAAACAACTTCTGAAATCACGGAATTAGCCGATTCACTTGTTATGAATTTACGTGTTGCCCCTACCGACGAAAACTTTAAAGTCGATGTAGTTCAAATTGGCGGTACAGCAGTTTCTCCTGGTGATTTTGATTATCAGACAAGAACCGTTGATGTGATCAAAAATCAGAATTTCTTCGTAGTAAAAGCCAATATTTCTGACGATACAGAGGGCGACGGAACCAAAACTTTAGTTTTTGCCTTACGGAATGTTGTTGGTCCCGGTAGCATTGGTGCCGATAGTCTATTGAATGTAACTATTTTGGATAACGAAGCGAGTCGTGTTAAAACATTTGCGGATGCTTCTATTCAGTTATATCCTAACCCTAGTTCTGGTGTTTTTTATATCCGTGATTTGAAATCACAGATTGCGAAAGTTCAAGTTCGTAGTTTATCTGGAGCAATTATTTGGAGTGCCACGGAGTTTGAGAATGCCGTTTCTATTCCGGTTCGTTTGACCGCGGGCGCCGGAATGTATTTTATTGAAGTAGAAACACTTTCTGGTGATGTTTATACCGAGAAAGCAATTGTTAAATAAGATTGTTTATTCAAATTAATAAAGAAAGAGGCGGCCTAGGTCGCCTCTTTCTTTATTATGGATGGTTATTGCTTAAATTTGTTCGGTCTTGAAAGCAGTTTTAAAATTTCTCCGGTACGCAGCAGATCATAAATCTTTGATTGTAGGGAATTTCATTTTTAATTTTTTCTACATCGTATTCAATTTGATTTCGCTGTTATTGATCATGCCGGTTTTGAAAATACTCTTTGGAAAAACCGACGAAGCACCTTCTATTAGCGAAAAATCAGTAGGTGTTGGAGAGTGGTTTGCCTCATTTTACGGAGATTTCATTGAGTGGTTCAGACAATTAGCGGCAGGTGAACCCTTTCAAGCTTTGGCCTATCTCAGTATCGGCTTGGTAATTGTTACGGTTTTGAAAAATGTATCGAGATTCTTGGCTATGAATTTCATGGTTCTTATTCGTAATAAAAGTATCAGAACTATGCGACTGGACATTTATCAAAAGTGCTTAGACCTCCCAATTGCTTTCTTTAATAATGAGAGAAAAGGAGATTTGATATCTCGCATGAGTAATGATATTAAGGAAATCGAATTTGCTTTGATGGTTTCTTTGGAAGCACTGTACTTTCAACCACTGAACATTTTGATTTTTATGATTGCTTTAGTGGTATTATCGGCTAAGCTTACCCTATACATCCTCTTATTTTTACCGATAACAGCTTTGATTATAGGTGTGATTGGACGTTCATTGCGAAAGAAAAGCACAAAGAACCAAGCTTTAATGGGTAAAGTAATGAGCTCATTTGAGGAAACTTTGGGCGGTATTCGCATCATTAAAGCATTCAACGCCTCTAAGTTCTTTTTTAAGAGATATAGCGATCAAGATCAGGAATACACAAGAAATAACATTTCGGTACAACGTCGTTATGATTTATCATCCCCAGTGAGCGAAACAGTTGGGATCTCAGTGTCGGCATTATTGCTTTGGTTAGGTGGTGGTATGGTGTTTCGCAAGGAATTAGATCCGGAGTTTTTCTTGGGTTATTTTGCTATTTTTAGTCAGTTGATTCCTCCATTTAAAGCTTTTTCTAACGCCCTTTATGCTGCGCAAAAGGGGATGGCAAGTTTGGAGCGAATTCAGGAACTTGTAACGGCTCCTGTGGTAGTGGCGGATCCCATTTCTCCCAAGAATCCTACTTTTACCAATGCGCTTAAATTTAATAACGTAGGATTTTCCTATTTAGATGGACATTCGGTATTAAGAAATATCGATTTGGAGATTAAAAAAGGGGAAACGATAGCTCTTGTAGGACCATCGGGAGCGGGCAAGACAACACTAACGGATTTAGTGGCACGTTTCTATGATGTGAGCGAAGGGTCTATTACCTTAGATGGTGTGGATGTGCGTGATTTCAATCAGGAAAATTTAAGGCAGTTAATTGGAATCGTAAGCCAAGAAAGTATTTTATTCAACGACAGTATTAAAAATAACGTGGCATTGGGTCGCCCAGAACTAACTCAAGGTCAGATTGAAGAAGCCGCAAAGGCTGCTTATGCTCATGATTTCATTTTGGCTCAAGAAAAAGGATACGATACGGAAATTGGTGAACGCGGCGGTAAATTGTCTGGTGGACAGAAGCAAAGATTATCCATCGCTCGTGCTTTATTGAAAGATCCGGAAATATTAATACTTGATGAAGCTACCTCAGCCTTAGATAGCCAAAGCGAGAAAGCGGTTCAGAAGGCATTAGAAACACTCATGGAGAACAGGACTAGTATTGTTATTGCCCATCGATTAAGTACCGTTATGCACGCTGATAAGATTGTGGTATTGGACAAAGGCGAAATTGTAGAAATTGGCACCCATCAAGAGTTGATTGCCAATAAAAAATTATACTATAGCCTTATTCAGTTGCAAGAATTACATTCTTAATCGGCGCCAATTCTATATTCAAAGAGAATTGAGTTAAACATACGATAGCCTATATCAAGGTTTCTGTTTTAACCTAGAATAGATATTCTATGAAAAAGGGCTATCATTTCTGACAGCCCTTTTTCTATATACTTGAATTTAATTAAGCCCATCCGAATTGGGCGGATGGGGTCTATTTAAAATCGGAGTCGCTTACCTCTGTATTGTTATCAGGGGTGGTATCCGTATTTGAAGCTTCGGTATTTTCAGAAACTTCCTCGGTTACCGTTTCAGTGGCATCTTCAGTTGAAGTTTCTGTTGCTGA
>Ga0181607_10002999_pt1 | contig 14805 bp, 6 predicted proteins | sample 041ome_9_FD_132420 | JGI IMG/M metagenome (GOLD analysis project Ga0181607, IMG submission 132420) | Coastal salt marsh microbial communities from the Groves Creek Marsh, Skidaway Island, Georgia - 041413US metaG (megahit assembly) | ecosystem: Environmental > Aquatic > Marine > Intertidal zone...
AAAAAAGGTAAATGCGCGTTAGGTGCGAGCAGTGGTAACGGACACACAAGTTTTGTCCAAGGTGTGACGTTTGACGCGTTGTCAAAATGGATAGTTTCTGTGAGCGCGGATAGGACGATGTGTGCTTGGTCTTCGAAGAAGGTTGCGATGAAAGCGAAGAAGGGCGAAAGTCCGAGTGCGACGAAGAAAGTTTGGACGACGAGCTCGTTCAAGTACAGCAGCTGCGCGAAGAGCGCAAAGTCTAGCATAGATAGCAGTAACCAAGGCAACGAAAACAACGACGCGTGTTCATCGATGCTCTTTCACGACGACACCTTGCCTTCGTTCTTTAGACGACCAAGTTTCTCGCCGTGTGGTTCGTTCTTAGTCGTGCCCAGTGGTATACTCAAGGAAAAGGTCTCCGAACACGGCGGCGCGAAGAAGAGTGAAAGTACGGACTGCGCGCACGTGTTCTCTCGAGACGATTTGACGCAACCGAAAGCGTCCCTTCCGTCACTGAAACCGTCGACGTGCGTGGCGTTTTCGCCAAAGGTGTTTAAACTGAGAGGCGTTAAAAACGATGACGAATCAGTTGCTTCCACGAATCCTTTTAGAGGATTAAAGCACCGATGCATATTTTGCGTGTGTACAATTGATGGAGCTATGGTGTATGATACCGAAGTTGCTTCTCCTGTCGCCGTCATTTCAAACGCTCATTACGCCGCGGTCACGTGCGCGACTTGGAGCGCGGACGGGAGAACTCTGGTGTTGTCCAGTAAGGATGGTTTCTGCTCGTTTGTTCGATTCGACGAAGGTGAATTTGGCGAAGAAGTCGAAATGCCGAAACTTCCCGCGGAGACTGAAGTAGTGGAGGAGGGGAACAAGGAGAACGCCACGATTAACGGCACCGCCGCGGCGAAAAAGCCAGACCAAGCCACGGTGGACGCTCTGTTCGCAAACAATAAAAGTAGCACCGAAGATACGAATAAAGGCGTGGCGCAGACTGGAAGGCGAATAACACCGGTAGCGATGATGTAGAATATTAGTCAGCTAAAAACATGCACTTGTGGAACTGTAAAGAATGAACGCTCTGAGATTTCTCATTTAAAAAATATTTGGATCTACTAGTCGCTTCCTCATCCTCTTCTCACTCTCACCCGCCCTCTCTTTACTGCTTGGTTGTATTATATTACTTTTCTCGTTTTAATTGTTTCGTTTCATTTATTTCTCGGTTTATTATTCGTTTTTCTTTCTCGTTTTGTTTTCATTTTGGTTTTGTTTCAGTTATTTCTCGTTCGTCAAAGACAATAGCACTCCTTTCGAAAGCCCAAACAACTCAACTTCTATTCTCTCTCACTCTTTCGCTTCTCACATCTTTAAAAATATTTCACACACACAGACACTGAACCTCTCACGCGCGCGCGCTTCCACCTCTCGGCGTGCGACGTTTCTTTGGAGTTTCCGGACGATGTAACGAATCCGATTCGGTTGAGCCTCGCCAACCAAACATCTTCTTCATCAAGGATCCTACGATTGTGTTCTTCTCACTGTCTTCGTTATTCGCTCTTGCCGCCGCACTTCGCGACGCGCGCTTATTAGCGTTGAACTTTGGAGTTCCACTTCTTTCAGCGAGCGCCATGAGTTCGACGTAGCGTTCGTCGTCCGCTTCCACGTACTCCAAACCGTACTCCAAGACGTCCTCCAACGGCTCGAAGCAAATCGTTAAAGGTTGCGTCGTGGCGAAATCCATCTCCGCCTGCGCTTTGCGTCGTCTCTTGGATGCTGCCGGATTGAAGCACGCTCGTCGTCGTCGTCTTTTCTGCGCAAGCGCACCGCCACTGTTCATCAGAGCATTTTTTCGCTCTTCTTTTTCAGCCTTTTGGCGTTTCACCGCCGCGGCATCAAAGCAAAACAGGTAGCGATCGCGCTCAGCTTCAGTGGCGAGCTCTGGACGTTCACGAAGTTCTTTTGAAGGCGTCCAGTAAAATCGCGAGAGCAATGGACGACCGTTGTTATGAACCATCCTCTTCTGATACCAGTAGTGATGAACAGTCAAAACGACTTCGCAAGACGGCGCGTGCGGATACTTTTTTCGCAGCTCTGCGAAAGCTTTATCCATACTAGCGTCATGCTTCATAACGAACGGCTTCGGACGAATAGAAGCGCCTGGAGAAAAAAATGCTTTCGCACTCGTATTTTTTTGGGATACTTTCACGGTCAAGTTCATCTTCTTCTCGAGCAACGCGCGATCGAAAACTTCCTCGGTCTCCGCGAGGGAGGACAAGGAAGATTTCGAACCGCGCGTCACGCGTTTCGTTAATCCAAATTTGAGACTGCCACCACCACCACCACCACCGAATGCATCGAATGCGTTCGAGTTTGTGTTGATCTTCTTGTCGCTGTTTGTGATATTATTCTTATATTTCGTTGAATTGTTGTTGGTGTTGTTTTTCTTGGTCTTTTGTTGGATTGGCGTTTTCAGCTCACCCGCCCCGACATCCACAGTCGAGGGAACCCATTCGGCGGCGCGACGCGCCTTGCGCAACTTCAGCGCAGCGGCGGACTGCTTCGCCGAAGCAGCTCGCCCTTCCAAATGGACTTTCGTCAAAGATTTACTATTCGTATTGTTTAAACTTCTTGTAACTCTTTTGACGACGAGATCATTGCTGGACCCGTTTCCCGACACGTTTTCCACGTCAGAATCGTTTATATCCGACAACTTTTCCAGTCTCGCCAAGTGCTCATCATCGGAGCACTCGGAGGAATTTTCAGAACCAGAATTAATCACACTTTTGTTCAATTTCGATTTCGCATGTGTTGTTGTTGTTGTTGCAGTTTTCATTTTCTTCCCGATGAGACCTCCGTCGCCGGCAGTGACGTCGTTTGTACTCGGAGTTTGAGGGAGAGTCACGCAATCGTACGTCGCGTCGTTGGAATTTTCACCGCCATTCATAATCACACCCCAAGTATCGTACTTATTCGGCAGACTATGTCTCTTATCGTTGCGTTTGTAGTGCGGCGGCGAAACCAAAAACGCTTCGTGCATCGGTTGGTCTGACGTCCAGTGCAGCGCATCTTCCTCCGTCGACGGCGAATAACATCTACCCAAGACGATATCACACGCGGAGTTCGACGACACCATACTCGACGCGCACCAGGACGCTTCTTCAAAGACGTCGAAAAGTTTCTCCACGTGTTCTTGCGTCACACCGTCTTTACCTTTCATCTCCGCTTGTTTACCTCCTTCTGCTTCTACTTGCTTTTTCTGGTCTTTCTTTTTCATCATCGCAGTATTCGTTTTCTTCTTTTCTTTCATGTTTTCCGCAACAAACGCGTCTCTTTGGGATTCGAGCCATTGCAAATCTTGGTCGTCGCACTCGTACGTCGCCGCCGCGGTGTTCGGACCAAACCTCGCCGCGACGACTCCGCCATCCGACTTGTGATACCCCTGCGGCGGCTTGTACGCTTTCCCATCGTTCATACTCGCGTAATACTGCGCAGTTTCCGCTTTACCAAACTGTGGCACGTGAATATTCTCAGTTTTCGCAAACGGATCTTTATTAAAGCCTTGGATGCGCGCGTTCAACTCGCGTTGAGAAACCTTCTTCTTATTCCCCTTCGTCGGCGTAGTGTTCGTGTCATTTTCTATCCCGTCTTTATAATCAGCACTTCCTCTCTTCGGTCGATTGCCATCGCCTTTCTTCTTGATTTCTTTTTCAGCCTTTTCTGGCCTCGGCTCCTTCTTCACGCGAGGTTTTTGCTGAACGTTTCTCGTCTTGTTTTGTCTTCGATTGTCTCTGACGCCGCACGCGTTGCACAACGTCTTCGGTCCGTCCGGACCGTTACGCCATAAAGGCGTCGTGTGCGTGTTACAGTGCGCGCATCTTTTCCCTGCAATCCCAGTCGGCGACTGAGTATTCGCCATCTTTACTTTCCTTTTTCTCTTTTTCTCGCCGCCGCCGTCAACCGAGCGCTTTTAGAGGACAGAGGACCGAGGACAGGGGAGGGGCACTAATCAATGTTCCAATTCTTCTCTCTCGAGCGAATAAAAGCACTTTCTGTGTGAATGCATTGAAAAAGAAAGAAGCAAAACGTAAGTATTCGATATGAGGCGTATAATGGCATTCGTTTTCGAGCGAATATCTCAACCATTCGCGCTCCTCGCGCGCGATTGAATTCAGAAAATGGGACAAAGGGCAGGAATTTCGACACCTCTCAGGCACTGCCCGATGAGGCATTCCGAAGGGCACGCGCGCGCATCGAATCGCACGCAGTGCGCCTAAACGCGACGGCTTCGTGCCCAAAAAAAATCGATTTACGAGTAAAAGAGTCTAAATTCTGTTCAATTCAAAAGCGTAAACGCAGATCCACGTACCTTCTCGCCCTCTTTTCTCACGTTCAATGCGCGCACAAAGAGAGGTCCGTATAAAAAAAACAGAAGGACGCTCTCACGGAAAGTCGCCTTTTTCTCTCGCCTGAAAGAAATTAAAATCCCCCTTCTCTCTCTCTCTTTTACGCTCTACTCTTCTCAACGCGAATTTCCTCTCGCCTCTGTGCTGGAAGTTTTCGACGAGAAAGAATCTCTCTAAATCTATTCTTCCTTCCTTCTGAAGAAGAGTATTACGTAGAGAGAGTCGTCGACGCTCGACGTACTCGCGCCGTAGTGATTTTTTGTGTTGATTTTTCCTCCTCTTCGTTCCCTTCTTTCCGAAACGACAGAAAAAAAAATCAGAGAGAAAAGGAAGGTTTCAGAAGGGCAGTTTTCCCACCAAAACGAAGAAAAATTGTCGAACGAAGAGACCAATAAATATGCCTTCCGAAGGGAAATTAGAGGGGGAAAACGCGCGCAAACACACACTTCTCTCGATCAATAAAACGCCCAACAACACTTCCTCTCTCCACCAGATGTCGGGATTTTTGCGTCCTCGTGCTGCTCTCTGCTTTCTTTCTTCTCGTGCTGCTCTGTATTTCACAAAGACGGCTGATGATGACGACGACGACGACGGAGGAGAGAGGAAGCCCTGCCTCCCTTTAAACAGAGAGAACAGAGAGAGAATATTTTCTTCCTCGAAAGGATGCTTTTTTTCTTCTTTTTTGCCCTTTGTGAGATATTTTCAAAGATATTTTTTGTTCGCGACAAAGAGAGAGAGCAAAACTCTCGCTCTCCCCCTTCTTTTGTCTTTGTCGTCTCATGCTTTCAACAACAACAACGAAAAAAATTCAAAAACGAGAAAAGAGCTCGAGAGAGAGAGAAAACCAAAATCATTTCTTTTCCCCACAACAACCTCTTATATATCTCTTTCTTCTGCGCGTGAACGATGGAAACGATGAATACCACCACAACCACCAACAAGAGAGAAGGCGACGAAAAGGACTTCGAGGAGGAGGAGGAGGACAAAAAGCGCGCGAAAAAAGACGAGTTAGAAGAGGACGAGTTGGAGACGCAAGAAACACATCCTTGGAGTGCCAACGAGGAAATCTTGGAGGAAGAGGTGTACGTCCAAGATTTAGGCAAAGTCTCCGACGACGTGAAAGTCGTCGAGGCGGAGAAGAAAAGTTGGAACAGGAAGCCTTTGGCGAGACCGATCGATGGTCAAACGGATTCTATACGTGCGTTTTGATTTTGTGTTGTTCACTCTTATTCTTTGAAACGCGTTGTTCGTATTCTTTTTCTTTGTCCTCTTCGCTTTGCGCTTTGGGAGATTTTCAAACTTCATAACTCACATTTTTTGACTTCTCGAACAGTTTTTCAACAGTTGGACATCGATTACATCATCGGCCAGCCGCACGAGATGCTCGGCCAGGAGAGACGGTCGAAGGGCCAGGCGGCGATTTTGCGAATGTTTGGCGTGACCGAAGACGGCCACTCGGTGTGCGTGCACGTGCACGGTTTCAACCCGTATTTTTACTGCGCGGTGCCGGAAACTTTCACGGAGCAACACATTCCGGCGTTTTTGATGTCTTTGAATTCGCAGATGATGGCGCACCAAAGGTCGTCGAATTCGGCGAGGCATTTCGCGCTGGACGCGCATTTGATTTTAGATAAACAATCGCTCATGAATTTCCAACCGAACGGGAAGAAAGGACGTTTTTTACGCATCATCATGATGTTGCCGACGCAAGTGGCGCAAGCGAGAGGGATTTTAGAAAATGGGATACACGTGGACGAGTTGCACCAAAGCGCGTTAACGTTTCCAACGTTTGAGAGTAACATTTTGTACACGTTAAGGTTTATGGTAGACAGAGCAGTTGTCGGTGGGAACTGGTTGGAATTACCGGCGAAAAATTATCGCGTGCGTCCGCAACAAAGGAAAGCGAGTTATTGTCAAATCGAGTGCGACGTTATGTTCGATCGATTCATCTCGCACGCCGCGGAAGGAAAATATTCAAAGTTGGCGCCGTTCAGAATTTTGTCCGTCGATATCGAGTGCGCTGGGAGAAAAGGTTTCTTCCCGGACGCCGAACAGGATCCGGTGATTCAAATCGCCACGCTCGTCACCGAACAAGGCTCGGATTCGCCGATTATTAAAGCGATTTGGACGCTAGACACGTGCGCGCCAATCGTCGGCGCAGAGGTGAAATCGTTTCGAGACGAGCGGGAGTTATTGAGAGACTGGGGTAAGTTTATGCGCGCCGTCGATCCAGACATGCTCATTGGCTATAACATTGTCAATTTCGATTTCCCATATCTCATCAAACGCGCGCAAACGCTAGGCGTGCAAGATTTTCCGTATTGGGGGAGAATTATCGGGAAACAACTGACGATTAAAGACACGACGTTTAGTTCCAAAGCGTACGGGACGAGAGAGTCGAAAGAAATTACCATCGAAGGAAGAGTTCAATTTGATATGCTCCAAGCGATTCAAAGAGATTATAAACTTTCGAGTTACTCTTTGAACTCGGTGTCCGCGCACTTCTTAGGCGAGCAGAAAGAAGACGTGCATCACTCGGCGATTTCCGAGTTACAAGCCGGGACCGCGGAAACCAGAAGACGTTTGGCGGTGTACTGTTTGAAGGACGCGTATTTGCCGCAACGTCTGTTGGATAAACTCATGTATACGTACAACTACATCGAAATGTCCAGAGTTACCGGCGTCCCGTTGTCCTTCTTGTTGGCGAGAGGACAATCGATTAAAGTCATGTCACAGCTGTTGCGAAAAGCCAGACAACGCGGATTGATCATCCCAGCGAGAAGAGACCGAGGAAACGGTCCGAACGCGCAATTAGAAGGTGAAGTCGCGTACGAAGGCGCGACTGTTTTGGACGCGAAAGCTGGGTATTACGAGCTTCCAATCGCGACGCTCGATTTCGCCTCTTTGTACCCTTCCATCATGATGGCGCACAATTTGTGCTATTGCACGTTGGTCAAGCAACACGACGTGGCGGATTTACCGCCGGAAGCGTACACGAAAGCGCCAACCGGAGATGTTTTTGTCAAATCCACGCAGTTCAAAGGTATCCTTCCGGAAATTTTAGAGGAACTATTATCGGCGCGGAAACGAGCGAAACAGGATTTAAAAAAAGCGACGGATCCTTTAGAACGGGCGGTTTTAGACGGTCGTCAGTTGGCGTTGAAAATATCCGCCAACTCCGTGTATGGTTTTACCGGCGCCACGGTCGGTCAGCTTCCGTGTTTGGAGATTTCCGCCTCGACGACGGCGTACGGTCGTCAGATGATTGACCACACGAAGAAATTGGTCGAGGAAAAATACACCACCGCCAACGGGTACGAAGGCGACGCCGAAGTCATATACGGCGATACCGATTCCGTGATGATTAAATTCAACTGTAAAGAATTAAAAACGAGCATGGAGTATGGTTTAGAAGCCGCCGATTACGTCTCCGCGACGTTTACGAAACCCATCAAGTTAGAATTTGAAAAGTGTTACTGGCCGTATTTGTTAATCTCCAAGAAAAGATACGCCGGTTTACTCTGGGAAAACAGCGAAAAGTGGACAAAAATGGATACCAAAGGCATCGAAACTGTGCGTCGCGATAACTGTCTGTTAGTGCGCCAGGTCGTCGAAACGTGCTTGACGAAAATCCTCATGGATAGAGACATCCCTGGCGCGGTCAAATACGTCCAAAACACCATCTCGGATTTACTGATGAATAAGTTGGATTTGTCGCTTTTGGTCATCACCAAAGGTTTGACGAAAACCGCGGACGAATACGCGGTCAAAGCGGCGCACGCGGAGTTGGCACAACGCATGTTCCTTCGCGACCCAGCGACGGCTCCAGTTGTTGGCGACCGCGTCGCATACGTCATGATTAAAGCCACGAAAAACGCCAAAGGGTACGAGAAATCCGAGTGCCCGATTTACGCCATGGATAACAACTTACCCATCGATCACAAGCACTACTTGGACAACTTCTTGACCAAACCTTTGTTGCGTTTGTTCGAACCGATACTACAGAACGCCGCATCTGTTCTCCTCTCTGGTGAACACACTAGGTCGATCGCGTTACCTACCCCGTCTTCCACCTTGGCCGGCGGCATCATGCGCTTCGCGAAAGTCCGCCCGTCCTGCGTCGGTTGCCGCGCACCAATCACGGACGAAAAGCTCTCCAAATCTTTGTGTAAACACTGCGTGGAAGACGAATCTAAACATCTCCAAAAAGCGTTAGTCACGGTGAACGAACTCGAGAAAGACTTCAACCGTTTATGGACGCAATGTCAAAGATGTCAAGGTTCGTTGCACCAAGACGTCTTGTGCACGTCGAGAGACTGTCCGATTTTTTACCGAAGAAGGAAAACGCAGAAAGATTTGATCGAAGCCACGACCACGTTGAAACGGTTCGATTGGTAGTCACTTTACCACCACGTCAGCGTGTACGCGTTTGTAGTTATTAATAGTACTCACACAAACATCCACGCGTCGATATAATAATCAATTCGTTCGTCTTTTCTGTTTTTTGCTCCATTTCTCATAAAAACAAGGCACAGTCCCCCCCGCCAAAACACCACCAACATTACCACCAAGAATGGAGGAGGAGGAGGAAGATGGCGCGCCTCTCCCTTCCTCTGCTCTGCTCGTCAACCGTTTCCAGCTCCTCGAACTCGTCGGTCGAGGGACGACCGGCGTCGTCCATCGCGCGTTAGATGTGCTCAATAACAACGAAACCGTCGCCATAAAGTTAGTGGATTTGGAAGAGTGCGAGGACGACGTTTTGGACATTCAGCGCGAAATCAACGTGTTGGCGAACTGCGATTCCCCGCACGTGACGAAATATTTAGGCTCGTGGTTGGTACCGAAAACGAGCACGTTAGCAATTGCGATGGAATACATGGGCGGGGGATCGGTTCAGGATTTATGTCGAGAGACGCCGTTGGATGAGCGAATCGTTCGAGTGTTGATGCGAGACGTGGTGAAAGCGTTGAAGTATTTGCACGAGGAAGGAAAAATTCATCGAGACGTGAAGTGCGCGAACATTTTGTTGAACGAGAACGGGGAGGTGAGATTGGCGGATTTTGGGGTGTCCGGGCAGATGACGCAAACGATCGGGGCGAGAAGGAAGACGTTTGCCGGGACGCCGTTTTGGATGGCTCCGGAGGTTATTCAATCGAGCGGAACCGGCGGGTTTGACGGACCGAGCGGGTACGACGAGAAAGCGGATATTTGGAGTCTAGGGATAACGGCGATTGAAGCCGCGACTGGGTCGGCGCCACACGCGCATTTACATCCCATGCGAGCTCTGTTTGTAATTCCGCAATCGGCGCCGCCAGAGTTGCCGTATACGGAAAACAACGAAGACAACGAAGAAGACGGAGGAGTGACGTATAATTTTTCGGAGGAGTTTAGAGATTTCGTGAAACAGTGCGTGAAAATGAACCCCGAGGAGAGGCCGAGTGCGGAAGAGTTGTTGAAGCATCCGTTCTTAGAGGTTGGCGGTGTGAACGCCGCGGAATCGGCGAGTAACGACGCGAGCACTAGTACTGTCGGGAACAAGACGAGTAACGGGGAAAGTAACAACGCGAGCGCGGAGGAGCGAGAGGAAGTGTCGACGATAATTGCAGAGGCGAAGAATGGCGCGGTGAATTCAGCAGAAAAGGTCCGACGACAGACGTCGAGTTTAGCGTCAGAGTTGACGGCACCGCCGCCGGACGCGTCGACGAAAGAGGAGAAGAAGGGTAAAACGCGGAGAAAAAAACCGCCGCCTCCGTTGCACTCGCCGCCGCGACCAGATCGCGTGAACACCAAGAAGGTCGCAGAGAACGAAGAAAATGACGTAGAAGTAGCAGAAGTAGATAAGAAGAAGAACAGCGCAGAAGAGAGAACGACACCGTCGGAGAACGGTTCAGAAGAAACGGCGACGACGCCGAGCACGCAAAAAGAAGCAGACGAGGACTTTGCGAGTAGTCCTCGGAGCTCGAATCATTCCACGATGTCTGGCAGTCAAAAGTCAAGACCAGAATCGTCGATCGGGAACTCGAGTTGGGATTTCGGTTCGGGTGCATTAGGCCGACGGTACTCGAAGAAGTTGCAGGACCAACAAAAACAGAAATCGCCGACGGCGAGTAACTCGAGTTTGGATCCTCTCAGTCCAAAATCGCGCTTCAAACTCGACGGGAATGAAGCGCTTCCGAGAACGAGTTTGTTGTTGAAAAATCACGTGGGAGACGCGCTTCGCGATTTAAAAATTCCGAAGCGTGAAGCCGATGCTGTATTTTCTGCGCTCGTGGGGATGGAAATTGCAGTCGCGGGAAGTATCGATGCATTTTTTAACTCCGTTTACGAAAGAAGCGTAGCGAAGGATGGAAACGATGATCACGCGTTGTCGAGGGATAAAGAGCAGTCGTCGGAGAGAAGCGTCTTGGCAGAATACTTACTCTCGCGTTGGCGAGACGATTTAATCAGAGAGGAGGTTGGGTATTATGATTAATAGAATTAGAATTTCATATAATTTTGCTTTGCTATGAGTGTGTATAATACAAAGAGTTTACTAATAACCACGTCTAGAGAACGCGTTATACATCTGTAACATTTCCGCCGAAGGTTCTGGAGACGCCGTGGAACTTCCACTCGAGATGGCCTTTTCTACGTGTCGCATGTAAACGGCCTCGATTTCCGTCTCGTTCTCGTCTTCTTCTTCAAGCGCGCATAACGCCGCTTCTCTCGCTAAATTTGCTAAATCTGCGCCGGTGAATTTCTCTGTCATGTCACCAACGCGTTCTAAGTTGACATCCGGCGCTAACGGCGTTTTACGAAAAGCGCACGCGAGGATTTCCGCGCGTTCTTTACTCGTCTCGGGCGCTTTTACGAATAAAAGGCGATCGAAACGACCGGGACGAAGCAAAGCTTCGTCGACTAAATCTGGGCGGTTCGTCGCCGCAATGACGGCAATTTTTTCTGCTCGCGAAGAAGAGTTTAACCCATCCATTTCAAGCAACAACTGCGTCACGACCCGATCGTAGACGGAACTACCTTCCGACTTTGTTTCGCCGCCGCCTCGGGAAGAAGCCAAACCGTCAATTTCGTCGATGAAGATTATCGACGGCGCAACGCTTCGAGCGCGTTTGAAGAGCGTCCTGACGGCTTTTTCGGACTCGCCGACGTATTTCGAGAACAACTCGGGACCTTTCACGGCTAAGAAGTTTCGTTTCGATTGTGAAGCGACAGCGCGAGCTAAAGTTGTTTTGGAACATCCGGGAGGTCCGTATAACAAAATACCGTTTGGCGGTTTCGCGCCAATCTTCTGCATCGCGTCTGGATGCGTTTCCGCCCACTCGACGAGTTCCTTCAACGAGTTTTTTGTGTCGGCCTGACCACCGACGTCGTCCCAATTAACGCTTGAAATCTCGACGTTGATGTCACGCATGGCCGAAGGCCGAGCGCGATTCTTTGCGACGATAAAATCTTCAATCGTGACGCTATCATTCGTGGACGAAGATGGCGACGTGATTATATCAGTAGTCTCGTCGAGTTGCAAACTGGACATCGCTCCCGAAATATCGTTACCGTTACGTTGTTGATCAGCTATTATCCTGCGCATGGCATTTGAGGCGGCATCTCGAACGAGTTGCGCGATATCAGCGCCGACGAATCCATGCATCGTCCACGCGGTTTCGCGAATAATCTCCTCCGTCAAATCGTGCTTAATCGTTCCCAAGTGTGATTTCAAAATCTCAAATCTTTGTTGCGGATCCGGAGCGTTTACTTCGAGTTCGCGATCAAACCTTCCCGGTCGTCTCAGTCCAACATCAACGGCGTCGGGTCTATTCGTTGTCGCCAAAACGACAATGCCGTCAAGATTAACGACGTTGCCATCAAAAATCTCCGTCAACGCCGCTACCGCTCGCGTGTTCAAATGTGATTCCTCTCCTCCTTCGCCGGAACTACCGCCAGAGTTTTGGACGTTCTCGCCTCTCGAAGGACAAAGCGCGTCGAGTTCGTCGATCAAGACAATCGCCGGTTTCGCTTTCGCCGCCGCTCGAAAGACTTCACGGATGGCCTCTTCGGTTTCACCGACGACAGAGCCGACAAGCTCAGGTCCATCGACGACAAAAAGCGTCGCGTTTGACGTCTCGGCCGCGTGTCGGGCTAAAAGCGTCTTACCAGTCCCGGGTGGACCCCAAAGCAAAGCGCCTCGAGGCGGCGCGACGCCGCACTTCTTGAAAAGGTCAGCGTTGACCAGCGGGAGCGTGACGATATCTTTTAACGCGACGATGTGCGATTCACATCCGGCGAGTACATTTCTGGTTCTACTTTTATTAAGAGAGGACGATGATTCAGATTTGATCGAAGCGCCTGCGGCACGAGCGCGGAAAACAGCACTGCCGATATGGTCTTCTTCATCCTCTTCTTCTTCTTCGTTGTTGTTGTTTTTACCGTCTTGGTTCTTTGCATTGGTATCACTTTCATTCGCGTCTCGGCCGAGCAGTTCACACGTTTCGGTCTCCTCGTCGATCTCACCGATCTCGTCATTACTAACAAACGCGTTCATATTCTCATCACCCGTCGTTGTCATCGAAATCACTTCAAACAATGCCGAGACGCCTAAAAGCGGTAAACGCACAATCTGCCCGACGCGATATCCGCGATCGCGTAGCGCGCGCAAAGCTAACATCTCCAACGACGATAAATCATTTCTAGTGGTACGTCGATTCCTCGCGAGCGAGTCTCGCAACCACGCGCCTTCCGCGCGAACCGCAAACGCCGCCTCCATGGCGTATAATTTCAACGTCACCTTCTTTACTTTCCTTAAACCACCCCTCGTCGCTTTTCGCACGCACACAAGCGCATCTGCCGGAGGACACCCGAGCGAAAGCCACAGTCTCCTAGATAACGACACTTGCGATTTCTCCAAAGCCGAATGTACTGCCGATTTCCCTGGAACAGCAAACCGTCCATCGCAAGCCTCTCTGACGGCATCGTCGGGCGCGGCGACGTCCAAATCGAGCATCGCCCCCGCCACGTGTCTCACATCCAAAGCTTTCCACTCGCCTCCTCGAAACCGCTCTCGAACGACGTCTTCGTCCTCGGCAAAAACACACGGTCGCTGCATCGCCGGTCCTCTCTGATTCACTTTTTTCATCATCGCGCTCTCTCCTCCTAAAGCCTTCGCCACTGGCGTACCGAGCGTCGCTTTCCGCTCGCCGACGACGGAAGCGACATCCGCGTCTTCTGGCATACAAAACGTCATCGTATTCCCGAGTCCAGCCTCTGCGCCACCGCCCGGAGTAGTCAGAGCACCACCACCTCTCGGGGTTGTTTCTTGTCTCGTCGTCGCCATCACGGAGATTAAAACGCGTTCAAAATTTGAAATCCCGTTCTTTTTCGCGAACGCTCGCGAGATGAACACGTCCAAAGAGGCGTCTTGTCCTTCCTCTCGTGCGTACACATTCGCCGTCAAATTCGAGCCGAAATCGACACTCGGCGATGACGATGACGATGCCCCCTCCTCGTTTCTTTTCAAGCGCCCGAGGGAAGAAAAGCGCGACGACGAGGACGTCTTTTCCTCCTCCGTTTCCTCCGCATCCTCGGCACTGGTAACGGCGGTCATCTCTCGAGACGCGTGAGAGGGAAACGAAGGGAAATTGGCCTCGAATTCGCCGTCGGCCTCGCCAGTCACGGGCGGCTTTTTCTTCCTCTTTTGATTCCCCATTATTCTCGCGATGATGCCGTTCAGGAGTAGTAATAGTGGTGCGAGGAGTATCGCGCGGTGGTCGATGATGATGTCGTCGGAATCATCTCTCTTTGTTGTTCAAGCGTGCACGCAGAGAATTAAAGTTTGAAGGGGAAAAGAGAGAGTTAAAGGCCTTATGACGAGGTTGCGCACACATGTTTGAAGTTACATAAAACTTTAAGCAAAACCTTCTCGATGATGATGATTATACTCGAGGGGAAAAGGTAAGGAAACTCTGTGAGAGCGAAGCGCTCGAAAGAACGTGCGTAAACGGCTTTTGCGAAACAGCGCGCTACGCGCAAACGTTCTGTTTTCATGTTCTGTTCACGAGGGATACTCTCGCACTTCTCTGTGCGGCGATGGCGCTTTCGGATTCCCTCTTACGTAAAATCTCTGAAACAATTCCACGGCTTCGTCTTTGAACAAACCGCCGACGCACTCGTACGCTTTCGAGGAGGAGGACGAACCGTCGTCGGCCGTGTCTGATTGTAAACACGAAGGCAAGCCGCGCATCTCGTGGACGCTCAAACACGTCCCGCCGCCGCCAAACTTATCGTTCGCGCATCCAAATATGACTTTAACTCGCTCGAATGGGAGTTGTCCCAGCATGGACGCGCACATGATGCACGGTTCGCACGTCACGTACACATCCAACTTCTCCGGATGACGACGTTCATATAGAAGACCATCACCGTCACC